>OAVR01000015.1_pt1 | contig 168730 bp, 134 predicted proteins | sample 1476451 | NCBI WGS metagenome assembly OAVR01 (sample SAMEA2580105, study PRJEB22360) | human gut metagenome | biome: human gut; feature: human-associated habitat; material: faeces | place: Denmark | collected 2008/2010 | reverse complement strand
GTATGATACTTAATTATATCATTTTAGTAGTTTACACAGACTATTTTACACTCTCAGATTAATTTAGAGATGATGAGAGAGTAGATAGCTTTAACTTTTTATACAAAACTATCTACTGTCTCATAATTTGTCTTCAAATAAATTTTACTACAGTGACAATAATTATTTAGTTTTTTATAATTTTTTTAATTATTTTTCTAAAGTTTTTCTATTATTTACAGTCCATTTTTATTAGAATCAGGAGAAATACCTTTATCTTTTAAAATTTCATAAATTGTTTTAGATGTTGTATCTTCCATTGAATAGCCTAAGTCTATTAAAATTTCATTAAGTTTTTCTTCAGATGAAGTTTCTATTTCTATGTATGGAAATGGACAAAATGATGGATCATTAATATCTATTTCTATTAATGAATCTTTATATTTGTAGCTTTCTCTATACTTCTTTATAGTTTCAAATAATTCTAATCCTAAAGATTTAAAGATATTTTTACCCATAGCTCCATCTTCTATAATTGTTTCACTTTCTTCCATTACTTTAAACTTATCTTGGCTAAGCATTTTTTTTGTAGTCATAAAATAAACTGTTTTATTGTTTATAAGGTCTTCAACAGTTCTTATTCTTGCATAACCTTTTTTATCTAATAATTTTCTATCTGGAAAATCAAAAATATCGTTTGTTTGATTTTCACGTTTTACATTCTCAGCTCCAAGTTTATTTAATGTTTCTCTTAGTTTTTCAACATCTATATCTATAATACGTGTTTCAAGTTCTTTCATAATTAAACTACCTCCAAATTCTTTATAATACTATTATAAACAAATTGTTAAAGAGAGAAAAGAATAGTATGGTGATTTTTCCTTTATACTTTGATAAAATATAATATGTGTCAAATTTAAGAAAAGTGGGAGGATAAAGATGGAATACGTAAATGATATAAATATAATTGAAGCTGTTATACATATATTAGATAGTAATAGTGATGAACCTATATTAAATGAGTATAAATTAGAGTTAACAGATGAAATTTATAAGTTTATATATAAACATGTAGAGAAAGGGCTAAAAAGTGAAGATTTAAAGTATGCTATTTTTAATCCAGAAAGACATATAGTTAAGGAAGTTTCTCAAGATTTTTTAAATGGAGTTAATAGTGATATAGTTGAAGTTTCTAAGGAGCTAGCAAGGCAGATGTTTTATATTATGAAGGCAAATATAAATATTCCAAGTTGTGATTTACTTACAGTATCAATATCTACAGATCAAGGACCTATGCTTGGGATTTTAAAAATGGATTACATAAAAAACTTTACTCATAAGGTTGATTTTGTTGAGGACAAAATAGGAATAGGAATAGTAGAGCAGGCAGCAGGACTTCCAGCATCAGGGCAAAAAGTTCAAAAATGTGCATTTATAAAACCTATAAGAGAAGATCAAAAGGTTAATCTTATGGTAATAGATAAGAAAAAGAAATCATCAGAAGAGGATGATTATGATTCAAACTACTTTGTAGATAACTATTTAGGATGTACAGTTTTTCAAAATGAAAGAGATATGACAAAAACTTTTGTAAAGGCAACAGAAGAGTGGACTAGAAATAATATTATTGAAGATGCAGAAAAAGCTGAAGGTATAAGAAGTAAAATAAAGAATAAGCTTAAAGAAGAGGATGTTATAAATATAGAAGAATTATCACGTGAGTTATTTAATGAAGAGGAACCTATATTAAAGGATGGTTTTACAACCTTTGTAAGAGGCCATGGATTAGAGAATGATGTTGAAGTTGATAAACTTTGGGTTGAAAAAAAGATGAAAAGAACTAGACTTAAAATAGATAAGGAAATAGATTTATATATTGATGATGAAGCTTACCATGATGATTCTAAATTTGAAATTGTGAGAAATGGTGATGGAAGCATAAATATGGTTATAAAAAATATTAAAAATTATATAGAGAAATAAAAAAAGAGATTAGAAAATCTAATCTCTTTTTATTATTTAAAACTATTAAGCTCTGTTTACTGAACCGAATAATTCCATTTTTTCTTTAACTGTAGCTTTTATAGCTTCGAATCCAGGATTTAATAATTTTCTTGGGTCAAATCCTTTTCCTTCTAAGTCTTTTCCAGCTTCTATATATTTACGAGTAGCTTCAGCAAATGATAATTGACACTCAGTATTAACATTTATTTTTGATACTCCTAATGATATAGCTTCTGCGATCATATCTGAAGGGATTCCAGTACCACCGTGTAATACTAAAGGCATATCTCCAGTAGCAGATTTAATGTTAGCTAAAGCTTCGAAGTTTAATCCAGCCCAGTTTGCAGGGTATTTTCCGTGAATGTTTCCGATACCAGCAGCTAACATAGTAACTCCTAATTCAGCGATTTGTTTACATTCAGCAGGATCAGCTATTTCTCCAGCTCCAACAACACCGTCTTCTTCTCCACCGATTGATCCAACTTCAGCTTCAACTGATACGTTTTTAGCAGCAGCTAAGTTGATTATTTCTTTAGTTTTAACTATGTTTTCTTCGATTGAGTAGTGTGATCCGTCAAACATTACTGATGAGAATCCAGCGTCCATAGCATCTATAGCTCCTTGGTAGCTACCGTGATCTAAGTGTAATGCTACAGGAACAGTTATTTTTAATTCTTCTAACATTCCGTTAACCATTCCAACTATTGTTTTGAATCCACACATGTATTTAGCAGCACCTTCTGATACTCCTAATATAACTGGTGAGTTATTTTCTTGAGCAGTTAATAATATAGCTTTTGTCCATTCTAAGTTGTTTATGTTGAATTGACCAACAGCGTATTTTCCTTCTCTTGCTTTATTTAACATTTCTTTTGCGTTAACTAATGCCATTTTGTTTACCACCTTTCAAAATCTTTCATTAACTTTTATTAGATTTATATAGGGACACAAAAAGTCCATGCGGGACTTGCCCCTTTCAATAACATTATAAACTAAAATCATTATAAATTCCACAATAAAATATATTTTTTAGGTTGGAATTTAAAATATTACCTATATTAACCTTCTGAATATCCTTTATATGCTTTGTATAGCTCTTTATTATGTGTACAGAGGATAAACTATTTGAAGCATCTTCAGCCTTTATATATTGAGTTAAACTAAGTATTTCTTTACTTAAATTATCTAATTGTTCATGATTTATGTAAAGAGATAAAGAAACATAATTTTCTTCTAAGAGGTTACTTAAGTTTAAAGACTCTTTATAAGCTTTATTCCAATCTTCTTTGCTTAAGGAATTTTCTATTTTGTTGCTATAATCATTTACCATATCACAGACATCTGTTAGCTTATTATCAAAAAATAAAACAGAACCAAGGAGTAAAAAAAATATTAATGATGAAATTAGAGTGTTTTTCATAGTATGATGTCCTCCTTATCTTTCTGATTTTTTTTCTGAATAAATATCTTTCCATTAGAATCCATCATAATTAGGAATAATTTATCTCTAGGTGGATAATTAAGAGATCTTAATTTTTCATCTAACCATTTTTCATCTTTGTTCATTCCTTTAAGAGCTTTTTTATTTAAACGTCCACTTTCAAATAAAACAACTGGAATTTTTGATTCACTTTCTTTTATTTTTAAATCTTTTTTCTTAACATTATCACAAGCGCTTTTAGGAATAATTGATATGGTTCCATTAGTTTCTATAATTGCATATTGAATATCGCTTATATCTAAATAACCAGCACTCCGTAATTCTTCTAATATATCATTCATTGTTAGCCTTTGTTTCTTCATCATTTCTAGATTAATCTCACCATTACTAATTATTATAGAAGGAGTTCCATCTAGTAGTTTTTCAAACAAACGGCTATGTTGTTGGATTTCAGATATTATTATTTTTACAAATAAAAGTGTAATTATAGGTACTATTCCTAAAAGAAGAGGAAGACGAGTATCCTGCATTGGTAAAGACGCTAAATCAGATAGCATTAAGGTTATTACAAGCTCATAAGGTTGCAATTCCCCAATTTGGCGTTTACCCATAAGTCTAATACTTATAATTACAATAAAATAAAGTATTGCTGTTCTTATAAAAGTTATTAGCATAAAAAAACACCTCCTCTAATAAAATAGGGTAACAAATTTAAAGGGTATTTATACAAAAATAGATAAATTTTTTAAAGTTTTAAGTGTATAATAACAATAAGGCGGCTTATAAGTAGAGAGGAATGGTGTTTATGAAAAGCTTTAGGGTAAATGTAAATGGGGAAAATTTAGTCTTCAATGATGGAGAAAAATATTCAGCAATTCTAAAAAAAGACTATATAAATGAAAAAATACCTGTTACTTTAGTTAAACAAAAGAATAAGTATTATGAATTTACTGATTTAATAAATAATGATGGAGATATAGAACTTGTAAATATAGGTGATCCACATGGGAAAATAGCTTATAGTAGAACTTTACAGTTTGTTTTTATAAAAGCAACTTTAGACTTATTTAAGGATGCTAGGATAAATATAGAGCATTCTATAAGTAAGGGGACTTTTGGGGAAATTCACAAAGAAAAAGCCTTAGATGAAGAAGATATATTAAAAATAAAGAAAAAAATGCAAGAGATAATAGATAAAAATATTATAATAGAAAAAATAAAGATGCCTAAGGAAGAGGCTGTAAATATATTTAAATCTTATAAGATGCAGGATAAGGTTGATTTATTACATTGGGTTCAAGAAGATTATGTAAACTTATATAAATTAGAAGATAGGTATGATTATTTTTATGGAGATATGGCATATTCTACAGGTGTTTTAAAATATTTTGATTTATTATATTATAATCCAGGTTTTATACTTATGGTACCAAGTCATAAGAATCCAACAGTTGTACCTGAATTTAAGGAGCAAAAAAAGTTATTTAATGTATTTAGAGAAAATGAAAAATGGTTAAATATATTAGGAACTCCAGATGTAGGGTCGTTAGATTATAAATTAGGTGGACAAGAATCTTCAGACATAATAAGAGTTTCTGAAGCTTTACATGAGAAAAAAATAGCACAAATAGCAGATATGATAAGTGAAAGAAAAGAAGTTAAAATTGTTTTAGTAGCAGGGCCCTCATCTTCAGGTAAAACAACATTTTCAAAAAGACTTGCCATACAGCTTAGAGTTAATGGATATATACCAATAGCCATATCTTTAGATGATTATTTTATAAATAGAATTCATACCCCTTTAGATGAAGAGGGAAAACCTGATTTTGAATCTATAAATGCCTTAGATTTAGAATTATTTAATAAGAATCTTTATGATATTTTAGAAGGGGAAGAAGTAGAAATACCTTCTTATAATTTTAAAATAGGAGAAAGAGAATGGGTAGGTAATAAAATTAAGCTTCCTGATAATGGAGTACTTGTTATAGAGGGAATACATGGACTAAATCCAAAACTTACAGAAAAAATTCCTTCAAAGAATAAGTTTAAGGTTTATATTTCTGCTTTAACACAATTAAATTTAGATAATCACAATAGAATTCCAACTACAGATGTAAGAAAAATAAGACGTATAGTTAGAGATTCTTTATCAAGAGGATATGGAGCAGAACAAACTTTAGAAATGTGGAGTTCTATAAAAAGAGGAGAGGAAAAGAATATATTTGTTTATCAAGAAGAAGCAGATGTTATGTTTAACTCAACTTTAGTTTATGAATTAGCAGCATTAAAGGAATATGCCTTAAGAGAATTAGAAAAAGTAGATAAAAATAGCGGTGTTTACTATGAAGCTAAAAGAATAATAAATACATTAAAGTTTTTTGTGGAAGTTAAGCCAGAAAGAGTACCTGAAAACTCAATTTTAAGGGAATTTATAGGTGGAAGTTGCTTTTATAAGTACTAATTAAATTAATATTAAAGATATATTGAATATTTTATTATCTTTAATACTTAAAATATATTAGAAATTAAGTAGGGATTAATACAATTTATAAATGTTAGTTTGAAAATATTTTAATAGTAAAAGTATATTAAAATAAATGAGATGTATCAAAATAAAGTATAAACTTTATTAATGATACATCTCTATTTTATTTAGCTATTAATTGAGTCTGTGAATCTCTTGAAACCTTCTAAGCCTTCTTCATTTAGTTTAAAAACACCACAATGTTCTAAAACAGATACGAATTTATTTGATAATTCTTTATTTACAAAATCATTTAACTCTGTTGAGGATTTTAAATAATCAAATTTTTTCTTTAGTTCAAGAGCCCATGATCTGTGATATTCTTCAATATTATCTAAAGAAATTTCATTCTTTAAGTATTCTTTTATTTTTTCAAGCTCCTTTAGAAGTCTTCCTGGTAAAACAGCAAGTCCCATAACTTCTATTAGTCCTATGTTCTCCTTTTTGATATGATGAACTTCTTCATGAGGATGGAATATTCCAAGAGGATGCTCTTTAGAAGTTCTGTTATTTCTAAGAGATAAATCAACTACGAATTTTCCAGCTTCTTTTCTTACCATAGGAGTTATTGTATTATGCATTTCCTCATTAGAATAAGCTAAGATATCTAAAGTTTCATCTGAATAATCTCTCCATTTTTTTAGTATTAAGTCAGAAGCCAATACTAGAGAGTCTATATTTTCGCCTCTTAATCTTATAGTAGAAATTGGCCATTTAATAGCTTCACATTCTACATCTTCAAAGCCATCTATAGAGAAATCAAATAGTTTCTTAGCATCATTCATAGGGAATCTATGATTTCCTCCTTGATAATGCTCATGGGAAAGAATAGAACCTCCAACTATAGGTAAATCAGCATTTGAACCAGCAAAGTAATGAGGGAATTTATCCACAAAACTCAATAAATTTTTAAATGTTGAAATATCTATTTTCATTGGAACATGATCCTCTGAAAGTATTATGCAATGTTCATTATAATAAAGATAAGGGGAGTATTGAAGCATCCAAGTTCTATCATTAAGATTTAATCTTATCATTCTATGATTAGCTCTATCAGGATGAGTTACTGTTCCTTCATAGCCCTCATTTTCTATACATAATAAACATTTTGGATAATTACTTTTAACAGAATTTCTTGCTAAAGCTATTTCTTTAGGGTCTTTTTCAGGTTTTGATAAGTTTATTGTAATATCCATAGTACCATATTTAGATGGTGCCTTAAAATTTATATTTTTAGCTATTCTATCAGTTCTTATATAATTTGAACTTTTACTTAAAGAATAGAAATAATCTGTGCTTTCCTTAGGTGAAATAGCATATCTTTTATAAAATTCCTTGTTTATTAAAGATGGTGTAGGTAAAAATATATTCATTATATCACTAGAAAATATGTCTTTTGAATATAAAGCATTTTCTATGATTTTCTTTTCTATAGCTATATTTATTAGTTCATTTAATGTTTCATGAAAAGAAAGCGTAAGCTTCTCTTCACATGGAGTATAACTATTTTCATTAAATAGACTAAGAAGTCTATTTCTAGTATATACAGTGTCCATGTCTTCTATGAGATTATTATTTATTGATATCTCTATTAATCTATCTATTAAAGCATTTAAATTATACATGAAAAATCCCCCTTAATTAAATTGAAGAGGGCATGTATCAAAATAGGTTTTTATAAAACTTACAAACATATTCCGAGAATTACTAGATTTCGCTAAGAATTTATAATCATTACTTCGAAAATATCACTAAAGCTTCGAAACTTGCTACGCTTCGAACAGTCTCAGCTTTTTAACGTGATATTTTCTACGTAATAATTTAAATTCTAAAGCTCATCTAGATATTCTCTTCATACTGTTTGTAAGTTTTATTATTATATTTTGATACAGCCCCAAGGTTTTATTTTAAAGTTCAGTAGGACCATTACCTATAGAAGCAACATAGAATGATGCTTCATATCCTATAGCATCATTATAAGCCTGTCCAACATTTTTAATAAATTCATCAACATGAGCATTATTAACTATTGCTATGGCACATCCACCAAAGCCAGCCCCAGTCATACGAGCACCTAAAACTCCAGGTTGTTTCCAAGCGTTTTCAGCTAGGGTATCTAATTCTTTACCAGTAACTTCATAATCATCTCTAAGGGAAATATGAGACTGATTCATAAGTTGTCCAAATAATTGAAGATTATTTTCTTTTAAAGCTTTTACAGCATCTTTTACTCTTTCATTTTCAGAAATAGCATGTACACATCTACGTAATTTATTAGAATCTTCTATTTTATCTTTATATGTTTCAAATTCTAATGAAGTTAGTTCACAAAGAGAAGAAATATTAGTATATTTCTTTAAAGTGTCTAAAGAATCATCACATTCTTTTCTTCTTTCATTATATTTAGAATCTGCAAGTTCACGTCTTTTATTAGTGTTCATTATAATTATTGAATTATCTCCTAAGTTTAAAGGAACATATTCATAATATAAGCTATTACAATCAAGTAAAATTGCCTTATCCTTTTCACCTAGAGAAATAGCAAATTGATCCATTATACCGCTATTAACACCTATATAAGTATTTTCTACCTTTTTACCTATTAGTGCAGCATCTACTTTTGAAATATTAAGAGAAAAGAAAGTATCTAAAATTTTTACTATTAACATTTCTAAAGATGCTGAAGAGGAAAGACCAGCTCCGTTTGGAAGATTTCCATTGATAACTAAGTCAATACCCTTATCTATTTTATATCCTTTTTCTATAAGTACTTTTAGTACTCCTTTAAGATAGTTTGTCCAATTATCCTCTTTTTTATAAGATAAATCATCTAAAGAAAACTCTATTACTCCAAGAGATTCAAAGTTAAGAGAGTAAGCTCTACAAATTCTATCTTCTCTTAAGCTTGCTGCTGCAAAAGTTCCAAGAGTTATTGGGCAAGGAAATACGAAGCCCCCATTGTAGTCAATATGTTCACCTATAAGATTTATTCTTCCTGGTGAGAAAAATAATGAAGTAGGTTCTTTACCAAAATTATTAATAAAAGTTGATTTAAGTGTATTTAATTCCATGATATACCTCCGAATAGAAAATCTGTAACTTAATTATACGATTACAAAAAATAAAAATCAATTGTTTTACTAAAAATTTTACTAATTTTTTGTTAAGTTATTTTTAAATATAGAATTTTTGATAAAATTCTTAAAACTAGCATGTTTAATAGAGTAAAGATTATTGAAAAACTTATATTAAGTTGTTAAAATCAAACTATACATATGAGAGGGAGAGTGAATAATTTGGTTATAGAAAGTAAAATTAATGATGAAATAAGTAAAATAGTATTAAAAAATAATAAAGTATCTGTGGAAATATTAAACTTAGGTGCTATTGTAGAAAAAATAAATGTAGAGGATAGATATGGAAATAAAGAAAATATAGTTCTTGCATATAAGGACGAGAAAAGCTATATTGAAAATCCTTCAAGTTTAGGTGCTGTAGTAGGAAGAGTAGCAGGTAGAATAGGAAAGGGTTCCTTTAAATTAAATAATAAGATTTATGAGTTAGATAAAAATAATAATGGAAACTGCCTTCATGGAGGATATAAAGGTTTTAGTAAAAAAATTTGGGATTATTCATATAATGAGGATGAAGAAAAATCTACAGCAACATTTACTTGCTTTAGCAAGGATGGAGAAGGGGGATTCCCAGGTAATTTAAAGGTTCAGGTTACTTATTCTCTTGAAGGAGACAAGCTTTCCATAGAATATAGAGCTTCTTCAGATAAAGATACAGTAGTAAATTTAACTAATCATTCATATTTTAATTTATCAGGAAACAATAAAAGAAATGTATTAGAACAAAAACTTTATATAGATTCAGATAAAATATGTGAATTAGATAAAAACTTAATTCCAACAGGAGAGTTTTTAAGTGTAGAAAAAACACCTTTTGACTTTAGGGAGTCAAAAAACATAGGTGAGGATATAAATAAAAACCACTTGCAATTAGAAATTGGATCAGGATATGATCATCCATGGGTTTTAAATAAGAAGGGTGATTTTGATGCAATCTTAGTAGATGAAGAATCAGGAAGAATTATGAAGGTTAAGACAGATCAAAAGGCAGTAGTGTGTTATTCAATGAATTTCCCAGATGAATTACCTTTAGAAAATGGTAAAGTAGCAAAAAAACATGATGGAATATGCTTTGAAACACAAAACTTACCAGTAGGATATGATGATTGCTTTTTAGATGGAATAATACTTAAAAAGGATGAGGAGTATTATCAAAAAACAACTTTTAAATTTGAGTGTATATAAAAACTTTTTATAAAACTTACAAACATATTCTGAGAATTACTAGATTTTAAGTGAAAGTCCAAATTTTAATTTGGAAACTTGAACTTATCCAATGGAACTTTGGTTACATTGAAGTCATTTGAATAATTATTACTCCGAAGATATTACTAAAGCTTCAAAATTTGCTTTGCTTCGAACAGTTTCAGCTTCTTAACGTAATATCTTCTCCGTAATAATTTAAATTCTAAAGCTCATCTAGATATTCTCTTCATACTGTTTGTAGGTTTTAATTTGTTATGTTTTGATACATCTCCATTTTTATTAGTTCTTTTTCATGTATTTTCTCATATCAAGAGCTACAGCTAGAACTATAATTAAACCTTTTATAACGAATTGTAAATAAGGGCTAACACCTATGAAAGCTAGACCATAGTTTATAACTTGGAATATTAAAACACCAGTTACTATTCCAGGAACAGTACCAACACCACCAGCAGTGGAAACTCCACCAACAACACAGGAAGCTATGGCATCCAGTTCATACATTTCACCAGTACTAGCAGTAGCACTACCAACACGACCAGCTTCTAGGGTACCTGCAAAACCATAAAGAACTCCAGCTAACATATAAACTAATAAAAGTGTTCTAACAACATTTACACCTGAAACCACAGCAGCTTCTCTGTTACCACCTATGGCATAAAGGTTTTTACCAAATTTAGTTTTATTCCATAAAGTCCAAATTACAGCTATTACAATAATTGCATATATAACTAAATAAGGTATTTTTATATTTCCATATATAGGAATGGAACCAAGTGTAAAATTACTAAAGGATTGGCTAAGACCACCTATTGGCATAGCTCCATATGGAGGTCTATCAAAGTATATTGAGTTAAGTCCATATATTCCTGTCATCATTCCTAGAGTAGCTATAAATGGAGGAACATTAAATTTAGAAACAACTAATCCATTTACAAGACCAACTATTCCACAAACAGCCATTGCTATTAAAATTGGAATGAATATAGGTAATTCAGGTAAATTAGGATACATTTTATATGCATAATCTCCAGCTTGAAGTAAAGAAGCTGATACTACGGCAGCAAGTCCAACTGTTCTACCAGCAGAAAGGTCAGTACCTTCAGTTAAAAGTATTCCTCCAACCCCAAGGGCTATTATTATACGAGAAGAGGATTGGCTTAATATATTAATAAAGTTTTTTAATGATAAAAAATCTGGTGAAATAATACAAATTCCTATTAATAAGGCCACTAAAACTATATAAATAGCATTATTCATTAACCATTGGCTATTTAAATTAAACTTTTTCTTTGATTTGGTTTGCATTGTTAACTCCTCCTGTTACTGATAGATATTTTGCAGATAGATGCATAATTTCCTCTTGGGTAGTTTCGTTAGCATTAACTATGCCAGAAACCCTACCATTACTCATGACTAGTATTCTGTCACATACACCTAAAAGTTCAGGCATTTCAGAAGAAACCATAATTATTCCTTTGTCTTCTTTGGCAAGCTCATTTATAAGTTGGTATATTTCGAATTTAGCACCAACATCTATACCTCTAGTAGGTTCATCTAGAAGTAGTATTTCAGGTTTTCTAAGAAGCCATTTTCCAATTACTATCTTTTGTTGATTACCACCAGAGAGGCTACCGATTAGAGTTTTTTGACTTGGGGTTTTTACTTTCATTGAATCTATAACCCATTGAGTATCCTTAGATATTCTTCCATTTGCTAAAAGACCTGTTGAGGTTTTATAACTATCTATATTAGCTATTATAGAATTAAAATCTATAGGTAATTTTCCAAAGATTCCAGTTTGGCGTCTTTCTTCAGTAACAAGGGCGAAACCGTTTTGCATAGCCTTAAAAGGTTTACTGTTATCAACTTTTTTGCCATGTAAAATTATGTCTCCAGAGCCCTTTTCTCTAAGGCCAAATAAGGTTTCTAAGGTTTCAGTTCTTTTAGCACCAACAAGGCCTGCAATTCCTAAAATTTCTCCTTTTCTAAGTTTAAAGGAAACATTCTTTAATTCATTTTTTGCATCACTAAGATTATTTACTTCTAAAATAGTTTCTTTAGGAGTATGATCCTTTTTAGGGAATCTATCAGTAAGTTCACGTCCAACCATAAGTTTTATTATTAAATCCATAGTAAGATCTGAAGCTTTTTCAGTAGCAATCCATTTACCATCTCTCATTATGGTAACTTCATCAGAGATTTCTAAGATTTCTTCCATCTTATGAGAGATATAAATTATACTTATTCCTTGCTTTCTAAGCTTATTTATTATTTTAAATAGATGACTTACTTCTTTTTCTGTTAAAGAGGAAGTAGGCTCGTCCATTACTATTATTTTAGAGTTATACGAAACAGCCTTTGCTATTTCAACCATTTGCATTTGAGAAACAGATAGGGTAGAAACTTTATCCTTAGGATTAACATTTATATCTAAATCTTTAAAGATTTTTTCTGTTTCATCATACATTTTCTTTTCATCTATAAAAAGCCCTTTTTTAGGATATCTACCAAGCCAAAGATTATCCATAACATTTCTTTCTCTAACTTGATTTAACTCTTGGTGAACCATAGATACTCCATTATCTAGGGCATGTTTTGAATTCTTAAATTGTACCTTTTGGCCAGAAATAAAAATTTCTCCTGAATTAGGGTGATATATACCAAATAGACATTTCATTAATGTTGATTTACCAGCACCATTTTCTCCCATCAAGGCATGTACAGAACCTTTTTTTACTTTTAAGGTTACATTGTCTAAGGCTTTAACTCCTGGGAATTCTTTAGAGATATTTCTCATTTCTAACAGGTTTGAAGAGTCTTTCATCTTTTTTTACCTCCTGTTTTATTAAGGGCGTATATCAAAATTTATTTTGATACATCTTACAAATATTATGAAGAGAAATCTTGTGATTTTTGAAATATCTTTGTAAGTTGTATTATTATATTTTGATATAGCCCCCTTATTTTTTATAAATTATTTATATGAATCTTCAGCAACGTTGATATTGTCTTTAGTTATTCCTACATATGGAACACGAATTGATTTTTTATCATCAAGTTTCCAATTAGTTCCTTCAGTTATCTCTTTTCCATTTACTAAATTCATACAAGAATCCACTAGAGCTTGAGCTTGGTTCTTGGCATCATTTAATACTGTACCAGCCATTTTACCAGCTTTTATTTTATCTAAAGCTTCTGGAATAGCGTCAACACCATATATTGGAACAAATTTTTCAGGAGTTCCATCTAAATAGCCTGCTTTTTCAAGAGAAGAAATAGCACCTAAAGCCATTCCGTCATTATTACAGATTACCATTTCTATATTGTCACCATTTTTAGCAATCCAAGCATCCATTTTTTCAGTAGCTTTAGTTGAGTCCCACATAGCTGTATCCATTGCTAATTCTTCAGTTTCTATACCTGCCTTATTTAGTGTTTCAATAGAATATTTTGTACGAGCTTCTGCATCAGGGTGACCAGGTTCTCCTTTAAGCATTACGTATTGGATTTTTCCATCACCATTTTTGTCCCAAGCAGGATTAGCTTTCCAACCTTCTGCCATTACTTCCCCTTGGATTATTCCTGATTCTTCAGAAGTTGTACCAACATACCAAACCTTATCATAGCTTTGCATAACAGATTCATCTGGTTCCTTATTGAAGAATACTACTGGTAAGTTATCTGCTTTAGCTTTATCTACTACAGTAGGAGCAGATTTAGGATCAACTAAGTTTATTGCAAGAATATCAACACCCTTAGCTATCATAGTATCCACTTGTTCTATTTGTTTAGATTGATTATTTTGAGAGTCATTCATTAATAACTCGGCTTTTCCATCACAAAGTTTTTCTATATTTCTACGTTGGTATGACATGAAGTTATCTTCAAAACTATAAATTGTAGCTCCTATCTTAGGTGAATCGTTTTCTTTTGGTGTATCACCAGATGATCCAGTAGAGCCTGAACCTCCACCACAACCAACTAAAGTACCCATAGTTAAAGCTGAAATTAAAATTAGTGCTAAACCTTTCTTTTTCATAATAAGTCCTCCCTATTTTACCTTAAAACTTTATTGTAATTTTAAAACAATTATAACATAAATTAGAAATTAAACAAGAGATTTTTGTTAAAAAATAATAAAATAAGTATTATTTTACATTTATTTAGTTAAATTTTATAGATTGTATAAAGAAAAGGTTAGAAAATTTTAGTAAAAAAATATATAATATAAAATAAGAAAAGTAAGGAGTGATTATGTGGCTACTATTAAAGATATTGCAAAAGGTGCTGGAGTTTCAATAGCTACTGTATCTAGAGTTTTAAACTTAGATGAAACACTTAATGTGTCTGAAGAAACAAGAAAAAAAGTAATGGAAATAGCTGAAGAGTTAAATTATATACCAGTAAAAGAAAGAAAAAATAAAATAAAAAATTACACCATAGGTATAGTTTATTGGTATACAGAAATACAAGAATTAAACGATCCATATTTTCTTTCAATAAGAATGGCTGTTGAGAAAAAGTGTAGTGAAGAGAAAATTAAATTTAAACCAATAGATTTTCAAAAAATAATTAATGAAGGTACAAAAGAATATACAGATTTAGATGGAATATTAGCTATTGGAATATTTGAAGAAGAAGAGATAAGCTTAATGGAAAAGTTATCTAAAAACATAATTTTTGTAGATTCTTCTCCAGAGGAGTGGAAATACGATTCAGTAGTAGTAGATTTCAAATATGGAGTAAATCTTTGCTTAGATTATTTAACATCCTTAGGACATAAAGATATTGGATATTTAGGTGGTGAATCAATTCCACATAATGGAAATGAATCTACGAGAAAAGTAAATTATAGAGAAAAAACTTTTAAAGAATATATGAAGAAAATGGGAAACTATAAAGAAGAGTGGGTTCTAAAGGGAAGATTTTTACCAGAGCATGGTTATGAACTTATGAAGAGGATATTAAAAGAGAAGGATCTTCCTACAGCATTTTTTATAGCTAGCGATCCTATGGCCATAGGAGCTTATAAAGCAATATTTGAAGAAGGATTAAGGATACCAGAGGATATAAGTATATTAGGGTTTGACGATATATGTACTGCTAAATTTTTAACACCTTCCTTAACAACAATAAAAGTTTTTACTGATCATATGGGGAGTATTGCAGTTGATACACTTTTAGAGAGAATGAGGACAGGAAGAGAAATATCTAAGAAAATAGTTTTACCTGTAAAACTTATAGAAAGAGAAAGTTGTAAAAAACTTTAAAGATAAATTTACTTTTGTTTAACTAAAGAGACTACATGGAAATTTAGAGTTTTCCTATGTAGTCTTTTTTGATTATGTTTAAAATGTAACTAAGGTTAAAATAAAGCTTTAATTTTTTCTAAGTTTTTTATACAGGCGTTATATCCTGAATTATAAGCATCTTCTAATTTGGTTACATCTTTTTCAAAGCTTTCAATAGCTTCATCTTCATTTGGCCTTATTACAATTGCCTTTCCATCTCTTTCTAATTCTTCACAAAATTTTATTGTTTCATTATATTTTATATGTCTTGATAAAAATGAATTTTTTAAATTAGGATATTTACGTCCAACTATTTTAGATGCTAACTTATTACTTTTTCCTAAAGTTTTTCTATAACTTTTAGGTCTAGTAAGAATTATTAAATGTTTTTCATTCCCATCTGCTATAGCTTTTTTTATTGGAATAGGATCTAAAAGTCCACCATCATAATATTCACTTCCATTTATTTTTATTGCTGGGAAAAGTATAGGGATAGCACAAGTAGCTCTCAAAGCCATATATTTTTCATCTTTAATTTTTCCATCTAAGTATTCTGTTTTTCCTGTGTTAGCATTTGTAACACCTACTAAAACTCTTCCCTTATAATTTGAAAGTGCATCAAAATCATAAGGGAAGAGTTTATTTGCTAATTCATCAAATACAAAATCTAAACCAAAGATGCTTCTACATTTAAAGAAGTTAGAAAGGCTTAAATATCTTTTATCATTTCTATATTTTTTTAATATTTCAATATTTCTTCCTTTTTGATTAGAAAAATATGAAAAACCATTAGTTATTCCTGCTGAAACTCCAATACAATAAGGAAATATTATATTATTGTCAAGAAGAGCATCCATAACTCCTGCACTAAAAATAGGACGAAAAGTTCCTCCTTCTAAAACTAAACTAACCATAAAATATCCTCCTAAGGTTCACGATATATTTAAGATTATAATCCTTAAATTAAAAAAATTCAAAAAAAGATATGTTGAAAAAGAAGGATGGCTATGGTATCATTTGAGTTAGAAAATAGTATAAAGATAGCTAGGGGGGCCAGTAGTGTCTGGCTGAGATTAGAAATTAAATTTCTTGACCCTTTAACCTGATCTGGTTAATACCAGCGTAGGGAAGCCCAAGATACATATATTTAAATTGATTTTAAAGCATATATAGCCTTAGGGCTATATATGCTTTTTCTTTTTTTAGAAGGAGTGAAAAATATGAGTAAATTATTTAATGCATTAACAATTGCAGGGTCAGATAGTTCAGGGGGAGCAGGAATACAGGCTGATATAAAAGCTTTTTCAGCTAATGGAGTTTATGGAATGAGTATAATAACTGCCATAACAGCTCAGAATACTCAAGGAGTTTTTGGAATAATGGATGTTACTCCTGAAATCATAGAAAAACAGATAGAGGTTATTTTTAATGATATAGAAGTAGGTGCCATAAAAATAGGTATGGTATCTAAAATTGAATCAATAGAAGCCATAAGTAATGCTTTAGGAAGAGTAGAAAAATTACCTCAAATAGTATTAGATCCTGTTATGATTTCAAAAAGTGGATTTAAGCTTTTATCAGATGATGCAAAAAATACTTTGATAGAGAAATTAATACCAATAGCTACTTTAATAACTCCAAATTTACCAGAAGCAGAGGAATTGTTAGGTAGAGAAATACTTACAATAGAAGATATGAAAAAGGCAGCCTGTGATCTTAAAAAATTAGGGGCAAAAAATGTTTTAATTAAGGGTGGACATTTAGAAGGAGAGGCTACAGATATTTTATATGATGGTGAAAACTTTACTCTTTTTGATGAAGAGAGAATAGATACAAAGCATACCCATGGAACAGGATGTACCTTATCATCAGCTATTACAGCTAATTTATCAAAGGGAATGAATATAGTTGATTCTGTGAGATGTGGAAAAGAATATATTACAGGTGCTATAAAAAATGGCTTTGAACTTGGAAAGGGTGTTGGACCAACACATCATTTCTATAAATTTTACTAGGAGGAATAAAAATGGAAGTTTTGAAAAGAGAAAACCCTTTAATACATATGATAACTAATTATGTTACAGTTAATGATCTAGCACAAGTAACTATTAATTATGGCGGCTTACCTCTCATGGCTACACATCATGATGAATTAAAAGAGATAACTGGAATGGCTAATGGATTATTAGTCAATATAGGAACTCTAGAACCTTACCAAATGGAGTCATCAATGATTTCTATGAAAATAGCAAAAGAAAAAGGAATTCCCTCTGTTTTAGATCCAGTAGGTGTACAAGCATCCAAACTTAGAAAAGATTTTGCTAAAAAATTAATACTAGAGGGAGAGCCTTCACTTATAAAGGGTAATTTAGCTGAAATAAAAACCCTTATAGGTGAAACTTCAAATTCAATTGGGATAGATTCCTTTGATGATTCTTTAAGTGAAAATACAAAAAATAAGATAAAGGAATATGCAAGAGAAAGAAATCTTATAGTAGTTGTTTCTGGAGTGGTTGATTTTATAACTAATGGAGAAGAAAGTGCAAGTGTTAAAAATGGAACTTATAAAATGAGTAAAATTACAGGCACTGGATGTATGCTAGGAGCTTTATTAACACTAGCTTTAAGTTTTTATGACCATAAAGATTTAAGATTTAAAGAAGTGGTTAAAGCAGTAACTGCATGGGGAATATGTGGAGAATTAGCTGAGGAAAGATTAAGAGAAAAAGAAGGGTTAATGACATTTAAGCATAATCTTTTAGATGAACTTTCAATTATTAATGATGAAATAATAAAGGAAAGGGAGAAGGTTATTTATGAGTAATAAAGATGCGAAAAAATTATATTTAGTAACAGACTATAGGATTCCTTTTAATGAGCTTTTAGAAAAAACAAAGGAAGCTTTAATTGGAGGGGTATCCATTGTTCAATATAGGGCAAAGAATAAAGAAACTAAAGAAATGTGTAAAGAAGCTGGAGTTTTAAAAAAGCTTTGTGATGAGTTTGGAGCATTATTTTTAGTAAATGATAGAATAGATGTAGCCTTAGCAGTAAAAGCTCATGGAATTCATATAGGGCAAGATGATATGGAGATTTCTATAGCAAGAGAAATAATGCCAAAGGATGCAGTTATAGGTGTTACTGTTCATAATAAAGAGGAAGCTTTAAAAGCTATGAAAGATGGAGCAGATAACTTAGGAGTTGGAGCTTTATTTTCAACTAACAGTAAAGATGATGCAACATTAATGACCTTAGAAACTTTAAGAGAGATAAAATCTGTTTCTAATATTCCACTTTATGGAATTGGAGGTATAACTCCTTATAACTTGAATAAGGATATTTTAGAAAATCTAGATGGGGTAGCTGTTATATCTGCTTTGTTAAATAGTGATAATATAATAGAAAAAAGCAAGGAATTTTTAAATATTCTTAGTAAATAAGAAATTTTGAATATTAAACTTAAAATATGAAATAATCAAAAAGAGGTTCTTAATTAATAGAATCTCTTTTTTATTTAGAGTTTATTTTATAGTATAATATTTATAATTTAAGGACTATTTTAATTAAATCTTAATTTTAGATAGTCACAATTTAATTTTAGATATGCTTATTTGAGTATGGTCTTAATTTTATATAAGTTAGATAAGTAGTAATTTTAGGAGAATGATATGAGAAGAGAGTTTGAGGTATTAAATAATATTTTTGGATATAGGGAGTTTAGAAAAGGTCAACAGGAGGTAATAGATAAGATTTTAAGTGGAAAGGATGTATTTTGTATATTACCTACTGGAGGTGGAAAATCTTTATGTTATGAAATACCTGCTTATATTTTTAAAGAAACAACACTTGTTATTTCTCCCTTAATATCTCTTATGAAGGATCAAGTTGATAATTTAAATTCCTTAGGAATTAATGCTGCTTATATAAGTGGAGGAAATGACTTTGAAGAGGTTAAAAATATAATTAGGAAATTCATAAAAGGAGAATTGAAGCTTCTTTATGTATCACCTGAGAGATTAGAAAATAGATATTTTTTAGATAATATAGAAAAAGCTAATATTGCACAAATTGTAGTTGATGAAGCCCACTGCGTATCAATGTGGGGCCATGACTTTAGAAAAAGTTATAGCAAGATAAAACCATTTATTTGTAATTTAAAGAAAAGACCAATTATTACAGCCTTTACAGCTACGGCTACAGAGATAGTTATGAAGGATTCTATTGAACTTTTAGGTCTTCATAATCCCTTTATTTATAAGGGGAGCTTTAGTAGAGATAATTTGGAGATAAATGTATTAAAAGAAGTTGATAAATTAGAGTGTATAAGTGAAATTATAAGTGAACATGATGAAGAGTCAGGAATAATTTATTGCTCAACTAAAAATGAAGTTGAGGAGCTTTATAAACATATGATTTATAGAGGGAAAAGTGTAGGGAAATATCATGGATCCTTGAAAGATAAGGAAAAAAATTATTACCAAGAAGAATTTTTAAATGATAATTTTAAGGTTATGATTGCAACAAATGCTTTTGGTATGGGAATTGATAAACCTGATGTTAAGTTTATAATACATTCAACATTTCCAAAAAGTATAGAAAATTATTATCAAGAAATAGGCCGTGGAGGAAGAGATGGAAGCTTAGCTAAGTGTTATCTCCTTTATTCAGAGCAAGATATAAGAGTTATGGATTATTTAATAAGTTCAACTACAGAAATATCTAGAAGAACTATAGAACTTAAAAAACTAGAAAAAATAGTAGAGTTTTGTAATTATGATAAGTGTCTTAGAAAATATATTTTAGATTATTTTGGAGAGGAAAACTCTATAAAATATTGCAATAATTGTACTAACTGCTTAAAAAATAGCGATTTAATAGATATGACATTAGAGGCACAAAAGATATTATCATGTATATATAGAACAAAGGAAGCCTTTGGAGAAAGTGTTTTGATAGATATTTTAAGAGGCATTCATGGACCTAAAATTGAAAAGTATAAGCTATATGAGCTTTCAACCTTTGGAATAATGAAAGAATATACAAGCAAGTACATAAAAGATATAATAAATGAGCTTTTATCTATTAATGCTTTAGAAAGAAAAGAAGGAACATATTCTATGCTAAAGTTAAATAGAAAGTCTATAGGAATATTAAAGGGAGAAGAAAAAGTACTTTTAGAGGTTAATAATAATGAAGAAAGTATGTGTAAGGATTTAGAACTTTTCAAGAAACTTCGTATTTTAAGAAAAGATATATCAAGAAGGGAAGGAGTTAAACCATACATAGTTTTTACAGATTCAATGATTATGGAGATAATAAATAAAAATCCTAAAAATAAAGAGGATTTAAAAAATATTAGAGGTTTTGGAGAGCAGAAAATAATAAAGTATGGTCCTTTTATTCTTACTACTTTAAGGGATTATGAAAAGTATGGAAAAAGAAATTAGTTTAACTAATTTCTTTTTTTATTATATATAGTTTTTGTCATAGAATATAATGTATTGTGAATATATTTAGGGTAAAGGAGGGATTACAATGGATTTTAAAGAGTTTATAAAAAGTGATAGGGAAAAACATAATAAGCAGAAGTTTAAGGGAACATTTATTGATTATTTAGAAATTGTAAAAGATAATCCTGACGTTGCTAAACTTTCTCATAAAAGGATTTATGATCTAATTATGGATAAAGGTTTTGAGATATTAAGACCTGAGGAAAATGCAAAAATAAAAAAAATATATGGTAATGAAAAGATTAAGAAATATAACTTCTTCAAGGAAGATTTTTATGGAATTGATACAGTTGTTATGAAATTAATGAACTATTTTCATTCAGCATCAATGAAGGGAGAGGAAGCAAGACAAGTACTATACTTAGTTGGTCCTGTTGGAGCAGGTAAATCTTCTTTAGTAGAAGCTATAAAAAAAGCCTTAGAAACTGCGCCACCAGTATATGTTTTAGATGGATGTCCAATGCATGAGGAACCTTTACATTTAATACCTAAGCATTTAAGAAAAGAATTTGAAGATATGTTAGGCGTTAAAATCGAGGGAGATTTATGTCCAGTTTGTAAGTATAGATTATTAAATGAATTTGGTGGAGAATATGAAAAGTTTCCAGTTTCAACAAAGAATTTCTCAATTCGTTCTAGAAAAGGAATTGGAGTTGTACCACCAGTAGATCCTAATAATCAAGATACTTCAATTTTAACAGGATCTATTGATATTTCTAAAATGGATATGTATCCAGAGGATGATCCAAGAATATTCTCATTAAACGGTGCATTTAATGTTGGTAATAGAGGATTAGTTGAATTTATTGAGGTATTTAAAAATGATGTGGAATACTTACACACTATAATAACTGCAACTCAAGAAAAATCTATTCCTTCACCAGGTAAAGGGTCAATGATTTATTTTGATGGACTTATAATAGCTCATTCTAATGAAGCTGAGTGGAATAAATTTAAATCTGATCATACTAATGAAGCAATTTTAGATAGAATTGTAAAGATTGAGGTTCCGTATTGTTTAGAACTTAGTGAAGAAATTAAAATTTATGAAAAAATATTAAAGAAATCTAACTTTGATGCTCATATAGCACCTCATACTATAGAAATTGCTTCAATGTTTGCAATATTAACAAGATTACTTCCTTCTATGAAGGTTGATCCAATTACTAAGCTTAAACTTTATAATGGAGAGGAAATTGTTGAAAAGGGAACGACTAAGAGAATTGATGTTTTAGAGTTAAAAGAAGAAGCCGGACCTATGGAAGGCATGAAGGGAATTTCAACAAGATTTATTATAAAAGCAATAGATAATGCTCTATCAAATGCAGAGCATAAATGTATAAATCCATTAAGTGTTATGGAAAGTATAATAAAATCTGTTAAGGATATGGATATATCTCAAGATGATAAGAAGAAGTATTTAGGATATATTCAAGATACCATAAGAAAAGAATATAATAAGATTCTTGAAAAAGAAATTACAAAGGCATTTATTCACTCTTTCCAAGAGCAAGCAGAAAGTTTATTTAATAATTATATAGATAATGCAGAGGCTTATGTAAATAAAACAAAACTTAAAGATTCTGCAACTAGCGAAGAACTAGAGCCAGATGAAGAATTTATGAGAAGTATAGAGGAACAAATAGGAATATCAGAATCTTCTGCTAAGGGCTTTAGAGCTGATGTAACATCATATATGTTCTATATAGTTAGAAGTGGCGGAAAAATGGACTATAGATCTTATGAACCACTAAAAGAAGCCATTGAAAAGAAATTAACATCTTCAGTTAAGGACTTATCAAGAATAATAACTAAATCTAGAGTAAGAGATAAAGACCAAGATAAGAAGTATAATTCAATGGTAAATCAAATGGAGAAAAACGGTTATTGTCCACACTGTTGTGATGTAATTTTAAAATATGCGGCTAATAACCTATGGAAGGATTAAAATATGGCCATATTTAGAGATCAGGCAGAGAACCATGTGGAACATGATAGATCTATAGAGGATAGAAGACGTCACAGGCAGTTAGTAGAAAAATCTATTAAAGAAAATTTAGGGGATATACTTTCAGAGGAAAGCATAATTGGAGAAACTAAAAATAAAAAATATAAAATTCCTATTAGGGGAATAAAAGAATATCAATTTATTTATGGGGCAAATAATAAAGGCGTGACAACAGGTAATGGAGAGGAAAAACGAGGAGATAGAATAGCTAGTGATAAGAGAAAAGCTATTGGTAATAATAAAGCAGGAAATCAAGAAGGAAAAGATATATATGAAACGGAAATAACCTTAGAGGAAATTATGGATTATATAGTTGAGGATCTTGATTTACCTAACTTAGATAGAAAGAAGTACTCTGAAATAATAGTTGAAAGTGCAGCTGGAAAAAGGGGATATCAAAAATATGGTATAAGACCAAGACTTGCAAAGAAAAAAACTGTTATGTCTAAAATAGCCAGAAAACAAGGAAAAAAAAGAGCATTGCGTGAAATAGGGGAAGAAGCAGAAATAGGTAGATTTCCCTTTAGAGAAGATGATTTAAGATATTATAAAGTAAAAAAACAACCTAAAAAGGAAAGTAATGCTGTAATGATTTTTATAATGGATGTTTCTGGTTCTATGGATAATACTAAAAAATATTTAGCTAGATCCTTTTTCTTTGTTTTATCTAGATTTATAAGAAGAAAATATAATAATATAGCTTTTGAATTCATATCTCATACTACCACGGCTAAGAATGTTAATGAATATGAGTTTTTCCACAAAGGCGAATCTGGAGGAACTTATATATCTTCAGGAATAAATGCTGCCATAGATTTAATAAAAGAAAAGTATAATCCAGGTGTTTGGAATATATATCCTTTCTATGCTTCAGATGGAGATAATTGGAGTGAAGACAATGAAAAAGCTATGCAGGCCGTAAATGAAATTTCAGATTTAAGTAATATGTTTGGATATATAGAGCTTTTACCTTCAACTTATTCTACTACAATGTTCTACAGATTTAAAAAGGAAATAAGTAAGAAAAATTTTGTTTCTGTAACTGTAAAGGAAAAGAAGGATTTATGGAATGCTATAAAATATATGCTATCTGAAGAACTACAGGAAGAGAATAAGGAATGAGAGTTTTAAGATAAGGGGCTTTAAATATGGATTATAATTTAAAAGATTTAGAAGGATGGAACAATAAGATAGAAGAAATAGCAAAAAGTGAAGGACTAGATTATTATCCGCAGGAATATGAAATTATAGGCTATAATGAGATGCTAAGTTATGAAGCGTATGTAGGAATGCCTTCTAAATATCCACATTGGAGTTATGGTAAGGCTTATGAAAAGAATAAAACCTTATATTCATTAAATATGACAGGATTACCATATGAGATGGTTATAAATTCTAATCCTTGCCTAGCTTATTTAATGAAGGATAACACTTTATTGCTTCAAATATTAACTATGGCTCATGTATATGGTCATAATGATTTCTTTAAAAATAATAGGTTGTTTAAAGAAGGAACAGATGCAAATAATGCTTTAGAAATGTTTAAGCTAGATGCAGACACTATAAGAGGATATATAAATGATCCAAGTATAGGGTATAGTCAGGTGGAGAGAATATTAGATGCTGCTCATTCAATAAGATATCAAATACCAAGAGTTATAGGTGAAAAGAGAGAATCTCAAGATGAGCAGAGAAAAAGAGTATTAGAGATATTTAATAAGAAAAAAGAAAATAGGGGTATTTTAGACTCTATGGAAGAAATACTTCCTCCTGATATAAGTAAAATTCCACTTAATCCAGATGATGATATCATTCAGTTTATAATAGATTATAGTAATTTGGAAGAGTGGGAAAAAAATATATTGAAAATAGTTAGAAGAGAGAGCTTATACTTTTTACCACAAATAGAAACTAAGATAATGAATGAAGGATGGGCAAGTTATTGGCATTATAATATTTTGAAAAAGCTAAATTTACTACAGGGACTTCATTTAGAATTTTTAAAAAGACATAATGATGTTGTGGCTCCTATTCCTTATGGACTTAATCCCTACTATATAGGTTTTAGAATTTTTCAGGATATAGAAAAAAGGTATGGCAGAGAAAAGATTTTTGAAGTAAGAGCATTAGAAAGAGATACTTCTTTTATAAGAAAGTATTTAACTAGGGAGCTTTGTGAGGAACTCAATTTATTCCAGTATGTTAAAAAGGGTTTTGATTATGTGGTAGAGGAAGTTTCTGATGATTTAGGGTGGAAGAGTATTAGGAATCTTATTGCTGAAGAATGTGGCGTAAGTTCTATTCCACACATTAGGGTTAGAGAGTTAAATAAAAAAGATATGACATTAAATTTAGAACATGTTTTTGATGGAAGAGAATTAGAGGCTAACTATGCGAAGAAAACTTTAAAGTATATAAATATTTTATGGGGAAGAAAAGTAACTTTAAGCAGTAAAGGAAAAGATGGTTCAGATATATTATTTATGTGTGATGAATAGGAAAAAACTTTCATATTATATAATATAAATAATATAAAATATGGAGTTAATATGAAAAGTTTAAAAGGATCTCAGACTGAAAAAAATCTTTACAAGACCTTTGCAGGAGAATGTCGTGCTAGAACAAAATATAATTTATTTGCTGAAGAGGCAAGAGAGGAAGAACAACATTGGATAGCAGATATCTTTGATGAAACTGCTAAGAATGAATATGCTCATGCTAGAGAAGTTTTTAGAAGATTTTTAGGTAATGTAGGAGACATAGCAGATAACCTTATGGTAGCAGCGATGGGGGAAAGTGATGAATTTAAAGAAATATATAAAGAGTTTGAAAAAACAGCACGTAGTGAAGGCTATGAGGAAATAGCAGACTTTTTTAAGGAGCTTAGAGAGGTAGAGGAATCTCATAATGAAAGATATATGAAGTTTTATGATAAGGTTAAATCAAAAAGTTTATATTCATCAAAAGAACCTGTGAAATGGGTATGTACAAATTGTGGATATATCCATGAAGGAAAAGAAGCTCCAATGAATTGTCCTTTATGTAGATTCCCTCAAGGATACTTTAGACTTTTGAATGAATGTTAGTATTAAAGAGGAGACTTTTTAATGGGACAAATTGAGATTTTTAGAAAACATTTTAAAGAGGTCAATGATTTAAGTTCTGTTTTAAGTAGTTATGCTAATACTTATAGACTTTTAGTTGGAGCTGCTGGGGAATTAAATACTATAGCTAAAGTTAGAAAGAGAGATTTAGATGATGCCTTAGATAGAGTTGATGAAATGGGAAAAATAATAGATTCTATTTTAGAGGTTATTAAGGAAAATGAAGAGGCTTATATTAAGTATATAAAACTTAAATCTAAATTTATAATGGAAAAAGCCTCAAAGGATGTAATTTTAACTGAAGTTGAACAAGACTTGCTTTTTGAAAACTCTAATAGAGAGGAAAAAGAATAAATAATAAAAAAAGCCTATTAAAGAAAATTCTTTAATAGGCTTTTTTTAAAATTTCTTTAATTGTAAATTACTAACCATTAAGTAAGAGAATACAACTAAAATTACTACTGGGAATAAAATATTTAAAGTAAACTTTATTGATAATAAAATAAATAAAGCAACAACAGCTCCAGCAATAGTTATAGGTACTCCTCTAAATACACCGTCAAATTCAGTTGCATTGTATCTAGCTAATCTGAAAGCTCCACAAATAGGGAAGCAAAGTAATAATGCATAACCTATAATGCCCATAGGGCCTAAAGATTCAAAGTTATAAAATACAAAAGTTAGTACTGATGGTGCAACACCAAATGATACTAAATCAGCTAAGGAATCTAGTTCCTTACCAAGATCACTAGAAACATTTAAATAACGAGCAACTCTTCCATCATATCTATCAACTAAGCCAGCCATAATTATAAATATTGCAGCTAGTAGATAGTCTGATTTAAAGGTTGCTAATAATGATAATATACCAAAAGATAGGTTTATAAAAGTAAATATATTTGGTATACTACTTTTTCTCATATAATCACTCCTAATAAAAATATTAACAATAATAAAATTATATTAATGTATATCCAAAAATTAAATATATCTTAGAACAAAATAATTTTGGACTAATTGTGAATAAATAGTTAAAACATAGATATTATTGCATAATTTTTAGTATAAGTCAAAATGTAATTACTTATACCATATTATCGACAATAGGATTAACAAATGATATAATTTTATAATATTGCAGGGTTTGTATAATATATTAAAAATGATACCATTAATTGAAAGAAATATCAATTTAATTTATTTATAGGAAGTAATTAAAAGTGGAGGGTAAAACATTGAAGAAAGTAAGATTTATATATAACCCATATTCGGGAGAGAATGCTATTTTAAAGGAACTTGATAAGATAATAACTATGCATCAAGATAAGGGATATACTATAGTTCCATATAGAATTCAAAGAGGAGTAGATGTAATAAATGCTCTAGATATAGTAGATTCTACTTATGAATATATACTGATTGCAGGTGGAGATGGAACTATAGACACTGTTGTAAATGCTATGAAGAAAAGAGGAATAGAAATTCCAATAGGAATTATTCCTGTAGGAACAGCAAATGACTTTGCAAAACATTTAGGTATGCCTCAAGATGCAGGAGCATGTGTTGAACAAATATTAGATTCTTATGCCGTTGGAGTAGACCTAGGTAAGGTAAATGATAATTACTTTGTAAATGTATTATCTACAGGATTATTTACAGATGTATCTCAAAAAACAGATACAAATTTAAAAAATACAATAGGTAAATTAGCATATTATTTAAAAGGATTAGAAGAATTACCTAATTTTAGAAAGCTAGATGTTAAAATCACTGCTAATGGTGAAGTGTTTAATGAGCCTATATATTTAATGCTTGTTTTTAACGGTCAAACAGCAGGAAACTTTAAATTAGCAACTAAGGCTAAGGTTCAGGATGGACTTTTAGATATAGTTATATTTAAAGCTTGTCATATTCCAGAATTAATACCTATGTTTATAAAGGTATTAAAGGGAGAACATTTAGAGGATTCTAGAATTGAGTATATAAGAACAGATGAGCTTCTTATAGAATCTAATGAGGAAATAGTTACAGATATAGATGGAGAAAGAGGTCCAGACTTCCCATTAAGAGTTCAATGTATTAAAGATGGAATACAAGTTTTAGGAATAAATAAGTAATATAAATAATAACTTATAGTAATGAGATTTAATATGTAAACAAGATAGGTGAGAAATAAATTAGGAGGAATTATGAATCAAACATTTATTTATTACACAATATTGTTTCTTATAATTTTTATTACTATAAGTAATTTAGTAGAAAATTATAGGTATTCACCTAAAAAAATAAAAAATATAATAGGTATAGTTTTTTTATTACAAATTATAAGAGTTATATCCTTAATAGCACTAGCTTTAGTAAGTGATCAAAGGTATATAAGTTTATTTAAATATGTAGGTTTCTTAGATATAATATATATTCCTTTAATGGCATTAGTAGCATTTTATATTTTACTTAGAAGTGATAAGATGAAATTTCAGTTTTTTAAATTTGCTCCTATAATATTAATAGGATTTTATATTGGAGTTATAACTATTTTTAAACCTTTTTTTAAGATGTCTTGGGAATATGGTTATGTAATTACAACGGAAAGACAAATTTTACTTAAATCCATATATATTCTTTTATTGATAGCTATATTAAGCTCTTTAATACTTTTTAAAAAGGAAAAACATTCTGATAAAAAAGGAATACTATTTTTAGGAGTAACCTTAGCTTTTATAATAATAGAAAACTCTTTAGAATTATTAGGAATTAAGTTTTTAAATGGTGCTATAATTAGTGAGCTAGTATTATGTATTTTAGGTTTTTATATAGTTTTAACTTTTAAGAAAAATAGAATTTCTATAAGGGACTGTATCAAGAGTTAATAATAAAACTTATAAACAGATTCTGAGAATTACTAGATTCTAAGTGAAAGTCAAAGTCTAGTAATTCTCTTTATACTATTTATAAGTTTTGCTTAAGTAATTTTGATACATTCCCTTATTTTTTGAGGTAATAATAGACTAAAAATAAAATTTAAAAAGTTAAGTGGATTAAATCCAAAACTCTTTTGAAGGTATATCCTCTAATATTTTTCCAGAATCTAATTTTATAATTCTTGAAGAGACTTCTTTGGCAAATTCCATATCATGAGTTATTATTAACACTCCAATATTTTCAGTAGATAAGGATTTTATAATATTAGAAACATCCTTAGTTAAGGATGGGTCTAATGCGGAGGTAGGCTCATCAAAACATATATATTTAGGATTTAACATTAAAGCTCTTGCAATGGCAACTCTTTGTTTTTGCCCACCTGATAGTTCACAAGGGTAGGATTTAGCTTTATCCTCTAAAGAAAGTTTAGAAAGAGTTTGTAATGCTTTTTTAGTAGCCTCTTCTAGAGAGAGATTTAGAGTGTGCATTGGAGCTAAAATTAAGTTTTCTAAAATATTCATATGAGGAAAAAGGTTGAATGTTTGAAATACTAAGCCTATTTTTTTGTGAATTTCCTTTTGTACTTTGGAATCTGCATATATTCCGTTTTTACAAATTTTTATAGAATCTAAGGTTATATCTCCAAAGTCACAGGTTTCAAGTCCATTTAAAATTCTAAGTATTGTTGTTTTACCAGCACCAGAGGGGCCGAGTAAGGTTAATATTTCTCCTTCCTTAAGAGTAAAGGATATATTTTCTAATATCTTATTACCCTTAAAGGATTTCTCTAAGTTTTTTATTTCTATCATTTTTAATCCTCCTAATTATAATATAAATATTTTTTCTCTAATATATCAAATATTTTAGTTAGAACTGCTATTAATAGTAGATATATTATGCCTATTAAAAATAATGGAAGAAGAGAAGCATCTCTGTTACTTGCGATTTTACCAGCTCTTAAAAGATCACCTATGCCAACTACATAAACTAAGGATGTATCTTTAACTAAAGTGATAACTTCATTGGCAATTGAAGGCAAAGTCTTTTTAAATGATTGAGGAAGAATTATCTTTTTAAAGGTAAACCATTTTGAAAGACCTAAAATTTTGCTTGCTTCAAATTGTCCTCTATCAATATCTTTTATACCAGATCTAAATATTTCGCCAAAATAAGCTGCATAATTTAAAGTAAAAGCTATTATGGCTGCGGGGAATCTATCTATACTAATTCCTATTATTGGTAGTCCGAAAAATATAAAGATTAGCTGTAACAATAAAGGGGTTCCACGCATAATCCAAACATATAAAGATGATATAAAGTTTACTATTTTAATATTTGATAATCTAAGTATTGCAACTATTATTCCTAAAGGAACAGATAGAATTAGTGTTAATATAAAAACACCTAATGTATTTTTTAAGCCTTCTATTATTGATGGCATTAAAGTAATAATATAATTCAAAGTTAATACCTCCTTATTTTTCTAAATCTTTTCCAAACCATTTATTAGATATTTTAGCTATAGCTTCATCATCTTTCATATCTTCTAAAGTTTTATTTAAAGGGTCTATTAAATTAGAATTTTTTCTAAGTCCTATGCTATAACTCTCTTTCCCTAAATCTTCAGTAAGAACATGAAATTTACTAGGATCATTTTTTGAAATATAATATTGAGCAAGAATTTCATCACAAACAACTGCGTCACTTCTTCCAGCTTCTAAATCCATAAAGCAATCATTAAAGCTATCAAAAAGTACAGGCTCTTCATTTTTAAAGGATTTAGTTAGTTTTGGTCTTTCAAATAGAGTGTCAAGAGAGCTAGAACCATCTTGAGTAGTTACAGTTTTTTCTTTTAAATCATTTAAAGTATTTATCTTAGAGTTAGAAAGTGTAACTATAACTTGTCTATTTTTCAAGTATGAATTTGTAAATGCAACTTTTTTTTCTCTTTCAGGTGTCATAGTATATCCATTCCAAATTAAATCTATATTTCCATTAGTAAGTTCAGTTTCTTTCATTGACCAATCTATTGGTTGGAATATAACTTTTAAATTCATACGTTTAAAAGCTTCTTTTGCTAAATCAACATCAAAACCAACTATTTCACCTTTTTCATTTTTAAAACCCATAGGAACAAAAGTGTCATCTATTCCTATAATCACTGTATTACTATCCTTTTTAGTTTCTAATTCCTTTGAGGAACAACCAAATATAAGAATAGAGGGAATTACTATACTAATTAATAAAAATAATAACTTTTTCATATCTTTCTCCTTTCGATTTATTACACTAATACTTTAACATGATGAAGCATTGAAGTCAAATAGAAAATAAAATAATTTTATTTAAATATTGACAAAACGTTGCATTTTAGAGTTTATATAATATAATAAATTAGAGAGTTATGTAATTTTTTATTTATAGGTGGTGAAACTAAATGGAAGATAGCCCTCGAGAAGATAGGTGCAATTTAAAATTAAATATTATAAGAAAAGAGGGAAGTGATTTTCTAGATTAGATTAAACTTATAATATACTTCTCCTTTTCTTAAAAATCAAATTTAATTTTAAAAATTTTTTTAAAATTAAAAAAGGAGGAGAGCTGGATGAACAAATTAACAATGTTTTTATACAGTAACATAATCAATAAGAAGATATATGATGAATTCAATGAAGTCCTAGGAGTTTTAAAGGATGTTTATGTAACTACAGAGGATGGTTATCCAAGAATTATAGGATATAAAGTAAAGAGAGATGGAGTCATATTTGATTATGAGTTTAAAAATATAGATTTTTATCAAAGAGATAATGGAAAATTTAAAATACAAATAAGAGGTAGTAGAGAAATATTACCAAGAAATTATAGTTATCTTTTATCTCAAAATTTATTAGATAGAAAGATAGTAGATATAAATGGAAAGAAAGTAGTTAAGGTTGATGATTTAAGAATAGTAAAAATAGCAGGTGAGTTTAGGGTAATAGCTGTTGAAACAGGAAAGATAGTAAAGTTTAGACGCAATGGATTAGAGGGACTAGGAAAATTATTAGCTAGAGTTTTTAAAGAAAAGTTTCAAGAAAAAGTTATTATGTGGGAAGATGTTGAGTCTTTAGAAATGATTAATGATAACTTAAAGCTAGCTATTCCATATAAAAAGCTTCAAAAATTACATCCAGCTGACTTAGCAGATATACTTGAAGAACTTGATGCCATAAACAGAAAAAAAGTCTTCGATAGCTTAGATGAAGATTTAGCTGCAGATACCTTAGAAGAAATAGAACCAGAAGTACAGAGCAGTATAATAAAGGGACTTTCTCATTCTAAAACTGCAGAGCTTTTTGAAAATATTCCAAATGACGAAATAGCAGATATTATAGATGAACTAGATGAGGAAGAAAGAGAAAAAGTATTAATTGCATTGGAAAATGAAGATGCAGAAGAAGTTAAAGAACTTATGGGATATTCAGATGAATCCGTAGGTAGTATAATGAACAAGGATTTTATATCTTTTAATTTAGATCTTACTGTAAAAGAGACAATAGAACTTTTAAGAGAATTAGATGCAGATGAAGAAGTTATGTATTATGTTTATATAACTGATGAAGAAGATAGATTAAATGGAGTTGTAACTTTAAGAGATTTAATAATGAATGAAGAAAATAAGAGACTTAAGGAGATTATGCACACATCTTCCATAAGTGTTAATATAGATAGTACTATAGAGGATGCAATAGAAAAATCAACAAAATATGATTTAATATCTATTCCTGTTGTGGACTATGAAGAAAAATTAGTGGGGATGGTTCTTATTCATGATATAGTTGATGAATTAATTCCTAACAACTTAAAAAGAAAATTTAAGAAAAAGTACACAGATTAGTTGACAAATTTTAATAAAAGAATATAATAAAGTATATAATTCATATCAAAATAGTCGGATAAATGTTGTGATAAAGTAAAGTATTATAAGGATAGGTCACAGAGAGAAAGTGGTGCTGGAAATCTTTCACTAAAGCTTTATAAGAAGTGCGCTTTTGAACAGGAATTTCGAAAAGTTATAAGTAGAAATTTTCGAGTATCACCCGTTAACGTGATAGAGTATTTATAGTACTTGATTAAGTGAGGTCTTTACCTAATTAGAGTGGAACCACGGAGTAAAAAGCTTCGTCTCTAAATAGTGTAAGGCCTTTTTATTATATTTTTAAGGAGGAAATTTATATGGTTTTTAACAGTCTTTTAAGTTTAATAGGAAACACACCAATATTAAAAGCAAATAATTTATTTGAAGGGAATAATGTATTTGTTAAGCTTGAAAAATTTAATCCAGGAGGAAGTATAAAAGATAGAGCAGCTTTAGGAATGATAGAAGAAGCTGAAAAAAATGGATTATTAAAAGAAAATGGAGTTATAGTAGAACCAACTAGTGGAAATACAGGAATTGCCATAGCTATGATTGGTAAAATTAAAGGGTACAAAGTTATTATAACTATGCCAGAGACAATGAGTAAAGAAAGAAGAGATATGATCAAAGCTTATGGTGCAGAGATAATTTTAACTGAAGGAAGCAAAGGAATGAAAGGAGCTATTGAAGAAGCTGAGAGATTAGCTAGTACAAAAGGATATTTCATGCCTCAGCAGTTTTTAAATGAAGCTAATGCTAAAAAACATTATGAAACTACTGCAGAGGAAATAATAAGAGATATTCCAGATTTAGATGTATTTATTGCAGGGGTAGGAACTGGAGGAACTATTACAGGAGTAGGAAGAAAATTAAAGGAATATAATCCAAATATAAAAATAGTTGCTGTAGAACCTAGTGATTCAGCTGTATTATCAGGAGAAAATTCTGGTCCTCATAAAATTCAAGGGATAGGTGCTGGATTTATACCAAAAATATATGACTCATCAGTAGTTGATGAAATAATAAAAGTTAAAAATGAAGATGCATACACTATGGCAAAAAACTTTGCTGATAAAGAAGGAGTTTTAGTAGGTATATCTTCTGGAGCTGCATTAAAAGGGGCAAAGGATATTTTAGAAAATATAGCAAAAGATAAAAAAGTGTTAGTTATAGCACCTGATGGAGGAGAAAAATATTTTTCAACAGGGCTATATGAGTAATTTGTAGGAGTGAAAATTTTGTTCAAAAATTTGAAATATGATATAGAAAATGTTATGAAAAATGATCCAGCGGCTAGAACAAAACTAGAGGTTTTATTGCTTTACCAAAGCATACATGTTTTGATATTTTATAGAATAGCACATGGACTATATAAGATAAAATTATTTTTTCTAGCACGATTAATTTCTCAGTTAGGAAGATTTTTTACAGGTATAGAAATTCATCCAGGGGCAAAAATAGGAAAAGGACTTTTTATAGATCATGGAATGGGTGTTGTAATAGGAGAAACTGCAGAAATAGGAGATAATGTAACTATATATCATGGAGTTACTCTTGGAGGAACTGGAAAGGACAAGGGTAAGAGACATCCAACTATAGGGAATAATGTTATTATTGGATGTGGGGCTAAAATTTTAGGGCCTATAAGTATAGGCGATGGAGCAAAAATAGGAGCAAACTCTGTAGTATTAAAGAATGTTCCAAAGGAAAAAACCGCTGTTGGAATTCCAGCAGTTATTAAAAATTAATTTATAAATATGCCAATTTTTATTATTTGGTTTATAATAAGACTATATATAAATTTTATTAGTTAGAGAAAAATTAAAACCATATGTTTTACATTTACTAACTAAAAATTTAATATAGTCTTTTTTAGTTTGAGGTGATAATTTTTGAAGGAAAAGATTTTAGAGTTTTGTAAATCTTTAGGATTAGATACTGTGGGATTTGTAAAGTGTAGAAGATTTTCAGAACTTGAAGAGGTGTACAATATAAGAAAAGATAAAGGATTTGAAAATGAGTTTGAGGAACAGGATATAGAGAAAAGAGTAAATCCTAATGTGTACATGGAAGACGGGAAGACCATAATAACAATTGCTTTTCCTTATTTATATGATGAAGACTATGTTGATAATGGATTTTCAGTTTATACTAGAGGAATGGACTATCATTATGTTGTCTCTAATTTCCTTAAGAAGATAAGCGAATATATAGAGTCTTTAGGGGGACGGGCAATTTCTTTAGTTGATAGTAACTCATTACCTGAAAGATATATTGCATACTTAGGTAATATAGGATTCATAGGTAAAAACAATATGCTAATCACTAAAAAGTATGGTTCCTATGTGTTTTTAGGAGAAATAATTACGGATTTAGAAATTCAGTGTGAAGAAGAAAGAACTTTAGAGGAATTAAGAACTTACAAAGAATGTGGTGATTGTGAGATATGCTATAAAAATTGCCCAACTAAGGTTTTAAATAGAAGTAAAATGAAAAATACTAATTCATGTATGTCTTATATAACTCAAAAAAAAGATATAGAAGATAAATATTTAAAGCTTATTAAGGGAAGAATATTTGGATGTGATAGCTGTCAAAAAGAGTGTCCATATAATAAAGAAATAACTTATACAAATATAGAGGATTTTAAACCACTTGATTTTATGCAAAAGGATTCTTTTGAAGATTTTCATAAAATAAGCAAAAAAGAATTTAATGAAACTTTTAAAAAGACTTCTTGTGGATGGAGAGGCAAAAATACAATTTTAAGAAATATAATGATTAAAAAGGTCTTAATTAATAAGGAAGATATATCAAACTATCAATTAAATTCTGAAAGTCTCAAAAATTTTAAAAATAGACTTTTAAATTTTTATGATGTATAATAATATATTGTTAAAATTTGATACAGGAGGTAAAGTTATGTTTACTCGTATAGGAGCTAATATATTAGTTAGATTACCGGATAGTATTTTTAGACCAATAGCAGGAACTTTAATCGGTGGATGTTTAAATAAATATGCTGACTTGAAAGTTGAGGGACTTGATAAAATAAAAAAGGAAGAAGGTCCATTTATATTTATAGGAAATCATTTAAGTAATGCAGATGGGCTAGTTCTAGATAAGGTTTTACAAAAGGAATATGATCCATATTTTATTGCTGGAGTAAAGCTAAATGATGAGGCTTTAACTAACATAGGTACAAGATTAGTTAAAAATATAAAAATAAAACCTAATTCAGCAGATAGAGAATCCTTAAATAAAATTGTTAAGGCTGTTAAGGGTGGAGAAAATATAGTTATTTTCCCTGAAGGAACAAGAAGTAGAAATGCAAAAATGATAGAAGCTAAAAAGGGAATTATACTTATAGCAAGATTAACAAAGGCTAAAATAGTACCTTTTGGAATGACTGGAACTGAAAAGCTTATGCCAATAAATGATGAAAATATGGGAGCAGAAAAGTTTCATCATTCAAAGGTTAACATAAAGTTTGGAACTCCTATAGAACTTCCAAAAAAAGAAAAAGATGAAGGAAAGCATGAGTATGAAGAAAGGTCTTTAAATTACCTTATGAAAAATATAGCCAATCTTTTACCAGAAGATTATAGAGGGGTATATAAGGATTAGGGGGATATACTATGAAAAAGAGAACTAAAGAGGTATTAGAAATATTAAAAGAAGAGTATCCAGATGCTAAATGTGAGTTAAATTATGAAACTCCCTTTCAACTTTTAGTTGCCACTATTTTATCAGCACAGACTACGGATAAAAAGGTTAATGAGGTCACTAAAGGGCTTTTTAAAGATTATCCAGATGTAGATGCCTTTTTAACTATAAGTCAAGAGGAACTAGAGGATAGAATAAAGCAAATAGGACTTTATAGAAATAAAGCTAAAAATTTAATTATGATGGTTCATCAATTAAAAGAAAATTTTGGTGGAGAAGTTCCTAAAACTATGGAAGGAATAACTTCCTTAGCTGGAGCCGGAAGAAAAACTGCTAATGTGGTTTTATCAAATGCTTTTGGAGTTCCATCTATTGCAGTAGATACTCATGTATTTAGAGTTTCAAATAGAATTGGGTTAGCACATTCAGATAATGTACTTGAAACTGAAAAACAACTTCAAAAAGAATTACCTAAAAAAGAATGGTCTTTAGCTCATCATCTTTTAATTTTTCACGGGAGAAGATGTTGTATAGCTAGAAAGCCTAAATGTGATATATGTAAGATCAACAGATATTGTGATTATTTTAAAAATAATAGATAAAAAGCTACACAAAATAGTGTAGCTTTTTTTACTTATTAGCTTCCTTTTTGTTATATAAAAATATAGAAAAAGAAGCTAATAGAATTAAGGCATATCCTATTAAGGATATTTTATCTGGTATATCTCCAAATAATACAAAGCCTATTAAGGCAGTGAAAATAACTTGAGTATAGTCATAAATTGAAATATCTCTTGCTGGAGCATATCTATAAGCCGCTGTTAATGCAAATTGAGCACAAGAAGCTGCCACACCTGCAAGAATTAAAAATACAAATTGTTCTAAGCTAAAGGTTTCAAATTGAAATAACATAATAGGAAAAGTAGTTACTATTGAGAAGAAAGAAAAGAAGAAAACAATAGTAGCTCCTTTTTCTTTACCACCTAAGTATCTAACAAATGTATATGCGCCTCCAGCAAAGGCTGCTGAACAAAGTCCAATTATAGCAGGAATAAAGTTACTTGCTAAATTTCCAGAAGGTCTAACTATAAATAAAACTCCAGAGAATGCAGCTAAAAGACATATTATATGAATTGGTTTTAATTTTTCTTTCAGGAATAAATAAGAAAATATAATAACAAAAAATGGACTTAATTTATTAAGAATAGTAGCATCTGATAATATTAATCTATCAATTGCATAGTAATTAGCCCAAATTCCTAAGGTTCCTAAAGCAGAACGCCCTATAAGAGCAAGTCTATTCTCCTTGTGTCCAAAAAGTAAGGCATTATCTTTTTTTACTAAATAAAATGCCACGAAACAACTAACTAAGTTTCTAAAAAAACTTTTTTCTATTGATGGTAAATCACCGGATAATTTTACAAATGTACTCATAAGAGCAAAACTAAGTGCTGATATGGTTATTAAAACTATACCTTTTGTTTTATTATTCATTTAATCCTCCTATTAAATTTTTGAATTTTTTATAATAACATTTTAGATGTTAAAAATAAATAGGTCAATATTAATAATATATAGTAATATTATGAAGAAATGAATAAATTTTTGAAAAAAGAAGTATTTTTACTTATTTTAAATATTTATTTAATATATAATGGAAGTACTATGCTAAATAAGAATGGGGAAAATTTATATATGTTAATTGGACTTTTTAACAATTTAGGTATTAAAGAGAAAACATTAAAAAGAATAGCAATAGTTACAGTAATATTACTTAGTTTATTTTTTATAAAAGGTTTAAATATTATTTGTGCCTTAAATAGGAATTTATTTAAGGATGTAAGTGTGATTTATGCTGCCGAAGAAATAATAGTAATGACTCAGATAATCCTCTGTCTTATGATATTATCTATATGTTTTATATATTATAGAGGGCTTAAAAGAAAAGAGTTCTTTGGTATATCACTTGTTTATGTAAGTATTTTTACTGAAATGGTTTTTATAGTCTTAACAGGAAAATTAGTTGAAAATCAAGTTTATGACTTGAATTTATTTAGTTTACTATTTAGGGGAGTATTATTACTTTTAGCTGTTTTATGTTTTAGAAACTTTGATGTTTTTATAAGAAAACATCAAAAATTAACTTTAACATTTGTAATATTAGTAACAATTATATTACAAATATTAAATATTAATCATAATATAGGCGTATATAGGTATAACTTTATATATAATTTAACTGTAGTTTTAATATCTATAACATATATCTCCTGTATTATAGCTTGTTTAGTTAAGATTTTTCAATTTAGAGAAATAACTTATTTAGTAATAATGATAAGTGCTTCGCTTATGTTATTAAAATTAGTTTATGGTATTTCTTTAGTTATAACTACTAGTGACATTATAAAAATAAATATTGTATTTTTTAATTTTATATCATTTATGAGTTTTGTATTTGGTATGTTTTTTGACTCACTTAAAGTTATAAAAAACAAAAACTTTATGCAAGAAGAGTTAAGTGCATTTTTTAACTTAATAGAATTTGATTGTAATAGTGAAGTAATATTATTGAGGAATAATTTGAAGGTTATATATGCAAATGAAAAGTGTAGACGTAAGAGGATTTCACCTAAAAATATAGAAAACAAAACTTATATTGATTTAGAAAAACAAATTAAAGGATTTTTATATGACAAAAATATAATTAGTATAGAAAGTGTACTTAGACATTCACAGGAATGGAAAGGAATAATAAAGTTAAATGGAGAAAATGAAGTTATAAGGGTTAATCTTCAAAAGATAAAAAAGGAAAAACATCTTTATTATGTACTAAGAATTAACGATATAACAGAAGAATACAGAATGGAGAAAAATTTAAAATTAGATGAGCAAAGGTTAAGAGGAGTTACTGAAAATATAAAAGATTTAATATTTACAATTGATGTTGAAGGCAAAATAAGCTATGTAAATAAAGCTGTCATAGATGTTTTAGGGTATTCTGAAGAAGAATTGTTGGGGAAAATTTACTATGATAAATTATTGGTTGAATCTAATTTAAAGATGATAGATAGTAAATATTTTAACGAGGATAAAGTTTTAACAATAGATAAGGTAAGATCCAAAAGAGGATTGGTTGAATTAGAATCTATTTCTAGTAGAATTAAGGATAGCAAGAGCAATACCTTAGGATGGGTAAGAGTTGCTAGAAATATAGAAGATGTAAAAGAAATAGAAATATTAAAAAATAAATTTGAAGAAATAAAGCAGTATGATAAGGTTAGAAGCGAATTTTTTGCAAATTTATCTCATGAGCTTAGAACACCTATTAATATAATATATTCATGTATACAGCTTCTAAACAATAGTAAAAAATTTGAAGCTGGTTTTGCTAGTTTATACGATAAATATGAAAAAACTTTAAAACAGAATTGTTTTAGAATGTTAAGACTTGTAAATAACCTTATAGATATAACAAAAATAGACTCTGGTTTTATTAAAATGGACTTTATTAATTATGACATAATAAAACTTACAGAAGATATAACTATGTCTGTAATTCCTTATGTGGAATCTAAGAATATAGATATAATCTTTGATACTGACTGTGAAGAATTAGAGATAAAGTGTGATCCAGATAAAATTGAGAGAATAATTTTAAATTTATTATCTAATGCTATAAAATTTACAGAGCCAGGTGGAAGAATAGAAGTTAGTATTTTTACAGATGAGACATGGGTAGACATAAGAGTTAAAGATACAGGGATAGGAATTCCATCACACATGAAAGAATTTATTTTTGAAAGGTTTATACAAAATGATAAATCCTTAAATAGAAATAAAGAAGGAAGTGGAATAGGATTATCTTTAGTGAAATCTTTAGTGGAATTACATGAAGGAAAAGTTTTCTTAAGTGAAAGCAATGAATCAGGTAGTGAATTTTCAATATTATTACCTAATGTAAAATTAGAAAATGATATAGAGGAAAATGGAAGTTTAGATTATAAAACAGAGGTTGAAAAAATATCAATAGAGTTTGCTGATATTTATGAGATATATTAGAAGATTTAATAAGTTGAAATAATTTCATAAACTTTCTATTTTAAAAAGATAGTGATATAATATTAAGGGCTTGTTTAAAAAAGACAAGTCCTTAATTATTTCTATTTGGAGGTAAATATATGAAAGTTGGAGTAATAATGGGAGGCATTTCTTCAGAAAGAGAGATATCAATACAAAGTGGAAATTCCGTAGTTAATGCCTTAGATAAAGATAAATATGAAGCTATTCCTATAGTTTTAAATGAAAAAGAAGATTTAATAGAGAAGGTTAAAGGAATTGATTTTGCTCTTTTAGCTTTACATGGAAAGTTTGGTGAAGATGGAACTGTTCAATCTGTTCTTAAAACTTTAGGAATACCATTTTCAGGATGTGGTCCATTAAGTAGTGCTATATGTATGGATAAGGACATGACAAAGAGAATTTTAGCCTTTGGAAATGTTAGAACAGCGAGATGGTTAATGGTTTCATCAATAGATGAGATAGATTATGAAAAAATAGAAAATTTAGGTTATCCAGTATTCATAAAACCTAATAATGGAGGATCCTCTGTTGCAACAACTTTAGTTGAATCTAAAGAATCAGTTAAAGATGCTGTATTAGAAGCCTTAAAATATGATACAGAAGTAATGATTGAAGAATATATTAAAGGTGATGAGATAACTTGTCCTATAATTGATGGAAAAATGTTACCTGTTTTAGCTATAAAACCAAAGGGAAAATTCTTTGATATAGCTTCAAAGTATGAAGATGGAGGAGCAGATGAATTTATAGTTGAATTAAATGAAGATCTTCATAAAGAAGTAGAAAAAATGGCTTTAGAAACTTATAAGTTATTAAAATGTGATGTATATGCTAGAGTAGACATGTTAGTAAAGGATAATGTTCCATATGTATTAGAAGTAAATACATTACCTGGTATGACAAAGAATAGTTTATTCCCTAAAAGTGCTGCAGGAATAAATATGAGTTTTGAAGAACTTTTAGATACAATAATAGAAAAATCTTTAAAGGTTAATAGAGAATAATTTTATTTAGTAACAACTTTCCCTATAAACTTATATTTTATATAGTAAGAACTAATTTGCAGGGAGATTATTAATGCAAGATAAAAATCCATTAAGTACATTTGGTCCAGATTTAAATGAATTTAGCAGAGATGTTAATTTTGAAACATTAGCCAAAAATTCAGATTTTATTTATTTAAGAGCTTCTGGCTCTGGAACAGGCAAATTAAGAATTGATAATAAGTTTTTAGAGTTTGCAAAAGAGTGCAGAAGATTAGGAATTCCATGTGGAGCATATCATTTTGCTAAACCTTCTAAGGATTTAGGCAGTGCTGTTATTCAAGCAGATCAATTTATTGATGTTTTACAACAGGGATTTGGAACTGGGGATTATGGAGACTTATTCCCAGTATTAGATGTTGAAGCTCCTACAGATAGATCCTTGACTACTACAGAACTTGTAAATTGGATTGATAGATTTAGAGATAGATTTGAAGAGAAAACTAGAAGAAGACTGATGTTATATACAGGCTTATTCTTTATAGGTCTATATGATGATTTTAAAGTTCCTGGGAAAGGATATCCTTTAAGTGATATGCCTTTATGGATTGCTATGTACACCAGAATTCCTTCTAATCCAAAGATTCCACCAAATGTTGGAGGCTGGAAAAGGTGGACTATATGGCAATTTACTGATGAAGGAAAGTTAGATGGAGTTGGAAGTCCAGTAGATTTAAACTGGGGTCCTAATAGCATAGATAGTCTAATGCCACCTTCTGCAGTTACTGGATTAAATGCATATATATCTGGTAATAAAATATTTGTTAATTGGACAGCTAATAAAGAGGATGATTTAAATGGATATAATGTTTTTGTAAATGATAATTATGCAGGAACATTACCAAGAAAAGCAACTAAAATTGTAATTGATAAAAGTAGATTTTATCTTCCAAAAGGAAAGCCAATAAGAATATCAATAGAAGCATTTGATATTACTGGAGATTTTTCAAAAGAAAGAACTGAATATATTTTAGATAATAATGGGGAATTCCTAGGATAGATTATTTTATGTTAAATAGAGTTAAATTTTTTTAGCTCTATTTAATTTTTCTCCAAAAGTTACAAAAATTTTGTTATAATAAGAAATGTTATTATATTGTAATAATTTTTAGTAATATTTAGATTATAGTTTTTTTAGAAGGTTTAGAGAGGAGAATAATTGTGAACGAAGAAAAGAAGAAATCAAGCATAGGCTTACTTAAAAGCAAAAAGAAAATAATAATATCGATAGTTATTATATTAGCAATTATAATAGGTTCTATTGTTGCGTATATAGTTAGTATTCAGAAAAAAGTTGAACAATGGAATGATAAGATATATCCTAACGTATATGTTGAAAATGTAAATTTATCAGGAATGACAAAAGAAAAAGCCATTGAGGTTTTAGAGAAAGATGTAAAAGAACCTGTAGAGCATAAAGCTATAAAAGTTCAGGCGGCAGATAAAAGTATTGAAATAAAATTTTCTGATTTATCACCAGAATATAATATAAATGAAACTGTTGACGAAGCCATGAATTATGGAAAAGATTTAAATCTTTTTGAGAAAAATAACCTTATAAAGGGAAAAGATAAAAAGGAATTAAATTTAGATTTTAAATATGATGAATCTAAGTTAACAGATTATGAAAAAAAACTTACTGAAATGGTAAATCAAAATGCTAAAAATGCTACTATAAGTATAAGTGGTGGTAATATAAGTGTAATAGATGGTGAAGATGGACGAGCTATAGAAGAAGATAAAATGGTTTCTTTAGTAAAAGAAGCTATAAATGCAAATCCAGAGGGTAATTCAGTTGTGGAAGTACCTGTAGAAGTTACAAAACCAAAAATAACTAAAGAAATGCTTTCAAAAATAGATGGCGTTATAGGAAGTTTTACAACAAGTTATACAAGCTCAGATGCTAGTAGAAGTGCTAATGTTGAAATTGCAGCTAAAACAGTTAACGGAACTATTTTAATGCCTGGGGATACATTTAGTTATAATAATACTTTAGGAGAAAGAACTACAGCTAAGGGATATAGAGATGGAGCAGCTTACGTAGGAAATAAAGTAGTAATGGTTACTGGTGGAGGAATCTGTCAAGTTTCTACAACATTATATAGAGCTGTTTTAAGAGCTGGAATAATGCCAACAGAGAGACATAATCATAGTATGACAACTACTTATTCAGGTCCAAGTGAAGATGCTACAGTTTCATGGGGATCTTTAGATTACCAATTTAAAAATACTTATGATTTTCCAATATATATACAAGGATATACAAGTAATAAACATGTAACATTTAATATATATGGCAATGTCCAAGGTATGGATGGAAAAACTTATGAATTACAAACTGTAGTTAATGAAACTTTAAAACCATCAGTTAAAACAGTAGAAGATTCTAGTTTGCCTGCAGGAGAAAAAGTTGTTGAACAAAGACCTGTTACGGGATATAAATCAACAGGATATTTAGTAACTTATCAAAATGGAAAAGAAATAGATAAGAAACTAATAGCACATGATGTATATAAACAAAAGGATGAAATTATAAAAGTCGGAACAAAAAAGGCTGAGCAACCAAAACCAGAGCAGCCAGCTCCGCAACCAGCACCTCAACAACCAGCTGCAGCGAAGCCTGAGGCGCAAAAGCCAGAGGCATCACAGCCGGCTGCTCAACAACCAGCTACACCTCAGACACAAGAAACTCCACAAACACCTGCTACGCCACAAGCACCAGCAGCACAAGGGAATACAGGAACAAATTAAGGAGTAAAATAAATATTATTTAGTTTTTGAATTGTATTTGCAATTAATTTTAAAAATTAAATCATAAAAACAAATTGAATATGATAAAAGGGGGAGAGGTTAATAAATTAACTCTCCCCTTTTATTTGGGGAGGAGAATTTATGAAATATAAAATGATATGTATAGATATGGATGGGACATTATTAAATTCAAAGAAAGTTGTAAGTGAAGAAAATAGAATTGCATTAAAAAAAGCTTATGAAAAAGGAGTACATATAATAATATGTACAGGGAGAAATCCTAAAAATGCAATATATTTCTCAGAATTTTTAGGAGTAAACTGTGCTGTAATAGCTAATAATGGGGCTTGGGTAATTGATGAGGATAAGGAAGTTATAATATCAAAGGATGTTTTAAATGAAAGTCAATGCATAGATATTATGAGCATATGTAAAGAATATAAGGGAGTTCCTAGTTTTCATTCAAAAGATAAGGTTTATTGGCCATCAAGATTTAGGAAACATTTATGCGATATTATTTTAAATAAAAAAATACCTGAAAAATATAGGGTTAAGAATATTTATATGAAAGAAAATGAAGAGTGGAGAGAGGTCTTTAAAAGTAATAATATAGGTAAGTGTATAATAATAGAATTGAATACTAGTAAGCTAAAGAAAATAAGGAAAGAGCTTGTTAAAAAGGGTAATTATGAAATAACTCAATCAGGAAGATATGCTTTAGAAGTAAATAATAAAGGGGTATCAAAGGGAAGAGCTGTGAAGGCTTTAGCAGAAGAATATAATATAAAAAGGAAAGAGATTATATGTATAGGTGATAATGAGAATGACTTGTCTATGATTACTTATGCAGGCTTAGGTGTTGCTATGGGAAATGCCATAGATTCTTTAAAGGAAAAAGCTGATTATATAACTGAAAGTAATGACAAAAATGGGGTAGCAAAGGTAATATATGAATTTGTATTAAAGAATGATTAACTTGCATTTTATTTCATTAGATAATATCATATACTTGTGACTTAACTTAAAAATTTATAATTTTTTACATTTATTTGGAGGGACAAAGGTGAATCTTAATATAGTATTATATCAACCAGAAATACCACAAAACACTGGTAATATAGCAAGAACATGTGTTTTAACAAATTCAAAGCTTCACATAATAAAACCTATGGGCTTTGTTATAGATGATAAACATTTAAAAAGAGCTGGATTAGATTATTGGAGTCAATTAGATCTTGAAATTCATGAAAGTTATGAAGATTTTATGAAAAAGTATGGAGATAAGAAGATTTATTTATCAACAACTCATGCTGAAGATCATTATGATGAAGTAAAGTATGAAGAGGGAGCTTTTATAATGTTTGGAAGAGAGTCAGCTGGAGTTCCAGAGGACGTTCATAATGCTCACCATGGAATAAAAGTACCAATGATAAACACAACTACTAGAAGTTTGAATTTATCAAACACAGTAGCTATTATAGCTTATGAAGCTTTAAGACAAATTGGATTTCCAAACATGAAATAAGGGGGAAATATATTTTGGATAAAATAAAGATCATAACAGATAGTACCTGTGACTTATCTAAGGAGATTATAGAGAAGTATGACATAGACGTAATGCCTATGTTAATAAATTTTGGAGAAGAGAGCTATTTAGATGGAGTTGAAATAAAAGTAGACTCTATGATGGAAAGAATTGAAAGAGAAGATGCTCTTCCAACTACTGCTCAAATAGTTCCAACTAGATTTATAGAGAAATATAAAGGTTACTTAGAAGAAGGATACAAAGTTATATCTATACATATATCATCTAATATGAGTGGTACTTATCAATCAGCATGTTTAGCTAAGGCTGAATTAGAAAGTGATGATATAGTTGTAATAGATTCAAGAAATGTAACAGTTGGACTTGGATTAATTGTATTAAAAGCAGCTAGATTAATAGAAGCAGGAATAACTTTAGAGGATTTAGAAAAAGAAATTTTAGAATACAGGAATCATATTAAAAGTACTATAGCTTTTGAAAGTTTAGACAACTTAGTAAGAGGAGGAAGACTTTCAAAAGGAAAAGCTTTATTTGTTAATGCTTTAGGCATAAAGCTTATGCTTAATGTATTAGAGGGTGAAATGAATGTCCAAGGAAAAATAAGAGGAACTAAAAAGATGGTAAAGGCTATGATTGAGCAATTTGATTCAATCCCTAAAAAAGAAGGAGAGCCTATTATATTAGTTGAACTTGAAAATGAGGATATTTACTTACCTATAAAGGAATATTTAGAAAATAATAATATTGAATATTTAAAACTTCCTCTAGGATGTTCAGTAGCAATCCATTCTGGTCCTAAAGTTTGTGCATTATTTTATGTAGAAGAATATTAAAAGAAACTCCTAAGGGAGTTTCTTTTTTTTACATAAATTTTCTTACTTAAAGAAATAATAATTTTGACTAAAAAAATAGGAGGACTAAAAATGAAATTAAAAAAAACATTTAAAGCTTTGGCTTTGCTTTTAGGAATAACTTCAATAATTACTGGGTGTGGTTCAAATAATTCATCAGCTTTAAAAAAAGTAGATGTTATAGAAAAACAAGTTTATAATTTTGCCTTAGTAAAAGATGACTTTTCTAATGAGGAAAATTATTTTACTGATTTAGCTGTAGATGGATTAGAGAGAATAAAAAAAGAATATGGTGCTAGAATAGAAGTTTTTGATACTAATTCATCAGAGGATTATGAGAAGAGGCTTAGAGAAGCAGCTCAAAATAATGACTTAACTTTTGCTTCAGCCTTTAAATTTTTAGAGAGTTTAAATAATGTAGCTAAAGATTATCCAGATAAAAATTTTGCTATAGTAGATACTGTATCAGATCTTCCAAATGTAAAATCCATAGATTTCAAGGATGAACAGGGTGCTTTTTTAATGGGAATAATAGCTGGTAATACTACTAAAACAAATAAGGTAGGTTTTATAGGGGCAATAAAGGAAGAATTAATAGAAACATTTTTATCAGGATTTATGGCTGGATTAAAGGTTTCAAATGAGGAATCATATAAAAATATAAAAGAAGGAAATTTAGTTCAGTATGTTGGGAATTTTAATGATCAAAAGAAAGCAAGTGATATAGCTAAAAAAATGTATGATGAAGGAGCAGATATAATATTTGAATCAGCTGGAGAGGCAGGAGAAGGAGTTTTTAAGGCTGCTAAGGAAAAAGGAAAGTATGCTATTGGAGTGGATATTGATTGGGCAGCAAGATTCCCAGAATATGCTGATGTTATATTATCATCAATGATAAAGAATCTAGATGAAGCAGTATATACTACAGCCAAGGAAGTTATAAATAGTGATTTTAAAGCTGGACCAAAAAATAAGATGGAAATAGGGCTTAAGGATAATGGAATTGAGGTGGCTAAAACAACTAGTAATTTAGTTTCTAAAGAAATTTTAGATAAAGTAGAACAATATAAAGAAGCTATTATAAAGGGAGAATTTAATGTGCCAGAAACTTTAGATGAGGTTGAAAATTTTAATATTAAATAAAAATAATAATACATAGGTTGACAAAATGTATATAATTATGTAATTATAAAGTGAAAATAAAATAAGAGCATTAGGTGTTTATTGACTTAATAGGGAAAGTTAAAAACTGCAGCCCCCGCTACTGTTGATAAGGACGAGAACAAAGGACCACTGTGATAAATAGTCATGGAAAGGATTGTTTTAGGATGATTTATTAGCCAGGAGACCTGCCTAGTATGCTATTCTTATTGTTTCGGAGGGAAGCATTATATAAGTTTAAAAAGTATGTAAATTATTTTAACTGGTGGGGAGAGTTATCCTTACCAGTTTTTTATTTGAAAGAATATTTACAGAAAGAATATGTATAAGCTTTTCTAAGGGTTAATTAGAAATAAAAATTTCTAAATTAACATTTTATTTAACTCTATTTAATTAAGCATCAATTATTCTAAGGTTATACAAAGATATTAGATTTTAGTATAATTATGAAAAATTGAAATTATAATTTATGTTTTATTGGGTATGAAATTTTATTTAATATTAAAAGTATAACTTGCTAGTTAATAGGTGCCTTATAATTTAGAGAGAAGGAAAATAATATTAATTAGGAGGGTAAAATAATTATGAATTTTACTAAGGAAAAAAAGAGATTAGATGTTAAGAGTTTATGTTTTTCAGCTATACTTATAGCAATAAGTGTTATATTAGCTAACTTTCCTATATTCTCTAGTATAGCATTAGATTCTATGCCAGCTTTTGTTGGAGGAATAATAATATCACCTGTAGTTGGTGGGATAATAGGACTTTTAGCTCATTTATTTGTAGCTTTAAGAACAGGATTTCCTTTAAGTTTACCAGTACATATTTTAGTAGCATTAGAAATGTTTGTTGTTGTATACATAACATCAATAATATTTAATAGAGGAAAAGTTGTTTTAGCAGGAATTGTTGGTACTCTTTTAAATGGAATAGTATTTACTTTAATAACAGGAGTACTTATGTATTTTGTTTTAGGAGGAATGAATCCAATAGACTTTTTAAAACTTTTAGGATTACCACTTACTTTAGCAAGCTTAGTTAATATAGTTGTAGCATTTATAGTAAGTAAGGGACTAAAAAATGCAAATATATAAGTTTAGAGACTTAACTGTATTAGAAAATGAAAAAAATAAACTAGTAATAGCTTGCGATAGTTGTGGTGGAATTGGTGAAAATGAAGCAGATTTTGTAAAAGCCAGTAATGAGATTGTATCATATTTCTCAGCTAGAGTATGTCTTTTTGAGCTTTTAGCTTTTAGAGCAAAACCATTAGTAATAGTTAATAATTTGGGTATGTCTATGAATAATGGGGGAGAAAAAATAATACAAGGCATTAATAGAGCCATAAAAGAGTATAATGCTGAGAACTTTTTTGAAGAAAAATCTAATTTATCAGAGTGTGTAACAGGAAGCACAGAGGATAACTTTAAAACTCTTCAAACTTTTTTAGGATTAACCATAATAGGAGAAAAAGAAGAAACATTAAAGGTTAATTTTGAAAAGGGAGATTCCATTTGTTTATTAGGAATACCTAAAGTTGGACAAGAAGTTTTAGAGGATATAAATAATAATCTTGGAGAAATTGTTACTTTTAAAGATTTTAAGATTTTAATAGATGATAAGAGTGTTAAAGATATATTACCTATTGGATCAAAGGGGATTATTCACGAAATAAGTGAATTAGAAAATAGTGATAAAATAAGGATAAACTTATCCTATGAAGGTGATTATTTAAGAAAATCAGCAGGACCTGCTACAGCTTTATTATTTATTTGCAAAAATAATTCTTTAGAAGATATAAAGAACAAAATAAAGACTCCTATAATGGAAATAGGAAATATTATTTAAATTAAATATAAAAATAGTAAGGGCATTTATCAAAGATTAATAAAACTTATGAAATATTCTTAGAATCAGTAGATTTTTCTAAGAATTTTTGTGAGAGTTTTATTAAAAATTATTTTGGTATATGCCTTTCTTTTATAATTAGCTAAAATTTTAAATTATTGAAAAATAATTTTATTTGATGGATAATTATATAAGAAAGGTTAAAAGATAAAAGTAAATAGGTTAGAATTAGATAATTTTAGGTGATATATATGTTAATGGATTTTAATTTGAATTTAACTCAAGAGCAGAAGCTTATTATGACCCAGCAAATGCAACTTTCAATAAAACTTTTGCAAATGTCAACATATGATTTAAGAGAATATATTGAAAAAGAATTTTCAGAAAATCCTGTATTAGAAGCTCAATATGAAGATACTAAAGAGGTATCAAAAGAGCAAGATAGATTAGAATATAAAGAGTTAGTAAAATATTTAGAGTCAGATAACTATGGCTCTCAAAGTTATGGTGAATATGATCAAGAAGGAATATCACCTTTTACTTTCATAAGTAAGCCAGAATCTTTAACAGATTATTTAGAAGGGCAAATATTAGAATTACCAATAGATGAATATATGAGAAGTGTATGTAGTTATATGGTTGAGTGCTTAGATCAAAAGGGATATTTAGATATAAAAAAAGAAGAATTAATGTGGGAGCTAGATTGTTCTGAAGAGACTTTTAATAGGGCTTTAATAGTTCTTCATAATTTAGAACCTACCGGTATAGGGGCAAGAGATTTAAAGGAATGCCTAGAAATTCAGTTAGAAAGAAAAGGTGAAAATGACCCTATAGTTAAAGAGATTATAGATAACCACTTAGATAACTTAGCAGATAATAAATATCAAGTTATTGCAAAGGATTTGGGAATTACTCCTAAAAAAGCACAAGATTATGGAGATTTAATAAAAACTTTAGAACCAAAACCATCAAGAGGCTTTTACACTGGTGATGAAGTGGGTTTTATAATTCCTGATGCAGAAATACGAAAGATAGATGGAGAATTCCTTATATTAATGAATGATGGAGTTTTACCTATGCTTTCAGTTAATCCTTTATATAAAGATATATTAAAAGATAGTACTAATGATAAAGAGGCTACAGAGTATGTAAAGGAAAAAATAGAAAAGGCTATGTTTTTAATTAAAAGTATAGAGCAAAGAAAAAGTACTTTATACAAAGTTCTTGAAAAAATACTTGAAAAGCAAAAGGATTATTTTGAAAAGGGAGAGAAATATTTAAAGCCTATGACTTTAAAAGAAATAGCTGAACAATTAGAAATGCATGAATCAACTATTTCAAGAGCTATAAGGGATAAGTATATTTTAACTTCTATGGGAACAATAAAAATAAAGAATCTCTTTGTAAACTCAATAAGTAATAAAGAAAAAAATGACGGAGAAGAAGATGTTACAGTTATAAATATAAAAAAAGCTTTAGAAGAAGTAATTAAGGAAGAAAATAAAGCAAAGCCATTATCAGATCAAACCATAAGTGAAATTCTAAAAGAAAAAGGAATGGTTATTTCAAGAAGAACTGTAGCAAAATACAGAGAAGAGTTAGGTATAAAGTCATCTAGCAAGAGAAAAAGATTTTAAAAGAGAAGAATTTCTATCTTGTGGTAAATGAGGTTATAAAGTGCTTATTTTGAGTGAAAAATATAGAGAGACTGGGTAATCTCTCTATATTTTTTTATATTTTTTAAAAAAATAAGAAAAAATTTTCTAAAAACCCTTTAATTTTTTCTTAATATGTTTTATAATAAACGTGCGGGACATTTGAGAAGCGAGTGGGACTTAGAGTGTCCAAAGGAGTTGTTAAATTTGCTAGAGATTTTAAAATTGCAAAAGATAATAGTTCCTGAAATGGTAGAACTATTAGTTAAAAGATACAATATAATCAGAACAATTTATTATAATCAGCCAATAGGTAGAAGAGCTTTGGCAAACAATTTAAATTTAGGTGAAAGAATTGTAAGAACAGAAATAGGTTTTTTAAAATCTCAAAACCTTATACAAATAAACACTCCAGGTATGTCTGTAACCCAAGAAGGAGAGTTCATGTTAGAATCTTTAAAAGGATTTATACATGAAATAAAAGGGCTATCTAATCTTGAGAAGCAATTATGTGATATGCTTCATGTAAGAAATGTAATTGTTGTTCCAGGAGATTGCAGTGAGGATGAAAACACTATAAAAGAGCTTGGGAAAGCCGCTGCAAATTATTCTAAGAATATCATTAAAGATGGCTATACTATTGCTGTTACTGGTGGAACTACTGTAAAAGAAGTTATAGATGAATTACCAGAAATGGCAAACCTACGTGATGTGTTAGTGGTGCCTGCAAGAGGTGGTATGGGTAAGAAGGTTGAGACGCAGTCAAATACATTAGCTGCGAATTTAGCTAAAAAGTTAAATGGAACCTATAAAATGCTTCATGTTCCTGATAATATAAGCAAAGAAGTAATGGATGCTTTAATGAAGCAGGAAGATATGAAGGAACTTATACAAAATATTAAGAATGCAGATATGCTAATATATGGTATAGGTCAAGCTAAAAAAATGGCTAACAAAAGAGGGGTGCCTAAAGATCAAATAATAAAGTTATTAGATTTAGGTGCTATAGGAGAAGCTTTTGGATGCTACTTTAATGATAAGTCAGAAGTTGTTTATGTAATGCCAACTTTAGGGGTTACAATAAATGATCTTAGAAAAATAAAAAATCACATAGCTGTAGCGGGTGGTAAGAATAAAGCAGAAGCTATTTTAACTACTGTTTATGGCAATGAAAATGCCATTCTTATTACTGATGAAGGAGCAGCTAATGAAATTTTAAATTTTTTAAATAGAGATGAATAAAAAAATATGAAATCTCTAAAAATAACTTTGTTTAAAATATTTTTAAATATTTTATATATAAAAAACAACATCTTTTAGGAGGTATTTATAATGGTAAAAGTAGCTATTAACGGATTTGGAAGAATAGGAAGATTAGCGTTAAGATTAATGATCGACAACCCTGAGTTTGAGGTTGTAGCAATCAACGACTTAACTGATGCTAAGACTTTAGCACACTTATTCAAATACGATTCAGCACAAGGAAGATTCAATGGTGAAATAGAAGTTAAAGAAGGAGCTTTCGTAGTTAACGGAAAAGAAATCAAAGTAACTGCTAAAAGCAACCCTGCTGAATTACCATGGGGAGAATTAGGAGTAGACGTAGTATTAGAGTGTACTGGATTCTTCGCATCAAAAGAGAAAGCTTCAGCTCACTTAACTGCTGGTGCTAAAAAAGTTGTTATCTCAGCTCCTGCTGGAAACGACCTACCAACAGTTGTTTACAACGTAAACCACGACATATTAGATGGAAGCGAAGACGTTATCTCAGGTGCTTCATGTACTACAAACTGCTTAGCTCCAATGGCTAAAGCTTTAAATGATAACTTCGGATTAAACAAAGGTTTCATGACTACAATCCACGCTTACACTAACGATCAAAACACTTTAGATGCTCCACACAAAAAAGGAGACTTAAGAAGAGCTAGAGCTGCTGCTGCTAACATAGTTCCAAACTCAACTGGAGCTGCTAAAGCTATCGGTTTAGTTATCCCAGAATTAGCTGGTAAATTAGACGGAAACGCTCAAAGAGTACCTGTAATAACTGGTTCATTAACTGAGTTAGTTTGTACTTTAGATAAAAAAGTAACAGTAGAAGAAGTAAACGCTGCTATGAAAGCTGCTTCAAACGAGTCATTCGGATACACTGAAGATCCAATAGTATCATCAGACGTTATCGGAATAAGCTTCGGATCATTATTCGATGCTACTCAAACTAAAATAATGGAAGTTGACGGACAACAATTAGTTAAAGTTGCTTCATGGTATGACAACGAAGCTTCATACACTAACCAATTAATCAGAACTTTAAAATGCTTAGTTTCTAAGTAATTTTTAAAATTAAATATTTAGACTGATTATATAAAAGGGTCTGGTTTTATAGTTAAAGCTATGAGGCCAGACTACTTTAACATATAAATGATTTTTGTTTATATTAAAGGTAATTATAAAATATTATTTAAGAGGTGAATATAATGAACTTCAATAAAAAGACTATAGAAGACGTTCAAGTAAAAGGTAAAAAAGTATTAGTAAGATGCGACTTTAACGTTCCATTAAAAGATGGTGTTATAACTGATGAAAACAGATTAAACGGAGCTATGCCAACTATAAAATACTTAGTTGATAATGGTGCTCAAGTAATCCTTTGCTCACATATGGGTAAACCAAAAGGAGAAGCTAAACCAGAATTCTCATTAGCACCTGTAGCTAAAAGATTAAGCGAAATGCTTGGTAAAGAAGTAGTATTTGCTGCTGACGACAACGTTGTTGGAGAAAATGCTAAAAAAGCTGTAGCTGAAATGAAAGATGGGGATGTAGTTTTACTTCAAAATACAAGATACAGAAAAGAAGAAACTAAAAATGGTGAAGAGTTATCAAAAGAATTAGCTAGCTTAGCTGACATGTTTGTTAACGATGCATTCGGTACTGCTCACAGAGCTCACTGCTCAACAGTTGGAGTAACTGAATACTTAAAACCAGCAGTATGTGGATACTTAATCCAAAAAGAGCTTAAGTTCTTAGGAGATGCTGTAGAAACTCCAGAAAGACCATTCGTTGCTATCTTAGGTGGAGCTAAAGTTTCAGATAAGATAAACGTTATAAACAACCTTTTAGAAAAAGTTGATACTTTAATAATAGGTGGAGGAATGGCTTACACATTCTTAAAAGCTCAAGGATATACTGTAGGAAGTTCATTAGTAGAAGAAGATAAAGTTGAATACGCTAAAGAAATGTTAGCTAAAGCTGAGGAAAAAGGTGTTAAATTATTATTACCTGTAGACCACAGAGTAGCTAAAGAATTCAAAGATGTTGAAGCTGTAGTTACAGAAGATCAAAACATCGCTGAAGGATTCATGGGATTAGATATCGGACCAAAAACTGAAGCTATCTACGCTGAAGCTATAAAAGATGCTAAGACAGTTATCTGGAACGGACCAATGGGAGTATTCGAATTCGAAAACTTCAACAAAGGAACAATAGCTGTTGCTAAAGCTATGGCTGAAGCAGATGCTACTACTATAATCGGTGGTGGAGATTCAGCTGCTGCTGTAAATATCTTAGGATTCGGTGACAAAATGTCTCACATTTCAACTGGTGGTGGAGCTTCATTAGAATTCTTAGAAGGAAAAGTATTACCAGGAATAGCTGCTTTAAACGATAAATAATATTATAAACCTTAAAGTAGATATTTAGATTGAAGTATAAAGATTGTTGTTTTATAAAAAAATAAGACTAAGTTCAATGAAATTTATTTTTCATTGAATCTTAGCCTTATTATTCTAAAAGTTAAGAAAATCTTAGGCTTATTATTTAATATTTTCAAAGCTTTTAGAGAAATAATATATAGTAGGGGATTGAGCCTTATATATATTATTTAATATTTAAAATATTAATAGAGGTGAATATAGATGAGAACTCCAATAATCGCAGGAAACTGGAAAATGCACTATACAATAGACGAGGCTGTTAAATTAGTTGAAGAATTAAAGCCATTAGTTAAAGATGCTAAATGTGAAGTTGTTGTTTGCCCAACTTTTGTTTGCTTAGACGCAGTTAAAAAAGCTGTTGAAGGAACAAACATAAAAGTAGGTGCTCAAAACATGCACTTTGAAGAAAAAGGAGCATTCACTGGAGAAATCGCTCCAAGAATGTTAGAAGCTATGAACATAGATTACGTTATAATTGGACATAGTGAAAGAAGAGAATACTTCAACGAAACAGATGAAACTTGCAACAAAAAAGTTAAAGCTGCTTTCGCACACAACTTAACTCCAATCCTTTGCTGTGGAGAAACTTTAGAGCAAAGAGAAAACGGAACTACTAACGACGTTATAAAAGCTCAAATCACTGCTGATTTAGAAGGATTAACTAAAGAGCAAGCTGAGAAAGTTGTTATAGCTTACGAACCAATCTGGGCTATCGGAACTGGAAAAACTGCTACTTCAGACCAAGCTAATGAAACAATAGCTGCTATAAGAGCTATGGTTGCTGAAATGTTCGGACAAGAAGTTGCTGATAAAGTAAGAATCCAATACGGTGGATCAGTTAAGCCTAACACAATAGCAGAGCAAATGGCTAAATCAGACATCGATGGTGCTTTAGTTGGTGGAGCTAGCTTAGTTGCAGCTGACTTTGCTCAAATCGTAAACTACTAATAAATATTAGTAATTAAATAGTAGCAATAGGCAAGTAATACCAATTGTCTATTGCTATTGTTTTTTAATTAGGTACACATTATAATAAATGTATAAATAGAAATTTAGTTTTTGGAGGGTTATTATGAGTAAAAAACCTGTAATGTTAATGATATTAGACGGATTTGGAATTTCTCCAAACAAAGAAGGTAATGCAGTAGCTGCTGCTAATAAACCAAATTATGATAGATTATTTAATAAATATCCACACACTGAATTACAAGCTTCAGGATTAGAAGTTGGTCTTCCAGAAGGACAAATGGGTAACTCAGAAGTTGGTCATTTAAATATAGGTGCTGGTAGAATAATATACCAAGAGTTAACTAGAATAACTAAAGAAATAAAAGAAGGAACTTTCTTCACAAACAAAGCTTTAGTTAAGGCTATGGATGAAGCTAAAGAAAATAATACTTCATTACACTTAATGGGATTATTATCAAACGGAGGGGTTCACTCTCACATAGATCACTTAAAAGGTCTTTTAGAGTTAGCTAAGAAAAAAGGACTTCAAAAAGTTTACGTTCATGCTTTCATGGATGGTAGAGACGTTGCTCCATCATCAGGTAAAGACTTCATAGTTGAATTAGAAAATGCTATGAAGGAAATTGGTGTTGGTGAAATAGCTACTATAAGTGGTAGATATTACGCAATGGACAGAGATAACAGATGGGAAAGAGTAGAATTAGCTTATAACGCTATGGCTTTAGGAGAAGGTGAAAAAGCTTCTTCAGCTGTTGAAGCTATAGAAAAATCTTACCATGATAACAAAACTGACGAGTTCGTTTTACCTACAGTAATTGAAGAAGATGGACACCCAGTTGCTAGAATTAAAGATGGAGATTCAGTAATATTCTTCAACTTTAGACCAGATAGAGCTAGAGAAATAACTAGAGCTATAGTTGATCCAGAATTCAAAGGATTTGAAAGAAAGCAATTACACGTAAACTTTGTTTGTATGACTCAATATGACAAAACTTTAGAGTGTGTAGATGTTGCTTACAGACCAGAAAGTTACACAAATACTTTAGGAGAATATGTTGCATCTAAAGGATTAAACCAATTAAGAATTGCTGAAACTGAAAAATATGCTCACGTAACATTCTTCTTTAACGGTGGAGTAGAACAACCAAACACTAATGAAGATAGAGCATTAATAGCTTCACCAAAGGTTGCTACATACGATCTTAAACCAGAAATGAGTGCTTATGAAGTAACTGATGAATTAATAAATAGATTAGATCAAGACAAATATGACATGATAATCTTAAACTTCGCTAACCCAGATATGGTTGGACACACTGGAGTACAAGAAGCAGCTGTTAAAGCTATAGAAGCTGTTGATGAGTGCTTAGGAAAAGTAGCTGATAAAGTATTAGAAAAAGAAGGTACTTTATTCATAACTGCTGACCATGGTAATGCAGAAGTAATGATAGATTACTCAACTGGTAAACCAATGACTGCTCATACTTCAGATCCAGTTCCATTCTTATGGATATCAAAAGATGCTGAAGGAAAATCATTAAAAGATGATGGAAAATTAGCTGATATAGCTCCAACTATGTTAACTGTTATGGGATTAGAAGTTCCATCAGAAATGACTGGAACATGTCTTTTAAACAAATAATATAAGTTTGTTATATATTTTAAATAGTATTCTTCTTAATGAAGGATACTATTTTTTTATAATAAAATAAGTTTTGAACTTGTAATTTTATTACTCATATAGGTCTTTATTTTTTTATTAAGGAAGCTCTATAGATAAAGGTTTAATTGCTATTTATTTTTTATTAATATTCAAATTTATATGACTTAAGCTTAAGGCTTTCATCTTTTAAGATTAATATTTATTTTATTAACACTTAAATTTGATTATTAATATTGATTATAAAACAATTTTAATATAAGAAAAGTCAATATGTTAAAAAATATATCTTTATTTTATATTAATAGTAATTTAAATCATTTAATTTGTCTTATTTTTAAGGATTAAAATTAAATAATAGAAGTTTGAAATATTTTCAAAAAACATTTAACAAATAAGAAGTAAAGAGTTATAATATATATAAACAAAACGTTAACAAAATGTTAACTATATTTATAACTCAAAAATTTAAAAGTTTCTTACTTCTCTTTGAAGCAACTAACTTTTTAATTTATTTGAGCTAATCAAATAACTTAAAAGGAGTTGAATTTAAATGAAACAAGAAGGAACAACAAAAAAATCATTGACACTTTTTGGATTCTTCGCAATGACAGCCTCTATGGTTATGGCTGTATATGAATATCCTACTTTTGCAACATCTAAATTGCACTTAGTATTTTATCTACTTTTAGGCGGTTTTTTATGGTTTATTCCAGTTGCTTTATGTGCTGCTGAAATGGCAACAGTAGATGGCTGGGAAAAAGGTGGAGTTTTCACTTGGACTGGAAAGAACTTAGGTAAAAAATATGGTTTTGCAAACTTATTTTTTGAATTCTTTGAAATAACAGTTGGATTTGTAACCATGATTTATTTCATCCTTGGGGCTTTATCATATGTATTTGACTGGCCAGCACTAAATAGTAACCCAATGATAAAATTTATAGGTGTATTAGTAATCTTTTGGATTTTAGCATTATCTCAATTTGGAGGAACAAAATATACTGCTAAAATAGCAAAGATAGGTTTTATAGTAGGAATACTTTTACCAGCAGCTATTTTAATAATCTTAGCTCTTGTATATATAGTTCAAGGTAACCCTATATACATATCAAGTAAAGATACTTTTGTTCCAGACTTTACAAAGGTAAATACCTTAGTTGTATTTGTATCCTTTATATTATCTTACATGGGTGTAGAAGCATCAGCTACTCATGCAAATGAAATGGACAATCCAAAGAAAGAATATCCATTAGCAATGCTTTTATTAGTTATAGTAGCAATCGTTGTTAGCACTTTAGGAGGCCTTGCAATAGCAGCAGTTATTCCTCAAGATCAAATAAATTTAAGTGCTGGAGTAGTTCAAACCTTTGCGGTTTTATTAGGTCACTTTACAGCTAACAATACAATTTTAGTTAAGATAATAGCTTTATTACTTGCCTTTGGTGTAATTGCAGAAGTAAGTTCATGGGTTGTAGGACCAACAAGAGGAATGATTATAGCAGCTGAAGAAGGTGCTATTCCAAAATTATGGGCTAAAACAAATGAACATGATGTACCAGTTTACTTAGTTATAGCACAAGGTATAATTGTTAGTATATGGGATGCTGTTTTAACCTTTGGAGCAGGTGGAAGTAACCTTTCATTCTTAGCAGCAATGTCATTAACAGTTGTAATTTATTTAAGTGGATATATTCTATTCTTTGTAGGATATATAAAAGCTATATTAGGAGAAGGATTAAATGGAGCTTATCAAATGCCTGGTGGAAAACCAGTTAAGATTATAGTAGCCATAGTTGGACTTGCAACTTCTATATTTGCATTCTTTATATCTTTTGTTCCACCTACATCAATTGCAGGAAATGTAGTTCAATCACATGAGTACATGTGGATGCTTATTATAAGCTATGTAATATCATTAATATTACCATTTGCTATTTATGATTTATGTCAAAAATACATGCATTCTCATGAAGGAAATATCCATCATGCAGTAGCAGGTCATAAACACTAATTTAAAGAAGGCTGTCCTAAAGAGTTGATAACTCAGCTTGTTTAGGAGAGCCTTTTTTATTTAGTTATAACTTAAGTTTATATAAATTATTTCTGCAAAATAATATTAAAGTAAAATTTTAAAATTAATTTATAAATTCCTTTATAAGTGTAAATAATAAAACTAGAATTTAAATTACTTAATTACAAAGGACAAGGAGAATAGAAAATGAGCAAGAAAAAAACCTTAAATGGAATACAACAAAGTATGAAACAGCACAATGCTGAATCTTCAAATTCAAAAACTGGATTTAATGAGAGAAGTAATACAGCTAAAGAACCAGGAATAGCAAATACAAAAGGACTTTAAAATTAGAAAAATGAGCTTTTAAATAGCTCATTTTTCTTTTAAGGAATTTAGATTAAAGAATCTTTGGATATAAAACATAAGATTTTATAAGTTTTTTTAGAGATATTAATATTAGGGTTAATTCATAATAAAAGACTAGTCTATTAAGTATAATAGAGATTTATTTAATAAATTATAAAATTTAAAGGTATTTAAGGATTATTTTTCTAAAAAGACGAAAAATGATAATCATTTTCAATAAATGTGATTTAAATCATATTTTTAATATAAAAAATAGATTAGAATTAAAGCATAAAATTTATTAGAAAAGTAAAGAATAAAAAATAATTGAGTATTAACTTGAATTTTCTTAAGGAGGAATTTAAAGATGAAACAATATATTGAAATAATTGACGTGGTAGGAAGACAAATTTTAGATTCAAGATGCTTCCCAACAGTAGAGGTTGAAGTTTATTTAGAAGATGGAACAGTTGGAAGAGCAGCAGTACCTTCAGGAGCTTCAACAGGTATATATGAAGCTGTTGAATTAAGAGATGGAGATAAAGATAAATACCTAGGAAAAGGTGTTGAAAAGGCAGTAGCAAATGTTAATGATACAATTGCAGAAGAAATAATAGGATTAAATGTATTAGATCAAGCTTACATAGATAAAACTCTTATAGAGTTAGATGGAACTAAAAATAAAGGTAAATTAGGAGCTAACGCAATCTTAGGAGTCTCTTTAGCAGTAGCTCAAGCAGCAGCTAACTATTTAGGAATGCCTTTATACCAATATATTGGAGGAGTAAATGCTAAAGTTTTACCAGTTCCAATGATGAACATAATAAACGGAGGAAGCCATGCTGATAACTCAGTAGATATCCAAGAGTTTATGATTATGCCAGTAGGCTTTGATTGCTTTGAAAGAGCTGTAAGAGCTTGTGCAGAAGTTTACCATGCATTAAAGAAAACTTTAAATTCAAAAGGATACTCAACTGGTGTTGGTGATGAAGGTGGATTTGCTCCAAACTTAAAATCAAATGCAGAAGCAATAGAAGTTATATTAGAAGCTATTGAAAAAGCAGGTTATGAGCCAGGAAAAGAATTCTTCATAGCAATAGATGCAGCTTCATCTGAGTACTACAAAGATGGAAAATATGTTTTAGAGCATGAAGGAAAAACTTTAACAGCTGCTGAAATGGTTGACTTCTTTGAAGATTGGGTTAACAAATATCCAATAATCTCAATAGAAGATGGTATGGCTGAAGAAGACTGGGAAGGTTGGAAGCTAATGACTGAAAGACTTGGTAAAAAAGTTCAATTAGTTGGTGATGACCTATTCGTTACAAATACAGAAAGATTAAAAACTGGTATAGAAAAAGGAATTGCTAACTCAATTCTAATAAAACTTAACCAAATAGGAACATTAACAGAAACATTAAATGCTATAGAAATGGCTAATAGAGCAGGATATACAGCTGTTGTTTCTCATAGATCAGGAGAAACTGAAGATACAACTATAGCAGACTTAGTTGTTGCAGTTAATGCAGGTCAAATAAAAACTGGTGCTCCAGCTAGAAGTGAAAGAGTAGCTAAATACAACCAATTAATCAGAATAAATGAAGAGTTAGGTGAAGTAGCTGAATACAGAGGAAGAAATGCATTCTTCAACCTTTCAAAATAATTATATTAAGAGATAAAAAATAAAAGCTTGTAAATCAAAAACCTCTAAGTTTTCTTAGGGGTTTTTTGCTTTAGTATATTTATAAGTTAGTTTTATATTAGAAATTAGTTCTAAATTAAAAATTACTTCTATATTAAAAATAGTTTTATAGTATTTTTTATATTGAGAAAAGGATAAATTTTTATTAGTATAAATAGAATTACTTGCTATGAGGATGTCAGATAAATGACTATATTATTTTCAGTATTATAGCCTTAGTGAAAGACAGTGGTTTTACGTGGGGGTTATGACTTTAAAAGTTAAAAATTTAGTTAAGTTATATTAATGATAAATAGCATTTACATATTAATTATTCTTAAATAATATACTCTTAAATGATAATTAATAAAAGAATAAAGAAGCAAAAGTAAAAATAATAAAAAGTGTAAATAAAAAAATAAATAGTTGTAATAAATAAAAACTAACTTAAATTCTTTAATTTAAATAGAGAAGACAATAAAAATGAAGTAACATTTACCACTTGTATATTATATAATATAATAATAAAAACGATAAAATAATTTTAACTATTGAAAATAATACATTGATAAAGTAATATAGGAAAAAAGAAAATATTAAATAATCCTTTGAAGAGGAGTAAGTAGTTAAACTTAGTTTCAATAAAGAGAGTCAATGGTGGTGGAAATTTGGCAAGAAAGAGTTTGATGAATGGACCTTGGAGGAATAAAATGAAATCTCTTTAAGAGAAAGTAGTGGAATGGTGTGCTGCACCTTATAGCAGATAGAGTATGTTAGTACTTGGAAATGAGAGATATTAGTAAGTATTTTAAGTTTAAAACCCTAGCTAGGTCTATTTAGTTATAATTAAAATACAATACTAATATAAATTAGGTGGTATCGCGGATTCAACTTCGTCCTATTTTTAGGGCGGAGTTTTTTTATTTGTTACAAATAAAACTAGAAATTATTTGGCTAAGGAGTAACACCATATATTTAGCTGAATGATAAAGTTTATATTTTTAGCTAAAAAGAAAAAGCTTACATTTAGCTAAAGAGTAAAAGCTTATAGAACTAAGAATATACAGGTAAGTTTAAAAATAGTTTTGATTTTTAAATGTTCTTTAGATAAGTAAATATAGTTTCATATAAATAGAAAGCTTTAAAAATTAATAAAGGTTTTTATTGTTTTTATGATACAGAATTTTTAAAAGAGGGAGTAATATACTTCTTAATTAGTAAACCTACTTAGCATTTTTATTACTAAACTTTTGGTACCCTCACTTAAATTCTATAAACAGTAGTAAACCTACTTATTATTATGACGCATTGGTTATTTTATGAATTAAGGAGCTTTAAAATGTAATAAATCTATTTATTATTTTATTACTATATAAATATTATGTTTAGTCTTAGTTAAGAGATTTAATTAGGGATTTATGACCTTATTAAGTATGGTAATTGAGTTTGAATTTGATAGGGGGAGTTAATTATGAAATGAAGTTTAAAAAATCAATATAAAAAGAAAATAGAAAATTTAAAGTTAAAAACTCCCTTGAGGAGAAAATAGATTATTAGGAGGATTTTAAAATGAACGTAAGAAATAATACAAAACTTATAACAATAAATGCTTTATTATTAGCCATAGGAGTAATATTACATCAAATAACACCAGTATTAGGCTTGCCAATGCAACCAGACTTTGCTCTTACTATGTTATTTATAATAATTATATTAAATGATAACTTTAAGATAACTATGGTTTCAGGAACTTTAATGGGGATATTTACAGCTATGACAACTAAGTTTCCAGGTGGACAATTACCTAACGTAGTAGATAAGATTTTTACTGCACTTATAGTATTTTTATTTATAGCTTTAATAAAAAAATCTAATATATTAGGAAGATTATCAGTAGAAAAGAGAAATAATATATTAATGGCAATTATTTTACCTTTAGGAACTTTAATAAGTGGAGTTTTATTTTTAGGAACTGCTCAAATAATTGTGGGACTTCCAGCAAGCTTTTCTATATTGTTTTTAACTGTTGTAGTGCCTTCAGTTGCTTTAAATACTGTTATAGGACTAGTATTATATAGAATTGTAGAAAAGTCTCTAAGAAGAGCCTCTTATAGTATAAGAGGATAGAAAATTAGATGAGTTATATAATTATAGAAAGAGGAAAAGTATATAAAAGAAAAATAGGTAAACTATATAATATGCATTGTTTTATAAAAGTGTGCTAGAAAGGATATAAATATTGTAAATTTTTCATTGGTGTGATATGATAATTTCATGGAATTATGCAACTATACAAAGCTTAGGAGGTTTTCTTATGAACACAATTTTAGTAGTGGTCCAAACTATTTTAGCTATAGTAATTTTGGTTTCAATAATGATGCAACCAAGTAAAGCAGATGCCTTAAGTGGATTAATCCAAGGAAGTCAAGATAGCTTCTTTTCAAGAAATAAAGGTAGAACAAGAGAAGCTAGACTTATAAAAGTTACTATCTTTGCATCTGTATTATTCGCTATAAATACATTAGCTATAAATTTAGTTAAATAGTTATTTTTTGGCCACCCATATAATTAGGGTGGCTTTTAAATTATATTGGATTGATTAAAAAATTCATATTTAACATTTTGCAAGAATGGTTTTTAAGCTAATACTGGATTGAATTTCCTTAATCAAAGATAGGATTTAAACATATCATATTAGTAGGATGATAAATCAATGTTTCCTGGCAGTATCTTAGATAATTAGGTGAGTTAATCCATTAGAATTTAAGAGAAACAGGCTTTGAGCTAAAATATAAAAGTTGCATTTAAATCTATATATAGAACGGAGGAAAAAGCATGAAAATAAAAGATATAATTTTAGGTCTTATGAAAGAAGAAGCATACAGACCAATGACAATGTTAGAATTATCAAAGATATTTAACATAAATAAAGCTGAATATAAACAATTTAAAAAAGTCTTTAAGGCCTTAGAAGCAGAGGGCTTAATAGCAAGAGATGAGGAAGATAGATTTGGCTTAATAGATAAAGTAGGTTTAATACCTGGAAAAATTCAAATACATCAAAAAGGTTTTGGTTTCTTAATACCAGATGAAGAAGGTGTAACAGATGTATTTATACCTAAAAATGCTTTAAATGGTGCTATGAACGGAGATAGAGTATTAGGTAAGGTTATAAAAGAAAGCAAAGAAGGCAAAAGACGTGAAGGTGAAATAGTAAGAATAACTGAGAGAGTTAACACAAAGGTAATAGGAATATATGAAGATAATAAGAGTTTTGGATTTGTACTTCCACAGGATCAAAGAATTCAAAATGATATATTCATATCTAAGAAGGATAGAAATGGAGCTAAAAAAGGCAATGTAGTTGTTGTTGAAATAACTAAGTGGCCAGATGGTAGAAGAAAGAATCCAGAAGGAGTAGTAGTAGAAATACTAGGAAACAGAGGAGATTTAGGTTTAGATATTATAACTGTAATTAAGAAATATGCTCTTCCAGAAGAATTCCCTCCACAAGTTTTAGCCTTTGCAGAAGAAATTTCAGAGGAAATCCCAGAGTCAGAAATTAAGAGAAGAACAGACTTAAGAGATGTAAAAATGGTTACTATAGATGGTGAAGATGCTAAGGACTTAGATGACGCTGTATCTATAGAAAGACTTCCAAATGGAAACTATAAATTAGGAGTTCACATTGCAGACGTAACTCACTATGTAAAAGAAAATAATCCTTTAGATAAAGAGGCCTTTAAAAGAGCTACTTCTGTTTATTTAGTTGATAGAGTTATTCCTATGCTTCCTAAAAAATTATCAAATGGAATATGTTCATTAAATCCACAAGTGAACAGACTTGCCTTAACTTGCTTTATGGAAATAGATCATAAAGGAAATGTGGTTAACCATTCAATACATGAAAGTGTAATTAAAACTAATGAGAGAATGACATACACTGATGTAACTAAGATTTTAAGAGATAATGACCAAGAGTTAATTGAAAGATATAAAGATTTAGTAGATGACTTTAAGGCAATGGAAGAGTTATGCAAAATCTTAAATAAGAGAAGAATGGGAAGAGGAGCTATTGACTTTGAATTTGCAGAGAGCAAAATAATCTTAGATGAAAAAGGAAAGCCAATAGATATAAAACCATATGAAAGAGCTATAGCAAACAGAATCATAGAAGAATTTATGCTAGTATGTAATGAAACTATAGCAGAATATATGAATAAGGCTGAAATCCCTTTTGTATATAGAATACATGAGGAGCCAGATAATGAAAAACTTCAAAGATTTAAAAACTTTGCATATAGCTTAGGATATTCATTTAACTTTGGAGAACTTATTGAGCCTAGAGATTTACAAAAGGTTGTTGAGGAAGTTAAGGGTAAAAATGAAGAGATGGTAATAAACACATTACTTTTAAGAAGTATGATGCAAGCTAGATATTCACCAGACTGTGCAGGTCACTTTGGATTAGCAGCTGAATACTACTGTCACTTTACTTCACCAATTAGAAGATATCCAGACTTACAAATTCATAGAATAATAAAGGAATATATAAATAAGAAGATTGATCCTAAGAGAGCTAAGAGACTTTTAAGCATTGTTGACTCTGCATCTAAGCAATCTTCAGAAATGGAAAGAATAGCTCAAGAAGCTGAAAGAGAAACAAATGACCTTAAGAAAGCTGAATATATGAAAGATAGAATTGGAGAAATATTTGATGGTATTATTTCTTCAGTTACTGGATTTGGAGCCTTTGTTGAACTTCCAAATACCATAGAAGGTCTTGTTCATGTAACAAGTTTTAGAGATGATTATTACATCTATGATGAAGAAAACCTTCAATTAATAGGTGAAAGAACTAAGAAGGTTTATAAACTTGGAGAAAAGGTTAAGGTTCTTTGCTCAAGAGTAGAAATGGATACTAGAGAAGTTTATTTTGAAATAGTTGAGGATAAGTACACTATTGAGGAAAAGGAAGCTGAAACTGAAGAGAGAGAGAATTTACTTGATGAAGTAAAAAAAGAGCTTGAAGCAGAGGGGAAAGTTGAAATAATAGAACCAAGAGAAGCATCTGCTGAGGAAGAGCTTTAATAATAGGAAGATAGAAAAACTTATAGCTAGATTTCGAGAATTACTACATTTCATTAAGAATTTATAGTAGTCACTCCAAGTAAGTTACTAAAACCTGAAAACTTGCTGCGCTTCGGACATTCAGGTTTATTAACGTAACTTGCTTTACGTGACTACTTAAATTCTAAAATTCATGTAGATATTCTCTATATTCTATCTATAAGTTTTATTAATATCTTTTTATTAAATTAATGAACTTAGTATTTAATATAATAGGAGTAGCTATATAAAAAGTAATTTAGTTTTATTTTATATAGGAGCTTTTTAAAATTACTATTTAAATTGTAAAGCTTATCTAGATATTCTCTTCATATTGTTTGTAAGTTTTATTAATATCTTTATATAATTAAAGGCTCTTAAGAGATAAGTTTGTATAATAGGATAAAATCTAAAATTAGAATATTTATTAGCTTATTAAATATTAGAATAATTCACATAGAAAATTAGTATGTTTAATAGTTATTTAGTTAAAGCGTAAGGTGATTTGAAACTTTTTATATGGAAAAGTATAGAGGGATATGATAACGTGATTTTATGGTTTTATGGGGAGGATATAGGGGCCTATTAGCTTAAGGTTAATAAGTATAGTTTTGTGAATTTACATTTAAATAGTAAATATGTTAAAATAATAAGCAAAGAAAAGAAATAAAAGGCGTTTTGCTTTGGGTAAGTAAAATTGCTTTTAATATAACCATAGTAGGTGAGAAGTATGGCAAAGAGAAAAGACAATAAGACATTAGCAGAGAATAGGAAAGCTAGACATGATTACTTTGTTGATGAGGCTATGGAAGCTGGTATAGCTTTAGTTGGAACAGAGGTTAAGTCTATTAGAAACGGAAGAGTTAACTTAAAGGATTGTTATGCAGATATAAATAATGGAGAGATATTTATAAATAACATGCATATAAGTCCTTATGAGCAAGGAAACATTTTTAATGTTGATCCTTTAAGAAAAAGAAAATTACTTCTTCATAAAAGTGAAATTCAAAGATTAATAGGAATAGTTCAACAACAAGGGGTTGCTTTAATACCACTTTCTTTATATTTAAAGAATGGAAGAGTTAAGGTTAACTTAGGAGTTTGTAGAGGTAAGAAAAACTACGACAAGAGAGATACAATGCTTGAAAAGGCTCATAAGAGAGAAATGGATAGACAACTTAAGGAAAGAAATAGATATTAGATTCTTTTCTAGAAGGTACTTAGAAGAAAAAGTTATTATTTTAATTTTAAAACTTTATCTTTTAAGTACCTTTTTTATATTTAAGTTAAGGAACTTTTGTTTATTATTAATTTATAAAGTTTTAGATTAAATTAGGTTATTATATGTTTTTATTAACTTATGTAAAGGAGGAATTTTATAAGGGGGAGGAGGTTAAAGTTTAGAGAGGTAGTAATTTAGAAAATTATAAATTAAAAGGAGGCAGTATTTAGGGGATTTATAAATTAAAAATAGTCAATTTTCTAGGAGAGCCTTGAAAATTAAAGACATAAAAGACTTTAAGTAAGAATAAATTTTTAAAAGATTAGGTTACAATTAGAAATTGATCATATAATATAAAAAATATTTACAATTAATATAAATAGGCATTTTAAAATTATAATATAAAAATTAATATAGGGGTGTTTTAATGAGAGTTTTAAAAGGGGTAATTTTAGCTATAATTCCAGCATTCTTATTTATGGGATGTGGAGAATTTTCTAAAAATGATGTTGCAAAGGTAAGTTTTGAGAAGCTTTCAGAAAAAGAGGAGCAGATTTTAAATTTGACTGACAATAGAGTTTTTTTCTATAAGGTGAAAAACATTTCTAAAAATAAGGGTTATAGGATTGATTTAAATTATGAGGTTTATAAAGAGGGAAAAGAAGTGAAAAATGAACCGATTTTGACAAGTGTAAGTGAAACATATGAAAAGGGGAAAGAGAATATAACCTTAGGAATAAACTTTAAAGATGATAATAGGATAAATTGTCTTTTAGGTGGAGATGGAGCTTATAGTCGTCATAATTACAAGGCTGAGGAAAATATAAAGGACTATTTTAGTGCTAATTTTGCTGGTGATTATGATTTAGAGCTTGAAAAAGGAAAGAGAGTTTGTCTTTATTATGCAACTTTAGGAAATGGAATTAGTAGTAATGTTATAGGAATGAACATGGATTCAGAGGAAATAAAAGAAACTATTAATAGAAATAATGACTGTATTTTCTTAAGTATAAGTGTAGATGATTTTAGTGAGTAGTTTATAAATGTATTTTAGAGATTAAAATAAATCTAATATAGTAAATGTTCCTTAGAAAAGTTAATGGTTTATAAATAGAATTTAGAGCCTTAATAAAGTTAGTATAAAACTAAGTATTATTAAGGCTCATATTTTAAACTTATTATATAAGATTTTTCTGTAGAAATTTAAAAAGGAAGTATAATTAAAAATTAATAGTTAAAAAATTAATCAGTATAAATTTATATTAACTTTTAAAGTTTTAAAATTAATATGTGTAATTTTTAAGATTTAAGAGTTTTTTTAGATTGATTCTAAATCTATGAAAAAATTAATTAGAATAATTTTTAGCTTTTCACTTTAAAAGTTAGTTTTGTATATTATGAATCTCTAATAATTCACTAAACTTTGAGAAAAATTTTAAGTTTGTAAGCATCTCATCCTTAAGAGCTATTTCTTTTAAGGAGTCACAATAGTTAAAGGCTCTTTCTAAATAATAAAAGGCATTATCAAAATCTTTTTTTAATGAATAAGCTCTTGCTTTATAATAAAAGGCCATAAAGTTATATGGGGATATGGCAAGGGCCTTATTTAAATTGTTTAGTGCCTTATCATAGTGACCTAAGCAAAGAAGTACATTTGCATATTCACAATAAGAAGCATCATTTTCTTGATCTATTTCTAAGGATTTCTCATACATTTTAGAACTGTTTTTTAAGTCATTTGAAAGAAAGTAACATTCTCCTAGCTTTTTATAGGCAGAGGCATTGGATTTTTCAATTGAAACAAGATCTTCAAGATATTTAGTAGCAAGAAGATAATCCCCCTTTTCAAAAGCACAATATGACTTCCCAGATAAGGCATTTTTAAAATAAGGGTTAAACTCAAGTGCTTTATCAAAGGATTCCTCAGCTTTAGAGTATTCTCCTATTTCAATATAAGAGAAACCTTTATTGCTTAAAGCAAAGGTATCTATAGGATTTAATTTTAAGGCTCTTTCTGAAAAATCTATGGCTCTATTATAAAGTTTTAGATTATAATATACGAATGCAATATTATTGTAAAGTTCATAGTTAGGTTCTTTAAGGTTTTTTATTGCCTCTATGGAAAGTTCATAGGCTGCATCAAAATCTTTTTGCTTTGATAGTACTAGAATTTTATTGTTATAGAAAAATAGAGGATCTAATTTTTCTGAATACTTGTCTAGAAGATAAAGAGCATGTTTAAATTTCCCTAGAGAGACATATTTCCTTATTTGTTTTTCAGGTAAAAAATTATCTGACTCGATTAAATATAAAATTATAATTATGGATAAAATACATATAAGTATTATTATTAATGATTGAAATGAAGTCATATTTATCTCTCCTAAATATTCTTCTACTATTATTATATAAAGAATTACTAAAAAGGATTACATGAATAATAAGAATACTGTATAATAAAATTAGATAGCAATAGGTTTTCCTATTATGATATAATATAGGAAGTTAATACTATAAATTAATAGTAAGAAAGGATGTAACCAAATGGAACTATTAAAAGATAAGATAAAAAAAGAAGGTAGAGTTACAGAAGATAATATTTTGATGGTTGATTCTTTTTTAAATCACCAAATGGATGTAGAATTTTTTAACGAAGTAGGAAAAGAATTTAAAGATAGATTTAAAAATGATCAAATAGACAAAATCCTTACAATAGAATCAACAGGAATAGGATTAGGAATAATAACTGCTCAATACTTTGATAATGTACCAGTTGTTTTTGGTAAGAAAATAGAAAGATTACCAAGAAACAAGAGAGAAGAGGTATTTAACTCAGAGGTTTATTCATTTACTAAAAAAACAATATACAATGTTGTTGTTGATAAGAAATTCATAAAACCAGGAGAAAAAATCCTTATAGTTGATGATTTCTTAGCAAATGCATGTGCAGTTTTTGGATTAATAGATGTTGTTAAACAAGCTGGAGCTGAAGTTGTTGGAGTAGGAATAGTTATAGAAAAAGGATTCCAAAGCGGAAGATCTCACTTAGAAGACAAAGGAATAAGAGTTGAATCTCTAGTTACTATAGATAAGATAGAAGATGGAGAAGTTTACTTTAAATAATTTTTTTAAGATTATTTTTATTAGCTAAATAGGGCTAAAAAGTAACATTTTAAGCTTAAAGAGAGCAAAAGATAAGAAATTTTAATTTAGGTAAAATTAACCATTGATATTTTAAGTAGAATTAGGTATTATATAAATTGTCTGTTTTAGAATGTTAAAAGTTAATTAATTAGTCAAGGAATTTATCTCTTACAAACAAAAATATATGTCCCTTGACTAAATTAATTAATTAATATATAATGAGAACATAAGTTTGATTAAAACTTTAGAATTTAAAAATTGAATATGGAATTTAGCGTTTAGACCATATTATTATCTCATACATGGGGGCGTTTTGGCTTCGACGGGGGTAAGATGGGTTTGATAAGCGAGTCGAGGGAAGCATGGTGCCTCGATAATAAAGTATGCATTAAAGATAAACGCAGAAGATAATTTTGCATTAGCAGCTTAATTTAGCGCTGCTCATCCTTCCTCAATTGCCCACGGTTGAGAGTAAGGGTGTCATTTAAAAGTGGGGAACCGAGCCTAGCAAAGCTTTGAGCTAGGAACGGAATTTATGAAGCTTACCAAAGAGGAAGTTTGTCTGTGGACGTTCTCTGAGGGAATTTTAAAACACAAGACTACACTCGTAGAAAGTCTTACTGGTCTGCTTTCGGACACGGGTTCGACACCCGTCGCCTCCACCATAAAACCCTCGACAATACAGAAATGTGTTGTCGAGGGTTATTTATTTTAGAATTAAGAAGAATAAACAGTACCATAAATAAGTGAGAGTTTTACTAAAAATGGAGTGTTTTGATTGTAATGCGGATTTTTATTACTTAGAGGAAAGTAAAATAAAAGAAGGTTCATAATTTATTGATTAAGATAAACTATGTCATTCTGATACTCATATTTCCCCATAGTAGATTTTTTATATCACTATTTTTGAGAAAAAATTACTTTCATAATCTTTAAGTGTCTTTTACTCCTGTGTAATTTTTCCTTCCCATTTGTTGAACCATAGTATTGATAAAATTAGAACAATTGAAGTCAGAATGATCATAGAAATAATTCCAGAAATAATAGGTATACTTGAAAAATTGAAATAGTTTTCTAAAAATCGGACACTACATTCCCAAGGGATGATTGGCCAAATTTTATCGCCAATCTCAGTTTCAAAGTAACCTGCTAGAATTGTACCTGCTATTCCTAGTAAGATAGAAATACTAGAACCAAATCGAAAAGCAACTGATAAATGTAATGAATATAAAAACAAGTTACTGAATAAGAATATTTGAAATATACCAATATATGAATTCAATGGAGCTATATTAGTATCTAGAAATAAATTGACGCCAATATAAAAACATAATTCATACAGTATTAAATTTATAGCTGAAAGAAATAATATAAATAATAATTTCCCTAGGTATATGCTTATTCGAGAGTTTACTATACCCAAAGTATTTTGAATTCCGTTTATATTTCTATCCAAGTGAGTAAAAACAGATACAACAATGCTGATAAAAATTGGATAGCATATTTGTAATATAACGAAAAATCCTCTCACGTCAGTAATGATACGATAACCCACAATATTGTAATAATATAAAAATAATAATGTAATCACTATAGGCGGTAACAAATTTAATAAAAGAATGGGAGTCCGTTTGAGTTTGATAAAGTTAGAAATGAACTCTCTCAAAATTGTCATTTACGATACACCTGCTTTCTATACCAATTTGAAAATAATACGGTAAGGGCAACTATAGTAAATAGGGAAATTAACACTAACAATGAACTTTGTCCTAAACTTAAAATATATCTTGAACCAGATTCAATTAATAATCCATTTGGTAAAACTCCAAATAATGTAGTCATAAACCTTGCAGTCCAGCTATATGGAAAAATCCAAAATAAAGGAGTCAATGCAAAGAATAATCCTCCGAATGCACTAGCAAATAAACTTAATATCATAGAAACAATAAACCCAACTTTTTGATCTAAAAATAAGCATAAAGGGATCTGCCATAATAAAGAAATCCACAATAAAATGTATCCTAAAATATAGTATCCAATATACTCAGTTGCTACTAAAACACCTGACAATATAAATTCAGAGATAATAGAGATAAATGACAGTAACAATGATATTACTAAAAGATTAAGTGCTATCAAAATTGTTTTAGAAATAAATGTTTTCTTTAGATCAATAGGTAAGCTATAAAGAGTTCTGTATTTATGTTTTTTTTCTTTGTTATTTACTTGATGACATAAAAACATAATTGACAATGATGCAATGGGCATACTCCAATTACAAACGATTGAACTTGAAAAGCCTCCCAAACCAATACCAACAAACATGAAAACCATAGATACCAAAATTAAGACTAATGGTATCAATATCGTGAGTTTTCTAAATAGTGAGTGCCTAAATTTTAGATTTTCTGCTTTTAAATATACTTGTAACATCAGGATTCACGCTCCTTTCTGATAATATCCATGAACAATTGCTCTAAATTTTCATTTGTATCAATTTTATCTTGGTATAGTAGTGTTCCATTGTATATAATTCCAATATCATCAGCAACTTGTTGTACTTCGCTTAAAATATGACTAGATATAATAATAGAAATTCCTGAATCTGATAAAGTTCGAATCATTTTTCTTAATTCTTCAATTCCAAAAGGGTCTAATCCATTTGTAGGCTCATCTAAAATAAGCAGTTTTGGATCATTTAGTAGTGCTAATGCAATTCCTAATCTTTGCTTCATTCCTAACGAGAAATCTGAGGTTTTTTTATTTTTTGCATCTATTAAGTCCATTTTTTCTAAAACTTCACTACATTTTTTCATTGAAATGCCTAAAAGGATTGCACGCACTTTTAAATTTTCAAATGCTGTTAAGTTTTCATATAGTGGAGGTGATTCGATTAATGAACCAATATTTAATAAATCTTTTCGCGTCCAATAGTGGTTATTGAATAGTATTTCACCTGATGTAGGTCTAATAATTCCTGTAATCATCTTTAATAAGGTAGATTTACCAGCACCATTAGGTCCTAATAGGCCATAGACAGAATTTTTTCTTACAGACATAGATAGATCTTTTACTGCATATGTCTTTTTGAATTTTTTGGAAACACTATGTGTCTTTATGATATACTCCTGCATTATTATTTCCTTCTTTCTTTTTGTATTTAATAGATGGCATTCCATAGAGTATAATTTATGTTAATTGTTACCTCTACAGTTTTACCATAATTATAATAACAACCAATTATAAGGATTTTATAAGGAAATGGAAATATTAAAAAAATAAGTCACTAGAATACGTTCCAGTGACTTAAATCTTTTGATTGATGCATGTTGTAAGTAGTCAATTAGTGCTTATTTAGTGTTTTGGAATATTAGTTAGTGTGTAGTGAAATTTGATTGTTACCAATCCACCAGAATCATAGTTTTGTAATTTAATCTGTCCTGCATGCATTTTTACTACTTGCAAAGCAAACCATAGACCAAGGCCATTATGCTCACTTGCAACACGAGCTGTATCATCACGCCAAAGGCGTTCAGTTGCATGTTGTAATGCTGCCTTACTGAAACCATGTCCTTCATCACGCACAATAATTTGCCATCCTCCATTTATCATTTTCCCTTCTAAATAGACATTTCTTCCTGACTGGGTATGTTCAATAGCATTTTGTACTATGTTTCCCAAAGCACGAAGTAAACGATCTTTCTGAATATTTGCAATACCTTCTAATTTATTTTGTTTTTGCAAATAAACTTTCTTATTTTCTGCAATAGGCATAGTATTTTGATATAACTCATCAAGTATATCGTATAAGCTGATTTTTTCAAATTCTTCATCCATACCTATAGAAGTTTCTAGTAAACTTACTACATACTGTTTTGCTCGATTACTGCTTGACATGATTGTTTTCACCATTTTTCTGCTATCATCAGGTAGGTCTTCATCTAATAGAAGTTCAGCGTTGCCAACTATTAGGGTAAGTGGGGTTTTTAAGTCATGTGCAAGTGCTTCTATTTCTGATTCACGTTCTTGCTGCGTAGCCCACTGTAAAGATAAAGAGTTATACAATGCTTTCCGCATATGTTCCATAGCATCAAGTGCCTGATCATACTCACGTATGCCGGCATGAGGAATTACAAACTCTAACTCTTGTGCAGCTACTTTTTCACTTACTTCACTAAATAATTTCAGTTTAGTAGCAAGGCTATGGCGAAGCCACAAAGTATTAAACAGTAAGCAAAGAATCCATGCAATACAGAGTGTAACCCACCATAGATTTTCAAAAGGAGGCAACATATTTCGTAAAGTAGGATTTACAAACTCTCTTCTGTAATTCCAAAAAATTACTATAGTACTTCCATCTGAGTAAGTATATTGTGAAATATGTATGTTATTTGTATTTTTTCTTAAATAAATAGCTAATGTTTCCAATTCTTTTCCTTTTACATTGCTCTCAAGTACCTCACCACTTTTATCAAATAAAGCGTACTCTGCTAGAAAATTATCATCAGGTGAAACAAAATTTTGAGGATTTCCATATAACATTTTCTCCACTTGTTGGTTAGATACTGATCCATGATAAATAATTCCATTCTTTTCGAGTAGTTGTATGGTGATAAACCATATTATGCAGCATAACAACATACTTCCGAGCATGACCATAGCAAAACGTAAAAGTACAAAAGAAAGACTTATAGAATGTTGTCTTTTCGCCATTTGTAGCCTACACCCCAAACCGTCTCAATAGGATTAATACCATAAACTTTCAGTTTAGCACGAATATTTTTTATATGCTCTACAATAGCTGAGGCATCACCATCGGCATCAAAACCAAAAACAGTCTCATATAATTGTTCTTTTGTAAATACTTGTCCTGTATGCAAAGCCAAGTGTTCACTTATGGCGTATTCACCTTTAGTAAATAGAAGTGCATGTTCACCTACAATAACTATTTTTTCTTGCATGTTAAAACGCACACCACCTCGACTAAGTGCATGAGTAGGCCGACGAACTTCTCGGCGTAGGTGAGCATTTACTCGGGCTCGTAATTCTGCAATACTGAAAGGCTTCTTAATATAGTCATCAGCTCCTAATCCAAATCCTTTTACAAGAGCTGTATCTTCTGCTTTAGCGGTTAAGAAAAGAATTGGGCAATCCACTTCAGAACGTATACGGCTACAAAGCGAAAAGCCATCTTCATCTGGCATCATTACATCGAGTAATAGAAGATCGTATTGTTGACATCTAGTAGGCTGTATTGTAGTAGCATCTACTTCAGTATCTACTTGATGATAATCTTTTTCCAAAGCAGTACGTACTAAATCAAGCATATCAAGATCATCATCAATAACTAATAATTTCGGCATACCCCATTCTCCTTAAATTAAAAATATATTTTGTAAGTTAGACACTAGACTCAGCATCATCATAAAAATTTATATCCTAATTTTACTATTAACACATTAATTTAATTATAATATAAAGGTTTTTATTTCTCTATTGATGATTTTACATAAAATAGATATTTAACAAATATTTATATAATTTAATATTATGTTTATATTATTGGCTGGTTATTAGATAATTTATGGAAGTTATCTTGGAGATATTTTATTTAGTTAAGCTAAAGAAAATTTTAATACTCTTAATAAACAATAGTAAAATAAAATAGAGAAAATATAAAAGAAATACTGTTTAATTGCTTTTATATTTTCTCTATTAATTCTTATGTAATATTCTTTAATTTTTACTAAATACTTTATGACAGTAGATTCCTATCTTTTGTGATATATATCCTAATACGTTTCCACAAAGTAGTGCTGGTATTACAGCTTGCCAGTTTCCGTTTAATCCAAAGGTTGAGAAGCAGCCACAGAATGCTCCAGAGATAAATTCGAATTTTTTAAACTTGGCTTGTATTACCATCATAAAAGAGAAAAAGGCTGTTAAAAAATAAGACCAATATTCATTTGGGAAAATAGATGATCCTTTTATAATAAGCAGAGCGTAAATAATTCCTGTTGCATTTGAGCAAAGAGATCTAAAAAGTCCTTTAGCCATTCCACCTGAGGAATAATAACTAGTCCAACCAACAAAGCCAGTCCAACTTACCATTCCAAATACTGCTGCCATCCATGCCCAAACTCCAGATAGTACACCAACGCTGATAGCCACATATACAAGTACGTCCATAGAAAAATATCCTCCTCATTAGTATCTTATAAACTTAATCTTAATGTTTTGTATCGTACTTTAATATTTTATCCAAAAGTAAACCTTTAATCAACTTATTAATGTGTTAAAATATAAATAGTTTACAATAGATATTTTTAAAAGGAGACGTAGATTGTGTCTTAGAGGATTTAAGCGGATTTTAGTTTAGAGATTTAGAAAGAGAAGTAGTTTTAAAGAGAGTAAGAGATAAATAAAAAGTTAAAGGTAAATTAAAAATAACCTATATAATTTGAAAAATAATTTTATTTATAGGAGTAGTATTTTAATATTATCTGCAAAGGAGAGTTTATGGAAAATACATGGGAGAAAAAGTGGGTAGAGGATATTGAGTATTTAAAAGAAGAGCTTAAGAAAAGGCATAAAAATCTATTTGCTTATACAGAGGAAGAAAGTTTTAATGAAAAGATAGAGAATTTAAAAAACATGGTCAATGAACTAGGTTATGAAGAGATGAAGGTTGAAATATCAAGGGTTGTGGCTTCTTTAAAGGATGCTCATACTTCACTTATATTTCCTGCTAAAAGGTTTATTCCATTAAAGTTTTATTGTTTTAATGATGGAGTATATATTATAAATACATGCAAAGGGTATGAAAACCTATTGTTTAAAAAGGTTTTAGCCATTGGTGATATGAAGATAGATGAGGTTTTAGAGGAACTTTCTAATATTATTTCCTTTGAAAATAAGTATTTCTTTAAGGCTCAAAGCATGAAATATATGCAAATAGCAGAGGTTTTATATGGGCTTTTAATAATTGATACCATGGACAAAGTAAAAATAACATTAGACAAGGGAGAATATGAGGTTTTAACCTGTTCCTTTGAGGATTTAGTTTATACAAATAAAAGACTTCCTATGTATGCTAAAAATGATTTTTCTAATCTTTGGTTTGAAGTTTTAGAGAGTGGAGAGTTATACATAAAATATAATAGCTGTAGGGAGAATGGAGAGGAAAGCATAGGGAAAAAGATTGAAAATATAATATCCCTAATTGAGAAGGAAAACATAGAAAAGGTAACTGTAGATTTAAGAAATAATTTAGGGGGAGATTCAACACTTTTTACTCCCTTAATAGATTATTTAAAGTACAATAAAAAGATAAATAAAAAGGGAAATTTAAAAGTTATAATAGGAAGAGAAACTTTTTCTTCAGCCCTTTTAAATGCTTATACCTTTAAAAATAGCACCAATGCAAAAATAATAGGGGAACCTAGTGGAGGAAAGCCTAATTGTTATGGAGAAATCTTAAGAATTACTCTTCCTAATAGTAAGCTTGTAATTACTTATTCTACAAGATTTTATAAACTTATAGAAGATGATTTAGTTATGGCCCTTTATCCAGAGGAGGTTGTTTTAGAGTCAATAGAAGATTATATAAATGTATAATTTTTTATAACCACATGAATATGTTGTATAAATATATTCATGTGGTTTTTTTATGGAAATTTGATTCTTATAAATTAAGATGATATAATTACCTAGGTAATTATTACTTAGGTAACTAAATGGAAGGAGGAATAAAATTGAACTTATATGGGCATAAAGTGAATCAATTAGCTAGAAATTTTACTAAGAAATTAAATGAAAAGATTGCTCCTCTTGGGCTATATTCATCACAATGGGGTATTATATTATATTTACATGAAAAGAAACAGTGTACCCAAATAGAAATAAGTCAATATCTTGGGGTAGAGGCTCCAACAATTACTAGGACCTTAACTAGGATGGAGAAAATGGGCTTAGTTATTAGAACTGAAGGGAAGGATAAGCGTGAAAGAATTATAAATTTAACAGAAAAGGCTTATGAAATGTTTCCTAAATGGTTTGAAGAAGCCAAGAATATAGAAGTAGAGGCTATAAATAATATTAATAAAGAAGAATTAGAGATTTTTAATAGTGTTTTAGAGAAAATGATGAACAATTTAGATTAATAAATATAAAGTTTAGTAGAAAATATAGACTTTAAAAAGGAGTGTACATGGATAAAACTATAATAAAGCAATTATTTAAAATTAATAAAACTCCTTTTCCTTGGCAAAAAGCAATAAATGCTGGAATCTGTGCAGGATTTCCAGTACTTATAGGAGTTCTAATAGGTCAAATTCGTTTGGGATTATTAGGTGGAATAGGAAGTTTTTCATATTTATATGTTATAAATGAGCCTTATGCTCAGCGTGGTAAAAAAATATTGTTTGCAGCCCTTGGTATTAGCTTGTCAGTTGCTTTAGGAACTTTATTAGCTCCCTACCCAATACTTATTATATTAATGGTAGGTTTAATTGGAGGAATTACAATTTTTATATTTGGTCTTTTAAAAATACCAGGACCTTCTTCAATGTTCTTTGTATTAAGTTTTTTAGTATCAACAGGAATGCCTGTTAATCAGTCAGAAGCGTTTATAAGATTTTTTGTTGTTCTTATGGGAGGGCTTTTTGCATGGTTAATGAGCATGAAGGGATATTTTTTAAATCCACATGGTCCTGAAATAAAAGTTATTAAAAGACTTTATTTAACCTTAGCAGATTTTAGTGAAGCCATTGGAAATGAAGATATTAATGATATAAGAAATAAAACTGTAAATGCTTTAAGGGAAGCGGAGGAAATTCTTTTAACTGGATATATTCCATGGAAGAATTCGTTCTTATTTAATAGGTTATATCTTTTAAATGAAGAGGGTAATAAATTATTTTTAGAAATGCTTGAGTTGCATGTTAATAAAAATAAGAAGTTACCAAAAGAATTTAGTAATATGATAAGAAAGTTAGCTATGGCAATTGACTTTAAGGATGGAGACAAGCTTAAGATAGATTCTTATGAAAACTTAGATATGGATTACCATAAGCTTTTACAAATAATTTATGATACTGAAGCTATAATTAATTTGCCATTAACATACATTGGAAGAAGCATTAAAATTTCAAAAACTTCATTAATGAGTAAGGTTAAAAGAGCTTGTAATAAAGATTCAATAGTATTTATTAATGCAATTAGATATGGGGTTGTTCTTTCTATATCAGCTATAATAGCCTTTAGTTTTCCTTTTTCAAGGCCATACTGGATACCTTTATCCTGTGCTGCTGTCATGTCAGGTTCAACTATTATATCAACCTTTCATAAATCAATTCAAAGATCCTTTGGTACAATTATTGGAGTAATAATAGCTACTATTATTTTAAAAACAAATCCAAATGGTTTTATAATAGTTATAATTAATATGATTTTAACAGCTTTAACAGAGCTTTTTATTGTAAAAAATTATGCCATAGCAGTAATGTTTATTACGCCAAATGCTTTACTTATAGCAGAGACTTCAACACAAATACATAATATTGCTTATTTTGCAACAGCACGTATTACTGATATAGTGGTAGGTTCTTTAATAGGTTTAATAGGGATTTATATTTTTGGACGACGCTCAGCTTCTAGTAGATTAAAGGATTTAATAGTAAAATTAATACATAGTCAAAAGAATTTATTAGTTCTCCTATCAACTAATGATAAAGAAATTAACAATAAAAAGATAAAAGATATGAAAGAAAAAATGGGTGTAGACTTAATGAATCTTAAGGTGGCCTATAACACTGCCTTAGGGGAAGTTCCTCGTAATGAAGAAATGCTTGAAATGCTATGGCCTGTATTCTTTTCATTAGAGCACATTAGTTATTTACTTTCTAAGTATTGTACAACTAAGAAATATTTAAGTTTATCTGATGAGGAATTAGCCCAATTATTACTTGTATTAGAGAAAATAGCAATATCTATTGAGCAGGGAATAGATATAAAACCTAAAAAGGTTCCTAATATAAAAGAAATATCTCAAATTTGCGAAGAATTTAATTCTATACAAAAGGTATTTTATATTAAATCTCATAAATAATAGACTTTATTTATTATGTTCAACCTTAACTTTTTAATTAAAATTTAAGGTTGAACATTTTTTAATAAAATTTTAAAAATGCATAAAAAATGCGTATTTGGATGTTCGAAACGTATTCATATGGTTAAAATTAAAATAAGTTTTATTTCTTCTTTCAATTTTAATATTATTAAGCCTTTACATATATTTAAAAGAAATTTATAATTGAAATGTTTATAAATGTGTCGAAAAGATGTACGAATTAATATTTTTTTAAAAAATAAAACTGAATAAGGATTTTTTTGAGAAATATTAAAAACAATCTACTAAAAGTGTATTTATTGTACCATATGCACAAGATAATAATATTAAACTTATGGTATGTAACAAGGAGGAAAAAATGAAATATATTATTGGAGTTGTAGGATTAATTGTTATTTTAGCACTTGCGTGGATTGGAAGTAGTGATAAGAAGAATATAAAATATAAACCTATATTTTTAATGCTTATTTTACAATTCGTATTAGGATTTATACTGCTAAATACTCAAGTAGGAAATTATTTAGTTGGAAGTATAGCAAATGGTTTTGATGTGCTTCTTGCATGTGCAGGAGATGGAGTAAATTTTGTATTTGGTGGACTAGTTAATAATGATCAATTTTCATTCTTTATTAGTGTTCTTTTACCAATAATCTTTATTTCTGCCTTAATTGGTATTTTACAATACTTGAAAATACTTCCTTTTGTAATTAAATACATAGGCTTAGTTTTAAGTAAAATTAATGGCATGGGTAAATTAGAGTCTTACAATGCTGTGGCATCAGCTATACTTGGACAATCAGAAGTATTTATTTCTGTAAAAAAAGAACTTGCTTTATTACCTAAACATAGATTATATACTCTTTGTGCATCAGCAATGTCAACAGTATCAATGTCTATAGTTGGTTCTTACATGGTTTTATTACAACCTAGATATGTTGTAACAGCAATTGTTCTTAATTTATTTGGTGGATTCATTATAGCATCAGTTATAAATCCATATTCTGTATCAGAAGAAGAGGATATCTTAGTAGTTGAGGATGAAAAGAAACAAACTTTCTTTGAAGTACTTGGTGAATATATTTTAGATGGATTTAAGGTAGCGGTTATAGTAGCAGCTATGTTAGTTGGATTTGTAGCAATCATTGCTGTAATAAACATGATTTTCAGATCAATCTTTGGAATGAGTTTCCAAGATATACTAGGATATGTATTCTCACCATTTGCATTTTTAATGGGTGTACCTTTAAATGAATCAATACAAGCTGCAAGTGTAATGGCAACTAAGTTAGTATCTAATGAATTCGTTGCAATGAATTTATTAGCAAGTGGAGACTTACATTTATCAGCAAGATCAATTGGTATTGTTTCTGTATTCTTAATTTCTTTTGCAAACTTTTCATCAATTGGAATTATTTCAGGAGCAGTAAAGGGACTTAACCAAGAACAAGGAAATGTGGTTGCACGTTTCGGATTAAAATTACTATATGGTGCAACATTAGTAAGTATGCTAACAGCAACTATTGTTGGATTAATTATATAAATAAAAGAATTAAATTTGTTTAGTTTATATAGTACAATGTAATATGAAATGAAAAAAAGGGTGTGTATCAAAATAACTTTAATATTATATTTTGATACAGCCCTTTTTTTAATTATATAGAAATATTTTTTAAAATTTAAATTATTCTTTTTTTCTTGCTCTAATTTTAAAAGTACTATACTGAGAAGGAATATAGTATTTGTTAAATAATATAGGAGGAGAATAATCATTAGCATATAATGTTTCTAAGACTAAATCGCATTGATTTCCTCCAACGAGTTTATATTTTGGATTTAATGAATTACCAGCAGAGGAATGCTTTATTTCTAATATAGAACTTTCTGATATTTCATAGGATTTTTTCTCAAGAAAATCTAATAGCTCACCTTCATTATTTAAATCTATTTCCATTTCTTTTATGGTTTCAACAGATATAAAGGTAAAAGCGTAGGCTAAAACTTTATTTTTACTTTTATAATAACGTTCACAAGCAACAACTGCTGTGGAATCCTTTTCTAAAACTTGTTTAGTATAATCACTATCAAGTTCTAAGCGAAATACAAATTCAATGTCATCAATTTTTTCTGTGTGGCATTTGTATATAGGATTACCTATTAACTCTAAGAAATCTCTTTGAGTATATTTTTCTGGAGATATTATAAAATTCCCTTTGCCTCTTACGTTTTTTACCAAACCATCATCTTGAAGTAAAGCGAGTGCTTGACGCAAAGTCATACGGCTAACCCCAAAGGTTTTTGCAAGTTCAGGCTCAGAGGGTAATTTTGAATTTAAAGGATATTCCCCATTAATAATCATTTTATATAACTTATCATATACAGATGTATAGAGCAATTTTTTGGAAGTTTTAGTATTTTTTGTAGTGAGTTTCATCTTAACACCTTACTTATTTATAAAATTTATATTATATACAACCTTTAATAGGAATAGTATATCATAAATTTCTATTTATTTGAATTAAGAGAAAGTTATTTTAAAATAGATATGATAAAAATATACAAGTTAAAATAAGGTAAATTATAAATATTATAGGATAAAATATAAAAATAAGGGGGAAAACAAAGCTTTATAAAGGGTATTGAAATTGAAATAAAGATGTGATAGTATTAACTTGTCTAAAATATAAGCAAAACTTAGACAAGTTTACTTGTGCTAAACAAGTTGATTTTATTATAGTTTGTAAACGATTATTGAGAGAGGATGAAGTAAAAAGAGTAGACAAGTTTATAATGATTATTGGTAAGCTATTATTTAAGAAGCACAAATGAAAAAAGAAAAGAGAGGATTTAAAATGGACGTTTCAATTAATACTTTAGAAAATGTTGAAGAAGTAAAAATAAAAAAAGCGGTACCAGCAGTATTAGCTTTAATGATTTTTGCTTTAGTTATCGACAACTCGTTTAAAATTATTTCACCAGATTTGGCTAAAGCTTTTAATATATCAGCTACTGCTGTTAGCTGGCAAGTAACTTTAGCTGGACTAGTTATTGGTATTGGAGCAGTTGTATACGCTTCTTTATCTGATTCAATAAGTGTTAGAACACTATTAGTATTAGGAATTATATTAATATGTGTTGGTTCACTATTAGGATTTATTTTTCAGAAATCATTTTTAATTATTGTTATTTCAAGAATAATTCAGTCAGCTGGATTAGGAAGTGCAGAAACATTATATGTAATATTTATAGCAAAGTATTTTAAAGAGAGTGAACATAAAAAATACTTAGGATTTAGTACAAGTAGTTATGCTATCTCACAGGTAATTGGTACAATTACTGGAGGATATATCTCAACATATTTAAGTTGGCAAGTACTATTTTTAATTCCATTATTAACTTTAGTAATATTACCTTTTATATTAAAATATATTCCTAAGGAAAAAGCTAAAGCTGGTAATGTTGATTTTATAGGATTTATATTAGTTGCAACAGTTGCAGCAACATTAATGATCTTTGTTTCAGGATTCCAATGGGGAGTTTTTATAGGATTTATAGTTGCGCTTGTGTTATTCCTTATATACATAAGTAAAAATGAAAATGCTTTTATAAGCATTAAGTTTTTCACAAATAGAAACTTTATATCAGTATTACTTGTAGCATTTGTTATATATAGTGTACAACTTGCATTTATATTTATGTTCCCATTTTTAGTTGAATCTATATACAATTATAGATTAGACCAAATTTCATTACTTTTAGTTCCTTCATATGTTTTAGCTGCTACTGTAGGAGCTTTATCAGGAAAGGTTTCTAAGAGAATAGGAAGTAAGCAATGTATTCAAATGGCTATAATAGGTATAATAATTAGCCTTGTTTTAGGAGCTTTATTTGTAAAAACATCAGTACTAGTATTTATTTTTATAATGATATTATTCTCAAGTTCATTTGCTTTAATGTATGCACCTATGATTGATACATTAACAAGAACAATACCTAAAGAAAAAACAGGAACTGCTATTGGTTTCTATAATTTCTGCCTAAATATAGCTACTTCAATAGGAATAACATATGTAGCAATATTTATGGAAACTAAGTATTTAGGAAAGAACTTTACTGGACTTTTTAATGATTCAATAGCTATACAATATAGTAACGTTTTACTAGTGTTAGCAGTTATATCTTTAGTTGCATTTGTATTATACTGGACTTTAATCGGAAGAAGAGAGAAAAAGTAAAATTACAAATGAAATTTTAGAAGTTTATAAAGAATAGTTTAAAAAACTAAATATTAAAAGCCTATAGGGTGGTCAATATAAAAAGGCTATCTTATAGGTTTTTTATTTGTAAAATTTAGAATATTATAAATATGTTAAGTTTTTTAATAAAATATTAAAAGGATTATTTTTAATATTAAATTTATTATAAACACTATAAAATTAAAAAAAATTATGATATTATAACTTTAAAAAATGGGCAAAATTAGAGAAATCTAATGACGCAAAGCTATAGGGACTAAGGTTTATAACTATGTCAGCCAGTTGCCAAAGAGTGCATTAAGCTTTTTGTTTTATAATAACTAGAGGGGAGGTTGTAGATTAAAAATTTATTTTGTACAAGCTTATATTAAATTGTAAGTAGAAATGCACTTCTGAGGGGAAAGTCAATCAGGAGGAGAGAAAATGAATAAGAGAAAAATAGCGGCCATAATTTTAGCTACAATGATTACAAATCTTTCTGCTACAACAATGGATGTTTTAGCACAGGAATTAAACACTAAAAACAATTCTAAGGTAGAAGCTAGTCATAATGATGAATCACATCAAGCAAGAGTAAGTAAGTTTGATTTATATAATAGTGATAAATTAGACGCTTATAATCAAGAATTTCAAATCAGCAGATCAAATATAAAATCCATAACTAATAATGGTGGGAAGTATAATAGTTCTACTATTGATAAAGCTATAGATGGGAATCTAGATACCCATTGGGAAACGGGAAAACCTAATGATGCAAATTTCACAAACGAAGTAGTAGTTACATTTAATGAAATAACTAATATAGATAGAATTGTATATTCTGCAAGAAGAGACTCTGCAAGGGGAAAAGGCTTTGCAAAGGAATTTGAAATATATGCTTCTCTTACAGATGATGGAGATGATTTTAGCTTAGTAAGCAGTGGAGAATATACAGAATCAACTAGAGATTTAGTTGAAATAAAGTTTAATCCAACTGATTTTAAAAGATTAAAGTTTAAATTTAAAAAGGCTGATCAGAACTGGGCTTCATCAGCAGAATTCATGTTCTATAAAGAAGATAAATTAAATGAAAAGTTTAATGGATTATTTACAGATTCTAGTATGAATAAAGTATCTGAGGAATTTAATACATTAGAGAAATTAAATGCCTTTGAGAATGAATTAAAAGATCATCCAATGTATGATTTATACAAGGAAGGACTAAATAATGCTAGAGCTATTTTAACAGAAACTTCTGAGAATCCTACTAAGGCAACTTTAGGACAAATAACATATAATCTTAATGATGATTATAATAATCAATATAGAATGCCTTATACAAACATAAAATCAATAAAAAATAATGGAAGGCATTATGCTGCTCAAAATATTGAAAAAGCTGTTGATAATGATGTAAATACTTATTGGGAAACAGGAACATTAAACAATTCTTCATTTAACAATGAAGTTGAAGTTGAGTTTAATGATTTAGTAACTTTAGATAGAATAGTTTATGGTTCTAGACAAAGTGACCTAAAAGGCTTTGCTGAAGAGGTTGAGATATATGCTTCTAGAACAAGTAAAGGGGATACATATAAGTTGGTTGCTACAGGAACCCATGAAGCTACTAAGGGATTAGTTGAAGCTAAATTTGAGCCTACGGAATTTAAAAGAGTTAAGTTTAAATTTAAGAAGTCTAAGCAAAATTCTGCAACTTTAAATGAATTAATGTTTTATAAGCCAGATGAAGTTTATTCTTCAATACCTAAGCTTTTTACAGATGGCACTATGAGCGAACTTAGTGAAGATTTTAATAGTTTAGAAAAAATAAATACATTTAAAGAAAAAGCTAAAAATCATCCATTATATAATGACTTTAAAGAAACCATAGAATTAGCTGAATCATTAATTTCTAATCCAAGAAAAGAGGATGTACTTGAATTAGAAATGAGAGGAGACTCTATAAGTGAAGCTAAAAAGAGAAAGGTATGGAATTTTCAAGACTGGCAAATAACAGGATTATCTGCTAGAGCTGGAGATAAAATAAATGTATATGTGGATGTGGCAGAAGGGGAACCTACTCCAACATTATTATATAAACAATCTTTAACTCAACATGGTGGAGCAACAAGCTTCCAATTAAAGCCTGGTAAAAATGAAATAACTATACCAGAAATAAATTATGAATCTAATGGAATACCTAAGGATGTTATTCAAGGAGGAGATTTATTCTTCACTAATTATAAAAGTGATAATCAAACAAGAGCACCAAAGGTAAGAATAGAAGGAGCAAGTAAATATCCTGTATTTATTCTAGGAAAATCAGATGAAAATGAAGTAATGAAAGAGTTAGAAGCCTATGTTGAAAAGGTTAAAGCAGAACCTAATACTACTCCAAATATTTTTGCAGTAAGTTCTAATAAGTCATTAGAATTTGTACAAGCTACTTATGCCTTAGATTGGTATAAGAAAAATAATAAAACTCCAAAGTACACAGCTGAACAATGGGATCAATATATAGCTGATGCTATGGGATTCTGGGGATTTGATAACTCAAAGGAAGTACATTCAGATTTTAATTTTAGAATAATGCCTATGGTTAAAAATCTTAGTGGTGGAGCTTTCATGAATGCTGGGAATGGTGTTATAGGTATAAGACCAGGAAATCAAGATGCAATACTTGCAGCTAATAAAGGATGGGGTGTTGCCCATGAACTTGGACATAACTTTGATACAGGCGGAAGAACAATAGCAGAAGTAACAAATAATATGATGCCATTGTTTTTTGAGTCTAAATTCAAAACTAGAACAAGAATAACTGAACAAAACATATGGGAAAACAATATCTATCCTAAAGTTGGTTTAGATGATTATTCTAATAATGAGTTATATAATAAGGCTGATAGCACTCATTTAGCTCAGTTAGCTCCATTATGGCAGTTATATTTATATGATAATACTTTCTATGGAAAGTTTGAAAGACAGTTTAGAGAAAGAGATTTTGGAAATAAAAATAGAGAAGACATATATAAATCTTGGGTTATAGCAGCATCAGATGCTATGGAGTTAGATTTAACTGAGTTCTTTGCAAGACATGGTATTCGTGTTGATGATAAAGTTAAAGAGGATTTAGCTAAGTATCCAAAGCCTGATAAAAAGATCTATTACTTAAATGATTTAGCAATGAATTATAAAGGTGACGGATTTACAGAGAATGCAAAGGCATCTGTAAGCACAAGTGGTTCAAATGGTAATATAAAACTTTCATTTTCAATAGATGATGAAAATAAAGATAATATACTTGGATATGAAATACGCAGAGATGGAAAGTATGTAGGATTTACTTCTAATGATAGCTTTGTTGATACTAATTCTAATTTAGATGAGGATGGTGTATATGTAGTAACACCATATGATAGAAAGTTAAATACCTTAAAGCCAATAGAGGTAAATGCAATACAGCCAACTTTATCTGTAAATCCAGTGATTACATTAGCTTTAGGTGAGGAGTTTAAGCCAGAAGAATATATTGTGGCTAAGGACATAAAAGGCAATTCTCTAAGTGAATCTGTAAAAGTTAAATCAAGCAATGTAAATACTTCTAAAGTAGGAGAATATGAAGTTGTATATAGTTTAGAAGATTCGAAAGGTAATGAATACACTAAAGCTTCCAAAGTTAATGTGGTAAGTAGAAAAGAGTATATGAGTGATTTAATTCCTAAACAGGCTTCAAATGGATGGGGAACTGTTAGAAAGGATAAGAGTATAAGTGGAGGAGTAATAGGTCTTACAAGAGATGGTGATTTTGTTGACTATAATAAGGGATTAGGCCTTCACTCAAATGCCGAGTATGTATATGATTTAGAAGGAAAAGATTATGACTACTTTGAATCTTATGTAGGCGTTGATAAAGCAATGTCATCTAGACCAGCCTCAGTTATTTTTAAAGTTTTAGTTGATGGGGAAGAAAAGTTCAATAGTGGAGTAATGAGAGGCACAACACCTCAAAAATATGTTAAGGTAGATTTAAAAAATGCTAAAGAGCTAAAATTAATAGTAAGTGATTCTGGAGATGGAAATACTTCAGATCATGCAAGCTGGGGAGATGCTAAATTAGCTGTTTTATCTTCAAAACCAGTAATTAAAGGTGAGAATTTAGCTTATAGTATGGATGAGAAAGTAGACTTAATGAAAGGAATAACTGCAACAGATATTGAAGACGGAGATATAACTTCTAATGTACAAATAAAATCTTCAGATTTTGTTGAAGGAAAGTCAGGAATATTTACAGTTGTGTACTCAGTAACAGATAATGATGGATTAACTTCTGAATGTTCAAGAACTATAGCAGTTACAGATAAAGAAACTCAATTATCTGATTTAAATTGGAAATCTGCAACTATAGGCTCAGGCAGTGTAAGAAAAGATAGAGCAGTAAGTGGAAATCAAATAAGATTATTAAACGAAGATAATTCTGTTGAAACATTTGCTAAAGGAATAGGAACTCACTCATATTCAGAAATAGTTTATAATTCAGAAGGATATGATGTCTTTGATACTTGGGTAGGTATTGATAGACATGTTGCAGATAAAAAAGTTTCTAGTGTTAATTTTAAAGTATATGTTGATGGAGAATTAAAAGCTGAAACAGGTGTAATGAGAATTGATACTCCAAAGAAACGTCTAGTTGTTGATGTAAGAAATTCTAAAGAGATTAAATTAGTAGTTGATGTAGCTGATAATGGAAACACTTGGGATCATGCAGACTGGGCAGATGCTAAGTTTAGAAATTTAGCTGAGTATGATAAAGCAGAGTTAAATAAGGCACTGGAAAAGGCTAAGAAATTAGACTTAAATAATTACACTGAAGAAACTTCAGAAGCTTTAAAAAATGCAATATCAAAGGGAGAAGAAGCTTTACTTTCTAAGGATAAAGATACAATAAATTCTGCTCTTGAAGAGTTAAATAAGGCAATGGAATCTTTAGTAAAAGTTGATTTAAATGCTGTTATTAATATACCAGATAAATATTTGCTTAAGTCTATTCAAAATCAATTAAATAAAACCGGAAATATAACTTTAGGGGATATGTACAGTTTAACTACTTTAACATTAAGTGGAGTTGAAGACTTAACAGGTATTGAAAATGCTATAAATTTAGAAACTTTAGAGATGAATTATAATGAGGTTAAGGATTTAAGACCTTTATCAAAATTAAAGAAACTTAATAAATTAAATGCAAAAGAGCAATCTATTGCAGCTGGAGAGTTAAAGCCTTCTAATGGTAAAGTTATAGGTGACTCAAAAGTATATAACAGAGAAGGGAAAAATGTAGCTAAAACTGTTAAAGTTGTTGATAAAAATGGAAATGCAATTTTAGAACAAGAGGCTAAAGAGGAATTCACAATAAACACTAAGGATTTATCATCAGGATTATATGGTGTTCATGTATTATTTGAAGATGAAGGTTTTAGTGGAGTAATGTTCTATTTATTTAATGTACAATAAATAGAAAAAATATGAAATTATTTTATTTACAAACTAATTTTATAATGTAAAAGAAATAACTTATTAAAATCATTTTAATAAAAGGTATATTATAGAGTAGAGTCTATAGAAATAGATTCTACTCTATATTTTTTGTTTAAAATACAATTCTAAAGTTTAATATAAATTAAGAAGGTGTTTTGAATTTTATTTATAATTTTTAAATATTAATCTAAGAATAATAGGGTATCTAATAATAAATATAACTTTTATAGGAGGTGATAAAAATGGGTAATAAAAATAGAAATAGCAAAAAGAAAATGGCATCCTTAGGTCTTAGAAAAGATGAAAATGGAGATTATAAGTATATTGATCCTAATGATACAACTTCAGAATTTGTTCCAGTAAGGAATCATACAAGAAAGTCTTCTGATAATTAAATACAGCCTTTAAACCATTAGAAAGTGCACCTAAATCTGGCCAATTAACTTATAGAATTTCTGACAAAACAGATATTAAGAAATTCACAATAGTACAAAATCCAAATACAATTTCTAATGCAATTGTATCTGTAAGAAATGAAAATGGGTGGAAAGAGATAGGAAGCTTAGGAAAGAGCTTTAATGAGTTTAATACAGAAGCTTTTGAAAATGTCTTTGAAATAAAGGTAGAGTGGGATGGGTTTGCACCTACTATTCAAGAAATAGGACTTTCAACAATTAAAGAAGAGGTTCAAGTAGATAAGTCTAAGTTAGAAGAGGTAATTAAAGAAGTAGAAAATCTTAAAGAGGAAGATTATACAAAGGAGTCTTGGAGTAACTTAATAGAAAAATTAAATTTAGCTAAAGGGGTGTTATCTAAGGAAGAGGCTACTCAAGATGAGGTGGATAATGCTATAAAAGCTTTAAATGAAGCAATTTCTGGATTAGTTAAAAAAGATGAGACTGAAGGGCCTGTAGATCCAGAAAAACCAGAAGGACCAATTGATCCAGAAAAGCCAGTTGATCCTGAGAATCCAGATGATACAGATAAACCAGAAAATCCTGAAGGTACAGATAAACCAGAAACTCCAGACAAACCAGAGGGTAATTTACCAAACACTGGAGGAGCTTCATCATCAATATTCTTACAATTAGGAGTAGTAATGATGGCTTCAGGAGCTTTTGTATTAAAAAGAAAGAAAAGATAATTTGATAAAAAGTAGAAAAGCTTAGGAAATAGTTATATGAGAAACTGCATAGATTATAGGGCTATGCAGTTTTTTAGTTTAGTTTTAAGATGAATTTATTTAAGGATATAGATATTTGTATAGTTTTTATATAAGGTTTATGATGAGATGTTAAATTTTAAAAATTTGAATATTATTTAATAATAAATGTAAAAAAATTGTATATGTGAAAGAATTATCATGGATTTTTTTAAGTCAAAATGGTATTATTATAAACATGATAAAAATATTTTAATAGTAAAATACACCATAAAAATACAAAAAAATCTAATTCTTAGAGATAGATTTAAGTAAGGTATTAATTGATTTAAACAATGAAATACCTATTATAGATATTTCTTCTTTATGTATTTAGAAAATTCTAAAATTTTTTGAAAATATAGTAATAATAAATTACTATATAAAAGGTTAACTTAACTGACAACTTTTTTATTGAGCCTGTCTTTTAAGTGAAAATTTAAATATAATATGCACAATAATTAGTTTAAATAGCATTATAACTTTTGTTTTATGTGGATATAGTATAATATTTGTGCATTTTATAGAAAATATAACAAGAGAATATATCAATAGAGATTTTTATCTGTTGGTATGAATAAACGAAAGGAGAGATTAGGTGTATGAAAAAGAAATTACCTAAGGAAGCTTATGGTGGTGTAAGTGGTAAAGATTATGTTCCTTATTTCACTGGTAAATCCAAAAATGGAGTTAATCTTCCTGTACTAATAATAGGTATAATATTAGCTATTGTTTTTGCTGCTTCTACTGCTTATTCAGGTATGAAATCAGGATTAACTGTTGCTGCTGGTATACCTGGTGCTATCATAGGATCAGTTTTTGTAGGAATATTTGCACGTAGTAAGGGTATTCTTGGAAAAAATATAACTCAAGGTATGGCAAGTGGAGGAGAATCTATAGCAAGTGGTATGATATTTGTATTACCAGCAATTATACTAATAGGAAGTAAGTTTACTTTCTTAGAGGGTGTAATTGCAGGTGTAGGAGGAGTTCTATTTGGTATAGGATGTCTATCACTAGTTTATAACTACCTAATAGTTGAGGAACATGGAAAACTTATGTATCCTGAATCAATGGCAATATCTGAAACTCTTGTTGCTTCTGAAGGAAGTGAAGACTCAATTAAATTCATGGGTATTGGATTTGTTATAAGTGGTATCATAAATGTTTTAACAGGATCATTTTTAAACTTAATAAACAATACTGTTACATATTTGGGAAGCAAATTTTATAAGTGGAAGTTTTCTACTGAAGTAAACCCACTTTTACTTGGTATTGGATTTATAGTTGGATTAGAAGTATCACTTACTATGTTTGCAGGATCTATACTTGCTAACTTTGGTATAGCTCCATTAATAGGATATTTCAGTGATATGGCAGAGAAGAGCATGCATTCATGGAATGATGCTTCAATGTTAATTCATCAAATGGATGTAAATGCCATATCAGGAAGTTATGTTAAGTACATAGGAGCAGGAATGATGCTTTGTGGAGGTATTATAGGTGCTATAAAACTTATACCAACTATAATAGTTTCTATAAAAGAAACATTAAAAGCAAGTCCTGTTAATGAAGAGAATGCTGAGAAAAATAGCGGATCTATAATAATACTTTTAGTAGGAGCTGTATTAGCTTTTGTTATAGGATTCTTTATTTCTAATAGCATTGCAATGGCTATAACAGGAGCAGTTGTTTCAATAATCCTATCATTACTATTCGTAATAGTTGCAGGACGTTTAACTGGTACAATAGGAACATCAAACCTTCCTGTATCAGGTATGACAATAGCTTCATTAGTAATATTAACACTAGTATTCGTTATAATGGGATGGACTGGAAAAGCTGATAACAAAGCATTACTTTTATTTGCTACATTCATGGTTGTTTCAATCTCTGTAGCAGGTGGATATAGCCAATCTCAAAAAGTAACATATATAATTGGTGGAAGCAAAAAAGAAATGCAAAACTCTTTCATGATTGCAAGTATAGTTGGTGTTGTTGTTGTTACTGGAACAATATTAGTGCTTTCTAGTCAATTATCAATCACTGGAGCAGATGCACCTTTTGCATTACCACAAGCTAACTTAATGTCAACATTAACTTCAGGTATAATGGAAGGAAACTTACCTTGGCCTATGATAATTGTTGGAGTAGTTATGGCTTTATTCTTATACTTAGTAGACTTACCAATAATGACTGTTGCAATAGGATTCTATTTACCTATATCAACAACTTCTATAATTTTAGTAGGTGCATTAATACGTGTATTTATTGAAAAAATGAGCAAGAGTGATCATGAAAAAGAAGTTAAGGTTTCAAATGGAATAAGTTTATCTTCTGGTCTTGTTGCTGGAGGATCTATTGTGGGATTAATAGGAATAGTTCTACAAGTAACAGGAATAATAACACCTGGAACACCAACTGGATTTGTAGCTAGCAATGGAATGGCAATAATAGTACTTATTCTTTTAGTTTTAGCAACTACATTGCCTATTATGAAATCTAAGGTGAAACATTAAGGTGAATTATAATGGATAATGATGAACTTTTAAATATGCGATTTAAAATCTGTGATAATCTTCAGTATGAAGTTGATGAAGAGGGAATAGTTACTATTTTAGAAAAACAAGACCATAAGATTCAAAGGTTTTTTAGAAAATTGAAATTTAAGATTCCAATGTATAAAAGAACTTCTTTAGATGAATATGGTAGTGAAGTGTTTTTACAAATCAATGGAACTAATACCGTTAAGGAAATTGGTGAAGCTTTAGAGGCTAGGTTTGGTGAAAAAGTATATCCACTTTATGAAAGATTATTAGTTTTTCTAAACCACATATATTTAAATTGCAAGTATATTGAAAAAGTAGAATAGATTTTATCTTGTAACCTACAAAAGTCTTTTTATAGATTTTTGTAGGTTATTTTAATTTTAGGATATATTTTAAGTGAGTTGTAATTTTGAAAAGATTTAATTTGAGGGAGGTTTGGATTCTTAACTATAGTTATTATTTTTTTCTTAAATAAGGAAAGTTATTTTAAGTTTATAATAAACCATCCATATAATCATATTTATTGTTTTTTAAGTCATGGAAGAAATATTTAATATTTTTAAAACTATGCACAGAAAATATTGACTAAGAATAAGTAGATGCTATAATAAACAAGACTTGATAATAATTATTAATAACAAATGAAATGATTATTCATCAGAAGAAATATAGGACATTAGGAATAGGGACATTATTATGAAAAATCAATATGAACTAAAGAATGAAAAAATTGGGAGATTACTTTTAAAATATTCAGCTCCAGCTATACTATCTATGATGGTAACTTCTTTATATAACACTGTAGATAGAGCTTTTATAGGGTCTATTAAGGATATAGGAGCCCTTGCCATATCTGGTTTAGGAGTAACTATGCCCTTGTTTACAATACTAGGAGCTTTCTGCGTAGCCATTGCTGTAGGGGGAAGTACTAATATATCAATAAAGCTAGGTGAAGAGAATAGGGAAGAAGCTGAAAGAATATTAGGAAATACTTTTATATTATCCATAGTTGTTGCTTTAATCATTATGATCTTTGGATTCTCATTTTTAGAAAAAATACTATATTTTTTTGGTGCAAGTAAGGAAACTATTATATATGCAAAGGATTATATGAGGGTAATACTTATAGGTGCATGGTTTAACTTTCCTGGATTTGCTCTTAATAATGCAATAAGAGCTGAGGGAAATCCAAAGTTAGCTGGTAAAATCATGATAATAAGTTGTGTTTTAAACATAATTTTAGATCCAATATTTATATTCTTATTTCATATGGGAATTAAGGGAGCTGCCTTAGGAACTATAATTTGTCAATTCATAGTTTTTCTTTGGACAATGTATTATTTTACCTTAGGAAAGTCAAACTTAAAGCTAAGGATTAAAGGAAGGATATTAAATAAGAATATTTTAAGGGCAATAATTTTAATTGCTTTAACTCCATTTTTTATGGAGCTTGCAGCAGGATTTATACATTTAATAACAAATAGAGTGCTTAAGGATTATGGTGGAGATTTAGCCATAGGAGCAATGACATCCATAACATCTATATATCTTTTGTTTTTGATGCCAGTCTTTGGATTAAGCCAAGGAATGCAAACCATAGTTGCATATAACTATGGAGCAAAGGAGTATAATCGTGCTAAAAAAACTTTATTAATGACTATAATAATTGCAACTTTAATTTTAACCTTAGGACTTGTACTTATTAGAATTTATCCAAGGGAGTTTATTAATATATTTACAAAGGATAAGGAGTTAATAAATATAGCACTTAATGGGTTAAAAATATATACACTTGCCTTACCTACCTTAGGAGTTTCAATTTTAGGGGCAGTATATTTTCAGTCTATAGGAAATGTTAAGAAGTCAATTTTTTTAAGTTTATTAAGACAAGTTATACTATTTATACCTATTGTATTTATAATACCTAGAGTATATGGACTAAATGGAGTGTGGATTTCACAACCCTTAGCTGATATTTTAGCTACCATGTTAATACTTATATTTTTAATAAAAGAATTTTACATAAGAGATAAAAGTTATGCAATTTCCATAGAAGAGAGTGCATAGCTAATTAAAGAAGTTTACATAAAAATACTTTAATTACTAAGTGGATAAGAAGAAAAAAGCCTGTTATAATATTTTTTAGAATCTTTAAAAAAAGGAGAAACAAATGAAGTATTATTTAGCACCAATGGAAGGGATTACTGGATTTATATATAGAAATTCTTATGAGAAGTTTTTTGGAGGAATTGATAAATACTTTGCCCCTTTTGTTGTTCCAAATAGTAGTAAAAGTCTTAAAACTAAAGAATTAAGAGATGTTTTGCCAGAGAATAATGAAGGAATCAACCTAGTTCCACAAATACTTACTAATGATTCAGAAGGGTTTATTTCAACAGCTAGGAAGCTTAAGCAGTTAGGATATAATGAAATAAATTTAAATTTAGGATGTCCTTCTGGAACAGTTGTTGGTAAGAAAAGAGGATCAGGTTTTTTAGCTCATAAGGAAGAACTTGATAAGTTTTTAGAAGAAATATTTAAAATAGATGATATGAAACTTTCAATAAAAACTAGATTAGGAATGGATAAGCCTGAGGAATTTTATGAACTTATAGAAATTTATAATAAGTATCCTATGGAGGAGCTTATTATTCATCCTAGAACAAGACAAGATTTTTATGGAAATAAACCTAATTTAGCGGTTTTTAAAGATGCAATTTCTTTAAGTAAGAATCCAATTTGTTATAATGGAGATATTTTTACTGTGGAAGATCATAATAAATTAATTGAAGAATTTCCAGAAGTAGATAAAATAATGTTAGGAAGAGGAGTTTTAGCTAACCCAGCCTTAATGAATGAAATTTTGAACAATGAATTTATGGACAAAAAGATATTAAAAGAGTTTCATGATGAAGTATTTAATAAATACAGAGAAGTATTTAATGAAGATAGAAATGCAATGTTTAGAATGAAGGAGCTATGGGGATATATGATATATATGTTCTCAAATAATAAAAAATATGCTAAGAAAATAAAGAAAGCTCAGAAGGTGGTTGATTATAACCAAGCTGTTACAAGCCTATTTTTAGAACAGGATATAGTTAAGGGAGCTGGATTATTTAGTAGTGAAGAGTAAATGAAATAAAACTACTTTAATTAGTATTACTATTTAGTAAATATATTATAGCTAAATAAAAGGGTTTTTATATATAACTGGAAATTAGAAATGATTTAAAATAGCATCATACAAAAAACATATAAGAATTTAATAAGTACTTAGAACTAAACAACAATTTAAAATCTATCAAAGTATAATTTTTATGCTTTGGTAGATTTTTTATGTTTAGAGGGTTTATTAAGAAGTAAGCATAAAAAATAATAGGATTAACAATGTGTTATAATTAAATATAGTTATTAAAGGAGTTAAGGGAAATGTTAATTAGGAAATTTAATCTTAAATAATGGATTACAATTAATATAATGAAAAACTGGAGATAAATTATAATGAATAAAGAAATAAATATGTTGAAAATTTCAGGATACAATGATTTTAAGTGCACTGCAAATAAGTGCAAGTTTACTTGCTGTGAAGGATGGGACATTAACATAGATAAGGATACCTATGAAAGATGGGAGAAGGATGAAAAGGACTCTACTTATCTTTTAAATGGAGTTAAAACTAAAGAGTATAATGGTAAAGAAGAGTATTTTATAAAGAAGGAAACCTTTGAAAAATGTCCATTTTTAGATGGAGAGGGATTATGTAATATAGTTAAAAGTCATGGAGAAGGATATTTATCAAAAACATGTCATTCATTTCCTAGGATGAACAATAACTTTGGACATAAGAGAGAGTTATCTCTATCATGTGCATGTCCAGAGGTTGTAGAAATATTAGATAAAATCCATGAGAAGATAGGTATGGAGCCTGAAAGTAGTAATGATGAAGAGGAAGATTTATTAGAACTTAAGATAAGAGAGTCTTTAATAGATATAGTAAGTGAAGAGGAATTTTCCTTAGATGAAAGACTGCTTATAGGTTTTGATATGCTTTTAAATATCTTAGAAGACGAAAGTTATACTAGTGAAGAAAGCTTGCTAGAGGAACTAGAGAAGTATAGTGATAATGAATATAGAAAAGAAGTAGCATATGTTTATAATGAAATAGAATTAAATAGAGTTGATTCATTATTAGAAATAAATTCTTTATTTTTAGATATGGTAGAGAATTATAGAGAAGTTTCAAATTTAAAATGCATATTAGAAGAAATATCAAATTTTGCAGAAGAAGCTAATATTGAGTCTTTAAGTGAAGAATGGAAGGAATATAAAGAGAATTTTAAAGAATTTCATAAGCTCCTTGAAAAATGTATTGTCTCTAAGATTTATAGCAATTGTATTAGTGATGATATGGAAGATATGATAATTTCTTTTCAGCTAATTATACTAGAATATTTATTAACAAGATATGCTGTATTTTTAAATTATTGTATTAATGGTGAAAAAATAAAGAATGAAGAGGTAAAAGATTATATTGTTATCTTTTCAAGAATTATTGGAAATAATACAGAAGCGGTTTTAGAATTCTTAAGTGATGGATTTGAAGATCCAATCTTAGAGATGGGATACTTATGTTTTATAACATTATTTTAAATTAGAATATGGTAGAGAATAAAAGTTTGCTATAGGGGCATTTATCAAAATAGCTTTTTATAAAACTTACAAACAGTATGAAGAGAATATGTTTGTAAGTTTTATTATTATATTTTGATACAGCCCATTTTTTGTATTATTTTAAAGAAAATAGTTCTTTTATAACTATTTTTATTATAGATTATATTGTAATTTTATTATTTATTCATAATAAATAATAGGTTGATAATATAATTAATTAGATTTGGAATAATGAAATATTTTCCATATGTTAAAAAGTTTTTATTACTTTACCATAAAATTGTTAAATGTTATTATTATACATATAAGTTAAAATAAGTAAAATAGCTTATATGTATATTTAATAAGGGGGGAAATTAATATGCAATCATTTAACAAAAGGGGGACAACTTTAGGAGCAGCAATTGCATTTGCTTTAACCTTAGCGCCTACTTTAGTAATGGCTGAGACAAGACAAATTCCTGAATCAGAAACAGTAAATGTTGGATTCATAAAAGATGGAGAGAGATCAACAATATTCAATCAAAACTGGAAGTTTTTTAAGGGAGATCCTTCTGGTGCTGAAGGAGTAGATTTTGATGATTCTTCATGGAGAGGATTAAACTTACCTCATGATTGGAGTATTGAAGGAGACTTTACTGTTGAAGGAGAAGCTGAAAGTGGATTCTTATTAGGAGGAATTGGATGGTATCGTAAAGCCTTTGTAGTTCCTGAAAAGTATAATGGTAAGGATTTCATATTAAACTTTGATGGCGTATATATGAATGCTGAAGTATATGTAAATGGTAAAAAGGTTGGTGAGCATAATTATGGATACACTTCTTTTGCCTTTGATATTACTGAAGCTTTAATATGTGATGGACAAACTGAAAATATAATTGCTGTTAAGGTATCTAACCCAGTGCCAACTAGTAGATGGTATTCTGGAAGTGGAATTTATCGTGATGTAACTTTAAGTGTAACAGATTCTATTCATGTTGCCCATGCAGGAACAACAGTTACTACTCCAAAACTTGAAGAGCAAAAAGGTGGAGACGTAGATGTAGCTATTGAGACAATTGTTGAAAACGAGTCCAAAGACAATTCTATGGTTACTGTAAAAAGTACAGTAGTAAATTCTAAGGGAGAAGAAGTTAGTGAGGCAGTAATAAATGAACAAAGTATAGGAGCTAATGAAAGTTATACTTTCAATCAAACTGCTATTGTAAATAATCCAGATTTATGGTCAGTTGATAATCCAAATATGTATAAGGTAAAAAGTGAAGTATTAGTAGATGGAAATGTTATAGATACTTATTTTACTGATTTTGGTTTTAGATATTATAATTTTGACAAAAACACTGGATTCTCTTTAAATGGAGAAAATATGAAGTTAAAAGGTGTTTGTATGCACCATGACCAAGGAGCTTTAGGAGCAGCATCTTATTATCGTGCAGTAGAGCGTCAAATGGAGAAAATGAAGGAAATGGGAGTAAATGCAATCCGTGTTTCTCATAATCCTGCTAGTGAAATGTTATTAGAAATTTGTAATCGTTTAGGATTGTTGGTTATTAATGAGGCCTTTGACACATGGACAAATCCAAAGAACGGAAATGTAAATGACTTTTCTAAGTATTTTAATGAAGTAATAGGAGAAGATAATGAAATTTTAAATGGTTCTCCAGAAATGACATGGGGAGAGTTTGAAGCTAGATCTATGGTTAAAAACTCTAAGAATAACCCATCTATAATAATGTGGTCAATAGGTAATGAGGTATTAGAAGGAATTAGTGGAAGTGCATCTAATTATACTAACGTAGCTCAAAATATAATTGATTGGATTAAGGATGAGGATGAAACAAGACATGTTACTATAGGAGATAATAGAACTAAAAATGGAGACAGAACAGCAGAGGCTATTTCAGAGGTGGTTGATGACAATGGTGGATTAGTTGGATTTAACTATGCTAATGAAGCACAGGTTGCACAGCAAAGAGCAAACCATCCAGATTGGACATTATATGCTTCTGAAACTAGTAGTGCAATACACACTAGAGGATATTATAAAACAAAGGGAATAGATTATAGTAATCATCGTATTTCAGAGTATGATAATAATCAAACAAGAGTTGGTTGGGGACATTCAGCTAGTGATGCTTGGAAGTTTGTAATCAAAAATGATTATAATGCTGGAGAATTTGTTTGGACAGGATTTGACTATATAGGAGAGCCTACTCCTTGGAATGGTACTGGTACAGGTACAGTTGGTGGAGGAAATGGAGCAGCTCCAAAATCAAGTTACTTTGGTATAGTTGATACTGCAGGATTTGAAAAAGATATTTATTATTTATATCAAAGTCAATGGAATGATGATGTAAATACATTACATGTACTTCCAACATGGAATAGAGAAGATATAGTTATAGAAAATGGGAATGTTGAAGTAAACGTATTTACTGATGCTCACAAAGTTGAATTATATTTAAATGATGAAAAGATTGGGGAGCAAACTTCAACTGAGCATACAACTGATGCAGGATATAAATACTATACTTTTGGAAATGATTCTTTATATCCAGTATTTAATGTTCCTTATGAAGAGGGTACATTAACTGCTAAGGCATATGACAAAGAAGGAAATGAAATCACAAATACAGAGGGAAGAAATACAGTAAAAACAACTGGAGAGGCTTCTACTGTAAGATTAAGTGCAGATAGAGATACTATTGATTCAGATGGATATGATTTATCTTATATTACTGTAGATATTGTTGATGAAAATGGCAATATAGTTCAAAATGCAGATAACAGATTAAATTTTGAATTAGAAGGAAATGGGAAAATTGTAGGTGTTGACAATGGAGACCAAACAGATACAGATTCTTATAAACCTACAAGTGATACAGAAGCTTCTAGAAAAGCATTAAGTGGTAAGGCCTTAGTAATAGTTCAATCAACTAAGGATGCTGGAAATATAAGATTAAATGTTTCAGGTGAGGGATTACAATCTCAATCTATAGAAATTAATACTGTAAATAATGCTGGAGAAGATAAGTTCTTAGAATCTTATGAAATAGTTAAAGATTACTATGTTAATTTAAATGAAAAGCCAGAGTTACCAAGTACAGTAGAAGGAAGATATAGTGATGGAACAACTGAGACTTTTAATATTTCATGGAATGATTATGATGAATCACAATTAAATACTCCTCAAGTATTTAAGATAAATGGTAAATTAGAAGGAACAGATGTGGCTGTAAATGTAAATGTCCATGTAATTGGTGATGTGGTTTCAATGGAAAATTACTCAACATTTACTTATGCTGGACAAACTCCTACACTTCCTAAGACTGTTAAAGGATATTTAGCAGATGGAAATGAAAGTGAAGAGTTTAAAGTGGATTGGAATTTAGAGGGCGTGGATTTCTCTGAACCTAATACAACAGTTGAAGTTTTAGGAGAAGTATCCTTATTAGGCAAGACATATACTGTTACTTCAACAGTACGTGTAGTTGAGGCTTTAAAATCTGCTGCTAACTTAGCTATAAATAATTCTTCTAACAAAGATGTTCCTGCTTTAAGTCAAAGTTGCGTTTCTACAGCTGATAACTTAAATTCTATTAATAATGGAATAACTAATAATAGTTCAAATACAGGAGAACGTTGGACAAATTGGAATGAAAGAGATTTAATAGAGAATGGTGAACCTAAAGGGGCATATGTTCAATTAGACTGGAAAAACAAATATAATATAGATAGATTAGATTTATGGTTATTTACTGATAATATTTATGGAAGAATTCCTAAGAAGGTAGAAATAAGTTATAAAAATGAAGCTGGTGAATATGAGGTAGTTACTCATTCAAATACAACAGAGGTATCATACCTTGCTGGAGAAACAACTTATTTCTTAGATAAAGTAATAAATACTGATAGTATTCGTGTTTATATGCAACAACCTGAAGTAGGTAAGTGTATTGGATTATCAGAGGTTGCAGTATATGAGTATGTACCGCAAGTAAGTGCTAATGAAGGTAATAAATTATCTGAAATAAAATTAGATGGAGAAGCCTTAGAAGGATTTAATCCTGATACTAATGAATATACAGTTAATTTAAAAGAATTACCTAAAACTGTAGAAGCTTCAGGAGAAGAAAATGTGGCTGTAACTATATTACCAGTTCATAATAATAAATCAATAATCATTGCTCGTTCAGAATCTGGTGCTAAAAACATCTATACTGTAAATTATGTATTAGAAGAATCTGAAGGTTCAGCAGATATTAATGAGGATGGTTCTATAAATGTAGGAGATTTATCAATAGTATCTAAATATCAAGGAGAGGTTATATCAGGAAATGATTTAAGTGAAAAATCTGATATAAACAAAGATGGTATAGTAGATAAAGCTGATATCCAAATAGTTATGGATAAGATCTTAGGAGAATAATATTTTAAATAAAAAATAAGTTGTATAAAAGGGTCTTTATCAAAATTTATTTTGATAAAGGCCATTTTTATTATAAAGAGTAAAGTTTTAGGTTTATTGAGTGTACAGGTATATTAGAGATAATATTTTTTATAATATATAATGAGAAATAGATTTTTAAATATATATTAAAAAAATAAGTTGAATCTTATTAAGAAATACTTTAAATAAAAATTAAATTAGGTGAGGATAAAAATGAGTAAGGTAACTAGAAGAGGATTTGATGAAAATGATAGTAGGTGGTTTTCTAATAAGGAGCAAGCAAGATTAAAAAAGTCCAAAGAAGAAATTGAATGGTTAATAAGTAGGGAATACAAAATTGAGCATGTTATAAAATTTGTTGGTGATAGATATCAATTTTCAATAAGACAACGTAATGCTTTAAAAAGAGGAGCTTGTTCTTTGAAAAGTAAGATTTTAAGAAGTAAGAAAAGACTATCATCAGATGAATTAAAAAGTGGGTGTATAAATATAGATGGGTTTAATTTATTAATAACTCTTGAGGTAGCATTATCAGGAGGAACATTAATTATAGGTAGTGATGGATGTATAAGAGATTTAGCTGGTCTTAGAGGAACTTATAAAATTATAGATAAAACAGATATTGCTTTACAATTAATAGGAAAGTTTTTAATTAAGCATAATTGTAATAGTGTTATATTCTATCTAGACTCTCCTGTATCTAATTCAGGAAAACTAAAGAATAAAATTTTAGAGCATTCTAGAGTTTGGAATATTAATACAGAGGTTAATTTAGTTAATAATGCGGATGTAATTTTAGAAAATTTAGATAGAGTTGTTAGTACTGATGCTGTAATTATTGATAAATGTAAAAGTTATTTTAATCTAGCTTCAGAAATAATAAGGGATTACATAAAAGATGCTAATATAGTAGATCTAGAAGACTAAAATTTATATTATATTTGAAAATATAATATATAAAAGCCCTATTCTTAATCCATTTAAAGAACAGGGTTTTTATACATTAAATTTTTATCTTGATTTCCTTAAGGTAATATAATCTTTATTAGAAACTTTACCATTACTATTTTAGCTACTATTTTTAAATTATAGTGTTTTTCTCTTTTTATGAAATAAATTCTCTTGCAAAGTTATTTATGCCTTTTTTCATTCTCTTTGTTTCTGAGAGAGTTAAATCTCTATCTTCCTTAGAAGCTGCTACTGCAGAGCCATAGGCATTTTCTCCTTTATTAGGTCTTTTTAGAGAGTAGATTAAATTTTCTATAGAGTTTTTTAAGTTTGGAGCATTTTCCATAAGATATTTAGCTTTGTTTATATCTCTTATACCTTCCTTTAATTTTTCTAATCTAGGAGTAGAGTAGAAGGTTTTACCTATACTATCCTTTTCTGCTGGATATATAAGAAAAGGGTCTCCAGGTTCCCAATATTTATAAGAAATATTTTCTAAAGGGTTTTCAACCCAACCATCCCATGACCAACGTAAAAAGCCATTGGTGTTTTGGTATAGGGAATACCACATAGTCCAAGTACCTTCTGAAGGATCACTTATGGTGAAACTACTTGGATAATCTCCAGTACAGGTGTATATTGTAGTTAATAATCCAAGTTCTTGTCTATGAGCAGCCATGTTTTTCATATCATTAGAATTATGATTTATATGGGATAATCCAATTGATATATCATCTATTCTATCTAAGAAGGAGTAGTCATTTCCACTTTCATAGTCCATGGCAGAAGAAATTTTAAAATGCTCTTCATATTTATTTGTTATGCTTTCAATTAAATCAACAGAAGCTTTTAAATCATCCATACTTCTTTCATCCATTGAAATATAAGTTATGTTAAACCATCCTTTTTCTTCAAGATGAGACATAAATGAAGTTAAAAATTGTGTCCAAATGTTTATCCAAAGATCACTACCAGGGGTTGGATTTATAGCTTCTTCTTTATTAGTAGCTTCATTAAAGTACTGAATTCTATTATTCCAAGGGACAATACTATAACATTTTATTTGGCCAAAGCCCTTTTCAGGATCTAGAATTCCTAAATCTACATTAAGTTGAATCCACTTATCAAAGTGAGAGTAGTCAAATTCAAAGGTGCCATAGGAGTTTTTTCTCCACTTAATCATTGAAGGGTCACTATCATAAGACTGATGATTCCAAGCTTCATGAACTATAGTAGCTATAACACCACGTCCTCCCATATTTCTATACTCTTTAAGATTATCTCTTAAATATTTAAAATGCTTTTCTGTAAATAAATCTTCTTTGGAGATTCCATAATACCTTGCTATGGTGTAAGGATTTTGCCAAAACTCAATTTGAGTATTTGTTTCCCTTGGAAGAGGTTGTACTAAGTTTAAAACTTCAAAGGAATAATCAAAAATATAGGCTTTTTCTAATTCATCAGCAGTGACCTCAATAGAACCATTATAAATTCCAGGTTTTGAATTTCTAGGAATTTTTATATTAATCCAAGCAGAGGCTATTGTATTTTCTTCTATATTTAGTGAACCAGAATTATGAATAATATCTGGGAAAGGTTCAAGGGGAGCAGAAGGATTACTACGTCCTATATTAGCTAAGGTTTCTTTAAGCCAAGAAATCTTAATATTATTTGAAGAGATTAAATCCCCATTTTCGTTTATAAAGTCACTTGAAGAAAGGGTAACATTATTAACAGGAGAGGAGTTTGTCCACATAACAATTTTAGAATTAAGTTCATCTCCTATCCAAGCTACCTCATTCCAAGTATTTAAGTTTAATTTTTTTATTTCATCATAATCTTTTTGGAGATAATGAAAGTCAGTAGAGCCAATAGAAGCACCAAGAATAGTATCTTTTTTCATAAAATAAACCTTCCTTCTTTTTCTAAAATTTAGTAATAAATACATTATAAGATAGAAGTTTTAAAAATAGAACATTTAAAAAAAGTCTATTGTTAAAAGGTTAAGTAAAGAAGAGATTTCATAGTACACAATTATATGATGATTTCATAATTTTCTGAAATTATCATATACATTATAAAGGTATAAATTAAAATAGCAGTGTTTTAGAAAAATATATTTTATGTAGAAACTTTAATTAGATTAATAGGGGGGAAAGAAGTGCAAGTTAATAAACTTTCAAAAAAATCATTATCTTTAACATTAGGACTCAGTGTGGCTCTAACTAACACAGCACCATTATCAGTATTAGCAAATGGAGCCAAGGTAGAGGATGTTGTAGCTAGTAAGAGCCAAGATAAAATCACTATTGGAAACGAGTATATTTCTAGAGAGTTTTCTATTGAAAACGGGAAGATATTAACAAGTGAAATAGAAAATAGTAGAGCAAACACTACTTTAGTTCCACAAGTAGGTTCAGAAGATTTTATTATAAATACAATACAAGAAAATTCTGATTTACCAGAAGTAGAAGCTAATGCTCCAAAGGAAGTTTTAGATAGAGCTAACTGGAATGCAACTCTTACAGCTAATGGTGGAACAGCATATCCAGCTACAGATATTGAAAGATTATTTGATGGAGATAAAAGTACTTATATAGATAGTTACACAATAACTGGTTATCCAACATCATTAAAAATTGATTTAGGAGAATTAAAAACAGTATCCTCATTTTCTTACCAAAAAAGACCTGGATTTACTGATGCTAATTATGGCAAAAACGGAACTATGGGACAGTATAAGCTTTATGTAAGTGAAGATGGAGAAAATTGGACAGAAGCTGGAGAAGGTGAGTTTACTAGAGAAGACTTTAACTTGCATCAAGAAGGAGATCTTCACAATGTAGGAGATGTTGTTTATGGTAATTTTGATAAAACTTATGAAAGTAGATATATAAGAATAGATCAATTATCAGATGCCTTAGGCAATACACAGGAGTTTTCAGGAGCAGAAATAAATTTATATTCAGATAAATATGAAAAACCAGAGGAACCAATAGCACCTAAAACTGCGATTAAATCAAGTGATTTAACAATAGATACTTCCTCTACAAAGATAGAAGATATTGAAAATGGGAAAAAGCTTACTATTTCATATGAGCCATATGATTTTAATGGAACTGAGTATGATATAGATATGGTTACTGTTCTTGAAAATGATGACCACTATATGAGATCTTTCCTTGAAATTAAAACTAATAATGAAAATGCAAAGATAGATTATATTGATTTAGATCATTTTATATTAGAAGAGGGCATAAAGGATACTTTATGGTCCCATCCAGATTTAGAAGATGTAACTTCCATATTAATAGGAAAAAACGAATTGATGCTAGGGCAGCCTATTTATGCCAATGGTATGTTCTTTGGATCAGAATTTCCAGCGGCAGATACTGATATAGTAAAGAATGGAATGCAGATTAGATATTATAGTGGTAAAAGTTTTGAACAATTAGAAAGTGATAATCAATTAACTACAGACGGAAAGTTTATATCATGGCAAAATGTTGTGGGAGCTGCTAAGGGAGTAGATACAGATGTTGTTCAAACTGATTTCTTTGAATATATATCAGAAATAGCTACACCAACTGAGTTTAGAAAGCAATATAACTCATGGTATGATAATATGCTTACAATAACTGATGAAAGTATTTCTAAATCCTTCTATGGAACAGAAAAAGGATTAACGGAAAATGGAGTAGAACCAATTGACTCTTATGTAGTAGATGATGGATGGCATAACTACAGAGATCCAGAGTTTAATCCTAATATTTCAAAAGAACAAGCTGGAAATAGTATGAATAGAACTGGATTCTGGGAGTTCAATGATAAGTTTCCTAATGAGTTATATACATCTACAGAGTTAACAAGTAAATTCCAATCAAAATTTGGATTATGGCTTGGACCACAAGGAGGATATAATTTCTATGGTGGTTTTGCAAGATATTTAGAAAAAATGGGAACTGGACATGCTCAAACTAATAATGGAGTAAATGTTTGTGTTGGTTCAGACAGATATATTAAAAATTTAACAAGTCTTTTCTTGGATTACCAAAAGAGATTTGATATAGATTATTGGAAGTTAGATGGATTTGCTCTTAGACCTTGTACAAGTAAAGATCATGGGCATGTGGCTGGTGGACACAACAATATGTATTATACAACAGACCTATGGGAAAAGTGGACAGATGCTTGGGAGACAATGAGAGCTAGTAGAGCAGAAGAAGGAAAGGACCTATTTATAAATGCAACTTGTTATGTAAACTTAAGTCCATGGATTCTTCAATGGGTAAATACTGTATGGATACAAAATTCACAAGATACAGGACATGCTGGTACAGGTTCAAGACATCAACAAAAAATAACTTATAGAGATGCTGTTTATCATGATATTTATAAATCAAACCAAATCCAATTTCCTGCAAAGAATATATATAATCATGAGCCAATATATGGTGTATCTGATGGAAGTTTTGCAACTACAGAGGATTTTAGAGATTTCTTATTTGCTAATGCAGTTCGTGGAACAGCATTCTGGGAATTATATTACTCACCATCAATAATGGATGATGAAAAATGGAAAGTTAATGCAGATGTTTTAGACTTTGTGGAAAATAATTTTAATGTTTTAGAAAAGGCTAAATTATTCGGACAAAGAGCTACAGAGGGTGTTTATGGATATTCTGCATGGGATGGCAATGAAGGTATAGTTTCATTTAGAAATCCAACTGGAGAGACTAAAGAATATACTTTAGAGTTAACTGATATAGTAGGAGTGCCAAAGTCAGTATCAAATCTTAAAGGAAATCAAGTATTACCATATAAAGTTGGTGATGTAGGATCAGTATCTTATGGAGATAGCATAACTGTAACTTTAGAGCCATATGAAACTAGAATACTTCAATATGGAAAGTTAGATGATAAGGCTTGTGAAATAGTTTCTGCTAAGGTAACTGGAGAAAATGAAATAACTATTAAGTATAATGAACGTGTTGAAAATGGAGAAGGAGTTTATTCAGTTGAAGGAAATGAAATTACTGAATCTAAATTATTAGACGATTATAGAACAGTTGTTATAAGTACTTCTAATAAACTTCAAGGAGAGGCTAAATTAAATATTAATGGAGAAAGAGATTCTCTTCAAAATCCACTTACAACAAGTTTAATAATTCCTGTTTATAATAATGGGAAAATTGTTTCAGTACAAAGTGGAGAAGAATTAATAGGGGGAGAAAATATAAATAAGAAGTATAATGGAAATTCAGACACATACTTCTTAGAACTTAATAAAGCTTATGAGGTTGATAAAGCTGAAATCTTTAAAGGAACAACTGACTTTGCAGTATCTATGGCTATTAATACTACATCATCTAATGTAAACTTATTAAGTCAAGGGGAGGAAATAAAGCTATCAATTGATGAAGAAGGATATGTAAACTTTAAAGTTAAAGATTTAAATCTTACTTCAAAGTCAGAAGTAACTACTGTTAAAGAAAAGGCTCATGGAACTTTTGGAACTAATGAATATATACCAACTTCAACTGAATCAACTTTTGTTGGTAAAGTAAATGATGGAAAATTACATCATATATCTGCAGTTAGAGAGGTTAACGGAGTTCTTAAAATTTATATTGATGGTGAATTAATGAATTCTGTATATGATAAGTCATTAATAAATCAAGAGATAAATGGTGGAACAATTATGGTTTCTGATAATAACTTTACTGGAGTTATGGGAGATATTGAATTAAGAAATAGTTCAATATACTATGATGAAGCAAAAGAACTTTATAATTCTTATGAAGGTTCTGACATAATTGAGTATAGCAGAGAAAATTGGTTAGCAAGTGCTTGTTCAGAAATGAATCCACCAAGTGGAAATGATGGTCCTGCTCCATATGCTATTGATGGAAATGAATCTACTTTATGGCATACAAATTATGTTGGTGGAGATAATCATAGTGGAAATCATTGGCTTTCTGTAGATTTTGGTGAAGAATTAGACTTTGATACAGTTAATGTATTATCTCGTGGAAAAGAAATAAATGGTTCAATTAAAGGATATAAGCTAGAGGCTAATATAAATGGAGAATGGACAGTTGTTAAAGAAGGAGAATTCACAGATGGAGTTGAAGAAAAAATAGAGTTAGATGAAGCTATAAAAACAAATGGAATTAAATTAACAGCCCTTTCTACATTTAATGGACAAAACTTTGCAGCTGTAAGAGAAATAAGTGTTACTAAGAAGGATAGAGTAGCAACAGAGAATGAAATAAATGAATTAAAAGCTTTAGTTAAGGAAATAAATAAAGATGATTATACTAAGGCAACAGCTCATAGATATATTAATGTAGCACAAAAAGTAAATGCTTTAGATAAGATTAATTTATTACAATTAGATAGATTAAGAAGTGAGCTAAATAAAGCTTATGAAGGATTAGTAGAAGCTAGAGAATTAAATAAAACTTTAGTGGAAGCTAATAAATTAATTAAGGAAGATTATACAATTGAAAGCTGGATAGTATTTGAAGAGGCATTAAATCATGCAAAAGACTTAAACAATGATATAGAAGCTACTAAGGAAGGGGTAGATGAAGCTACATCAAGATTAAAAGAAGCTATGAATTCTCTTGAGAAGGTTAATAATGAAGGAGAAATAGTTGTTAAACCTGTGAATGATTTTGAAGCTTCAGAAATAGCTAAGAAGAATGTAACTGTTACTTGGAGTGTTCCTGAATCTACAAAGGGCTTAGAAGGATATGCTCTTTACAGAGATGGCAAAAAGGTAGCTGAAATAGGTGCAGAAGAAACATCATATAAATTTAAAGGATTAAGCAGACATACAATCTATAATTTCAAGATTGCTGCTAAATATTCTAATGGAGAACTTTCAAATAAGGAAAGTATAACTTTAAGAACTGCTAGATAATAAAATGTAAGTGGCTATATCAAGGTCAAAATATAAAACTATAGATGGTAGAATATTTTATACTATTTATAAGTTTTAGTAATTATTTATTGATATAGTCACTTTTATTTAATTTAAGAAATTTCTATTTAACTATATATGAACGAATTATTTTTACAAGATCATCATAACCATTTAAGAATTGATTCATAGTTCTTAAGAAAGCTCCATAATGTTCAAATTCTTCTGGCTTTAATCCATCTTCATAATAAGCTTTTCTAAATTCTTCTAAGCGTAGCAATTCCTCTAAGATATCAGGTGAAAGGTCTTTGTCCATATAATTAGCTACCTCTATGTCTAATTCATTAAAGATATTTTGATATTTAGTAGTTATGGTCAAGACAATATCTCCACCTATAAACTCTGTAAAGTGATAGTTATTACGAAAGGCTGCAACTAAAAGTTTAGTGCGATATCCTCTTTTTTTATAAATTTTATAAGCATTTTTACATGTTAAAACACCAGCTAAATCCAAAAATTCTGGATTTATATCTATATTATTATCTTGAACATATGCTTTTAGATAATCATCTAAACGTCCAACCATGATTGTACAAACAGGATGCATATGATCTATAGGAAGACCTTCTTTTACACGTCTATTTAATCCTCTTTCAACAGCTTCTGCCACTGCAATTGCCTGAGGACATGTAAAGGAAACAGTTGCATTAATGCTTACTCCTAAGTATGTTAACTCTTCAAATGCTTCTATACCTGCCTTTGATGCTGGAATTTTTATCTGGGAGTTTTCTATTACCTTTGAAAGTTCTAAGGCATGAGCCACCATCTTTTCTTTATTTTTGTAGAATTTTGCATTAGTTTGGAAGGATATTCTTCCCCTTTGACCATTACTTTCTTTAAATTGAGGATATAAGAGAGAGCCAGCATTTTCACCTAGTAATTTTATTACCATCCATGCAATTTCATCCTCAGTAGCAGTAGGATTTTCTGCCACAATCTCTTTTATGGTTTCATCCCACTTAGGCAATTCTTTTTTTAATACATTTAAAACTATAACTGGATTTGTAGTAGCTCCTGAAGCTCCATTTTTAATTGCTTCTTTTAATTCATCATAAGAGCAGGAGTCATTCCAGAATTCAGTTTCATTAAAGGTTTGTGTTACTTCTAATAATTTTCCCATGTTCAACCACCCTTTATATTTATTTTTCCTATGTCTTAAGAAAAGGCTGATTCTAATTATATATTGGTACATGATTATTTTACTTATAGATATAGAACTCAACATAAACTTAAAACATGGATATTTTTATTGCGTATAATTGGAATAATTATACAAGGTTGTTTTATAGATATTTTATAACCAAAAGAGAGAGTAATCAATAAGTTTATTAATAAATCATCAATAAGTTATCAATAAATATCCAAAATATTGTTAAGTTGTTGGAGTTTTGTGATTAAGTTAACCATGGAAAAGGGGGAATAACTCAATTTATAATTTTTATAGCAAATAAAAAAGTGGACAAATAAAATTATCCACTTTAAGTTAAGCCTATTATAATATTTCTAATACTTCTACAGTATAGTTTCCACCAGGAGCTTCAACTTCTACTACATCTCCAACCTTTTTACCCATTAGGGCTTTTCCTAAATCAGATTCTATGCTTATACACATATTTTCTAAATCTAAATCCATAGTTGTAACTAAAGTAACAACATCCTCATCATCATCTTCAACAAATTTAATTCTAGCTTTGCTGTTAAGACCTAGTGTAGATTTATCATTACTTTCTTCATCAACTATTATTGCTGTTGAAATCATAGTTAAAAGGTATTGTATTCTATTATCATTTTCTCTATAGTTTCTACAAGCCTCTTTATATTCAGCGTTTTCTGATCTATCACCATGGGCTGCCGCCTCTAATTTCTCCTTTGCAATCTTTGCTCTAACAACAGACATTCTATAGTCTAATTCTTCTCTTAACTTTCTAACGTTTTCCTCTGTCAAATAATTATTCATAATAAGATCTCCCTTAACTCTTAATTCTTTATTTTATCATTATACAACATTTACATAAATTTTAAAGATGTTAAGTAGGAAATAGGAGAGTATTTATAGACTTTTATATTTATCTAAAGGAGAAAATATAGCTTTTTATGCTTTAGTGACGGAGTTATGACGGACTTGTGACGGATTTTGAGCCAGAGTTTTCTTAGTGATACCAAGGGTTTTGACGGAATTGACGGACTTTTTTTACTCCTATATAATAGGGAAAAATAAAAAATAGTATAAAAAAACACATTTATTAAATACCCTATATATAGTGAGTGAAAAATAGCAAAAGTCTGACAATGTATAGCTAAAGCTAGTCATATCAAAGCTTTAGAGTATGACGGGCTTTTTGAAAGTCCGTCATAAAACCATTGAAAGTTCAATTTAGAGGTGAATAAGAGTGTTTAATACTATTATTTGATGGGTATAATTAACAATTTTGTTATGCATTAAGGGGAAAATAGATATAAAATATGAGTAAAAGGAAAATAGAAAAAAGGTAGAAAAAAATTAAAGATAGTTTTAAATGAAATATGAAAATAAGAAATAAAAAAGAAAAGGAAGAATATGATATGAAAAAGGGAATTGGGGTAACTATTTCAATTTTAAGTTTAGGAGTTTTTTTAGCTTTATCATTTTTTATTATTGCTAAGAAGGAAATAAAGGATTATAAAAACATAGGTACTGATGTTACTTATGATGAAAGGATTAAGGAGCCTATTGAAGAACTTGTAGTTAAGTTTGTTGATTTTGATTATTCTAAAGAGGCGGTTAACTGTGAGGAGATAATTTCTAATAAGGAAGTTGCAGAAAAATATAATTCCGTTTTTAATTCTACACTTAAGTATAATTTAGAAAGTGAATTGAAGATGTCAAAGGTTTCTATAAAAAGTATTGTAAAAGAGCCTGATAATGAATATAAGGTGAATTTCCATAGAGAATTTGAGATAAAGTTTGACAAAAATAGTGATACCATATCAGGTGGAATGGATGATTATACAGCTTATATAGTTGAAAAGAATGGGGAATTTTATATAGATAGAATTCTTAATGATGTGGATTTTAACCAGTTTAAAAATAGTAAGAGTAAAATAGCTAAATTATTTAAATCAGAGGAAGAGCTTTTTAATGAAGCAATGAAATCTGAAATAGAAGCTAGAAAGAATTATGAGGAATATCTTAAAAATTTATAATTAAAAAGTCTAAATAGAATAATTGAGAAATAAAACTATATAAGTATAAAGTCAATGATTTAAATAAATATATGGTTAAATTTAACTTTTAATTAAACTTTATGATTTTATTCTTAATAAAATAAAGATATTTTAAATTAAACTTGAAATTAGTTGATTTATTTTGGGTAATATGTAAATATATAGTAGAAAAAGATTTTAACATAAATATTTTATTATTTATAAGTATAACTAATAGTATTATGAATAATGTTAAATCTTTTGAATATAAACATCTAATTTAAAGGGGAAATTTGAAATGTCAAAGATGAAAAAATGTAAAGTTTGCTCTAAAGAAATAGCATCTAATGCTAAATCTTGTCCTGAATGTGGGGCGAAAAATAAAAAAGCAATATATAAAAGACCATGGTTTATAGTATTAGCAATAATTATAATACTTGGAACTGTAGGAGAATCAAGTTATGAGGATTCAACAGTTGCTAACAATAAAACTATAAGTGAAGTGGAGCAAAATCAAGATAAAGAAATTAGTAATAATCAAGGCGAAGAAAAAGATGTTTTGGTTAAAGAGAATGAAGAAAAAGTAGAGGAAAAAGAAGAAAAGGTAGAAGAAGTTCCAAAAGAATATAAGTCTGCATTAAGAAAAGCAAAGGTATATAGTGATACTATGAGTATGTCTAAAGAAGGATTATATGACCAATTAACATCAGAGTATGGAGAGAAATTTTCTGATGAAGCAGCTCAATATGCTATGGATAATTTAGAAGCAGATTGGAACAAAAATGCCTTGAAAAAAGCAAAGACATATAGTGATACTATGAGTATGTCTAAAGCGGGGCTATATGATCAATTAACATCTGAGTACGGAGAGAAATTTACAGAAGAAGAGGCTAAATATGCTGTAGATAATTTAGATGCAAATTGGAAAGAAAATGCATTAAAAAAAGCAAAAGTATATCAAGAGACTATGGCAATGTCTCCAAGTGCAATATATGATCAATTAGTTTCAGAATACGGAGAAAAATTTACAGAAGAAGAAGCTAAGTACGCTGTAGATAATTTATAGTATTACATTTAAAAGTTATGACTTAGTTTTAAATAAAAATTTTTGGCTTTAATACAAGAGATATAGAAATTTTCTATATCTCTTAATTTTTTAGCTATTTAAAAGGAAAACTCATTTAAAATAGAATTTTATGTTAAAAATTTTATCTGTTATAATTACATAAAATAATAAATATTGTATAATTATAGAATGTTGATTAAGAAATGGTAATATAGTTTTTAGTTGTTTTAATTAAGATAACTTGTAAATATAAATTTATAGAAACATAGATTATTTTAATGAGTGGGGGAAGAATTGCTTTGAATAGAATTAAATCATGGGAATATGATGATATTGAGAATAAATTTGCCATAAAGGATTTAGATAAATCCTCATTTAAGAGGGGAAGCCATATTCCAATAAAAGTTAGAAAGGTTTTTGAATGCGAAGATATTAAATATGGAGATAAGAAGAAAATAACTCTTATATATAAAGGGGAAGCCTTTGAAGCTGAAATAGAAGGTGAAATTAAAGGAAGAATACGAATGAATTGGCCAAAGTTAATACCTAAAATGAAGGAAGTTTTTAAAAATGAAATAAATGACTTTGAAGATTCTAAAGAGCTTAGTGTAAGAGTGCCTAGATTAAAATTTACAAAGGAAACATCCATAAAATATGATGTGGAAATGAGAACTAAATATAGTCATGATGTTCTTTGTGAGTTAGAAAGACTAGAAATAGATGTTGAAAATAAAACCATAGAAGAAATAAATGAAGTGGGAGAAGTCATAGAGAGGATTGTTAAGGCTAGAAAAAATCAAAACAAATTTAGAGAAGCACTATTTAAAATAGATGGTAAGTGTAAAATTTGTGGACTAGCTCATAAGGAGCTTTTAATAGCAAGCCATATAAAACCTTGGAGTAAAAGTACATCAGAGGAAAAGCTAAATCCCTTTAATGGATTCTTACTATGCCCAAATCATGATTCCTTATTTGATAAGCATTTAATAAGCTTTAAGGATAATGGAGAAATCATAATATCTAAAAGGCTCTCAGAAAAGGAGCAGGAGCTACTAAACATAAATAAGGATATTTTAATTAATATTGAAGAGGGAAACAAGAAGTTTTTAAAGGAGCATAGAAATGTTTTTTATGATATAGAGAAGGCATATGTTGTAGAGAAAGAATTAGCAATAAGCAATAAGGAAATATATAATGTTGAATTAGAAGTTTAATGGGTTTTTATTTTTTATAGTGCTATTAAACTATGCCAGAGTTTATTCCATATTAAAATTCAGTGAGTTTTAGTAGTGTCAATGCTATGCCAAATTTTTTTTACTCTAATGTATATGATAATAAAAGATTAAAAATATTAAATACTATATATATAAGGAGTGAAAAATGTTGGCTACTTGGCATAGTGTGGGAAAAATTAAATATATCAAGGGTTCTAGGATTTATATATATATGGAATAAAAGTTGGCGGAGATTAGTTTTTTTAAAAAGTTTTTTGTTTTTAGAGAGAAAATGGGCCCATAATTTAAAGAGAATTTTTAAATTATGAGCCTTTAAAGATATATTTTATAGTCTTTATTTTAGGGTATTAGAAGTAAGAAAATATCTAAATTACCCTATGATTAATTTTATAAGTTCAAATTTTCTTTAAGCTATAAATTCTTTAGCACACCAACCTATGTTTCCATTATATCTAACTTTGTACCAAGAACCACTTTCTTCTAAGATTTCAACCTTATGACCATTACCCATTACAGTTAATCTAGATGAAGTAGAGGAGTCTTTAGATGAGTGTAGCCACAATCCTCCATTAGCTTTTACATGGGCTGATCTTAATGAAACCTCACTAGTATTCGATTGAACTAGATGAACTGGTTTATTTTCTTCCACAGTATTACTTTGTGATGTTACTGGATTAGTTAGGAACTCACTTGAACACCAACCTATATTTCCATTGTGGTCAACTTTAAACCAAGAACCACTTTCTTCTAAAACTCTTACCTTTGATCCTTTGATCATTATGCTTATTCTAGAAGAAGCATAGGAATCTTTAGAGGAGTGTAACCATAAACCTCCATTTGCTTTTATGTAAGCTGTTTTTACTGTACTAGTAACTGGCTTACTTACTTCAACAGTTTTGTTTTCATAAACTGGTTTATTTTCCTCTACATGCTTACTTTGTGAGCTTTGAGAGATAACAGTTGGGTTACTTAAAAATTGGCTTGAGCACCAACCCATAGTTCCATTATAGTTAACCTTGTACCAAGAACCGCTTTCATCTAAAATATCAACCTTTTCTCCATTACTCATTATGGTAATTCTAGAAGATGCATAGGAATCCTTAGTAGAGTGTAGCCATAAACCACCATTTGCCTTTACAGAGGCTCTTTTAATATTTGTTAAAGTAGGTTTACTTGTTTCAGCTTCCTTTTTAGGTTTATTTTCTTCTACAGCCTTGCTAGGAGTGGTATTTTTAACTTCCTCTACTTTATTAGATTCAGCAGGTTTTTCATAAATAGTAGGTTCACTTAAGTATTTACTTGCACAGAAGCCAGTTTTACCATTGTAATTAACCTTAAACCAATCTCCACTTTCTTCTAGGATTGTGACTTTTTTACCCTTCTCCATAATTGCTAATCTAGAAGAGATGTATGAATCCTTAGAAGAGTGTAACCATAGTCCACCATTAGCTTTTACAGAAGCAGTTTTAACAATTGTTAAGGCTGGTTTGCTTGTTTCAGCTTCTTTCTTAGGTTTATTTTCTTCCATAGTTTTATTAGGTGTAGTAGGTTTACTTTCTTCTACTTTTTTATTAGTTGAACTTTCAGAAGTAACTGGATTAGTTACATAGTTTTTTGAACACCAACCAGTATTTCCATTATAGTCAACCTTAAACCAAGAGTTATCTTCCTCTAAAACATTAACCTTAGCTCCATTACTCATTAGGGTTACTCTAGAAGAGTATGAAGTATCTTTGCTAGAATGTAGCCATAAGCCACCATTAGCCTTTATAAAGGCAGTTTTTGTAACTGTTTCAGAAGGCTTACTTGATTCCTCTTTTTTAGTTTCTTCAACTGGCTTACTAGATTCAGAAGGCTTAGCTTGTTCAGTTTTATTTGATTCAACTTTATTAGTAGCTTTATCCTTAGACTCAGTTACATTTTTACCCTCAGTAGATTCAGCTCCCTTGTTCACCTTTTCATCCTTATCTTTAAGAGAACTTTCTACTTTTTTATTATCTTCTTTAGAATCAGATTTTTTATCTGAAGTATTAGTTTTAACTACGCCAAGAGGAGTAATAGAATCAGATGACTTAGATGGAGCTTCCTTTTCTTCTAAGAAGTCAGTATATCTATGACTTATGTAAGCTTTTTGGCCATTATAAAGAACTTCATACCATCCATTTGAGGCTCTACCAGTTACAGTTAATTTATCTCCGCCATTAGCTAGTCCTACAGGCTTAATTCCTTCAGTAGTAGGGAATGGTTTTTCATTAATATAAACATCTTGCTTAGCTGTTACAGTACCCTTTAAGGCTTCAACTGTATATTTATGATCCTTTGAGCTAACAGGTTTTGATGTTACAATGTTTGTTTTTACAATGTCAGAATTGTTTTTTGAAGAATTTCCTTTATATTTGTAGTATCTTGTAGCCCTATATTGTCTATTCCATCCATTTTCTTTAGTAGGAGCTTGTCCATTTAAATTACGATGAGCATAGGCATCTCCATAGGTATAGGCTTCATTTCCCATTACATAGGCAATCCCCTTTGCTTTATCCTTCCAACCCATAAAACACATTGTGTGATATTCACCCGCAAAGATAATATCTCCTTTTTGGATGTTTGAAAAATCTCTATGCATTTCCCAATTATTATTTTCTAGCCAGTTCCAAAGGTTAGAAGTGTATCCAATATGACTTGGAACAGGTACTCCTATTGCTCTTAAACAAGCACCTTGGAAGAAAACACAAGTGTTGCTAGGGTCACCATTATGTAGACGAATAGCTTCATTCATTGCATTAGATTGATTACTTCTAACACTTTCATATTCATATAATCTTCTATTGACATCTGAAGCAAAGTCACTTGAGTTATTAGATAAATTTTCAGAAGAATTCTTTGAATCTTTTTCAACAGGTAATTTTACTTCTTTTATAACAGGTTTTTGATTTTTTACCTCTTCTTTAATTTCATCAGAACTTTTCTTTTCAATTTTATCTTCTTTAACTTTATTATCAGTTTTTACCTGAGCTTTATTTTCTTCCTTTGAGTTACCTTTGTCTTGCTTTTTTTCTTCAACTTTAGGCTCAGTTTTTTTATCAGATTTTAAATTATCTTTATCCTTTGATTGTTTTTCATCTTTGATGGGGGGCTTAGTATCTTTTTTACTTTTTACTACAGCAACATTAGAATTAGACAATTCAATATTAATCTTATCATTTGGTTGTTGCTGTTGTTGAACTATTGCTACAGCCATAAAAATCATCTCCTATTTTCTTAAGTTTAAAATAGTGTATAATACTTAAATTTTCCATGTAATTATACCATAATTAGAAATGTTAATAAATAATGGAATAATTGTGAATGTAATTTTAACTTGAATTTAGGAGTAGAACTTTATTTATGGTTTTTATATTTTATTTTAAATGAAATACTCGTAAATGATAATTAAAATAAGAAAAACAATAAAATTCTTAAGATAATACTTAAAATTAAAAAAATAATCAGTGAATTTAAGAAATGTTATAGGTAAGAAAGGAAAAATTTATTTAAAATAGAGGAGCATGTATCAAAATAATTTTTGATACATGCTCATACATGCAATATTTAAGGGTATAAGGAGTTAAAACTGTTATATAAATAATAATATTAATTTAATCCTTAGAAGTTACGCAATTATGTCTTAAATGAAAAGAAATGGTTACAAAAATAAAGAATAAGTTAGCACTTTTATAATCTTTTGATTAAATTTCTCTGTAAACGTTTTGTTAAACGTTGAAAAAAGAAGAATAAGAAAGTGATTTATACAATATATATATAATGAGGACTTATTAGTTTGATTTAAGGGGGAAAAGAAAAATGCTTAAAAACAAAAAACTGATTGCTTTATTATTAGGAGGAATAATTGGAACATCATCTATTTTAACTGGATGTGGCTCAGGGGGGAGTGCTTCATTTAGTGGTGGAGAAGGAGAAAAACCAGTAAACTTAGTATGGTATGTAATCGGTAAACCACAAAATGATGGAGAATTAGTTGAGGAGGAAGTAAATAAGTATATAAAGGATAAAATAAATGCTACTGTAGACATAAAACATATTGACTTTGGTGATTATAGTCAAAAAATGAACGTAATAGCTAACTCAGGAGAAGAATATGATTTAGCATTTACATGTTCATGGGCTTTCCCATACTTAGATAATGCAAGAAAGGGAGCTTTCTTAGAGTTAAATGATCTTATAGATAGTCATGGAAAAGATCTTAAGAATGTTATTGATGAAAGACTTTGGAAGGGTGCAGAAGTTGATGGAAACATATATGCAGTGCCAAACCAAAAGGAAATAGCAGGAGCACCTATGTGGGTATTTGATAAGGAACTTGTTGAGAAATATGATATTCCTTACCAAGATATTCATTCCGTTGATGATTTAGAACCATGGCTTGCACTTATAAAAGAAAAGGAACCAGATTTTGTTCCATTCTATACTCAAGGAGATGGAATTCCTATAGAAGGTATAGAGGATATAACATCAGGCTTAGGTATTTTCTATGATGATGAAAGCTTAACAGTTAAAAATATGTATGAAACAGAGGAGCTAAAACATCTTTTCACTAAATTAAGAGAATTCTATGAAAAAGGATATATAAATCAAGATGCAGCAGTTAGTAATATGAAAAATGAAGTTAAGAGATTTGTGTGGAAGGCTGATGGACAACCATATGCTGAAAATGGATGGAGTCAATCTTTAGGTAGAGAGGTTGTAACTTCATCAATAGTTTCTTCATATGTTACAAATGCATCAACTACAGGTGCTATGACTGCTATATCAGCAACATCTAAGCATCCAGAAAAGGCTATGGAACTTATAAACTTAGTAAATAAAGATTCTACATTAAGAAATCTATTAATGTTTGGAATAGAGGGAACTCACTATGAAAAGGTTAGTGATAATTAAATAAAGAGAGATCCAAATGGACCATATAGTGTTACAAGTTGGGCTTATGGAAACTTATTTGATACTTATGTTTTAGATAGTGACCCAGTAGATAAGTGGGATGCTTTTGAGGAATTTAACCAAAAGGCTAAAACTTCAACTATATTAGGATTTAAATTTGATACAGAAAAAGTTGTAACTCAAATGTCAGCTGTAAGTAATGCTTTTGAAGAGTTTATTAAACCTTTATATACTGGTTCAGTAGATACTGAAGAGACTTTAGAAAAGTTAAATAAGAAGCTATATGATTCAGGTCTAGAAGATATAAAAGTTGAGTTACAAAGACAATTAGATGAGTGGAAAAAAGAAAATAAATAGAATTTAGGAATAAAATTAAATAATAATAAATAAAATGTAAAGTAGATTATAGTTTATATAATCTACTTTGTTTTTTGTTAAGAATATATTATTTTGGGAGGAATTATTAGTATGGCAAGATTTACTTTACCAAGGGACATATATCATGGAAAAGATTCTTTAGAGGTGTTAAAGAGTTTAGAAGGTAAAAAGGCTTTTATAGTTATTGGTGGCGGATCAATGAAAAGATTTGGCTTTTTAGATAAGGTTTTAAGTTATTTAAAGGAAGCTGGAATGGAAACAAAGGTTTTTGAGGGAGTAGAACCAGATCCATCAGTAGAAACTGTTATGAAGGGTGCAAAGGAAATGGAAGCTTTTGAACCAGACTGGATAGTTTCCATAGGAGGAGGTTCACCTATTGATGCAGCAAAGGCTATGTGGATTTTCTACGAGTATCCTGATTTTACTTTTGAAAAGGCTATTGTTCCTTTTGGATTACCTAAGCTTAGAAGAAAAGCAAAATTTGTAGCTATTCCATCAACTTCTGGAACTGCTACAGAGGTAACTGCCTTTTCAGTAATAACTGATTATAAGGCTAAGATAAAATATCCTTTAGCAGACTTTGAAATAACTCCAGATATAGCTATTGTAGATCCAAGCTTAGCAGAAACTATGCCAGAGAAGTTAGTAGCTCACACAGGAATGGATGCCTTAACTCATGCTATTGAGGCTTATACTGCAAGTTTAAGATCAAACTTTACAGATCCTTTAGCTTTAAAGGCAATTGAAATGGTTAATATGCACTTAGTAAATTCCTTTAAGGGAGATATGGAAGCTAGGGGAGAAATGCATGAGGCTCAATGTTTAGCAGGAATGGCCTTTTCTAATGCACTTTTAGGAATAGTACATTCTATGGCTCACAAGGTAGGGGCAGTATTCCATATACCACATGGATGTGCTAATGCTATCTTCTTGCCATATGTAATTAAATATAATAGAAAAGCTTGTGAAGATAGATATGCTCAAATTGCAAGACATATTGGATTAAAGGGAGAAAGTGAAAGAGAGTTAACAGATGACCTAATAGATTTAATAAATAAGTTTAATAAGGAATTAAATATACCTTCATCAATGAAAGAGTATGGCATAGAAGAGGATGACTTTAAAGCTAATCTTAAATTTATAGCTCATAATGCTGTTTTAGATCCATGTACAGGATCAAATCCAAGGGAAGTTGATGATGAAACTATGGAAAAATTATATACTTGTGCATATTACGGCAGTGATGTGGATTTTTAAAGAAGATAAGATTATCTTTTTAGGAAAAATATAAAGCAGATATATATAGTATAGATAAGAGGATTGTGTTAAAACTCAAAGATAAAATCTATAAATTTTATGAGTTCTTTGATACAATCCTATTTTTTAGGTGGGAGAATAAAATATTTTTTGGGAGAGGTTTAGTTAGATGTTTAAAATTTTAGAAAAAAGATATTTAAATGACTCTGTTTATTTAATGAAGATAGAAGCACCTAGAGTAGCTAATAAGGCTAAGCCAGGTCAATTTATAATACTTAGAACAGATGAAGAGGGGGAAAGAATTCCTTTAACCATAGCTGACTATAATAAGGAAGATAAAAGTGTAACCATTGTTGTTCAAGGTCTTGGGGCTAGCACCTTAGAACTTGGAAAATACAATGAAGGTGACTATATACATGATTTTCTTGGCCCTTTAGGAAGGGAAAGTGACTTTATATATGAAGATTTAGAGGAGTTAAAAAAGGAAAGAATATTATTTGTAGCTGGTGGAGTTGGAGCTGCACCTGTATATCCTCAAGTAAAGTGGCTATATAACCATGGAATTTTAGCAGATGTTATAGTTGGAGCTAGAAATAAGGATTTATTAATATTTGAAAAGGAGCTTAGGGAGGTTTCTAAAAATCTATATATAGCTACTGATGATGGAAGTTATGGATTTAAGGGGAGAGTAACTGAACTTTTAGAAGATTTAGTGAGAAATAAGAGTATAAATTATAATAGAGCAATTGTAATTGGACCCATGATAATGATGAAGTTTATGTGTGAACTTACAAAGAAATTAAATATTCCTACCACTGTAAGTTTAAATCCCATAATGGTTGATGGAACTGGAATGTGTGGTGCTTGTAGGGTTACAGTAGGAGGAGAAGTTAAGTTCGCTTGTGTTGATGGACCAGAATTTAATGGGCATTTAGTAGATTTTGATGAATCTATTAGAAGACAAGCTATCTACAAAACAGAAGAAGGAAGAGCCTTTTTAAAACTTAAAGAGGGAAATACCCATAGTCATGGTGGATGTGGATGTAGAGGTGATTTGAAAAATGAGTAATTTAAAAAAGAAAAGAGTTAAGGCTAAGGAGCAAGATCCTTTAGAAAGAGGGAAAAACTTTAAGGAGGTTTCCCTAGGATATGGAGAAAAAGAGGCTATTGAAGAGGCAAATAGATGTTTAGGGTGTAAAAATCCTAAGTGTGTGGAAGGATGTCCTGTTTCTGTAAATATACCAAGTTTTATATCTTTCATAAAAAAAGGAGATTTTTCTGCTTCTTTTGAAGAATTGTCAAAATATAATGCTTTGCCTGCTGTATGTGGCAGAGTTTGTCCACAAGAATCTCAATGTGAAGGAAAGTGTGTTTTAGGAATAAAAGGAGAGCCATTAGCTATTGGACAACTAGAAAGATTCATAGCAGACTTTGCAAGAAATAATAAATTAAGCTCTTTAAAAAAGAGTGATAAGACTTTAGAAAAGGTGGCTGTTATTGGAAGTGGCCCTGCTGGCTTAACCTGTGCAGGAGAATTGGCTAAACTAGGATACCAAGTAACTATTTTTGAAGCATTACATGAATCTGGAGGCGTTTTAGTTTATGGAATTCCAGAGTTTAGATTACCAAAGAAGGATGTAGTTAAATATGAAATAGAAGAAATAAAAAAACTAGGAGTTAAAATAGAAAATAATGTTGTTGTAGGAAAAACTGTGGACATTGATGAATTAATAGAAAATGAAGGATTTAAGGCTGTCTTTATAGGTTCTGGAGCAGGTCTTCCAAAATTCATGGGGATTAAAGGGGAAAATGCCAATGGAGTTTTTTCAGCCAATGAAGTTTTAACTAGGGTAAATCTTATGAAGGCTTTTAAAAATGAAAGTCATACTCCTTTAAATTTAGGAAAAAAGGTTGCTGTAGTTGGTGGAGGAAATGTTGCTATGGATGCAGCTAGAACCTCCTTAAGATTAGGAGCAGAAACTCACATAATTTATAGAAGAAGTGAAAAGGAGTTACCAGCTAGATTAGAAGAAGTCCATCATGCTAAGGAAGAAGGAGTTATTTTAGATGTTTTAACTAATCCTACTGAAATTTTAACTGATGAAAAAGGTTGGGTAAAGGGTATAAAGTGCATAAGGATGAAACTTGGAGAGGAGGATTCTTCAGGAAGAAGAAGACCAATTGCAATTGAAAATTCAGAGTTTATTATGGATGTAGATAGTGTAATAATGTCCTTAGGAACTTCGCCTAATCCACTAATATCCAATGCTACAAATGGATTAAAGACAAATAAGAGAGGATGTCTTCTTGTAGATGAAGAAAGTTTAAGTACTTCCTTAAAGGGAATTTATGCAGGAGGGGATGCTGTTACAGGAGCAGCTACAGTTATTCTTGCCATGGGAGCAGGAAAAAAAGCTGCAAAGTCCATTGATTCTTATTTAAGAAAAAAAGAGTAGAGAATATCTAAGCAATTCTTAAGGAAGAGTTTCATATGAAATTTAAAAAAAATAAATTAACTCTATTAATTTTTAGCCTTATAGTAATTTCAACAGCCATAATTGCCTATACATTAATACCTATGAATTTATTTAGTTTTATTTTATTTTTAATTTATGTATTTTTAGAAATATTTTTATTTAGACTTTGGATATTAAGCACCTATGGTTTTATTTGTATTAATTGTGGGAATACTTTTAACATAGGAATGTTAAAAAGGATTTTATTTTTTAAGGAAAATAAAGAATGTCCAAAATGTAAAAGTAGAAATATAGTAAAGGAGCATCTTTGGAGTCATTGTTTACACAGTTGGAATGATTTAGATGAGGATTAATATTAAATAAAGAAATATTATGATTATAATAAACAAAAGAATGAGATACTATATAAAATTAAATTTAATCATTAAATTAATATTAATTTCAATTTTAGCCATAAATGAAACAGATTTGACATACTTTGACTTTATAATTTAAACTATAATAAATTACTTACATTTGTATAGGAGGTAGAAACATGAGAAGAGAATCAAATCCTGCATTAGCAGCTGGGTTTGAAAAGGCTGTTAGTGATGGAACAACCATGACTGTTGGAGGAACTATAGTAAAAATATTAATAATGACAGCTATTTTAGGTGTTGCTTTTGTTTATAGTTGGATAGCTTTTCAAAATCCAGATGTGAATTATAAAAGTGCCTTAGTGGTTTCACTAGGAGGATCATTAATTTTAGGACTATTAACATCATTCATACCAAAGATTGCACAGTTTACAGCAGTGTTCTATGCCGCTTTTGAAGGTGTTCTTTTAGGTTCTATATCAAGATACTTTGAAAGTATGTTTCCTGGAATAGTATTTCCAGCTATGCTTTTAACAATAATATGCTTAGTTGCTACAGTACTTATATATAGAAGAACTCCAGATATAGCTGGAAGAATTAGCAGAGGAGTTTTCATAGCTATAATATCAATTGGAGCTATTTACTTATTAGGAATGGTACTTAGTTTCTTTGGAATAACTTTACCTATATATGGTTCAGGAATAATTGGTATAGGATTTAGCCTATTTGTTGTTGCAATTGCTACAGCAAGTTTAATAATGGACTATGATTTCATACTAAAAGCTTCACAATATGGATATCCAAAGTACATGGAATGGTATGGAGCTTTTGGATTAATGGTAACTTTAATATGGTTATACACTGAAATACTAAATCTTTTAGCTAAATTTTCAGATAACTAATATATAAGAGGTTATATAAAAATAAGTTTTAATAAAAGCTACAAACAGTATGAAGAGAATATCTAGATGAGCTTTAGAATTTAAATTATTACGGAGAAGATATTACGTTAAAAAGCTGAGACTGTTCGAAGCGAAGCAAGTTTCGAAGCTTTAGTAATATGTTCGCAGTAATGATTATAAATTCTTAGCGAAATCTAGTAATTCTCTGAATATGTTTGTAGCTTTTATTATTAACTTTTTATAAGCCTCTTATTTTTTTGCCCTATTTTAGATTAAGCCCTAAAATAGAGCTATTTTTTTAATGAAATTTTATAAAGTTAGGAATACATAAATAAAAAGTAAATTATTTAAAATAGGCACCTTTAAGTATTTACATATATGGTAAATAAAGTATAATTATTATAAAGAGAGCTTGAATTTTATGACTTTTAATGAAGAGATTTAGTAATAAATGAAGTTTTATGGTATATAAACTCATATTAGGTAGTGGGTTAGGAGGAAGTTATGGAGAATAGGAATGAAGATAACTTAATAGATGAATTTAATGAATTAGTTTCAGAAATAAGTAAATCAGTCTTTGACAAATCTATTTATAGGGATTTAAAACTTACGGAAGAAAATTTAATAAAGACCCTTACAAGTACTTCAGAAAAAACTGCTACAATAAATAGGAATAACTTAATAAGTTTACAAAATAATTTAAAGGTAATATTAGATGAAGCTATAGCAGACTTTAATTTAGGGGTTCAGCAAGGGGAAGAAGCCTTTGAGAAAAAAGCTAATGAATTTTTAAATAATATAGAAGAAGTATCTGTTAAGTCAAGAGAAAACATTTACGAATTAAAAGAGAAGGCAAAGGAAACCTATGATGAAATAGAAAAGTTAAATAAGCAAGTAGAGGGAATAAATAAAAATATAGGAGAATTATCAGAAGAAGAAGGGCTTCAAAATGTAGCTTCTTTACAAAGAATAGGCATAGAATTAAATGAAAAGATAAGGACAAGCAATCACATAGCTAAGGAGCATATAGAAAAAATTGAAGAGATGGATAAAATGCTAAAAGGTGAATGCTTAAGAGTTATGAACTGCGTCAATAAATTAGAAAATAGGTTAAAGGTAGATAAAAGTGAAATTAGAGACAATTTCTTAGGCTTTAAAGAATATATGGGAGAGGGTCTTGAGGAGATAAATTATAATATTAAGTTAGAGTTTAATGAAATAAAGGACCTTTTAGAAGAAGGAAATACTAATATGAATAACTCTATGGAATTATTAAATAGTGCCATAGAGAAGTATAATGTTGATGTAATAGATGCCACAAGAAGGATTGGAGAGAGAGTTAATAATTTAGATAGAAAAGTATCTAATATGAACAAGGATGCTGATGAACCGTTTTTTCATGAAGAATTAAAAAGTGAATTAGATAAAAAATATTACTTTTTAGTAGTTAGTATAGTAATTGTTGGCATTTTGGCAGTTTTATTTTAGGAGAAAGCCATGTTAGTTAAGGAATATGAAATAAAAATTTGTGAGGATAAAGCAGAAAATAAGGTTCTTTATAATTCATCAAATTTAAATGAGAAATTTTTGAAGTTATATAAGGATATAAAAGAATATGAAAAAGAAAATAAATTATTAATAATGACTTTAAAGTTAAGGGAATATATAGATAATTTAAAACTAGAATTAAAGTCCTTAGAAAATTGTGCTAATAGCAATGGGGAGCATAATAAAATAAATTCTTTTTTAAAGGGGGCTAAACGAGAATTTAAGGAGATAGATATAAAAATTAACTCTATAAGCAAAGATAATTTTAATGGTTTAGAAGATGAATTAATAGATGAAATTCTATTAAATTTAAAGTATAAATTATTAGAAGCTATTAAAGAGTATAATGAAGAGTTAAATAAGGGTTATTTATATCATAATCAGTTAAGAGTTGATTTTGGAATTCAATGTAAGAAGTTGAAGGAAAAGTTTTTAGAAGAATTAAGAAATTACTTAGAAAGTTCTTCTAAAAGAATTAAAGAAAATATTAATTTAAAAAGCAGAGCAGTATTAAAGGAAATAAAATTAACTTCAAAGGAAGATATTAATTTAGAAGTAGTAGATATAATAAAGAATGATATTTTAGAATTAAGTGCTGTAAATGAGGAAATATTTAATATTTATACAAAATATGAAGAAATAATCCATGAGAGTTTTTTTGAAAGTTTAAATAAATTAGGAATAAGAGAATCAGAGGGGCATGATTCTTATAAATGTGAAAAGGTTGATTATACTTCCTTAAATAAGCGATTTTTTAAGTTAATAGAATTTTTAAATAAAGGATTTTTAAAAAATAAAATTTTAATGGATATAGAAAAATTCATAGGACATGAAAATATAGAAAATAAAATGGAAATAGAACTGTTATATGCCTTAGATTTATTTAAGGAAGAGTATATTAAAAGTATAGAGGGATTAATTTTAAACTTGAAAGAAAGATTAGAGGAGAATATATATTCTAATTTTGAAAGTGACTATGGAAAGTTATTTTCAGTAGAAGATCAAAGTGACATTTTAAATAATATGTATTTAAATCTAAAAAATGTAGAATCAAATAATTTTAATAAGATAACTTTAGTTGATTATTTAAATAATAGTAAGAGAAGTAAAAGATATACTTAATATATCTTTTGCTTCTTTTTTATCTATATTTAATTTAAATTTAAAGAATTAAATGTCCAGTTATGAAGGAAATAAACCCACTTATGCATGTTATCTTTAAAATTGTAAAAAAATGTTGTATTATATAATTGTATATGAACATAAATAGATAGGGGGTAATTTTGTGGGGAAAAAGATAATCTTCCCTATAGCTATTATAATGCTTATTCTTGGAGTTCTTGTTTCTATTTTTATTAAAGAAGATACTTCATTTAAGGTGAAGGAAAGTGAAGTAGTAGCAATGAAATACTATATGAATAAAGAAAGAAGTGAAAATTACCACAATGTACCTAAGGATATAGAGAAGAAGAGTATTGAAGAGATAGTAAGTATTTTAAATGAAAGTGATATTAAGGAAAAAAAGAGCTTTGCACCAATAACTGATAGTGATAGGAAATTATATATTTTTTTAAGTAACAATGATGTGATTGTTATAAATAATAATAGTATAGATGAAGAGAAATACATAGTTGAATATCCTAATGATTCAATTTTAGGTAGTAGTAATAAATCAAAATATGTGGTAATAAACTCAGAGCGTTTAAAAAATGTATTTTTAAATATAGAGGAGTCTTTCAATTGTGTAAACGGTTTTAGAAATAAGATGAAAGTATAAAAGTTTTTATATTATAATTTTATATTAATAAAAGCGATTTAAAATTTTTTTAAATCGCTTTTAATTTTGAATTTTATTTAATTTAATGTAAAATAATATTAATGATATGTTAACAAATACAAAGGAGAGAAAAGATTTGAAGATTAAATTAAATAATAAAGTTAAGCTTTTTTTAAAGATAACTTTTATAGCAGTAGTATTAGTTTTAGTAGCCTTTGGATTTAAAAATATGTTTAAAGAATTTAATATGACCTATTTTAATATGTATAGGGATAGATTGCATTTTCTACAGCTAACTCTAATTGCTATAGCTGGTATTATTGCATATATGCCTTTATCTATTTATGATTTTATTTTGAAAAAGAATGTTGGAATAGATATTAACAATATAAAATTATATAAATATTCTTGGATAGCAAGTTCTATTGCAAGTTTACTTGGATTTGGAGGGGCTACATCCTTAGCTTTTAAGCAATATTTTTATGGAAGTCATGTTAAGGATAAAAAGAAGTTATTAAGGGAAATTGGAAAGATTATATTTTTAAACTTAACTGGATTATCTGTATTATGCATAATTTATATTCTCTTAGAATTTAAGGATATAAAAAATTTAGGGATTATAAAATATGTAGTATACGGAGTTGCTGCCTATGCTCCTTTGGTTATTATAAATTCATTATATAACTATAAAAAGAAAAAGGATGAAGAAGGATTTACCTTAAAAGTTGTAGGAATATCCTTTGTAGAGTGGACCTTAAATATGCTACTTATATATTTAATATTAGCGATTACAGGGGCTCATATAAAACTTACAGAATATTTTTATGTTTATGTAAGAGCTACAGCTATTGGGATAGTAAGTATGATACCTGGAGGTCTTGGTACCTTTGATTTAACATTTATAGAAGGTTTTAAATCTTGGGGAATACCTATAGAACAAACTTTTTTAGTAATAATACTTTATAGGATAAGTTATTTTATATTACCAGCAGCAATAGGAGTAATTCTATATATTCATGAGTTTGGAATGAATTTTAAAGCCTTAATAAAAAGTAGAAAAAATAATGAGGATTAAGTTTGAAAATCATTAAGGGACTGTATCAAAATATAAAAAATAAAACTTACAAACATTATGAAGAGAATATCTAGATGAGCTTTAGAATTTAAATTATTACGGAGAAGATATTACGTTAAAAAGCTGAGACTGTTCGAAGCGAAGCAAGTTTCGAAGCTTTAGTAATATCTTCGGAGTAATGATTATAAATTCTTAGCGAAATCTAGTAATTCTCGGAATATGTTTGTAAGTTTTATAAAAAGTTATTTTGATACACGTCCTTTTTTATTTATATTTAAGGTAAAAATAAGGAAAGTGAAACATTAAAGTAATATTTAACAAGTAAAATTATACAAGGGAAATAATTCTTACATTTTTGTAATGTAAATGAAATATTAATCAATGGATTATTAAGAAAGGTAAAGTGTATAATAAATTTGGATTTTAAACATGGGGAGGATAAAAGGTGAAGTTAAATATAAAGATAAGTGACAAATTAAAATTATTTTTTAAGATAGCATTCGTTTCTGTAGTAATATTATTTATAGTTAAGGAATTTACTTCAGTATTTAAAAATTTCAATTCAGAATATTTCTTTATGTATAGAAATAAATTAGATTTTTTAAACCTATTAATAATTGCAGTATTAGGTATAATTTCTTATATTCCTTTATCTTTCTACGATTTTATTTTAAAGAGAAAAGTTGGAATAAGATTAAGGAATAGGAAACTATATAAGTATTCTTGGATAGCAAGTTCAATTGCAAGTTTACTTGGATTTGGAGGAGCTACATCCTTAGCCTTTAAACAGTATTTTTATGGTGATTATGTAGATGATAAAAAGAAATTATTGAAAGAAATTGGTAAAATAGTAGCCTTAAATTTAACAGGCTTATCAATAGTTTGTTGTACATATATGGGGATTCAAATATCTTCATGGAATAACTTAGGTATAATAAAATATGCTATAGGAATAATAGCTTTATATGCACCAGGATTTATAATTTATTCAGCTTATAAATATAGCAAAACAAGGGATAAGTTAGAGTTTTTCAGTACCTTAGGTATTATATTCATATCATTTTTAGAGTGGCTTACAACAATAATTTTAATTTATGCTACTTTAAGAATAACAGGAGCATCAATAAGTGTTATAACTTTCTTACCAATATATATTGAAGCAGCTGTTGTGGGAATGATTAGTATGATTCCAGGGGGAATTGGTACCTTTGACTTAACTTTTATGACTGGATTAGAAGTATTAGGTATTCCAATAGAACAAACTCTATTAGTTATAATACTTTACAGAATAAGTTATTACATAGTTCCAGCTCTTATAGGTGTATTACTTTTTGTCCATGATTTCGGTGGGAAAATAAATAAAAAGTTTAATGGATTGCCTTATGAGATAGTATCTAAGGTGGCTTATAAGATAGTAGTAGCTTTAGTATTTATATCAGGAGCTATTATAGTTTTATCAAATATAGCACCTCAATATTTATTAAAGATAAAATTATTAAAAGAAATTTTAGGTAAACAGGTATTAGGCTTATCAATTGGAATGAGCGTAGTACTAGGATTTTTAATAATGCTTGCAGCTCTTATGCTAAAATATAGGGCTAAAAGTATTTACAAAGCAAGTATGGTTTTATTTATATTAGGAATAATATTATCCTTAACAAAGGGAATTAATCCTTATGAATTAGTGTTTTTAATTATTGTAGCTTACCTTTTATATTTAAGTAAGAGAATGTTCTACAGGGATAGTTTTGTTGTAAGTTGTAAAAATACCTTAATAGATTCAGGTATATTAATTGCATCTTTTTCAATTTATTTCTTTATTTTAATTACTTTTGGAACGCATCTTAAATATGTAGGAATAGTTCGTAAAATGCCTTACAAGATGGCATATAAATTTGGATTTATAGCTTTTGCTTTAGTAACTGTAATATATGTAGCTATTTACTTTTTTAATATAAGAAGAAAAATTCCTGTTAAGACCTTTGATCAGTGTAGCGAATATGTAGAAAAGATAATAGAAGAATACAAGGGTGATTCCCTAACTCATTTAGTATTTTTAAAGGATAAGTATATTTATTTAAATGATGATAAGGATCTTTTTATTCAATATGAAGTCTATGGAGATAAACTTTTTGTTTTAGGAAATCCTGTTGGAAATAATGAAAATCTATTTAGAGAAATAGAAAAGTTCTGTGAGTATGCTGATAACTATGGTTACACACCAGTGTTTTATCAGGTTAATGAAGAAATGATAAGTTACCTTCATTCCAATGGATATGATTTTATGAAAATTGGAGAAGAAGCTAAGGTTGATGTAAAAGAATTTAAAGTTGTAGGAAATAAAATGAAGAGTTTAAAAACTTCAAGAAGTAAGGTTACTAAGGAAGGTTATACTTTCCACATGGTTGAACCACCTTTTTCAAAGGAATTTCTAGATTCTTTAAGAGAAATATCAGATGAATGGTTGGATGGAAGAAAAGAAAAAGGATTTTCAGTGGGATTCTTTGATGAAGATTATTTAAATAAAGCTCCTATAGCTATTTTAAAGGATGCAGAGGGAGAAATAAAAGCCTTTGCTAATATAATGTATATGTATGATGATGAAAGCTTCTCAGTAGATTTAATGAGATTTAGTAAAAATACTCCAAGGGGAGTTATGGATTTTATGTTCATAAATTTAATTGAGTATGGAAAAGAAAAGGGATATGAAATATTCAACATGGGAATGGCTCCTTTAGCCAATGTTGGTTTATCTAAATATGCTTTTTGGAATGAAAAATTAGCCCTTCAATTCTATGAGAATGGACAAGCGCTTTACTCCTTTAAAGGATTAAGACGTTTTAAAGAGAAGTTTAGTCATAATTGGGAGTATAAATATATTGCTTACAGAAGAAATACATCCATACTAATAACGGTAATACAAGCAGCTATAGTTTGCTCAAGAAACAGAAATGTAGATGAAAGTATAGTTGTAAGAAACTTAAAAAGCTTAATTAAATAAAAGTTATATTTTAATAGGGTGTATAGTGAGATTTCTATTTATACAAAACTTAATTAAGAATAAAATATATGATTTTAAAAGGACCTAAAATTGGTCCTTTTAATTTTTAAATAACTTTTGCTTTAAGTGGATTATTAGTTTAAAATAAGCTTAAATAATATACTTTATATTAAAGAGGAGCTGAGAATATGAAAAAACTTAAATGGGGAATATTAGGACCAGGAAATATAGCTAGAGATTTTGCACAGGCTTTAAATAGGGTTAATGGAGAGGTTTATGCAGTAGCTTCTAGAAATAAGGAAAGAGCAGAACAATTTGCAAGAGAAAATAATGTTAAGAAAGCTTATGGAAGCTATGATGAGATTATAAAAGACAAGGATATAGATGTAGTGTATATAGCAACACCACACAGTAATCATTATGAGTACATTATAAAAAGTTTAAATAATAATAAGCATGTTTTATGCGAAAAGGCTATAACTGTAAATGAAAAAGAGTTAGAAGAAGCTTTAAAAATAGCAAGAGAGAAAAATTTAGTTTTAGAAGAAGCAATGACTTTATTTCATATGCCCTTATATGAAAAGGTTATAAAGAAAATAAATAAGGAAGACTTAGGAAAAGTGAATATGGTTCAAGTTTCCTTTGGAAGCTTCAAGGAATATGATGAAAATAACAGATTCTTTAATCTTGATTTAGCTGGAGGAGCACTTTTAGATATTGGAACTTATGCCTTATCCTTTGCAAGATACTTCTTATCTAGTATGCCAGATGAAATCTTAAGTACAGTTAAGAAAGCTAAAACTGGTGTAGATGAGCAGTCAGGAATAATATTAAAGACAAAGGAATATGAAATTGCAACTATATCCCTAGCATTTAGATCTAAAATGCCTAAGAGAGGAATTGTTTCTTGTGACAATGGGTTTATAACAATTGATAATTTCCCAAGAGCTAATAAGGCAACCATAAACTACTTAGATGGTACAGTAGAAGTTATAGAGTGTGGAGAAGAGGAAAAGGCTTTAGATTACGAAGTTAGTTTTATGGAATCTAGAATAAATGAAAATAAAGAATCTAATAGCCTAGAGTTAACATATGATGTTACAAAAATTATGAATAAGGTTAGAAAAGATTGGGGAATTGTTTATCCCTTTGAAAAATAAATATTAAATTTTAATTTTGTAATTGATTTAATATTAAAAAATAATATATGAAATTAAAGATCACCTAAGGAGTATAATATAGTATTAATATTTCTTAGGTGATTTAATTTGGATGGCAATGCTTTAAAAAAATATAAATCTTTAAATTATACAAATTTTAATAGTGATATGGATTCCTTTGTTAATTCAAACAATCTAGAAAGTAGCACTGAGTATCTTTTAGTAACTAATTTAAAAACTAAATATACTTATGTTTATAAGAAGTCTAATAATAAGTGGATAAGAATGTATAAATGGATTAGCACAGTAGGTAAGCCTTCTACACCTACTAGAAAAGGGATTTTTTTTATTAATGGAAGAAAGGCAGGATTTTCTGGAGCAGATTATTCAGTAAAGTATGCTACAAGGATAGTGGATGGCTATTATTATCACTCAATATTATATGATAAGACTGGAAAGTATATAAAGGATGGTAGGCTTGGTGAGGCACTAAGTCATGGATGTATTAGGCTTAATCCAGATAATGCTAAATGGATATATGATAATATACCAGATAATACTACGGTTTTAATAGCGTAGATTACACATACTATTTTTGAACATTACTTTGAAAGGAGAAATTAGTATGGAGAAAATTCATTGTTTAGTAGATGGATTAGGAAGTTCTACAAATAAAACTCAAGTTAAGAATGCCTTAGAAAATTTAGAGGGTGTTCAAAAGGTATGTGTAGATGTAGCTAGAGGAAGTATAGAAGTTATGTTTAATGAGCATACAAGTGAAGGTGAAATTAAAAACTGCATAGAAAACACAGGATTTTCTATAAGAAGTTAGTAATAGTTTTTAAAAGAAACTTTATTAAAAACTATAAATAAACTCTATAAAAATATTCCGAGTAATCACTATAAATTATTAGTGCAAATTTACTCGGAATATTTTATTAAAATCTTAAAACCTATTATTAACTTAATATAGTTTAAGCCTTAGTTTTTATAGCTTTTGAACATTAGTAGCCATTGGGCCTTTTTCCCCTTCAGTTATATCAAAAGAAACACTTTCACCTTCATGTAAATCTTTTTCAGGTCCTTTTTCCTTCACTTGTGATATATGTACAAATACATCATCACCTTCATCACAAGAAATAAAGCCATAGCCTTTCTCCTGATTAAACCATTTTACTATTCCAGTTCTACTACTCATAAATACATCTCCTTAAATAAAAAAAGTTTAAACACTAATAGTATTTCATATAATAGTAAATTTAAACATATTTCTTTTATAATTTTAAGAGAATCTTAAATGAATTTTTTGGAATATTTATTGAAATTTAGTTTAAATTTAAGTAGAAGTATAATTTAAAACTTTGAGGTTTATAACTTTGAGTACAAAAGTGATTTTTTAGAAAAAGTTTATTAAGGCTATTACCAGATGTTATAATGATAAAAAATGTTATTTTAGGAGGAGTTATGGATTGTAAAGGGGTTATTTTTGATTTTAATGGAACTCTTTTCTGGGATTCAGAAAAGCATGAGATTGCTTGGAGAGAATTTTCAAAAGAGATAAGAGGTAGAGAACTTAATGAAGAGGAATTTAAAACCAAGGTACATGGAAGAACAAACAAACTTATTTTAGAGTATATTATTGGAGAAGATTGTGAAGAAAGTAGAATAGATGAACTTTCTAAAGAAAAGGAAAGACTTTATAGGAATTTATGCAAGGAGGACAAGGATACCTTTAAATTAGTACCAGGAGCAGAGAAGTTTTTTGACTATTTAAAAGAAAAAGAAATTCCATTTACAATAGCAACGGCTTCTATAAAAGAAAATGTTGATTTCTTTGTTGAAAGTTTTAATTTAAGAAAATGGTTTGAAATTGATAAAATAGCCTTTGATGATGGAAATACAAAGAGTAAACCAGACCCAGATATTTATTTAAAGGCAGCAAAACTTTTGGGGGTGGATATTAAGGAGTGTATAGTTTTTGAAGATGCTATTTCAGGGATAAAGTCTGCAAGTAATGCTGGAGTAAAAGAAATAATTGTTATTGATAGATTAGGAAAAAAAGAATCCTTCAAGGAAATAAAGGGCGTAAAGAGAATAATTAAGGATTTTAATGAGCTTTTATAATTAATTATTATTAAAATAATTAATATATTAAGAGAGCATGTATAAAAACCACTTTTAATAAGACTTATAGACATATTGGAAGAATTATTAGATTTTTTCTTCATACTGTTTGTAAGTTTTATTATTAATTTTTAATATATACTTTTGTAATATTATTGTATATAGTTTATTGGAAAGTTTTGATAAAATTTTTATATTAAGAACTGGAGAAAGGAGATCAATTTGAAGAGTTTAGTTATTAAGTTTATTTCGATTTTTATAGGAATAATATTCATAGCATATTACATCTTAGTTAATGCTTTAACTGGAAAGACAACTTTTAGCTTTTTTTACTTAATATTAGGCATAGGCATTATATTATACACTATTTTTATAAATAAACTTTTAAAATTACAGTGGTTTAAAAAGGTGTACAAGCCTATGAAGATTTTAGCCCTTGTATGCATAAGTATATTTATAATAGTGGAGGGAGCAATAATTTTCTATCCTAAAAAATCCTTAAAGCCTTGTGATTATATAGTTGTTTTAGGGGCTGGAATAAGAGGAGAAAATTTAACTGCCACATTAAAAGACAGATTAGATAAGACCATAGAATATTTAGAGAAAACTGGATACAATGGAGAGATTATAGTATCAGGTGGACAAGGTCCTGGAGAAAGTATAACTGAGGCTGAAGCAATGACAAAATATCTAGTGGAAAATGGGGTGCCAAAGGATAAAATTGTACTTGAAAATAAAGCAACTAGTACATATGAAAATCTAAATTATTCTAAGAAAATCATAGAGAAGTTAAGTGGAAAGCCTATAAAAGACTTAGATATTTTAGTTATTACCACGGATTTTCATGCTATGAGAAGTAATCTTTTAGCCAAAAGAAATGGATATGATAATGTTGATTTATATACAAGTAAAACTCAGTGGTATTTAGTACCTTCTATGTATGCAAGAGAATTTTTTGCCTTTGGTAAATCATACCTCATTGATAAGAGCATTTAATTTTCATAAATATTTAAACTTTAATTGCTTAATTTTTAAATTAGGCATGAGTTATGATTTAAATTAATTAAAACTTAGAATATAGGATTAAAATGAAAAGCAGATTAGAAAAAACTAATCTGCTTTTTTATTTGCATGTAGTTATATGAATAAAATGTAAAAGGAGAATCACAACACAAAGAAACAAATTACAGGTTATATAGTTTAAGAATATTCATAGAAGGTACTACATGCTTGTGTAAAATAAGAAAAAGTGAGGTTAAAAATTACTAAATTATAATTTTTATTATTATATATTTATGAACTATTTTTATGGAATATTACAAAATATAAAAAAACTATGAAAATTTTTATTTACAAATTGTTTAAAAATACTTAATATAATATATAGAAATAATATTTTGAGATTTTTATTGCACTTTGGAGGTGGTATGAATGGAAAGCGTTCCCCCTAGTAGGAACTTAAGATTAAAATTAAAAATAAGAGGAATGGTACATTTATATACCTTTAATGAGCAAATTACAATATAGGTAGTTATCATTCCTCTTATTTAAGGAAAAGAGGAAATGATATGAATAAAAGAATAACAAAAGAAAAGTTAAAGGATATTTTAGCTAAATATCCAACTAACAAATTTGATTCTCTAGATGATATACATCCAGCTGATATAGTTGATTTATTAGAAGAGAATGAGGAAAATATTAAGCTTATAAAGAAACTTCCAGAAAATATGATTGCAGATATTATAGATTTTGCGAAGGATGATGATAAGGTAAATATATTAAAAAGTTTACCTGAAGAAAAGAAGAAGAAAGTTTTAAATTTAATAGCTTCAGATGAACTTACAGACTTGATGGCAAATCTAGATCGTGAAGAAACTAGTAAATTACTTTCAAGTATGCCAGTTCAAGATGCCAAGGATTTAAGAAAATTATTAACATATGCACCAGATACAGCTGGTGGTGTTATGGCCACAGAGTTTATTTCTATAAAGGATACTATGAGTGTAAAAGAAACCTTGGAGTATCTTCAACTAGAAGCTCCAAAGGCTGAATCAGCTTATTACATATATGTGGTTGATGACTTAGGAATATTACAAGGGGTAGTTTCTTTAAGAGAACTTGTAATAAGTAAGTTTGACGAAAAAATTTCAGAGATTGTGAATAAAAACGTCATAAGTGTTCCTTTTGATATGGACCAAGAAGAGGTTGCAAATATATTTGATAAATATGGACTTTTAACAATACCAGTTGTTGATTATAAAGATATGCTTTTAGGTATAATAACAATTGATGATGTTATTGAAATTATAAAAGAAGAAACAACTGAGGATATACATCGTCTAGGTGGTGTAGATGGAGAAGAAAAAGTTGATAGTACAGTAAAAGAATCTGTAAAAAGTAGATTGCCATGGTTATTTGTTAACCTAATAACTGCTTTCTTAGCTTCTGCTACTGTTGGACTTTTTGAAGGAACTATTAGTAAGGTTGTAATTTTAGCTACATTTATGCCTATTGTTGCAGGTATGGGTGGAAATGGAGGAACTCAAACCTTAACAATTATAGTAAGAGGTATAGCATTAGGAGAATTAACTTTTAAAAATGCAAAGAGAATTTTCTTTAAGGAAATTGGAGTTGGTATTTTAACAGGAGCTGCCACTGGATTAGTAACTGCAATAGTTGCTGTTTTCTGGTCAGGGAAACCTGCAATTGGAATAGTAATAGGATTAGCTATGATATTAAATATGACTGCTGCTACTTTTGCAGGATATTTAGTACCTGTTGTTTTAAAGAAATTAAAAGTAGACCCAGCTTTAGCTTCTGCTGTTTTTGTTACAACAGTAACTGATGTATGTGGATTTTTCTTCTTCTTAGGTTTAGGAACTTTATTCTTACCATATTTAACTTAGATTATTATTTTTATTAAGAGGGTGGAATTAATGAAGAAGAGTTTTAGAAGTAAAAACATTTTATTAGTGATAATTTTAGCACTTTTAGTATTTGTAGGAGGCAATATTTATTTTAGCAATCCTGACAATTTAGCAAGATTAGAAGTTGGAAATAATCCTCAAGGAATAATGAGTATACAAGAAAGTAATAACTAAAAAAACTCTCAATTAAGATTTACGTCTTAATTGAGAGTTTTTTAGTTATTTTTTTATTTTTTTAGATTGAATATATTCAATTATAGAAATTATAAATCCAACAAAACATAAAATAGCAACAAGAATATAGACAAATCTCATTCCAGAAATAAATATATCAGGTTTTCCAGGAATTGATCCTAAAACTCTAAAACCAGCTAAATTACTCATTTTTGCATATAAAATAGAGGTTGAAGCTGATACTCCAAAGGCAAGACCTAAATTTCTTATTAGGGCATTAGTACCTCCTGCTATTCCAAGTTTATCCTTAGGAACAGAGGACATTATAAGGTTTGTATTTGGAGATTGGAATAATCCGTTTGAAAAACCTAATAAAGATAACATAAGGAATATTGCTGTTTCACTTGAATTACCATTTAATGATGATAATAGAATCATTGAAACTCCTGTTAAGAATAATCCTATTAAAGTAAGTATTTTACTTCCTATTTTATCTGATAATGTTCCACTAAGAGGTGCAACAACAAATAATACAATTGGATAAGCTGTCATTATAACTGAAATTTTTCCAGGACTATATCCTAAAATATCATTTAAGTAAAATGGTTGAATAACATTAATTGTATTTATTGCAGCAAAGGAAATAAATGCACATATTAAACTTACAGAGAATATTGGCTTTTTAAATAAACTTAAATGAAGCATAGGATTTTTTGTCTTGTTTTCAAAGGTTAAGAAGAAAGCAAGAATAATAAGTCCAATTATTAATCCTAGGATTACATATATGCTAGTAAAGCCTAAATGTTGGCTAATTAATATTGATGTAAATATAAGAATTGTAGCAATAAAAAACATTACTGCTCCAGGTTTATCCATTGACTCAGATTCCTTAGGAATTCTTATTGGTAGATATTTTTTAGCGAATATGTAGCATATTATACCTATAGGTACATTTATTAAGAAAATATAGTGCCAAGTAAAGTATGTAACTATGAAGCCACCTAATGCAGGTCCTAATATAGAACCTAAGGCAACAAAGGAACCAGATATACCTAGAGCTTTTCCTCTTTCCTTAGGAGGGAAAACGTCTGTTATAATACCTTGGTTAGTTGCCATTAACATAGCAGCACCAACAGCTTGCACAACCCTAGATAACACTAATATAGGAAGTGATGGAGATATTCCACAAAGTAAAGATCCAAGAACAAATACTAAAATTCCTTTTATAAATACTGAACTTTTTGAATGCATATCTCCTAATCTACCAAAGATTAAAATAGATGCAGAAATTATTATTAAATATGAACTTACAATCCATTCAGTTCCAGCCATAGTTGCCCCTAGTTCTCTTTGAAGAATTGGAAGAGCTACATTAACTATGCTACTATCTAAACATGCCATGAATGGTTGCATTACTAATACTGCTAATATAAACCATCTGTTTTTATATACTAAATCACTTGTAATGTTAGAGTTTTCATTAGCATTATTCACCTAATCATCTCCTTTATTAAATTTCTGTTAAGTATTGACTATACAATTATAAAACGACAAAATTTTATTGTCAAAATTGAAAAATCTTTCATTTTCTTTGTGTAAACGTTTCTCATAAATTGAAAAATATTAAATTTCTAATAATTACTTTCTTTATTAAAAGTTGACTTTAATTAAATTAAGCTTACCTAAAAATATTGTTTTAATTTGGAAGAGGGAAATATTATATGTTATTATTTAGATAAAAGTGTTAGAATGGATGTAAAGGAAATAAGTTACAGAATAGGAGGAGCTAAATATGCTTAAAGTATTTTTTTCTTTTAAGAAACATTTTATAGAACATAAGCTATTGATTCTTTCAGTGGTTCTTTCTCTATTCATGTCTAGCATATTAAAATGGAGTTTCTTTAAATATATAGTTGGTATATTATCTTTTTGTATGATCATGTTAGATTACAAAGAGAATTTAGAAAATTTCTTTAAAAGCAAAAATTTAATATATAAAAAGTATATAAAGAATATATTTTATTTAGTTGATAGTTTAATTATAGGATTTATAATCAATGAAATATTTTGGATATTTACTAAAGATGAAATTTTTCAATTTAAAGAAGGGGTCTTAAAGAGCACATTAATAACAACAATAAGTATAATAGCAATTGTTAATATTGTTTATGCACTTTTGTTAGAAAAATTAGATTTTGAAGATATAAAGTGGATAAATATCGTGATAACTTTATTTATAATGAATAGTAATATTATTAATGGAACAATAAATAGTTTATACATAATTCAAAGTAAAGATGGATTAAATTTAATTATTACTTTAACAATTGTTTTAGGTATATTTTTTATTAGCTATTATATATTTAAAACTTTGATTTTACAAAGTATTAAATTAAAAAAATAAATATAAAAATAGGTATTGGGAAGAATAATAATAAATTATTTCAAATATGAGGAGGTAAAAAAATGAAAAATAATTTTTTAAAACACAAAAAAAGTCCATTAATGTATCCAGCTTATACAGGTTCATCTTCAACTAAGGGGGAAGGTTTTAAATTAAAACCTTTAGATTATCCTTATGATGCTTTAGAGCCATCAATAGATCAAGAAACAGTGAAAATTCACCATGATAAACACCAACAAGCTTATGTAGATAAATTAAACAAAGCTTTAGAAAAACATCCTGAACTTTATGGAAAAAGCCTATATGATATTTTAAGCAATTTAGATGATATGCCAGAGGATATTATGGCTGACTTAGTAAATCAAGGTGGTGGAGTTTACAATCATGAATTCTACTGGAGTATTTTAGGAAAAGGCTGTAATAGACCAGTTGCTGAAATAGCAGATGCTATAGATAGAGATTTTGGTTCTTTTGAAGAATTCAAAGAGAAATTTAAACAATGTGGAATCTCTACTTTTGGTTCTGGTTGGGCATGGTTAGTTAGTGATAAAGATGGAAATTTAGAAATTATGTCAACTAAGGATCAATCATCTCCTATTTCTTTAGGATTAATTCCTATATTAACAATGGATGTTTGGGAACATGCTTATTATTTAAAATATCAAAATAGACGTCCAGAATATATAGATTATTTCTTTGATATTATAAACTGGAAAAAGTGTGAAGAATATTATAACAATAGATAATAGAAAAATATTATAAAATATATAGTAAATCATAGAAAGAGCGTGTATTAAAATAAGTTTTATTAAAAAATTGTTTTGGTACACCTCTTTTTTAAATATTAAATGGTAATATTTGTAAAAATAGTGTAGTATACATATTATGTGAAGGGTAAATTTAAAATTATACTTATGGAAAAAATATATTAGGTTTTTAATAAAAAGAGCTTAATTATTAGAAATAGGGGGAGAATTATGACACATTATAAGTCTATGAAGAAAGAGAATTCTATTGAGGAAGAAATCATAGATGTAACTGGGCAACTTACAAATGAGTTAGAGGTTAATGCTAAAGATATTGTAAATTATGAGATAATTTCAGAAGCTAATGGAGAATTAAGAGAAATAGTAAATACTGAAATTTTAAAAAGTGATGAGTTAGAAATAGCTGTTGATAGAAATTTTCCTAATATAGTTCAATATAAAATAGGAGATAAATTTATTAAGGGAGCAAGTAAATCAAGAGATGATTTCTTAATAAACGGCAATATATTTAAACCTAAAGTAACTTCGGAAAAAATTTCTGATGATTTTGAAGGGGAATATTATTTATATAGGTTAAATTTTGAAGGTATAAATATAGATATGACCATAACTTTTAAAATAATTGAAAATAGTGTAAAAATTCAGTTTGAGGAAATAAATGAAAATGGAGAATTTAAAGTTGTAAAAATACAAATTCCAAATCATAATCTTGTAAGCATAAATGAAAAAGAAAATTCAGATATTACTACAGAAAGTGTTCGTGGAATATTAAGTTCTGATGATTACTTCTATGATTTAAGAGAAAAAAAAGTAGATAAAAATCCAGTCAATCAGACTATTGCATTTTTAGATAATGGAGGATTAATTGCATCTTTAGAAAATAACGTACTTGATTATGAAAAACAAGTATATTATCAAACAACTTTAAATAAAGGAATTAAAGAAGTAGGTCTTTGGAATGGAGCATGGACATATAGAGAGCAATTAAGTAATTCAGAAGAAGGAGTTTTTAGTGGAATAACTGAACTACCTTGGTCAAGAATTGTAATTTCAGGAGATAAAAATTAATTGAAATTGTGAATTTTCAAGCAAAAAAATATTGAGTTTAAGAATATCAATATAATGGAATGGATAGAAGTGAATATACTTACAATTTTTTAAAATATTTACATAACTTGTAAATAGTATTATAATTAAAATGTGAATATTTTGAAGTAGGAGGGGACTATGAAAAGAAAAATGCTTAAAAGATTATTAACTTCAGCTTTTGCTTGTATGTTTATTGCAAACGGCTTAATAACTACTACTGTAAGAGCTGTAGATCCTAAAACTGGGGAGGAAAACCAGATTTTAGTTCCAAATTTAAATCCAACACCAGAAAATTTAGAGGTTGTAGGAGATGGATTTAAGATAACTTCTTCTATAAATTTAGTTGGTGAAGAAGAAGCAGATGAGAATGCAGTAAATGCTTTAAGGGAATTCTTAACTGCAAACAACATAGAAATAAATAGTGAAAATGATCCAAATTCAACTACCCTTATAATAGGTGAGGTTGATGACAATATTCCTGAGTTAGATCAAGCTTTAAATGGAACTACAGCAGAAAATTTAAAGGAAGAGGGGTATGCTTTAGTTTCAAATGATGGGAAAATAGCTATTGAAGGTAAAGATGGAGATGGAACTTTCTATGGAGTTCAAACATTTAAACAATTAGTTAAGGAATCTAATATACCAGAAGTAAATATAACTGATTATCCAACAGTTAGCGCTAGAGGTATAGTAGAAGGTTTTTATGGAACTCCTTGGACACATCAAGATAGACTAGATCAAATTAAATTTTATGGTGAAAATAAATTAAACACATATATTTATGCTCCTAAAGATGATCCATATCACAGAGAAAAATGGAGAGATCCATATCCAGAAAGTGAAATGCAAAGAATGCAAGAACTTATAGATGCTTCTGCTGAAAATAAGGTTGATTTTGTTTTCGGTATTTCTCCAGGAATAGATATAAGATTTGATGGAGAAGCAGGGGAAGAAGATTTTAAGCATTTAATAACAAAGGCAGAATCTTTATATAACATGGGTGTAAGAAGTTTTGCAATATATTGGGATGATATTCAAGATAAGAGTGCAGCTAAACATGCTCAAGTTTTAAATAGATTTAACGAAGAGTTTGTAAAGGCTAAGGGAGATGTAAAACCATTAATAACAGTTCCAACAGAATATGATACTGGAGCTATGGTAAGTAATGGACAACCTAGAGCCTATACTAGAATTTTTGCAGAAACTGTTGATCCTAGTATAGAAGTTATGTGGACTGGCCCTGGAGTTGTTACAAATGAAATTCCTTTAAGTGATGCACAACTTATAAGTGGAATATACAATAGAAATATGGCAGTATGGTGGAATTATCCAGTAACAGATTATTTTAAAGGTAAACTTGCCTTAGGACCAATGCATGGATTAGATAAAGGATTAAATCAATATGTAGACTTTTTTACTGTAAATCCAATGGAGCATGCTGAACTTTCAAAGATATCAATACACACAGCTGCAGACTATAGCTGGAATATGGATAACTATGATTATGATAAGGCTTGGAATAGAGCAATTGATATGCTTTATGGTGATTTAGCAGAAAATATGAAGGTATTTGCAAACCATTCAACAAGAATGGACAATAAAACTTGGGCTAAATCAGGAAGAGAAGATGCTCCAGAGCTTAGAGCAAAAATGGATGAGTTATGGAATAAGTTATCTTCTAAAGAAGATGCAAGTACTCTTATAGATGAATTATATGGAGAGTTTGCAAGAATGGAAGAGGCTTGTAATAATTTAAAGACGAATTTACCTGAAGTTGCTTTAGAAGAATGCTCAGCACAACTTGATGAGCTTATTACTTTAGCTCAAGGGGATAAGGCTTCATTAGATATGATTGTAGCTCAATTAAATGAAGATACAGAGGCTTATGAAAGTGCTAAAGAAATTGCACAAAATAAATTAAATACAGCCTTAAGTAGCTTTGCAGTTATATCTGAAAAGGTTGCTCAATCATTTATACAAGAAGCTTTAAGTTTTGATTTAACATTAATAAATCCAAGAACAGTAAAGATAACAGCTTCATCTGAAGAGACTTCAGGGGAAAATGCACCAGCTTCCTTTGCTTCAGATGGTGATATGAATACTTTCTGGCATAGTAAATGGTCATCACCTGCTCATGAAGGTCCTCATCATTTAACTTTAGAATTAGATAATGTATATGAAATAAATAAAGTTAAATATGCTCCAAGACAAGATAGTAAAAATGGAAGAATAACAGGGTATAAAGTATCTGTTAGTTTAGATGGAGAAAACTTTACAGAAGTTAAAACTGGAACTTTAGAAGATAACGCAGCTATTAAATTTATAGAATTTGATAGTGTTGATGCTAAATATGTAAGATTAGATGTTACAGATAGTGTTTCAGATCAAGCAAATGGTAGAGGAAAATTTGCTACTGCTGCAGAGGTTAATGTTCATGGAAAGTTAAAAGAAAATGCTGAGGTAACAGGAAGTGTATCTCTTGAAGCTTTAGAGGAAGTTCAAGTTGGAGAAAACTTAGAAGTTGGAGTGGGTATAGACGAATTAGTAAATGCAGAAGCTTTTGCTTATGATTTTACACTAAATTATGATGAAAATGCCTTTGAATATGTAGAAACAATTTCTGATGATGGAGTGTTTGTAAATGCTAAGAAAATAGAAGATGGAAAGGTTAGAGTGCTTGTAAGTTCTTTAACTGGAGAACCATTGCCAGCTAAAGAAGTTTTAGCAAAAGTTGTTTTAAGAGCAGAAGCTAAAACAGAAGGAAGTAATTTAAGCGTAACCAATTCATCAGTTGGAGATGGAGAAGGAGTAGTCCATGAGATTACAGGAACTGAAAAAACAGTTAATATAATAGAAGGAACTAGTCCAGAAATTGTTGTAAATCCAGTAAGAGACTTTAAAGCATCAGAAATAAATAAAAAGAATGTAACTGTAACTTGGACAGAACCAGAAACAACAGAAGGTTTAGAAGGATATATTCTTTATAAGGATGGTAAGAAGGTAGCTGAAATAGGAAAGGATGAAACTTCTTACACATTTAAAAAGTTAAATAGACACACAATTTATAACTTTAAGATTGCAGCTAAATATTCAAATGGGGAAGTTTCAAGTAAAGAAAGCTTAACTTTAAGAACTGCAAGATAGTAATACAAATTATAATATAAGGTGCACCTCATTTTGAGATGCACCTTATTAAATTACATAGAATATAAGATGAGATTTATTTTATTAAATAAAAATAGTATAAAAGATTGAAGAAAATATATTTAGTGAGATGTTTTTTGCAGAAAGAAATATTTTTTACAAAGAGATAAATTTTAAATTAGTAAAATGTGATATAAAGCACATTTTATGAATTTGTAAATTATTAGATTTTAAAATATTTATTGAAAAGGATTAATAGGTAAAAATATAATTTGTTTTGAATAATTTGGGAAAAAATATGAGAATTATTCTCAAATGTTGTAATAAAATAAAAAAATATTGAGTTTTTTTAGAAAAATTTTTAGAAATATATTGTTACATCGCCATTGTTTTGTTAAAATAGACGTGAGGGTAATTTAATATCCCATAGGGACGAAAAAAGTCCCAAGTTGTTAAGAGGAATAGATATAGTAATTTTTTTACTATAAGTTATTTTTTAGGGAGGAGAAATGAATATGATGTATTCAAGCGAAGTTCAAGAAATGTGTGTAATTGCTAAAGGTCCAAACCACGGTCCAGCACCAATCCCTGTAGAAGGTAGATGGGTTCAATCAAGAGAAATAAAAGATGTTTCAGGTTTAACTCATGGAGTTGGCTGGTGTGCACCACAACAAGGAGCATGTAAATTAACTTTAAACGTTAAAGATGGTATCATAGAAGAAGCTTTAATAGAAACTATAGGATGTTCAGGTATGACTCATTCAGCTGCTATGGCTTCAGAAATATTACCAGGAAAAACTATATTAGAGGCTTTAAACACAGACTTAGTTTGTGATGCTATAAATACTGCAATGAGAGAATTATTCCTTCAAATAGTTTATGGTAGAAGCCAAACTGCTTTCTCAGAAGGTGGACTACCAATAGGAGCAGGTCTTGAGGACTTAGGAAAAGGATTAAGATCACAAGTAGGTACTATGTACGGAACTTTAGCTAAAGGACCAAGATACCTTGAAATGGCTGAAGGATATGTAACAAAAGTAGCTTTAGATGCAGATGATCAAATCATAGGATACAGATTCGTTCACTTAGGTAGAATGATGGAAATGGTAGCTAAAGGAATGAATGCTAACGAAGCAATGGAAAAAGCTACTGGTCAATACGGAAGATTTGACGAAGCTGTTAGAACTATAGATCCAAGACACGAATAATCTATATATTCATTATTGAAGGAGGATAATAAAATGGCATTATTTGAAAGTTATGAAAGAAGAATTAACCAAATACAACCTGTATTAGAAAAGTACGGAATGGAAACAATAGAAGATGCTAAAGTAGTTTGCGAAAATTTAGGAATCGATCCTTATACAATCGTTAAAGAAACTCAACCAATAGCATTCGAAAATGCTGGATGGGCTTATACTTTAGGTGCTGCTATAGCAATCAAGAAAGGATGTAAAACTGCTGCTGATGCTGCTGAAGCTATCGGAGAAGGATTACAAGCTTTCTGTATTCCAGGATCTGTTGCTGATGACAGAAAAGTTGGATTAGGACACGGAAACTTAGGAGCTATGCTTTTAAGAGATGAAACTAAATGTTTCGCATTCTTAGCAGGACACGAATCATTCGCTGCTGCTGAAGGTGCTATCAAAATAGCTGAAAAAGCTAACAAAGTTAGAAAAGAGCCTTTAAGAGTTATATTAAACGGTCTTGGAAAAGATGCTGCATTCATAATTTCAAGAATCAACGGATTTACATATGTTGAAACTAAATTTGACTATGTAACTGGTAAATTAAACATCGTTAAAGAAACTCCATACTCAAACGGTCCAAGAGCTAAAGTTAAATGCTACGGTTCAGACGACGTTAGAGAAGGTGTTGCTATAATGCATCATGAGGGAGTTGACGTATCAATCACTGGTAACTCAACTAACCCAACAAGATTCCAACACCCAGTTGCTGGAACATACAAAAAAGAATGTGTTGAACAAGGTAAGAAATACTTCTCAGTAGCATCAGGTGGTGGTACAGGAAGAACTCTTCACCCAGATAACATGGCTGCTGGTCCAGCTTCATACGGTATGACTGATACTATGGGAAGAATGCACTCAGATGCACAATTCGCAGGATCATCATCAGTTCCAGCTCACGTTGAAATGATGGGTCTTATCGGTATGGGTAACAACCCAATGGTAGGAGCTACTGTTGCAGTTGCTGTTGCTGTAGAAGAAGGAATGAACAAATAATAGATATATCAACGCTTAGCGAAGATTTAAATCTATTATAAAGTTTTAATAAATGAGTACACGTTATGTAAATTTTAAATTTGCATAACGTGTATTTTTTTATTATAAATATAACTTTTATTGAAAATGTTTTAGTATAATGAAATCTACAAAAGAATAGAAAAATTACAATTTAGTAAACAAAAATGGTGGAATTTTAAAAAGATTTGTTTTATAATTGTTGGCTAATCTTGATTTAGGAAGTATAATATTATTGGAAAGATTATGAGTAATAAGTAATAATTATAAAAAATTCATTATTTTCGTTGGAATTTATATTGGTTTATAATGGATCTTTTATAAATTAATATAAAATATTAATTATTTGTAAAAGGAGGGTAACATGAATAGAAATAGATTAAGTTGCCTTATAGTAGGTGCTGTAATTGGAGCTGGAGCAATAGCTTGTACATCAAGTACTAAGGTACATGCAAAACCAGTAAATGAACTTAAAAATATCAATGAATCTAAAGGAAATTCATTTGGAGAAATTATTTCATTAGAAGACCTAGGATTAAGAAAAGGGGCAGATTCTTCTCATGAAATAATAACTTCAATACCTAGTGGTGCCAGAGTTAATATAATAGATAAGGTATCAGATAATTGGTATAAGATTGGTTATAAAGATTTTACAGGATATGTACAAGCTAAAGACATAAGAGTACTAGGAGATAATTTGAATCAAGATAACGTTGGTTTAATTTCTGCTAATCAATTAAATGTGAGAACTAGTCCAAATGAAAATGGTCAAGTAATTGGAACTTTACATAAGAATGATAAGGTAAGCGTTTTAGATAAATCAATTGATGGTTGGTATAAAATTGATTTTAATGGTAGAAGAGCATATGTATCTAGTAAATATGTGAATTTAATTTCATATAAAAATAATGAAATTAAGAAAGAAGTAAAAAAAGAACCAGTTGAAGGAACAGGTAAGGTTAATATAAATACAGCTTTAAATGTTAGACAAGCTGCTACTAACAATAGTAGAATTATTGGTAGCTTAAAAGGTGGAGAAAAAGTTAATATAATAAATGAAAGTAATGGATTCTATAAAATAGAGTTTAATAATTCTTATGGATATGTTTATGCTAAATATATATCAAAGGATGAAACAAATAAGAAAGACCAAGAGGTTAAAAAAGAAACTTCTAAAGTAAATCAGGAAGATGTTAAAAAGAATAACAGTGCTAAATCTAAAAAAGAAGTTAACGTTACTCCTAAAGCAGAACCAGTGGTATTAGCTGTTAGATCTATTAACAAGACAGGAATAGTAAATGTAAGTAATTCTCTAAATGTAAGAGAAGGAGCAAGTACAAGCAGTAAAGTCATAGGAAGCTTAAGTGGGAACACAAAGGTAACAATAGTAGGAGAAGAAGGAGCATTTTATAAAATAGAATACAAAGGTTCACATGGATATGTAGCTAAGGAATATGTTAAAGATGTTACAGAAAGCAATAACAGTAACCAAGGTACACAGACTCCAGAAAAACCAAGTACTCCTGAAACTACTAAAAAGACAGGAATAGTAAATGTAAGCAGTTCTCTAAATGTAAGAGAAAGAGCAAGTACAAGCAGTAAAGTCATAGGAAGCTTAAGTGGAAATTCAAAGGTAACAATAGTAGGAGAAGAAGGAGCATTTTATAAAATAGAATACAATGGCTCCCATGGATATGTAGCTAAGGAATATGTTAAAGATGTTACAGAAAGCAATAACAGTAACCAAGGTACACAGACTCCAGAAAAACCAAGTACTCCTGAAACTACTAAAAAGACAGGAATAGTAAATGTAAGCAGTTCTCTAAATGTAAGAGAAAGAGCAAGTACAAGCAGTAAAGTCATAGGAAGCTTAAGTGGAAATTCAAAGGTAACAATAGTAGGAGAAGAAGGAGCATTTTATAAAATAGAATACAAAGGTTCACATGGATATGTAGCTAAGGAATATGTTAAAGATGTTACAGAAAGCAATAACAGTAACCAAGGTACACAGACTCCAGAAAAACCAAGTACTCCCGAAACTACTAAAAAGACAGGAATAGTAAATGTAAGTAGCTCTTTAAATGTAAGAGAAGGAGCAAGTACAAGTAGTAAAGTCATAGGAAGCTTAAGTGGAAACTCAAAGGTAACAATAGTAGGAGAAGAAGGAGCATTTTATAAAATAGAATACAAGGGCTCCCATGGATATGTAGCTAAGGAATATGTTAAAGATGTTACAGAAAGCAATAACAGTAACCAAGGTACACAGACTCCAGAAAAACCAAGTACTCCCGAAACTACTAAAAAGACAGGAATAGTAAATGTAAGTAGCTCTTTAAATGTAAGAGAAGGAGCAAGTACAAGTAGTAAAGTCATAGGAAGCTTAAGTGGAAACTCAAAGGTAACAATAGTAGGAGAAGAAGGAGCATTTTATAAAATAGAATACAAGGGCTCCCATGGATATGTAGCTAAGGAATATGTTAAAGATGTTACAGAAAGCAATAACAGTAACCAAGGTACACAGACTCCAGAAAAACCAAGTACTCCCGAAACTACTAAAAAGACAGGAATAGTAAATGTAAGTAGCTCTTTAAATGTAAGAGAAGGAGCAAGTACAAGCAGTAAAGTCATAGGAAGCTTAAGTGGAAACTCCAAAGTAACAATAGTAGGCGAAGAAGGAGCATTTTATAAAATAGAATACAATGGCTCCCATGGATATGTGGCTAAGGAATATATTAAGGATATTAAAGACGAGGTAGTAACAGAACCAGAGAAACCAAGTACCCCTGAAAATAGTAAGAAAACTGGTGTTGTAACTGCATCTAAAGGATTAAATGTAAGAAAAGAAGCTAATACTTCATCTCAAATTGTTGGAATATTAAATAGTGGAGAAAGTGTTGAAATACTAGGAGAAGAAAATGGCTTCTATAAAATAAATTATAAAGGACAAGAAGCTTATGCATCTAAAAATTATATAAATATTTTTGATGGTAACTCAACTGTTAATCCAGGATTAGATATAGGAAATGCTTCAAAAACAAATTATGGAGTATCACTTAACGAATATATAAAATTACAACAAAGAAACAATCCTTCAAATTATTCATATTCAGAATTTGAGAAATATATAAATCCTGCTAAGGCTACTAATAAGCTACAATTCTTAAGAGTAGATAAATTTAGATCAGTAAATGTAAGTGGATTAAGTAGTAGATTAAATAATAAAGGGGTTTTAACAGGTCAAGGACAAGCTTTTGTAAATGCTGCTAGAGCCTTTAATATAGATCCTCTATACTTAGTTGCTCAATGTTTACACGAAACAGGTAATGGAACAAGTAAACTTGCAAAGGGTGTAACAATTACTGAAATTGCAGATGAAAGTAGACCTATATATAATGGTAATGGTCAATTAGTAGGATATCATATGATTCCACTATCTAAGCCAGTAACAGTATATAATTTATTTGGAATAGGTGCCAAGGATAATTCATCAGTTTTCCCTAATAGAGCTTTAATATTAGGAACAACATATGCTTACAATAGAGGATGGACAAGTATTGAAAATGCTATAAAAGGTGCTGCAGAATTTGTTTCATTAAATTATGTTCATAGTTCAAGATATAATCAAAATACTCTTTATAAGATGAGATATAATCCGAATGTATCAAATATATGGCATCAATATGCTACAACTCCATGGTATGCATCAAGTATTGCTGATATTATGAGTAGTTATCAAGATTTATATTTAGAAAATAACTTTACATTTGATGTACCTGTATTTGAGGGATAATAAGTAGATAGATTTATGTTTTAATTAAGGAATGCTTAAAAATAAGAGTCTAAATCTTACTTAGACATTTCCTTCATATTTTCTGTAAGTTTTATTATAATACTTTGATACAAACCTTTATGATATTAATTATCATAAAGGTTTATTTAAAATTTAGATAGTATATTTATAAATAATAAGAAGCTAATCATATCAAGAATATTATTATAAAGTTATTAATAAATTTCAACATTTAATTAATTTATTAATAACTTTATAATCTTAAATAAGTAAATGAATAATTAAAACTTTTATTAAGTAAAATAATAAGGAAAGTATGTTTAGGAGTACAAAATTTGGAGGTTTTGGATTGGAAATTTATTTTTATAATAATAACTTTTGCGTTTATAGGATTAGTATGTATATTTAAAAAGTCAAAGATTGGGTTAACAGCTGCTTCAGTAGGTATTATTGGAAGTTTAATTTTATGGGGATTTTTTAAAGTTAGTATTAAGGTTAGAAATTTCTTAGATGGAGTGGGTTTAAGTTTTAAAGATCTATTAAACTTTTTATTTGTAGTTATTACTGCAATAATAGCATTTTTAGTTATTTTTCTTTTTTTAAAAGCATTTAATAATTTTGGAAGTAAAATAAGAAAAAGATAAGACGAAAAGTCTTATCTTTTTTTACCATTCACCAGGATAAGCAACTATGTGCAATGTAACTTGACGTCTTCCCCAAGATATACATTCATCATGAGAGTTCATGTAAAGGTCAATAATATTTCCTTTTATAACTCCACCTGTATCTGATGCTATAGCATAACCATAACCAGGGATGTACACTTTTGATCCTAATGGAATTACACTAGGGTCAACTGCTATTGTACTTATTCCACCGGGGTCTCTTACAGGTTTAAGGCCCATAGCTGTTAATGTTCCTCCGCTATATGCAGTGGCTTCCATAGAAAGTGTTTTCTTATATTTGCCATCGCTACTAGGTTGGCTAGAATTATTATTACTGCTAGTATTATTTGAAGAGTTAGCAGCATTATTTTTAGCAGCTTCTTCTGCTTTCTTAGCTTCTTCAGCTTTTAATGATTCAATTTTATTTTTAGCAGCTTGTACAGAATTATTAGCTGCATCTCTAACTGAATCAATATTAAGTTGTGGTATTAATTGATTCAATGTGCTAACTGCACTTTCAAGTTCATTAATTGATGAACTTGAATTTATAACTGAAACTGAATGAGATATTAAAGACATTTCATTTTCTTTAATTACCTCTAAAACAGCCTCTTTTTGTCTGTTTAATTCATCAATTTTCTTTTGTTCCTCAAGTTTTTTGCTATCTAAAGTTTTAAGAGATTCCTCGGTTGAAGCTTTCAATTCTTTAAGTTCAGCTTGATCTCTCTCTAATTTTTTAATATCACTATTAAGAGAATCTTTTTGCTCATCTAAACTTTTTATAAGGTTTTTATCTAAAGCTGCAACTCTTGCTAAAGCGTCTAATCTTGTTATTAAATCTGATAAGTCTTCAGATTTAAGTAAAAAAACTATTGGATTCATAGAATCCTTGCTTTTATACATGGCACGCATTCTTTTACCTAAAACAGATTGTTTTTCATCTATTTCAGTTTTTAAAGTACTTACTTTACTTTCTGTTTCTTTTAAACTTTCTTCTGTATCTTTCATTTTAGCTTTATTATCTGCTAACTTAGCATTTAATTCTTCGATTTCATTATTAAGTTTTGACACTTGAGAGTTAAGTGAAATAACTTCATTATCTAATTGTGAATATTTTACTTTGTTCTCCTGTATAGTAGATTCCTTATCATTTACTGTATCAGCAAAAACTACATGAGTAGCTGAAATACTAATTGCCATAGCAATTAACGCTGATAAAATTCTTTTTTGCATAAACTACACTCCTTTAGTTAAACTGTCCACAACTTAAGAGCATTTCATCATATATTACTGAATTATAACATAAAAGTCAAATGTAACACAAATTTAACCTTTAAACATTTAAAATATGGTAAGAAAAAATTAACAACTTAATTATACTACAAATATAGAAAATAAGAAATTTACCCTATATTGAAATAATTAAGATTATATATTATAATTAAAAAAAATAATATTTTATATTTTTAGGTTTGATTTTAATTAAAAGGGAAAGTGGTTAAAGTCCACTACAGCCCCCGCTACTGTGATAGGATACAAGTTTCTATTAACCACTGATTATATAAATTGGGAAGGGAGAAATGAGGATAAGCCTTAAGTCAGGATACCTGCCTAAGAATCGTAAACTAAGCTTCGGAGGGAAGAGATTAGTACTTATTTGTTCATAATTTTGAGGAATAATTACTTTGATTTGTAAGCATCTGTTCTTTGTAGCACAGATGCTTTTTATTTTAAAATTTTAGAGGTGAAATATGAAAAAAGCTATATTAGTAGTAAGTTTTGGAACAAGTCATTTAGATGCGTTAAATAATTCTATAAAAAAAATAGAAGATTCAATACAAGAAAGTTTCAAAGAATATGATATTTTTAGAAGTTTTACATCACATATGATAGTAAAAAAACTTAAAGAAAAACATAACATGGAAGTATTATTTCCAGAAGATGCTTTAAAGAGTTTAGCCGAGGAAGGATATGAGGAAGTTATTGTTCAACCACTTCATATTATTCCAGGAGAAGAGTTTGATTATATAAAGCATATGGTAAAGGAATATGAATCATGTTTTAAAAGGATAGAGATAGGAAGACCAATATTCCATTATGAAGGTTTTGAATCAGGTCCAGATGATTATTCATATTTCGTAGATACAATGAAAGATTTAATAGAAAAGAATTCTCCATGTGTATTTGTTGGACATGGTAGTGCTCATCCATCCAATGCTGTTTATGGATGTTTACAATCTGTTTTAATAGATAAGGACTATGAAGATGTTTTTGTAGGAACTGTAGAGGGATATCCTAATTTCTCAAATGTATTAAAGAAAGCTAAGAAGAAAGATATAAAAGAAATAACAATAATTCCTTTAATGGTTGTAGCTGGAGATCATGCTAAAAATGATATGGCTTCAGGTGAAGAAGATTCATGGAAGAGCAGATTTGAAAGTGAAGGAATAAAGGCTAATGTTGTCTTAAAAGGATTAGGGGAATACGAAGAGTTTGGGAATTTATACATAGATAGAATTAATGATGTTATTAATGGTACATATAAAGGACTTGGAGAAACTAAAAAGAAGAAACATAGAAGGGAAATGAAATAATGGATTACATGAAAAGCCCTATGGGAATTGAAAAAAGAAGTTTTGAAATTATAGGTTCTGAAATGCATGAACATAATTTTTCAGAAGAGGAATTACAAATAGTAAAAAGAGTTATACATACTACTGCGGATTTTGAATATCAAGATTTAATAGAAATAAGTGAAGGTGCTATAGAGGCCGGAGTTTCTGCATTAAAGGATGGAGCTAAAATATATACTGATACAACAATGGCTTTATCAGGAATGAACAAAAGAGCATTAAAAGAATTAAATGCATCAGTTGAATGCTATGTTGGATTAGAAGAGGTATTTAAATTAGCTAAAGAAAAAGAAATAACTAGATCAATGGCAGGAGTTGAACTTGCAGCAAAGGAAAATGTAGATATATTTGTTTTCGGAAATGCTCCAACTGCCTTATTTAAACTTAGAGAACTTATTAAGGAAGGAAAAGCTAATCCAAAGCTTATAGTAGCAGTTCCAGTTGGTTTTGTAGGGGCTAGTGAGAGCAAAGAAGATTTAGATGAACTTGGAATTCCTTATATAAGAGTTAAGGGAAGAAAAGGTGGAAGTACAGTAGCAGCAGCTATAATAAATGCATTACTTTATATGAATTATAAAAGAGATATGTAATAAAGAAGGTAATCTAAATGTTTGATATGTATATAGAAAGTGGTGGAAAGAAACTTAGATGTGGATACACTACAGGGTCTTGTGCAGCAGCTGCTGCTAAAGCCGCCACTTATATGCTTTTTAATAAAAAAGACATAAGTGTTATAGAAATAGATACTCCTAAAAATATAAAACTTAATTTAGAAATACAAGATATACAGGCTAATAAAGATTCAATTTCTTGCTCCATAGTAAAAGATGGTGGAGATGACATAGATGCTACCTCAGGTCTTGAAATATTTGCAAAGGCAGAAGAAATTGAAGAAGGCTTTGAACTATGTGGAGGAGAAGGCGTTGGAGTAGTAACTAAAGAGGGTCTTTTTGTAGAAAAAGGACAACCTGCCATAAATCCAGTACCTAGAGAAATGATAAAAAAAGAAGTCTTAAGTGTACTTCCTAAGGATAAGGGAGTTAGAATAACAATTTTTGTTCCAAGAGGAAGAGAGATTGCTAAGAAAACATTTAACCCTAGATTAGGTATAGTTGATGGAATATCAATACTTGGTACTACAGGAATAGTTTATCCAATGTCAGAAGAGGCCTTAAAGGAATCTATTAGGATTGAAATAAGACAAAAATCTGTAAACAATAAAGACCTTGTATTTGTATTTGGAAATATGGGAGAAAGATTCTTAAGAGAAAGAGGATACAAAAAGGATAATATAGTTGTTATATCTAATTATGTAGGTTTTTCTATAGAGTGTGCCTTAGCTCAAGGAATAAAGGATTTAACCATAGTAGGTCATATAGGAAAGTTAAGCAAGATTGCCTTTGGATGTTTCAATACACATAGTAGGGTTTCAGATGTTAGATTAGAAGTTATAGCCTTAGAGCTTACCTTAATGGGATATGATTTAGAACTAGTACAAAAAGTTTTAGATCAAAAAACAAGTGAAGGTGCTGTAAGACTTCTTGGAGATGATTTTCCTATGTTATATGAAAGAATTGGAGAAAAGGTATTAAAGAGATTAGATATATATGCTTATGGTGAAGCAAGCTTTAATATTCTTATGTACTATGGATCAAAGGAAATGAAGTTACTATATGAATCTAAAAATTCAAACTTGTTTGATTAAACTTAAATTAGAAAGGAATGAAGGCTTTTGGTTAAAATATTAGGATTAGGACCAGGCCATGAAGACTATATAATTCCTAAAGTTATCAAGGAACTAGAAAAAAGTGATTATATAGTTGGTTTTGAAAGAGCAATTTCTAGCTTAAAGTTTTTAAATAGTATAAATGATGAAAGATTTAAGAGAGTAAAAGGTTTAAAAGAAATAATAGAATTTCTAAATGAAAATAAGGAAAAGAGGATTTCAATAGTTGCCTCAGGAGATCCAACCTTTTATGGAATTACAAATTATATATGTAAGAATTATGAGGGGGAAGTTTCTATTGTTCCTGGAATAAGTTCTTTTCAATATTTAACATGCAGAGTTAATAAAACTTGGAATGATGCTTTTGTTGGAAGTATGCATGGAAGAGAAGAGAATTTTATAGAAGTTGTGAAGGAAAACAAACTTTCTATTTGGTTAACAGATAAAAAAAATACTCCTTCTGAGCTAAGTAAAAGGTTAATAGAAAATTCTATAGAATGTACTATATATGTTGGAGAAAATCTTTCTTATGAAGATGAAAATATAACAATTGGAAACCCAAGAGAAATTTGCGAAAAGGATTATGGAGATTTATCTGTAATAATAATTGAAAGATAAATTTTCCTTTGGAGGATATATGAAGTTTATAAAAGATTCAGAGTTTATAAGAGGAAAATGTCCTATGACAAAAGAGGATATTAGAATCCTTACTATTAGTAAATTAGATTTAGATAAAGATTCTAATTTTTTAGATATAGGAAGTGGAACTGGTAGTATTACTATTCAAGCTTCTAAATTTATAGAAGAGGGATCTGTATTTTCTATAGAAAGAGATGAAGAAGCCATAAGGGTAACTAAGGAGAACTTAAAAAAGTTTAATTGTAATAATGTTACTCTTTTAGAGGGGGATGCTATAGAACATATGGAATCACTTTCAAATGAGATTAAAAAAGAAAAAATCTCAAAATTTGATTCTATATTTATAGGAGGCTCTGGTGGAGGCCTTGAAAAAATTATAAATATATCAGATGAAATCTTAAAAGATGATGGAGTTTTAGTATTAAACTTTATAACTTTAAACAATGCATATAATGCAATAGAATTTTTAAAGAAATTAGAATATAAAACAGAAATTTCTTTAGTTAACATAAGTAAAAATAGAGAAAATACATACATGATGATTAGCAATAATCCAATTTTTATTGTTAAGGCATTTAAGGAGGAAAATTAATGGCAATATTATATGGAATAGGTGTAGGACCAGGAGATAGTGAACTATTAACAATAAAGGCAGTAAAGGCTATTGAAAATAGTGATGTTATAGTAGCACCAAGTGCAGAAGAAGGCGGAGAGAGCATAGCATTAATAGCAGCTCAGGAGTACATAAAAGAAGGAACAGAAATAGCTGTTAAACATTTTCCAATGGGAAAGAAAAACAGAGAATTAAAAGTTAAAGAGGCTTATGACTTTATTTTAGAAAAACTTAAAGAAGGAAAAAATGTAAGTTTCTTAACTATAGGAGATCCTTATGTTTATAGTACTTACATACATTTATTAAATTATGTAGAAGATCATGGTTTCCATGTAAAAACTATTCCAGGAATAACATCTTTCTGTGCTGCAGCTAGCATAGTTGATAGAACATTAGTTGTAGGTAATGAACCATTACTTGTTCTTCCAGCAGGTAGAGTACATGACATAAAAGATGAAAAGTTCGTTGTAATAATGAAAGTTTATAAAAAAGAAGAAGAAGTTTTAGATGTCTTAGAAGAAAAAGGATTTGACTATGTGCTAGTTAGTAGAGCAGGTAGAGAAGGGGAAAAAGTTCTAAGAACTAGAGAAGAAATCTTAAATCATAGAGATTACATGTCTTTAATACTAGCAAGTAAATAGATAAAAATTATAAATAAAAATCGTATTTTATTAGGAGGCAAAGGATAAAATGTTATATTTTATAGGTGCAGGTCCAGGAGCTGTTGATTTAATAACTGTTAGAGGAAGAAATTTATTAGAAAAAGCGGATGTTGTAATATATGCAGGATCTTTAGTAAGCAAAGAACATCTAAATGTTTGTAAAGAGGGAGTTAAAATATATAACTCAGCTTCAATGACTTTAGAAGAGGTAGTTGAAGTTATAAAAGAAAATGATGGTGAAGATAAAGTAATAGTAAGACTTCACACTGGAGATCCATCAATATATGGAGCTATTAAGGAACAAATGGATGAACTAGACAAGTTCAATATACAATATGAGGTTGTACCTGGAGTAAGTTCATTTACAGCAGCAGCTTCAGCTATAAAGAAAGAGTTTACTCTTCCATCAGTAACTCAAACTGTTATATTAACTAGAGTTGAAGGAAGAACACCAGTACCAGAGACAGAGGATTTAGAAAAGTTAGCTTCAATAGGAGCTTCTATGGCATTATTCCTTTCTATATCAATGATTGATAAGGTAGTTGAAAAATTAAAAAGAGGATATGGAAGAGAAGATGTTCCTATAGCTGTAATTTCCAGAGCAACATGGGATGATCAAGAAATAATGATAGGAACATTAGAAAATATATCAGAAAAGGTTAAGGAAGCTGGTATAAATAAATGTGCTCAAATATTAGTTGGAGATTTCATTGACTGTAATTATGAGAAGAGTCTTCTTTATGATAAGCATTTTACTCATATGTTCAGAAAAGGAATTGAATAAATATGATTGGAATAATAAGTGTTACTGAAAAGGGAGACTTTATAGGGGATAAGCTTAAGGATTTTTTTGAAGAAAATAATATTAGTTTCAAAGGAATTTATAAAAGTAAATGTGAAGATTTTTCTTTAAAAGGAGCCACACAGGAAATGTTTGAAACTTGTAAGAATATTATTTTTATAAGTTCAACAGGAATTGCAGTTAGGGCTATAACTCCCTTTATAGTAAAAAAAGATAAGGATCCAGGGATTGTTGTGGTTGATGTAAACAATAAGTTTACTATAAGTTTAGCAGGAGGACACATTGGTGGAGCAAATGAATTAACTTTAGAAGTAAGCAAAGTTTTAAATAATATTCCAGTTATAACAACTGCCACAGATAACCAAAATAAAGTTGCACCAGACATGGTTGCTAAAACTAATAATCTTATTATAGAAGATTTAAAAAAGGCTAAAGACATGGCTTCAAGGTTAGTAAACAATAAAAAAGTTTATTTTTTAGATGATAATAATTTAATTAAATTGCCTTTAGGTTATGAAAGTACATATTTATTAAAAGACAATACTCTTTGGATAACTAATAAGGAAAAAAGTGAAGAGGAAAATCTTAAGGGAGTTTTAAGATTAATAAGAAAAAATATATTACTTGGAGTAGGTTGCAGAAAAGGAGTGTCTTCACAAGAGTTAATAGATTTTGTGAAATCTTCACTTAAGGATTTAAATATTGATAAGAGAGCTGTCTTGAAAATAGGATCAATAGATTTAAAAAAAGAGGAAAAGGCTATTTTAGATTTAAGTGAATATTTAAATTGTCCTTTTGAAACATTTTCTAAGGATGAGATTAAAGGTGTTCAAGATGAATTTGAAGGCAGTGATTTTGTAGAAAAATCTGTTGGAGTAAGAGCTGTATCAGAGCCAGCAGTTCTTTTAATGAATGGAAATATTATAGTAAATAAACTAAAGAAAAATGGAATGACGTTAACTATTGGAGAGCTTAAAAGGTAAAGAAAATGGTAGTAAGCTTTATAAAGGTAGAAAAAATTCTATTAAGATAAATGCCTTAGAAATTATTTAAAATCGTAGTAGAAAAGTAAAGCTTTAATAAGCTTATAACCATAATACTTTACAACTTAAGCTACATAATAAGGAGGAATAAGAATGGGAAAATTATATGTAATTGGAATTGGGCCAGGTGGATTAGATGAGATGACTTTAAGAGCAGTTAAAGCTATTGAAGAATCTGATATAATAGTTGGTTACACTAAATATATAGAAATGGTTAAAGACTTAATAAAAGATAAGGAAATCTTTAAAACTGGTATGCGTGGAGAAGAAGAAAGATGCAGAGAAGCCTTAGAACTTAGTAAGGATAAAAAAGTTGCTTTAATAAGTACTGGAGATTCAGGGATTTATGGTATGGCTGGACTTATCTTAGAGATGAGAAAAGATGAAGATGTTGAAATAATACCTGGTATTACAGCATCTAGTGCAGCAGGATCAGTTTTAGGTGCTCCTTTAATGCATGATAACTGTAACATAAGTTTAAGTGATTTAATGACTCCTTATGAAGATATAAAGAAAAGAGTTCGCTTAGCAGCAGAGGGAGATTTCGTAATTTCTCTTTACAATCCAAAGAGTAAGGGAAGACCACACTATTTAAGAGAGTGTGTTGATATAATTAAGGAATTTAGAGGAGAGGAAACTCCTATAGCAGTTGTTAGAAATGCTTTAAGAGAAGGAGAAAGTAAAGAAATATTTACTTTAAAAGACTTTAATGATGAAGTAGTTGATATGTTCTCAATAGTAATCATAGGAAACTCAAAAAGTTATATTAAAGATGGATATTTTGTAACTCCAAGAGGATATAAAATAAAAAAATAAAACTAATGGGGTGAGAATGTGATTGCACTTATATTAGGAACTTCAGAAGGAAGAGAGTTTTTACAAAAGCTTAAGGGGTTTGAAGAAAAAATAGTTATATCTACAGCTACAGAATATGGTGGAGAACTTTTGAAAGAATTTCCAGTTGCATTTATGAATACAAAGCCTTTAGATGAAGAAGGACTTTTAAATTTTGCTAAAGAATTTAATTTAAAAGGAATAGTTGATGCTTCTCATCCTTATGCAAAGAATGTTAGTGAAAACACAATAAAGGTATGTAAAAAATTAAACATAGAATACATAAGATATGAAAGAAATGGTGTACTAAAAGAGTTAGACAATCCTAATATTATTAGAATAAGTGGATTAGACAAGCTTAAAGAATTAGACTCTACTATTAATGGGCCAATTTTAAATACCACAGGAAGTAATGGAGTAAAGCAGATATTAGAATCTTCTCTTGAAAATAGAGTTATTCATAGAGTATTACCTTCAAAAAAGGTTATGAATGATCTTATAGATTTAGGGGTTAAGATAGAAGATATAATTGCTATAAAAGGTCCTATTGGCTATGAACTTAATAAGGCTTTTATAGATGAATACAAGGCAAAGGCTCTTTTAACTAAAGATAGTGGTGAAAGAGGAGGAGCTTTAGAAAAAGCAAAGGCTGCACTAGATTCAAATATTAAATTAATAATAGTTGAAAAGCCTAAGGTAGATTATGGTAGATGTTTTTCTGATATAGATGAAACAGTAAAATACATTAAAAATATTTTGAAATAACAGGGGGATAAAATGAGAAGAAAAAGAATTTTAGGTTTAGCTACTATAGGGTTGGTATTTTCCTTAGCTTTAGCAGGATGTACTGGAAGTTCAAAGGGAAGTACAGCTTCAAAAAACACTGAGGAAGGTTACCCAGTAACAATAAGTACATATGATCAAAGTGGAAAGGAATTTCAGGAAACTTTTGAAAGTAAACCTAAGAGGGTTATTAGTACAAATCAAACTACTACAGAAATAATGCTTGATTTAGATCTACAGGATTCCTTAGTTGGAACATCATTTATGGATAGTCCTATACTTCCAAGATTAGAAGATAAGTATAAAAATATAAATGTTCTATCAGAAACATATCCAAGTAAGGAAGCTGTTTTAGCTTTAAATCCAGATTTAATAATGGGATGGAAAAGTGTATTTTCAGATAAAAATCTAGGTTCTGTAGAATCATGGAATGAAAAAGGGGTTAAAACTTTTATTCAAAGAAACTCTGGTATTTCAAAAGAGCAGACTTTAGATGATGTTTATTATGATATAAATGATATAGGTAAGATATTTAATATAGAAGAAAAATCAACTAAATATGTTGATGATATGAAAGAAAGAATAAATAATATTTCTGAAAAGATAAAATCAGTTAAAGAACCTATGAAAGTCTTAGTAATAGAAGGTGAGGGAGAAAATAAATATAGAGTTTATGGACCTAAAACCTTAGTTTCAGATATGGTTTCAAAAGCTGGTGGTACTAATGTGGCAAAGGAATCAGGTAGTGTTGGAGTTGAGAATATAATAGAAATGAATCCAGATGCTATAGTTCTTATACATTACTTAAATCAAAATAAAGATAACAAAGAAGAAAAAGCATTATTAGAAAATCCAGCTTTAAAAAATGTAACTGCAATAAAAGAAAATAAAATAATATATACTCCTCTTTCAGAAACATATGCAGGTGGTGCAAGAACTGTAGAGGGAATAGAAAGAATAGCAAGGGGATTATACCCAGACTTATTAAAATAAATTAAGTAAAATAGGAACTCTAAGGAACTAAGCTTAAAAATAGTTTCTTAGAGTTTAATAATATATTTTAGGGAGAGATAGGTAAGATTGTTTAAATTAAGTTGGAGAAAAGACAAAAAAGTTTTCATTGCAGTTTTATTAATTTTACTTTTTATATCATCCATAATATTAGGAATATCTTTTGGTGCTGTTGATATTCCACCTTATGATGTTTATAGAGTGTTTTTATATAAGGTTTTTGGAATTAAGATTGGAAATTTAGATGAAATATTAAATAGTACTTTATTTGATATAATATGGGGAGTGAGAATGCCTAGAGTGCTTTTAGGAGCTTTTGCAGGTATGGCCTTAGCTATGGTTGGTGTAATTATGCAAGCTACTATACAAAACCCTTTAGGGGATCCTTACATACTAGGATTGTCATCTGGAGCATCTTTAGGTGCTACATTTTCAATACTAATAGGATTTTCAGGAGTATTATCAAGCTTTGGAGCACCATTAGGAGCATTTTTAGGAGCTTTAATGGCATCTGTATTTGTTTATTTTTTAGCGAAAATAGGTGGTCGTATAACTCCTTTTAAGATGATATTAGCTGGTATGGTTATAAGTTCTATATGTTCATCACTTACAAGCTTAATAATATTTTTATCAAAGGATAACGAAGGCATAAGAACAGTTAACTTTTGGATGATGGGAAGTTTGGCTGGAGCGGAATGGAGTAATATAGTTCTTCCAATAGTAATATCAGTTATACCACTAATATACTTCTTTACTCAATATAGAAATTTAAACTTAATGGTATTAGGAGATGAAACATCTATTACTTTAGGGTTAAATATTGAAAAGCATAGAAAAATATATATGATACTTTCATCTTTGATAACTGGAGTTATTGTATCAGTATGTGGAACTATAGGATTTGTTGGAATTATGATTCCACACATTGTAAGACTTATATTTGGAACAGATCATAAAACTTTACTACCTTTTAGTGCTTTAGTTGGAGCTATATTTCTTATATGGGCAGATGTAATTGCTAGATGTGCTATTGCTAATATGGAACTTCCCATAGGAATAATTACTTCTGTAATAGGAGCCCCTTTCTTATTATGGCTTATGGTAAAAGGAACTGGAGAAAAGGAGTAAGGTGTATGATAAGATTAGAAAATCTAGAAGTTTCTATAAATAAAAGTGAAATTATAAAGGGAGTTTCATTTCATGTTAATAAGGGTGATTTTGTTGGGCTTATAGGGCCAAATGGAAGTGGGAAATCAACCATATTAAAAACTATATATAAGTTAATTGATAAAAAATGTGGTGCAATATACATAAATGGTAAAGAAATAGATAGCATTAGTATAAAGTCAATGGCAAGAGAATTAGCAGTAGTAAGCCAATTTAATCAATATAATTTTAGTTTTAAGGTTAAAGATATTGTTCTTATGGGAAGAAATCCATATAAAAGGACTTTTCAATTAGACAATAAAGAAGATTATGATATAGTAAGAGAAGCTTTAGAAAAGGTTAATATGCTTGAATATAAGGATAGAGATTTTCTGAATCTTTCAGGAGGAGAAAAACAAAGGGTATTATTAGCAAGAGCCTTAGCACAAAAAACAGAAATTCTTTTATTAGATGAACCTACAAATCATTTAGATATTAAGTATCAAATAGAAATAATGAATATAGTTAAAGAGTTAAATATAACGGTATTAGCTGCACTTCATGATATGAATTTAGTTTCAGCTTATTGTAATAAAGTATATATGATTGATAAAGGAAAAGTAGTTTATGGAGGAGAAACAAAAGAAGTTTTAACTCCTAAAAATATAAAAGATGTTTTTGGTGTTGAATGTGAAATAGGAAAAAATTCAAAAGGACATATAACAATAAACTTTTTATTTTAGATAATGACTCTGTTTTAAGATTATAACTTAAGGCAGAGTTTTTATTATATAAACATGGAATTATTTAAAGTTAGTGTTGATTTTAAGTTAGATATAAATATTTATAAAAGGTTTGAAAATCAAAATAAAATAATATAAAATTACAATATGGAAATAAGTTTTTGAATCTGTTAAGTTGTTATGAAAAAATAGCTTAACTATTCTTAAAATTACTCGTT
>OAVR01000014.1_pt1 | contig 170420 bp, 160 predicted proteins | sample 1476451 | NCBI WGS metagenome assembly OAVR01 (sample SAMEA2580105, study PRJEB22360) | human gut metagenome | biome: human gut; feature: human-associated habitat; material: faeces | place: Denmark | collected 2008/2010 | reverse complement strand
GCACCGCAGGATTTTAAGTCCTGTGCGTCTGCCAGTTCCGCCACTTCGGCATGTCATCGTGTTTCCCAACGACAAGATTTATTATACATAAGCATAAGCATACTGTCAACATATTTTTTAAAGTTTTTTATAAAATTTATTATAAATATTAACAAGCCCTCATGAAATCTAGCATTCAGTTAAAAAAAATCATAAAAAATATCCTTAATCATATATAGTTTTTTAGAAAAAACTATATAACACCCAAAATTAAGCTTAAAAATAATTAAAATGAAGAAATGTTTTTATCATAATCTATATTTTATTTTTTATTATTGAAATTCTATTTTAAATCAATGTTAAAATTCTACAAATACAAAATATAAAATCTAAATTTAAAATCCCCTAGATATACTCTAAGGGATTTTAAGAAATATTATATTGATTTTCTTTTTCTTTGTTTTACATCTTGATGTTTTTTTACATCTTGAAGTCTTTCTTCACTATCCTTTAAAAACTTTGACATTATATCTTCAAAGTTTTGTTTTGGCTTAGCTTTCTTTTCATTATTCCAATCAAAATCTGCAGGTTTAACAGATTTCTTCTTTGGTGGCATAGCTTGCTTTATTGATAAGCTTATTTTGCCTTTATCATCAACTGATATTACTTTCACTTTAACTTTGTCATCTTCTTTAAGATGCTCTCTTATATCTTTAACATAAGTATCTGCTACTTCAGATATATGAACTAAACCTGTCTTTCCTTCCACTTCAACAAACGCACCAAAGTTTGTGATGTTAATTATTCTACCCTCTAATATGTTTCCTGCCATTAAGGTCATGTTTAAAAGTTTCCTCCTTAAATTTATAAATAAAATATATGTTATTTTTAATAATAACCTTATTTATTCTGATTGTTTTTTTCTTCAGAATTATTTTGCTTATCTTGAGGTGAATCGGAGTTAGTAATAACCTTCTCGCCATCTTTAATCATACCTAATCTTTCTCTAGCCATTCTCTCTATGTATTCGTCTGTTGAAGATTGGTTTACCTCATCTTGTAACTTCTTATTTTTATCTTGAAGCTCATTAAGCTGAGTTTGCTTGGCTTCTATGTCTTTGTGTATTTTATTCATTGTAAGTTCTTGTCTAACATAAGAAATAACCAATATAGCAATTAATATAATTATTACCATATTTTTTAAATTCATTCTTTTTTTCACTCTTATACCCCCATACTTGCAACGGTATGATATAAGTCTATTGTAAACACTATTATAGCTTAATTCAAGCAATTTTTACCTTATGAATTAACTTTTTAATTCGTAAATGTATTTTTAAATGCATATCTTATATTTTTAAATATTATTCTTATATTCTTTAATAGTATAGCTAGAATTTTATGTTGTATTCTTCTAAAATATTTAGATAATGTTTTTAAATAAATAACTAAAGTTATCCCCATAAACACATATACATACACACCTAGAAGTGCATAATTATATTTTAGTAAAAATACAAATACAATTAAACTACACCATATCCAAAATAATATATCTTCAATTGTTATTAATATTTTATTTTTGCAAACTCCTCTAAATTCTCTATAAATATCAAACAAAAATCCAACTATTATTCCAGATAATATTGCAAAAATAACAATTTTAAATTGAATATTTATATCTAAAAGCATATCTCCCACCTATTTAAATATTTTAGAAAGTAAATTTATATTTCTTTTACGCTTATTTTTTTTATTTAAGTAATCAATATTACTAATAAATCCTCCTATTATAACCTCCCCATTTTGAACATCTAATTTATTCATCTTTAATTCAGATCCCTTTATTAATAATGGACCTAAATCTGTTTTCAAACTTATTTTTTCTTCGTCAAAGTTTATAACTTCATTTACACCTGTAATAGATAAATTTTTTCTATTTTCTAAAGATAAACTGCTTGCACCTTGTATGGTTTTATTTTCACTTTTTTTATCAGTCATAAGAAAGCCTCCTATGTAAAAAAATATTTTCCCTAACTTATGATTATTCATCTTTACACAAAAAAATGACTAATATAATCTTTTAAATTATATTAGTCATTTTTAATAATAAAGCTTTAAGTGAACCATATTATTCTTTATCTTCTTCGCCTTCTAATATCTCATACATCTCTTTAGCATTTTCTTTTCTAACATGCTCAGCAATGTTTATAACTCTTGCTTTTAAAGTTCTGTTTCCAAATAATATTTCTATTATATCCCCTTCTTTTATATCATTTGAAGGTTTTGCAACTTTTCCATTTATTATTACCCTTCCACTTTCACAAGCTTCCTTAGCAACTGTTCTTCTTTTAATTATTCTAGAAACTTTTAAATATTTATCTAATCTCATAGGATATCCTCCTTTACTTTAAAGAAACTTCATTAGTAGATAAAAAAGCCCGAGTAATAACTCGGGCTTTTTTAAAGTTAAATTAACCAAACTTAAAATATCTAAAATTAAGCGTTAACTCTTTCTTTTAACTCTTTACCTGGCTTGAATACAGGAGCTATTGAAGCAGGTATTTTTATAACTTCTTTAGTTCTTGGGTTTCTTCCTTCTCTTTCAGCTCTTACTCTAGTTTCGAAAGTTCCGAATCCAACTAATTGAACTTTGTCACCATTTTCTAAAGTTTCGCTAACGCTTTCTATGAATGCTTTTAAAGCTAATTCAGCATCTTTTTTAGTTAAGTTGCTTTTTTCAGCCATGCTTGTTATTAATTCTGCTTTATTCACTTTTACATCCTCCTTAAAATTCCAGTTAGTTTACTGCAATAATTGTTTACCAGTTATCAAAATGAACTAGTATCAACTTATATTATCATAATATATATTTCTTTCTTTGTATAGTCAATACTTTCAATTTTTGCCCTAAAAATACTGATATTTTTGCATTTTTTTTAAAATTTATGCTTTTTTTCATTTTAATAAGCCATAAATTAGTAAAAACACTTATTTTTCACTTGTTTTAGCCTCTTCCCATAGTTTATCCATCTCTTCTAAAGTCATATCTTTTAAATTCTTATTGTTTTTTATTGCTTCATTTTCAATATAAGAGAATCTATTTATAAACTTTTTAATTGTCTTATCTAAAGCTAATTCTCCATCGACCTCTAGGAATCTTGCCACATTTATACAAGCAAAAAGTAAGTCACCTACTTCACCTTCTATTATTGACTTATCTTCACAATTATAAACCTCTTTTATTTCATTTAATTCCTCTTTTACCTTATCCATAGCACAGTTTACATCATCCCAGTCAAAGCCTACCTTTTTTGCTTTCTTTTGAACCTTATAAGCTCTTGTTGTAGCTGGAAGAGATTTAGCTATGTTTTGCATTTCTTCTGTTAAAGTTTTAATACCTTTTTCTTCTTTCTTAATTTCATCCCAATTTACTAAAACTTGCTCTGAAGTATTTGCTTCTTCATTTCCAAATACATGAGGATGCCTATTTATCATTTTATTTGATATTCCACCTATTACATCCATAATATCAAAATATCCATCTTCCTTGCCTATAGAAGCATGGAATACAACTTGAAGTAAAACATCGCCAAGCTCTTCTATTAAAGCATCCTCATCTTCATTTTCAATAGCATCTATCACTTCATAGCATTCTTCTAAAAGAGCGCTCTTTAAACTCTCATGAGTTTGATCTCTATCCCAAGGACATCCACCTGGGTTTCTTAAAGTTTCTATAATATCTAATAAATCTTGAAAATCTTTTTTATTTCCTAAATCTTTAGGTATATATATTGAAGTTAAATAATCTATATCTTCTTGCCAATCTAATTCATATAGAGGTATTTTTCTTATACTCTCTAAACCTTCAACTCCAGCCGCTCTTACAAATATTATCTCAGTATCATCTTCATATCCTTCTAAAAGTCTTAACTTAACTTCTGAAGCTATAAAATTATTATAAACTTGAGTTATTATAGTTCCAACACGCTTATCTAATATTTGATTTTTCATGTCAAAGGCATCAATTATTTTTACACCTTCTATTGGATCTACTTGCAGAGCTTCCATCATAGCATCTACAAAGCTAACTGCTGGCAAAACTTCATACTGAATATTATTTTCTTTACATAATTCAATTAAATTAACTACTGATTTTTCTGCCACTAAAGGATGACCTGGTACTGCATATATTAAATCCTCATCATCCTTAATTTTAGTTATTAAATCCTCTGCAATATATTTATATACATCATCAAAGCTATCATATTTTTCATATGCATGATCATATGATTCAAACTTAATTCCTTCATCTTTTAAGAAATCCACTGTAGGATGTTTTTCTGTTCTAAAATATATATTTTTATTGTTTTTTAATTCTTTTAAAGCACCTATTGTTAATGCTTCATAGGCACCTGGCCCTAGACCCATTATCTTAAGCATTCCATATTCTCCTTCGCAACTTATAAAAATTAATTTCTTAGTCGTCCCTTCATTTCTTCTACGCTAAAAATTTTAAGTACAAACAATGATATCATATATATAATAATACCAACAAATACAGCTATTAAGCAAGATATACTGTTACTTCCGCTATATTTTAAAGCTTGTGTATATAAATATAAAACTGTACCAATCATTAAAATTGATGCGAAGATAGGCTTTATTATTACATCTTTTATATTAGGAGCATACTTAAACCTCTTAGCCATATATAGTAAATTTAATATTAATACAACAGAATAAGATATTATTGTTGCTATTACAGCACCATAAATATTTAAAGATCTTATAGGTATTAAATTCATAGTTAATAATACTTTTAATATACACCCTATAAAAAGATGAAAAACAGGTCTATAATAATATCCCATTCCTTGTAATATAGATGTTGTTATCTGCGTTCCAACTAAAAATGGAACACTAATCGATAAATATTTTAATATCATAAATCCATCAGCTTTTCCTGGAAACAAAAGATTCATTATAGGTTCTGCCATAAAAAATAAACCTAAAAAACACGGAATAGAAACTATCATACATAATTTCATTGTAGTATCTATTTTTTCTTTAACTTGTACTTTATTTTTAAGAATATATAATTCAGAAATTATAGGTATTATTGAAGCCGCTAATGCAGTTGCTAATGTCATAGGAATATTAGTAAACACAGTAGCTTTCCCTGTAAGCTGAGCATATAAAACAGTGGCCTCTTGACCTGTAAATCCAGCTTGCAAAAGTTTTTGAGGAACTAAGACAGAATCTATAACCCCCATAACACTTCCTACAGCAGCACCTATAGATATAGGAAGAGCTATATTTATTATTTCCATAAATATTTTATGACTCCCTTTTATTTTCCCTAGTTTAAAACTCTTTTTTATTTTTTTATATTTAGGAATTAAATATAAGGCTGCTACAAATGCTCCAGCTACGGCTCCAAAGGATGCTCCCCCTGCAGAATATTCAATTCCTTTATCTATTAATATATAAGCTAATCCAACACCAACTATAACTCTACCTATTTGCTCTAGTATTTGAGATATAGCCGTTGGAGTCATATTCTGAAATCCTTGAAAAAAACCTCTAATAGGGGTTATTATTCCTATTAAAGTAGGAGCTAAACAAATTCCTAATATAGAGTAATAGGCCTTATCATCCCATTTTAAAAATGGTAAAAGAAATTTACCACCTACAGCTAAAAATATGCTTGTCCCTATTCCTAGTAAAACCATTACCTTTAAAGCTTCTTTTATTACCTGAAAACTTTCCTCATACTTTCCTAGAGCATTTTTCTCAGATACTAATTTAGATACTGCTATAGGTATTCCTGCTGCAATTGCAACAAAAAGCATATATAAAGGATAGGTCATTTGATAATATCCTAAGCCTTCATCTCCTATTAACATTATTAATGGCCATCTAAAAAATAAACCAAGAAACTTGGCTAAAATACCAGCACAAGCAAGTACAAGACTACCTTTTATAAGGGATTGTTTCTTCATAAAATACCTCCAAATTTAAATTAACCAAATTATATTAAAATACTATAAAAAGTGCGTGGATTTAATATTACTTAATTTAAGTAAGGATTTACTTTCTCTAAATTAAGTCTCATTTTATATTATTTTAAATTCAGAGGTATTATTACTATTTAAAATACAAATATTTAATTATGATAGCTTTATTATTGTTCCATTTGTTTGCCTAAGAATGCAGCTGCTGTTTCTGCTAGTTTTTGTTCAACCTCTCCTAAAGCTTTACCTTCTTTAGAAAGTATAACCACTGATCCTATAGCATCACCCTCAGCTAATATAGGCGCTATAACCTGACCACTATATTTACTTTCATCATCGTCACCATGGATTGGTATTAAATTTTTATTAGCAGCACCTAATACTACTGATTTTCTCTTATCCATTATATCTTCTAACTCATCACTTATTTTTCTTTCTAAGAACTCTTTTTTAGAAGTTCCACTTACAGATATAAATGCATCATTATCTGATATAAGAATTATATGACCTGTAGATTGTTGTAAAGCTTCAGCATATTCTTTTGAAAAATCTGTTAGCTCCCCTATTGGTGAGTATTTTTTTAATATTACTCCCCCATCTCTATCAGTAAAAATTTCTAAAGGATCTCCTTCTCTTATTCTTAAAGTTCTTCTTATTTCTTTAGGTATTACAACTCTACCTAAATCATCAATACGTCTTACTATTCCAGTAGCTTTCATTTATATGTACCTCCCTGTATAAATACTAATCACTAATCTTTGTCTACACTAATAGTATTTAATTTATTTGAAATTTTATGCACATTGATTATATTTATGTCATCTTTAAATTTAATAGCCAATTTAAGAAAACATTTATCAAAAATTCAAAAAAAAAAAGACTTATGGAATAACTTCCATAAGTCTTAACAAAAACTATTTGCTTATTTTTAATCCTTCTTTTAATTTATCATCATAAACTTTAACATTTAAATCTTTTTTCCATTGATCCATATCTGCTTTAAACTTTTCTGAATCCTTTTGCTGTTTTAAAATTTGTATTATTTGTGATTTAACCTCATCAAATGGTAACTGTGCTCCTTTTTCATAAGTAGCTCCAGCTTGAATTATATGATATCCAAATTGAGTTTTTATAGGCTTAGATATTTCTCCTTCTTTTAATGGTTTTAATCCATCTACAAATTCTTGAACTAATCCTGAGTTTTCTGCAGGTACTACTCCTAGGTTTTCTGCTATAGGTTTCTTATTCTCTAATTTATTATTTTCATATTTTGCAAATAAATCATTAAATGTTGTTTTTCCTGATTGAATTTCATCATAAGCTTTTTGAGCCTCTTCTTCATTTTCAAATAATAAGTGTTTTGTAAGAACTCCAGACTCCTTAGCTACAAACTGTTGTTTATTCTCATCATAGTATTTTTGTGCGTCCTCATCAGTTACCTTTACATCTTTAATAATATAATCTTGAACAGCTTCATTTATAACTTGATTTTTTATTACATCCTTGAATGTATCTTCTGTATATCCTTCTGCTTCTAAAGCTTTGTCAAAATTATCTCCCATGCCTTTTTTAATATTATCAAATTTTTCATCTACTTTTTTCTTAATATCTTCCTCTGATGGTTTTATTCCTAATTTATCCGCTTCAATAGCTAAAACTTTGTCAGTTACTAATCCCTGTACTACACTTTGTCTTTGTTGTAATATTTGTTGTGCAACTTGAGGATCATCCATATACTTATCGCCATATTGGCTTTTCATTTGAGTAAAGACTCCTTTTAAATGCGAATCAACCTCTCCTAAAGTTATTTTCTCTCCGTTAACTGTAGCTACAGTCGTCTTATCAATAGCGGCTTGAGTTTTTTCTACCATATTACACCCAACAGCACTAAACATTAAAACTCCCACTAGTGCAGATGCGACTATTTTTTTTACACTTACCATTTTAATACCTCGCCTTTCTCCTATTAAAATTTACATAATATTCTAGTCAAATTCTATTTTAGTATATCAATGTTACAGTAATATTTCAATTTATAAATTATTAATTATTTAAAGCTATTAACTTATCCAACATCTCTTTAAAAGTAGATAAAACATCTTCTTTTTTCTTATCCTTAACTCTATATAAAATTGTTGGTTTATCTCCAAATTCAATTAATATATCATCTTTATATTCTTCTAAAAGTACTTTAAATATTCTCTTATCTGTTCTTTCTCTACTTTCAAATATAAATATTACATCTTCATTCTTTTCTTTTATTTCTTCAATATTTAAGAGTTTAGCTTTACTTTTTATATAAGCTATATCCATAAGATTATAAACTGTATTTGGTATATTAGAAAATCTATCTTCTAATTCCTCTCTAACATATTCATAATCCTCTTCATTTTCTATAGCCGCAATTTTCTTATATACTTCAATCTTTTGAATTTCATCTTTTATATAACTTGAAGGAATAAATGCATCCACTTTTAAATCTACAGTTGTCTCTACTGGCTCTCTTTCTATTTCACCCTTAACAATTTTTATAGTGTCTTCCAACATTCTACAGTATAAATCATATCCTATGGCAGCCATATGCCCATGTTGAGCTGAACCCATCATATTTCCAGCTCCTCTTATTTCAAGGTCTCTCATGGCTATTTTAAATCCTGATCCAAGCTCTGTAAAATCTTTTAAAGCTTTAAGTCTCTTCTCTGCTACCTCAGTTAATACCTTATCTCTTTGATATAGGAAATATGCATAAGCAACCTTGTTACTTCTACCAACTCTTCCTCTTAATTGGTAAAGCTGAGATAGTCCCATTTTATCTGCATCATTTACTATCATTGTGTTTACATTTGAAATATCAATTCCTGTTTCTATTATAGAAGTACATACTAAAACATCATACTTTCTTTCCATAAAGTCTATCATTTCAGTTTCTAACTGTCTCTCTGTCATTTGTCCATGAATAACAGTTGCCTTACACTCTGGAACAAGCTCCTGTATATAGTTAGCTACTTCTTGAATACTTTCAACCCTATTATGAACAAAATAAACTTGACCATCTCTATTAATTTCTCTTAAAATTGCATCTCTAATAAGTTGATCATTTTGTTCTACAACATAGGTTTGAATAGGATATCTATTCTCTGGTGGAGTCTCTATTACAGAAATATCTCTTACTCCTGTAAGTGACATATGAAGAGTTCTAGGTATTGGCGTTGCACTTAAAGTAAGAACATCCACATTCTTCTTAAAACTCTTAATCTTTTCTTTTTGAGCTACCCCAAATCTTTGCTCTTCATCCACAATAAGAAGACCTAAATCCTTGAACTGAATATCTTTAGAAACAAGTCTATGAGTACCTATTAATATATCAATATTTCCTTCTTTTAAAGCTTTTAAAGTTTCTGTTTGTTGCTTCTTAGTCCTAAATCTACTTATCATATCAATAGCTATAGGGAATCCAGAAAATCTTTTTTTCATATTCTTATAATGTTGCTCTGCTAGTATTGTTGTAGGCACTAAAAATGCTACTTGCTTTCCTTCCATTACAGCCTTAAATGCGGCCCTAATGGCAACCTCTGTTTTTCCATATCCAACATCACCACAAAGTAATCTATCCATAACTTTGTTTGCTTCCATATCGCTCTTTATATCTTCAATAGCTGATAATTGGTCTGGTGTTTCTTCATATGGAAATTCATCTTCAAATTGCTTTTGCCATTGAGTATCCTTTGAAAATTTATAGCCCTTTACAGTTGATCTCTCAGCATATAATTTTACTAAGTCACCAGCTATGTCATTTATTGATTTTCTTACCTTAGCCTTAGCTTTTTGCCACTCATTTCCTCCTAATTTACTTATCTTAGGAGAAGCACTATCTGATCCAATGTATTTTTGAACTAAATCTAATTGTTCAACTGGCACATATAACTTATCACCTTTTGAATATTCAATATCCAAATAATCTCTTTTATGTCCTTGAACTTCTATTTGTTTTATACCTTTATAAACACCTATACCACTATTTACATGAACTACGTAGTCTCCAGGCTTTAACTCAGCAAAACTCTTAATTTTAGATACACCTTTTGATTTTTTCCTCTTAGTTTTTTTAGCTCTTTTACCCTCACCAAAAACACTCTTATCTGATATTAAACAAAGTTTTATATCAGGGTACTCAAATCCTTTACTCTGCTCTCCAAAGGTTATTACAACTTCTCCATTATTTATTTCATCAACATCGTCTTTATATACACTTTCTATCTCTAATTCTCTTAAAGTGTTTACTAATCTTTCTCCCCTTGGTCTTGTTCCTGAAAGTATTAAAGTTCTAAATCCGTTTTTCTTATTTTCTTTTATATCATCTATAAGCATATCAAGTTGACCTTGGTATCCACTCTTAGTACTTTGTTTCACTTCAACTTTATTGAAATTTTCTATAAATCCACCATCTCCAAAAGGAACTAAATTTATCACTTTATGCCCCTTAAATGCTTCTTCTACCACTTCAGCACTTAAGCTTAAATTAATTTGAGAAGGTAATATACTTCCTCTTTCTAAGAAAGCTTCATAATTTTCAGTAAACTCAAATACAGTACTTTCTAGCTTTCCCTTACATCTTTTAGCATCATCAATTATAAAGGTATAATTATTTAAATAATCAAATAGTGTTGCTGGTTTATCAAAGAAAAATGGTAGATAGCTATCTATAGTCTCAAAACTCCAATTTTCTTGTAATGATTCTATGTTTCTTTCTATTAATTTTCTAAGTCTCTCTTTTATTTCCTTATCAGAAACTTTGTTTTCAAACTCAGAAAGTTCTTTTCTCATCTTCTCTACAGCATGCTCTATAGTTTCTTTACTTAATATAACTTCCTTAGCAGGGAATATTTCTGCTCTCTTTACTTTTTCTATACTTCTTTGTGATTCTACATTAAAGGTTCTAATAGAATCAACTTCATCTCCAAATAACTCTATTCTAAAAGGATTAGCAGAATTAGGAGGAAATACATCTAATATTCCTCCTCTTAATGAAAATTCACCTTTTCCTTCAACTGTTTCTAATCTTTCATAACCTGATTCAATAAGTTTATGAGAAATCTCTTTAAAATCGACTTCATCTCCAACTTTAATTTTTAATATATGACTTTTATAAAGCTCCTTAGGTGTATAAGTTGCTGCAAAAGCATCTATAGAAGTAACTATAATTTTTTTAGTGCTTCTTAGCATTTCCTTTATAACCTTTAATCTTGCCCATCTTAAATCTCCAGAAATAGCATCTATATTGTAAAACACAATCTCTCTTGAAGGTAAATAATACACATTAGGTAAGTAAAAAGATAAATCCTCATATATATTTCTAGCTTCAATATCATTATGTGTAACAACAACTATAGGCTTATCTGATTCCTCATATATACCATTTATAAAATATGATTTCCCCGAATCAGATAAACCATTTATCATTACTGGATAATTACCTCCTTCCATAAAGGATTTAACCTTTTGAAAAGCATCACTATTTAATAAGGGAGCCATTAACCCCTGTAACCTCAATCTAAACACCACCATTCTAAAATAAATAAATTATTCTATATTAACTCCATTAAATTTATTCATTGATTCCTTAGCATCATTTTTTACAATTTCAACTATTGCATCACTTACTACTGGAATAACTTTCTCTATATGTTCCCTATCTTCCTTTGAGAATTTTCCTAAAACGTGATTTACTAAGTTATCTTTAGGTTGTCCTACACCAACTTTAACCCTTGGGAATTTATCTCCACCAAGATTTTGTATTATGCTCTTGATTCCATTATGGCCCCCAGCACTACCTTTTTCTCTTATTCTTAGTCTTCCTATATCTAAGCTTATATCATCATAAACTACTATTATTTCATCATCTTCTAACTTATAAAAGTTAGCAAGTTCTCTTATACTTTCTCCACTTAAGTTCATATATGTTAAAGGTTTTAATAAAATAACCTTTTTATTCTCTATAAATCCTTCACCACAGATACCTTTAAATTTTTCCCTATTTACATCAATATTATACTTATTTGCCATATAATCAATTACATCAAATCCAATATTATGTCTAGTTTGCTCATATTGTTTTCCAGGATTTCCTAATCCAACTATTAAAATCATATTAACCTCCATGTTGATTAAATTCTTATTTTTTAATTAAATCATTCTTTAATTATACTTTTACTATTAATATAAAACAACAAAAAACCCTTCACTAAATTATGTGAAGGGTTTTATTCTTTTAATCACTTTAAAGTTACAGAAATATCTTTTACGGTATCTCCTCTTATAACTTTAAGTTTAATTATGTCACCTACAGAATGTTTCTTCAATAAGTCAGCTAAGCTTTCTATATTCTTAACCTTCTGATTATCAGCTTCAACTATTATATCTGTTGGCTTTATTCCTGCATTAAAAGCATTGCTACCTTTATCAACATCTTCTACATAAATTCCATAAACATTACTCTTTTCATCTGCAACAGTAGATCCTGTAACACCTAAGGTTACACTAGCACTAATTCCACCGTCTCTTATTATAGAATCTGCTATTCTTAAAGCATCATTTATTTCTAGTGCATAATATACTCCTGGCTTCAAAATTTTATTAGTAAAATACAAACTATTTATACCAATAACTATTCCATTATAGTCACATAATATGCCACTATTATTGTCTGCATTTATTAAAGACGTAGTTTCTATAAGATCGAAAACCTTAGAATCAGAATGACCTGCTTCTCCTATAGTTTTTTTCTTTATAGGAGCACTTACTATTCCATTAGATACAAATCCTACAGGTTCTTCACATATTGTATTCCCTAATGTTGCAACTTTTTCACCTATTTCTAGAACCTCTAATTCTGATGTTGAAATACTTTTTAATCCATTAGCCCCTATTTTTAATACTGCAATATCAGTATCCTCATCAAATCCAACCAGTACAGCTTCAAAAGGACTTATATCATTACTTGATATTTTTACATAGATGTTTGAAAATTCCTTTATTGCACTATAGCTAGTTATTATGTATCCATCTGTTCTTATGATAGATCCTGATACATTTTTACCATCATCTTTTTTTATAGATAAATTATTTTTATCATCACCAATTGTAACTAAACTAGATCCTGATTTATTTGCTAAATTAGTTATATCATATCTACCATCTTTTATTTCATTTAAAAGACTTGCCTTTTGCTCTTTTATATTTAAATCTTTCGTATAGTGCCTAAATGCAAGAAAACTTACTAAAATAACTAAAGTAATAAAGCCACTTAACTTTAATAAGTTTTTTATCCAAAATCTCTTTTTATCCTTTTTTATAACTATATTGTCATAGTTTTTTTCATTTACTCCATGGAGATTCTTCCCCTTTTTAGAGTTCTTAAAAAAATTCCCCATAAAGACCCCCTATGCAATACTTATTTAACTTTAGTTAAAGTAAAATTAAATCTAACACCTTTTATTTCACCATTTTTATCTTTGACATTTTCAGCCCAAATTTCTTCTTCTAGTTGCAGTATTATATTTCTCACAATAGATAATCCTAACCCTGTACTAGTTTTATTACTTCTTGCCTTGTCAACTTTATAAAATCTATCCCAAATATGAGTTAAATCATATTCATCTATTCCTTTACTAGTGTTAAATATGCTAACAATAATCTTACTTCCCTTTGTTTTAGTTGATATTTTAACTTCACCATTTTCATCACAGTATTTTATTGCATTATCAACTAAGTTAGTAACAACTTGTATTAATCTATCATTATCTCCATAAACATATAATTTTTCGCTCTCTAAGAGAACTTCAATTTTTATATTTTTACTTGCAGCCTTTTGATTCATCTTTAATACAGTTGTCTCTATAATTCTATTTAATTCTAACTCACTTATATTAAACTCTAGTTTTCCAGCTTGCATAGCAGATAAATCTAGTAAGTCATTTATAAGTCTAGTTAATCTACTTATCTCATCATTTACTATAACAAGATAATATTCTTCTTTATCTTTAGGAATAACTCCATCTAATATGGCAGTTATAAAGCCTTTAATTGATGTCATTGGTGATCTCAGCTCATGAGAAACATTAGATATAAATTCTCTTCTATTTAGCTCTGCTTCCTCAATAGAAGTTGCCATTATATTAAATGATTCAGCTAATTCACCAACCTCATCATCATAAGAAACATTAACTCTATTTCCAATTTCTCCATTAGCAATCTTTTTAGCAGCATTATTTATAACCTTTAAAGGTTTTATAATTATCTTTTTTGAAATAAAATATATTGCTAATCCAGAAAAAATTATAGCTATAGCTACACACATCCATACAATTTGATTAATTCTAACAAGAGAATCTGATAAAGCACTTAAAGGAGTAACTATGGAAACAGCTCCTGTAAATACCCCTTTGTAGAAGATAGGTTTAGAATATATAAATTCATTTTTCTTCTTCTCCTCTATAGGAATATTCTCCTTTAATGTTTTCATATCATCATCATCTATTTTTGTGCGCTTTAAATAATCATATTTTTCATTAGAAACTGAATATATGTAACCATAACTATCAATTAAATAAATATCTGCTTTTAATGAATCTCCTATAAATGATATAGATTTATCTAATTCACCTAAAGTAGTTTCACTATTCATAAATGAATTTACAACTTGTTCTATAACTTCTGCTTCTCCAGATAAAGTTTTTAATCTTTCTTGATAATATTCTTCTCTAAACAAGCTAGAAAGTATTATACCTACAATAAAGAAAGTAATGCATATTGTTACGCTTAGTGTTAAGATTAACTTTGGAACTAAGCCACGACATCTCATTATTTCACCTCAAATTTATACCCAACACCCCAAACAGTTTCAAGTTGCCAGTCTTCTCCACCGTTTAATTTTTCTCTTAATCTCTTTATGTGAACATCAACAGTTCTTGAATCACCTGGGTAATCATAGCCCCAAACTTCACATAATAATTGATCTCTTGTGAAAACTTTATTCTTGTTACTTGCAAGATAGTGTAAAAGTTCAAATTCTTTAGGAGGAGTTTTAACTTCTTCTCCATTGTATATAACTTTATATGAGTTAGCATCTATAGTTAAACCTGGGAAATTTAATACTACATTATCAGGCTCTTCTCCTGAATATCTTCTCATAACAGCTTTTACTCTAGCTAATAATTCTTTTGGTTCAAAAGGTTTAACTACATAGTCATCTGCACCTATTTCTAAAGCTAATACCTTATCAAAAGTTTCTCCTTTAGCAGTTAACATTATTACTGGAACGTTACTATCTTTTCTTATCCACTTTAATACTTCCATTCCATCAATTCCAGGTAGCATCATATCTAACACAACTAGGTTAGGGCTAAAGTTAACAAATTCTTCTTTAGCAGCTTTTCCATCATGTGCTACTTTAACGTTATATCCTGTAGTTTCTAGATACATTTTTATGACTTCACATATATTCTCATCATCATCTACAATTAAAATCTTTCCTAATAAACCTTCCATAAAATTCACCTCTTAAAATCCTTTCTGTAACTATTCTACATTTGTCCTTATTTTGTGCAATTTTATACTTTAAAAACATGAAATATTTTTCATTTAACATATTATTAATGTATATAAATAAAGTGTAAAACATTTATTGATTTTTATCAATTTATAATTAACAAAATTATTTTATTTTTACATTTTAATCAAATTTAAACGTTTTTGTTTAAAAAAAAGTTTCAATTTTTAGTGATTTTATAAAAAAAAGAGCGACATATGCGCTCTTTTTTTAGTCTTGGAATAATCCACTTAATGGTTCATCATCATAAATTCTATTTATTGCATCTGCCATAATTGGTGCAACTGATAATGATTTAAACTTATTTAAACCTTCTCCTTCTGGAAGAGCTATAGTATTTAACATAACTAACTCTTCAATTGCACTATTATTTATTCTTTCGAATGCAGGACCTGATAATACTCCATGAGTACAACAAGCATATACATTTTTTGCTCCTAAATCTTTAAGAGCATTAGCTGCATTAGTTATTGTTCCTGCAGTGTCTATCATATCGTCTATTAAGATACAAACTTTGTCCTTAACATCTCCTATTATATTCATTATTTCAGATACATTTGCTTTTGGTCTTCTTTTATCAATTATAGCTATTGGAGCATTAAGTTTATCTGCAAACTTTCTAGCTCTAGTTACTGAACCTAAATCTGGTGAAACAACAACTACATCATCTCTATCAGCTAGTCCTTTATCAACAAAGTATTTTGCTAAAATTGGTGATCCTAGTAAATGATCTACCGGTATATCAAAATAACCTTGAATTTGTGATGCATGTAAATCCATAGTAAGAACTCTATCTGCACCGGCTGCTGTTAATAGGTCAGCTACTAACTTAGCTGTTATTGGATCTCTTGACTTAGCTTTTCTGTCTTGTCTAGCATATCCATAATAAGGTATAACCGCATTTATTCTTCCTGCTGATGCTCTTTTAAATGCATCTATCATTATTAATAACTCCATTAAGTTATTATTTACAGGACTACAAGTTGATTGAACTATAAATACATCGCAACCTCTAACAGTTTCTTTTATATTTACTGATATTTCTCCATCACTGAAAGTACCAACTTCAGCTTTACCTAGAGGAATGTTTAGCGCCTCTGCAATCTCTCTAGCTAATTCTGGATGAGAATTACCTGTAAATATTTTTATGTTTTTTGAATGATTTTCCATTTAGTGAAGACCTCCTTAAAATTAAACCTAGCCTTTGGCATTTGTATATTTAATGCTTATTTAAGCTTTTTTCTTTCAACCCAGCCCTCTATGTTCTTTTGTTTAGCTCTTGCTATTGCTAAACTTCCTTCTGGAACCTCTTTAGTTATTGTTGATCCTGCAGCTATATAAGTATTATCTTTTACTTCTACAGGTGAAACTAAATTAGTATTACATCCTATAAATGAATCATCACCTATGATTGTTTTATGTTTTTTCTTTCCATCATAGTTAACTACAACTGTACCGCATCCAAAGTTACATCTTTCTCCAACTTCAGCGTCTCCAATGTAAGTTAAGTGTGATACCTTTGTATTATTTCCAATTGTTGATTTTTTAATTTCAACAAAATCACCAATTCTAACGTGTTCTCCAATATTACTTTCTGGTCTAACATAAGCAAATGGTCCTACAGTTGTTTCATCACCTATTTTACTATCTAAAATAACTGAACTTTGAATTTCAACACCATTTCCTATTGTACTATTGTTAATTCTTGAATTAGGATATAAAACACAATCCTCTCCAATTACTGTTTTTCCTTCTATAACATTACCTGGATAGATTATAGTGTCCTTACCAATAACTACTTCTGGTTCTATATATGTGTTTAGAGGATCTATTATAGTAACTCCATTATCTAAATGAGTTCTATTTATTCTATTTCTCATTATGCTTTCAACTTTAGCAAGCTCAGCTCTTGAATTAACCCCTAAAGTTTCTTCAAAATCTGTGATCATTGCTCCAACTTTCTTGTTCTCTTTCTTTAATATTTCTATAACATCTGTTAAGTAATATTCTCCTTGAGCATTGTCATTTGAAAGTTGTTCTAAAGAAGTTAATAAACTTTCTATATCAAAACAATACATTCCTGCATTGATTTCTTGTATTTTTATTTCTTGTTCATTACAATCTTTATGTTCTACAATTTTTTCAACTGATTCACCATTTCTAACTATTCTTCCATAGCCAGTTGGATTTTCTATCACTGATGTTAGCAGTGTAGCTGAATTCTTTTCATTGATATGTGTATCAACTAAATTCTTAACAGTTTCAGGCTTTATTAAAGGAGCATCTCCTGTGAATATAGCTACTACTCCTGTTTTTCCTTCTAAAAAGTCTTTTGCACATTTAACAGCATGGCCAGTTCCTAGCTGCTCTGCTTGTAAAGAATAACTAACATTTCTTGATGTAGTTCTTTCTTTAACTAATTCAGCACCTTTTCCTATTATTACATTAACATCTTCTATCTCTGCATTTCTCATAGCATCGATAACATGATTAACCATTTCTTTTCCACAAGCTTTGTGTAGAACTTTTGGTAACTTAGATTTTATTCTAGTTCCTTGACCTGCTGCTAATATTATAGCACATTTATTCATAAAAACACCTCTTTGTGATACTCATTTTATTATATAAGCTATACTATTTAAATTTAATCTCTTCTTTTTTTAAGAAATCTTCAAATTTCTCATTTTCAATTATATGTTAATAAATTGCTTATTTCAATAATAACTTATTAATGCCATTTACATACAATCTGTTATGTTATACAAAAAAAATAAAAGGAAGATATCTTCCTTTTATTAAAATTATTCTTGTACCTCTAAGTTTTTAACCTTTTCATATTCATCAAGAATAGCTTTTTGAATTTGCTCTCTAGTTTCCGTATTTATAGGGTGAGCTATATCCTTGAACTCTCCATCTGGTGTCTTTCTGCTAGGCATTGCTATGAAAAGTCCATTTTGTCCCTCTATCACTTTGATATCATGTACTACAAATTGATTTTCAAAAGTTACTGAAACTATGGCTTTCATTTTGCCTTCTGCAGATATTTTTCTAATTCTTACATCTGTAATATTCATTATGGTACACCTCCAGTTGTTGTTATTATGTATATTCTATGAAAAATATAGAAATCCTTCTTTTTTTCATATTTTTTGTAAATTATTCTTTAACACAACAACTGTTAGAAATTACATAGATGGTACCATTTTCACTCCATCTTCATTTATCTCAACAATATCAATTAAAGATACGTAGTCTTTAGTTATTTTATTTGTTGATAATTTATTATCTATTAATACTCCAATTCCCATAAGCTCAGAATCGAATTCTTTTAATAGATCAACTAAACCCTTAGCAGTTCCGCCACCTCTCATAAAATCATCTATAAATATACATTTACTTCCTTGCTTTAATGATTTTCTAGATAAACACATTTGTTGTATCTTACCTGATGTTCCTGAAACATAGTTTATTGAAACTGTAGATCCTTCTGTTACTTTACTATCTCTTCTTGCTGTTATCAATTGTACTCCTAAGCATTTCGCTACTTCATATGCTAATGGAACTCCCTTAGTTTCCACAGTTATTACATAATCTATATCCATATCTTGAAAATAAGATGCTAATATAATTGAAGCTTTACTTATTATACTTGGATTAAACATTATATCTGTAACATATAAAAAATTACCTGGAACAACCCTATTGCTTTCACTTGCAATCTCACATAATTCTTCTAAAAACTTTCTTTTTTCTACTTCTCCTACTTCTGGAATATATCTTATTCCACCAGCTGCACCAGCTATTGTCTCAACTTTTCCCATAGAAAATTTAGCTAATACTTCCCTAACAATAACTATATCTTCACTTATAGTTGATTTAGCTGCATTTAAAAGATCTGAAAACTTATTTAATCCTATTATTTTATTAGGATTTTCTATAAGAACTTTTGTTATAATCGATACTCTACTATTTCTACTTAACTTCTCCATATTAATCACCTGACCTATATAAATTTCCAGTATATATTTTCCACTTATAATTCATATTTTATTCTTTATAAAACACATATATTTTTATAAATATTTTCCTTCTTATTCTGCATTTAAAATAATTATAACAAACTTTGTTAATACTGTTAACCAGTTATGTATCACTCATTGCGAATTTTAAGACTTTTTTCTTGATAATTATTAAGTTATTATATAAGTATTTGTAAATTATTTTTGCACTAAAACAAATAAATTTTCATAAAATAATTTTAAAAAGAATTTTTTTGTGTGCTTTTCCAAAAAAGTGTATATAATTATTAGTGTATATAAGTAAAGGAGTTGATATCTTGGCTTTCGATTTATTAAAAGATATTAATAAAAAAGTTCATTTCATAGGAATTGGTGGAGTTAGTATGAGTGGTTTAGCCGCTGTATTACTTAACGCTGGTTACAAAGTTTCAGGATCTGATTCAAAAGAATCAGAAATTACTAATAGATTAAAAGAAGAAGGTGCAAAAATATACATAGGTCATAGTAAAGATAATTTACAAGATGTTGATGTAGTTGTATATACTGCAGCAATACCTAGCGATAACCCTGAAATAATTAAGGCTAAAGAGGATAATCTTATTTTAATGGACAGGGCTGAATTTTTAGGACAAATTATGAAAGGTCATAAATTCAATGTTGCTGTAGCTGGAACTCATGGAAAGACTACTACTACTTCAATGATTTCACATGTTGCCCTTAGCGCAGATTTAGATCCTACAATATTAGTTGGTGGAGATTTAGATATTATTCATGGAAACTTTAGAGTTGGAAACAGTGAATACTTTATAACAGAAGCTTGTGAATATAAACAAAGTTTCTTAAGATTCTTCCCTTATGTTGGAATAATATTAAACATAGATGCAGATCATCTAGATTTCTATAAGGACATAAATCATATAAAAGATACATTTAAACAATTCGTTAGACTTATACCTAATGATGGATACATCATAGGAAATGCTGATGATGAAAAAGTTATGGAAGTTCTTGAAGTAGCTAAATGTAATGTATTAACTTATGGAATTAACAACGGGGATATACAAGCTAGAAACATAGAGTTTAATGAAAAAGGTTGTGCTACTTTCGATGTGTTTAGACATGAAGAAAAAATTCTTTCTCTTTCTTTAAATGTACCTGGTATGCATAATGTATCAAACTCATTATCAGCTATATGTTTAGCAGAAATATTTAATATAAATGCTGATGCAATAGTTTCAGGACTATCATCATTTGGAGGAGCTCATAAAAGATTTGAATATAAAGGTACTAAAAATGATGTAACTGTTATTGATGATTACGCTCATCATCCTGTTGAAATAAAAGCTACATTAAGTACAGCTAAAAAAATGAATCATAATAGAATAATATGTGTGTTCCAACCACATACTTACACAAGAACCAAAACTCTTTTCAATGATTTTGTTAAATGCTTTGATGATTGTGATGAGCTTGTTTTAATGGATATATACGCAGCTAGAGAAAAAGATTTAGGAGAAATAAATTCAAATCAATTAGGAGACGCTATAAGAGCTCATGGAGTTAAATGTACAAATGTACACTCTCATGAAGAGGCATTAGAATATGTAAAGGCTAACTTATCAAAAAGCGACTTACTTTTAACAGTCGGAGCTGGTGATGTAGTTAAAGTTGGTGAACTTTTCTTAAAATAAAATAAAAAAAGACTATTTTTTAATAAAATAGTCTTTTTTTATTTGCATTATGTTAAAAATAATGTTATCATTTACATATAGTGATTCTCCTTTTTTTGTGCAATCCTATGTAAGCGATAACACATTTAATTAAAATTTAATTTTTTAACAGGAAAATATTTGTTTAATTATTTTGTTAGTTAATCTATAATAATGTACAAGGAGGAGAATATCATGTCTGTGACCATTAATAATATTGCAAAAGAAGCGGGCGTTTCTTTAGCAACAGTTTCAAGGGTTATAAATAATTCTGGCTATGTTAAAGATGAAACTCGTGAAAAAGTTATGAAAGTTATAAATAAATATAATTATACTCCTAGCGCCATTGCTAGAAGCCTTTCAAAAAATGTTACTAATACTATTGGAGTTATAGTTCCTGATATTACAAATCCATTCTTTGGATCAATAATAAAAGGAATAAGTGATGTTGCAGAAGCAAATAACCTTAATTTAATTCTTTGTGATTCTAGTGAAAGTATTGATAAAGAAATAAAAGCTATTAATACATTAAAAGAACAAAGAATTAGAGGTATTATAATTTGTCCAACCTCCGTTGAAAATGATTTAAATAGTGAATATTTAAAGGCTATTACAAATTTAGGGATACCAGTTATATTGGTTGATGGTAGTCTTAAATATCATAATTTTAACGGCGTTTTTGTGGACAACATTAAAGGTTCCTATGATGCTACTGAAGCTTTAATTAAGGCTAATCATAATAATATAGCTATAATTACTGGTCGTATGACATCTAAACCAGCTCAAGATAGATTATTAGGCTATGAAAAAGCATTGATAATGAACAATATCCCAATAAATAGTGAACTGATTTTTTACGGAGATTATGAAGAAGAAAGTGGATATGAATGTACTAAAGAAATTTTATCAATGAAAAATAGACCTTCAGCAATTTTTGTGTGTAATAATCTTATGACTTTAGGTTGCTTAAAAGCTTTAAGAGAAGCAAACCTTAAGTTATCAAAAGATATTTCATTAATTTCTTTTGACAATATACCTATATTAGATACATTAGGTGTAAATCTTAGCCATATAAATGGTCCAACTAGAGAACTTGGAGAGATTAGTATGAATTTATTAATAGACTCTTTAAATACTAACTCCAAAAAAGAATTAAATAGTATAACAATAACTCCTGAACTTGTTTTAAAAGGTTCTGAGAAGTTAATAAAATAATTATAAGTTTAATTTAGAATTTTATACATTTTAAAGTAAGCGTTACCACATATTAGAAATATTCCACAATTAAAATCATTACTAAAACAAATTTTTCATTAAGAGGTGTAGAGTTATGGATTTATCAAACAAAATTAAAACAGCTGCTGAGTACATAAAAGGTAAAAGCAAATATAATCCAACAATAGGATTAATCTTAGGATCTGGATTAGGTGCTATAGCTGATCAAATCGAAGATGCAGAATATTATCCATATAATGAAATTCCAAACTTCCCTGTATCTACAGTTGAAGGTCATGCTGGAAGATTAGTTATAGGAAAATTCCAAGGCAAAGAAGTTGTTGCAATGCAAGGAAGATTCCACTACTATGAAGGTTATTCAATACAAGAGGTTACTTGTCCAGTAAGAGTAATGAGATTATTAGGAGTTGAAACTTTAGTAGTTACTAATGCCGCTGGAGCAGTTAACAAAGATTATACTCCTGGAGATTTAATGATAATATCAGATCACTTAAATTTATCAGGATCAAATCCTTTAATAGGTAAAAACTTAAGTGAGTTCGGTACTAGATTCCCTGATATGTCAAATGCATATGATAAGGAATTAATATCACAAGTTAAAGATATAGCTAAAAATTTAGGAATAGAAGTAAGAGAAGGTGTTTATGCTATGTTTAGTGGCCCAACTTACGAAACTCCTGCAGAAGTAAGAATGGCTAGAATATTAGGAGCAGATGCAGTTGGTATGTCAACAGTTCCTGAAGTTATAATAGCTAACCACAGTGGAATGAAAGTTATAGGTGTATCATGCATGACTAACATGGCTGCCGGTATCTTAGAACAACCACTTAATCATGAAGAAGTTATGGAAACTTCAGCTAAAGTTAGAAAGACATTTATAGAGTTAATGACTAACATTATAAAAGAGATTTAATAAAAAGTTAAATAAATATATTTTTTAACTTTTGTTAAATATAAAACTAGTATAAAAACATAAGAAAAGGAGAATAAATGTGGATAGGTTTATTGGTGTAATCGGTCTTATTTGTATTATTGGTATAGCTGTTCTTTTTTCTGAAAATAGAAAGAAGATCAACTGGAGATTGGTTGGAACAGGTCTTTTATTACAAATTATTTTCGCTTTATTAATCCTAAAAGTTCCTGCTGGTAGAGCAGTATTTGAATGGATTAGTAACGGAATAACTAAGTTATTAGATTTTACTAAAGAAGGTAGTTCATTCTTATTTGGACCATTACTTGATACAGACAAATTCGGTATGATATTTGCTCTACAAGTTTTACCAACTATTATCTTCTTCTCATCATTAATGAGTGTACTTTATCATTTAGGTATAGTTCAAGTAGTAGTTAAAGTTATTGCTAAAGGTGTTTCTAAAGCATTAGGAACAAGTGGTGCTGAAACTTTCAGTGCAGTTGGTAATATCTTCTTAGGCCAAACAGAGGCTCCTCTACTAGTTAAACCATACATAAAGAACATGACTAAATCAGAAATATGCGCAATTATGGTAGGTGGTATGGCTACTGTTGCCGGTGGTGTTATGGCTGGTTATGTAGCTATGGGTGTTAACGCTGGTAACTTATTAGCAGCATCAATCATGGCAGCTCCTGCCGGATTAATATTAGCTAAAATACTAGTTCCAGAAACTGAAGTTCCTGAAACTAAAGGTGGCGGAACTTTAGACCTTAAAGTTGAAAGCGAAAATGTTATTGAAGCTGCTGCAAATGGTGCTTCAGAAGGTTTAGGATTAGCTTTAAATGTTGGTGCTATGCTTCTTGCATTCGTTGCTCTTATAGCTATGATTAATGCTTTATTCGGAGCAATAGGTGGAGTATTTGGTGCACCTTGGTTAAGCTTAAACTGGATTCTTGGTAGATTATTCTCTCCATTAGCATTTATAATGGGAGTTCCAACTAAAGATGTTTTCGTAGCTGGAGACTTACTAGGAATTAAATTAGCAGTTAATGAATTCTTAGCTTACTCACAATTATCAAACTATATAGCAAATGGTACTTTAGAACCTAAGACTATAATGATATTAACTTATGCTCTTTGTGGATTCGCTAACTTAAGTTCAGTTGCTATACAATTAGGTGGTATCGGTGGATTAGCTCCAGAAAAGAAACCAACTATAGCTAAGTTAGGATTCAAAGCACTTTTAGGTGGTGTATTAGCTACTTGTATGACAGCTACTATAGCAGGTATTTTATTTAGTGCTTAATAATTAGAAAAATTTAAATTACTTAAAAATAAAAGAACATTCTTCAATTGAAGAATGTTTCTTTTTATTTTAATTATTATTTAATAACAACTAGTTCTTTATTTAAGTGATTTAATCTTTCACATCCATCTTCAGTTACTAATACTAAATCTTCTATTCTTACTCCCATATCTCCTTGAAGATATATTCCTGGTTCTACTGAGAAAATCATACCTTGTTTAACTTCATCAGTATTAGTTGATCCAACATCACCAAAATCATGAGTTTCTATTCCTATTGAATGCCCTGTTCTATGAGTGAAATACTTGCCATAACCTTTATTTTCTATAACGTCTCTAGCAGCTTTATCTATATCACAGAATCTAACTCCTGGTTTAATCATATCTATAGCTTTTTTATTAGCTTCTAAAACTGTATTAAATATTTCTTTTTGATGTTCTGTTGGCTCACCAAAGAATACACATCTAGTCATATCTGAACAATAATAATCTTTTCTACATCCAGTATCTATTAGAACTCCCATACCTTTTTCTAATTTTTGTTCTCCTGACTCTGCATGTGGATCTGCTGCATTAGCTGCAAAAGCAACGATTGGTTCAAAAGAATATCCTTGACATCCATATTCAGCATAACCTTTTCCTAAAACTTCTACTACTTCTTTTTCAGTCATACCCTCTTTTAAACTCTTTATTGCTTTTTCTACTACAATATCATTTATTCTTGAAGCTTCTTTCATTAAAGCTATTTCTTCATCATCTTTTCTCATTCTAACTCTATCAACTATAGGAGATCCATTAACAAATTTCTTTGCTGAATTTCTATCTAATAATTGAATTAAGAAATGTGCCTTCCAATCTTTATCTATTCCTAATAATTCTTCATGATCTATTATCTTATCTAAGATGTCTATTGGATTCATAGTATCGTTGTACCATAAAATATCAATACCTAAGTCCTCATTTATTGGAAATAATTCATTTACTATAAATTTTTGTTCACCCTTTGTATTTAAGTAAAGTGTTATCATTCTTTCTCCAGGTGATATCCACTTACCTGTTAAATAAAATATTGATGCAGGTGAAGAAACTAACATTTGAGGTATATCATTTGCCTTCATAGCTTCTAAAATTCTTTTTACTCTTCCTTCTTTCACCTTAATCGCTCCTCTCTAATAGTTAAAATTCTTTAAATAAATTATATCATAATTTCAAATTATCTAATAATCTACATTTATTTGTAATATTTATTTTTTTATTTTGTCCACTAAATTGTTATATAATATTTATAGTAAAATTTTTTAACAAATAGGAGGTCTTAAAATTGAGAATAGCAGTAATATCAGATATACATGGAAACTTATATGCCTTAAGAGAAGTTTTAGAAGACATAGATAACCAAAATATTGATTCTATAATATGTTTAGGAGACTTAGTTGGTTATGGACCTCATCCTAATGAAGTGATAGCTCTTATAAAAAGAAGAAATATTTTATGTTTAAAAGGAAACTATGATGCTTCTGTTGTAGATAATGATTATACATACATTAGAGACACAGATATAAACTCATTTTCTCTTCCTTGGACTGTAGAAGAACTAAGAACATCTAACAGATACTATTTAGATAACTTACCTGATAATCTTTCAATGAATGTATGTGGAAAATCAATAAAATTTGTCCATGGTAGTCCAAGAAAAATAAATGAATATTTAAGTGAAGATTATTCTGAATTAGATGAAATAATGAATGAGCTTAAGGAAGATGTGTTAGTTTGTGCTCATACCCATATTCCATACGCCAAGAAAATAGGTAATAAGGTTATTATAAATGATGGTAGTGTTGGTAAACCTAAAAACGGTAAGCCTCATGCTACTTATGTTATATTAGATTTTTCAAATGAATTTAAATTAAAAGTAGAAATGAAAACTGTTCCTTATGAATTTAAAAGAACTATGAAAGATATGGAATTAAAAAACTTCCCACAAAAGTTAATATACTCTTATGAATTTGGTAAAGAATAAATAAAAAGCTAGATTAAACTTAAACTACTATATTTCAATTTTATACTAAGTAGTTCATAAGTGAATCTAGCCTTTATTTTTAATAATCATTTAAACTACAAGTTAAAACTCCTGCAACTTTTAGATTTTTTAAATGAGATTTATCATTCCCATAAACCTCTTTATATTGTCCTGTTAAATCGCACCCTACTTTTATGTTTTTTTCTTGCCATTTATCTACATCAGTTAAATCATATACTGTACCAAATATAGCTATATAAGGAGGTTTTCCGTCTTTTCCATTATAATTACTAAGTTCATTTATATTAACTTCCTTAGCACAACGTTCGTCAAAAGTCACTCTATCGTATATAACTTTACCAACTATAGGCAACTTAGCTAATACACTTTCATCTGCATTATGACACCCCTTAAATTCTTTAGTAATATCATTTCCTAAATTTACTGAATTATGTGGACTTTTTTTAAAAATATCTTCATTTGTAACATCATATATTACTCCATTAACCGCTACATAAGCTGGATTTCCATTTTTTCCATCATATTTTGATAACTCCTTTAAAGTTAAATCCTTAAGATTGCGTTCAATATGTTTTCCCCTTTGACTTTCATTAAAATCATGTAATATTGCTACTTCTTTAGCTTCCTTTAAAAGCTCCTTATCTCCTCTATAATAAGTTTTAAATTCCTTAGTAATATCAGAACCTAATCTTAAATTTGTCTCATTAAATAGCTCTAAAACTGATAAATTAGTTATATCATAAACTATTCCTTCAATAGCCACATATGCTGGATTTCCATTCTCTCCATTATATTTTTCAAGTTCTTCTGAACTCATTATTTTAAGCCTTTGTTGTTGATAATACTCTTCTACTCCATCCATAATTTCAGCTTCCTCAGGCTCTGCTAAAAGCCCTACCATAGGAATATCTCTTAATATAGATTCATCTCCATCATTTAACTCATAAAAGGCCTCTGTTACATCAGTGCCAAATTTTAAATTATTATAAGGACTTTGTTTAAATAATTCTACATTTGAAACATCATATATAATACCATCTATAGAAATATATGACGGATTTCCATTTTCTCCATTAAAATTTGCTAATTCCTCCTTTGTTAGAATAAGCATATCAGTGGTCTCTTCTCTTATATAATCACTTTGAAATTCTTTAAAAATATCTTCTATTTTTTCTTTATATAGTCTAGCCTGATTATTTTCTCCAGCTAAAGTCATTAAATATTTAAATTTGTTTATTTGTTCAAACTTTTCTTCAAAAAAATTGCACATAAAAACTCCTATATTACATACTATATCTATATATTTCTATGTGGTTAATATTGCAAATGTTAATGTTTTATTGTAAAATCATTATTAATCGAACTAAATACGATTTTATTTACTATGAAGAGAAGAGTAAGCTTAGGAAGTAACTATCAGCGAGCAGATTACGGTGTGAGTTCTGCAGTGTATCCTATTTTGAAGAACATCTCTGAGTTTCTAACCGAAATCCTTTTTAGGAGAGTAGACTTAGACGGTTTCAGGTCGTTATACTTGAAGAACATTTTTGTGTTCATAAAGCCGGCTATTTTATAGCAATTTGGGTGGTACCGCGAATAATGCCATTCGTCCCATTAATTATGTGGATGAAGGGCTTTTTTATTTGGAATAAAACTTAATTAGGAAAGAGAGGAAATAATAATGAAAGATGTAGTTTTAGTAAAAAGTCTTTACAGAAACACTAGTGAATATAGTGATAAGAAAGTAAAAATCTCAGGTTGGATAAGAACTTTAAGAGCATCAAATGCTTTTGGATTTATAGAAGTTAACGATGGTTCATTCTTTAAAAACGTTCAAGTAGTTTTTGATAGCGCTAAAATATCAAACTACAAAGAAATTTCTAAATTACCTATAAGTTCATCAATATCAGTTATAGGAACTTTAGTTGAGACTCCAGATTCAAAACAACCATTTGAAATTCAGGCAGAAGAAATAATAGTAGAAGGAATGTCAGATTCAGATTATCCTCTACAAAAGAAAAGACATACTTTTGAGTACTTAAGAACAATAGCTCACTTAAGACCAAGAAGTAATGCTTTCTCAGCTACATTCAGAGTAAGAAGTGTTGCAGCTTACGCTATCCATAAATTCTTCCAAGATCAAGGATTTGTTTACACTCATACTCCAATATTAACTGGTTCAGACTGTGAAGGTGCTGGAGAAATGTTTAGAGTAACAACTTTAGACATGATGGCTCCTCCTATAGCAGAAGAAGGTGGAATTGACTTCTCACAAGACTTCTTCGGAAAAGAAACTAACCTTACAGTTTCAGGACAATTAAACGCTGAATGCTTTGCTTTAGCATTTAGAAATATCTATACATTTGGTCCTACATTTAGAGCTGAAAACTCAAATACAGTAAAACATGCTGCTGAATTCTGGATGATAGAACCTGAAATGGCTTTTGCTGATTTAATAGATGACATGGAAGTTGCTGAAAACATGTTAAAATATGTTATAAAATACGTTATGGATGAATGTCCAGAAGAAATAGCTTTCTTCAACCAATTTGTTGATAAAGGCTTATTAGAGAGATTAAACCATGTTGTAAACTCAGAATTCGGAAAAGTTACTTATACTGAAGCTGTTAAATTACTTCAAGAATCAGGTAAAGAATTCGAATATCCTGTTGAATGGGGAATAGATCTTCAAACTGAACATGAAAGATATTTAACAGAGCAAATATTCAAAAAACCTGTATTTGTAACTGATTATCCAAAGGATATTAAAGCATTCTACATGAGATTAAATGAAGACGGAAAAACAGTTGCTGCTATGGATTGCTTAGTACCTGGAATAGGAGAAATCATAGGTGGTAGCCAAAGAGAAGAAAGACTTGATGTCTTAAAAGCTAGAATGGCTGAATTAAACTTAAATGAAGAAGATTACTGGTGGTATTTAGAGCTTAGAAAATACGGTGAAACTGTTCACTCTGGATTTGGTCTAGGTTTTGAAAGATTAATCATGTACATTACCGGAATGGCTAATATAAGAGACGTAATACCATTCCCAAGAACTACTGGTACTGCAGAATTCTAAAAAAAGAAGTGGATTACTCCACTTCTTTTTTAATTTATAAAATAAATTCTTATTTATTAACTATCAGATTTTAAAATTAATAAAAGTTATAATCTTAATTCTTAATTTTTATATTATTTACATCTTCTATTAGCTAATTCATATAAAGTTCTAACTCCTGCACCTGTGCCTCCAGCTGGACAATAGTCTCCTTTTTTCTCTGAGAATGCTGGCCCAGCTATATCTAAGTGTAACCATGGTTTATTTTGAACAAATTCTCCAATAAATAATCCTGCAGTTATTGTTCCTGCATACTTTCCACCTATATTTTTTAAATCTGCTATATTAGATTTTATAAGCTTACTGTAATCATCAAAACTAGGCATTTGCCATACCTTTTCTCCAGTCTCCTCAGCGGCTTCCCTTAGCTCTCCATAGAACTCATCCTTATTAGTTATTACGGCTGTAACATCCTCTCCTAAGGAAACTACAGCAGCCCCAGTTAATGTAGCCACATCGATTATCTCACTAGCCTTTTCTTTCTCTATAGCATAAGTTACAGCATCTATTAAAGTAAGTCTTCCTTCAGCATCTGTATTTAATATTTCTATAGTCTTTCCTGCCATTGAACCTATAATATCCCCTGGCTTATAAGCATGACCTGATATTAAGTTTTCACAAGCAGCTACCACGGCTATTACATTTATTTTTAAATTTCTTTTAGCTATGGCACTTATTGCTCCTATTACAGAAGCAGCTCCACCCATATCAGCCTTCATTGTTACCATTCCAGCATTAGTTTTTAAAGAATATCCACCTGAATCATATGTTAGTCCCTTTCCTACTAAGGCTAACCTTTGATCCATATTATCCTTATCTCCAAAGTATCTCATAACTATAAGTCTAGGTAAATTATCTGATCCTTTTCCTACTGATAAGAAAGATTCCATTTTTAATTCTTCTATTTGATTTTCATCAAATACTTCAACTTCAAAGCCATATTTAGAACCTATGTTTTTAACCTCTTTAGCTAAAGTTTCTGGATACATATTATTAGCAGGTTCATTTACTAAATCTCTTGCTAAGCAAGTAGTCTCTGAAAGAAGAACAGCCTCATTCACAGCTTTCTCACAAAGCTCTACCTCTTCTTCCTTTATATTGTGTCCACCAATATGAACTGTAACTTCAACCTCTTCCTTTTTATCACTCTTATATTTATTAAATGAATATGATCCTAAGGCTAATCCTTCAACCATTGCTTTTAATGTATTTTCTAATCCAATAGCCTCTACTGAATCAAATCTTAAAAATACACTTTTACTTTTTAATCTCTTAATCTCATTTACAGCTTTACCAAAGGCTTTTCTAATTTTTTCTTTAGTTAGTTCTGTCTCTTTTCCAAGACCTATTAATATAATATCTTGTATATTATCCTCAGTTGTTCTAGTTATATTAAATATTTCTCCATAAGCGCCTTTAAATTGTTCTTTTTTCTTAAGTATATCTATCTTATTGTTTATTTCTTCATTAGGTATATTCGTTTTTTCTTCAAAATATGGGATTAATAATGCATCTGTCTCTGTACACTTTGATTTTTTCACTAAAAAATTATACATTTATTTTCCACCTCTTTAAATTTTTATAATTAATATATCACACTTACCTTTAATAATCTATCTTTAATATATACCTAAATTATAAAAAAGTATGTAACCTAGATTACCAAATAAATATAAGAAAAAAGCTTAACTAAAAAGTTAAGCTTATGCTAATCCAATAATAGATAATATACGTTCTCTAACATTATTTCTATCACTACTTATCTTGTTTAAAAAAGAAATACGCTCTTCTTTGTTTTTGAAAGCTCCTTTTGGAATTGAAACATAATCAATTGAAGATATAAAGAAATATATATTTTCCTTAAAAGAAAATACCTCTCTTATAATTTTCCAAGGATATATTCTTTCTACTGCTCCTTCATTATATACAATTCTTATTCCATTGCTCAAAATCTCTACTTTACAGTTACCAAACATATTTTTATTTTCTAAGAATCTAACCTTCTCTTCTATATCACGCTCTATTATTCTTTTATTTTTAATATTACATACTATAGAAAAAATAAACCATGCTAATAATGTAACAACATAAAAACTATTGTTTAGATTTTTGCTGGCTTTAATAAAAACCATGGTCATTAAAAATACAAATATAGCCCCTATGATTTCAAAAAAAGTCCAAAAGAAAATTTCTCTGCTTATAAAATCTTTTCTACATTTTACAAATTCATTTTTGTTTAAAACAAATTCCAACATATACGCTTTCTACTCCCCTTAAGCATTTAATCTTCACTTCCCAAAATTTATATAAATAATTTTACCATAGCTTTTTTATATAAACTATTATGAACATATTACAATTGAAATTTCTTAAAATCTTAATTTTAAAATTCTAATTCAATTACTTTTCCTTCTTTTAGACTCTCTTTAACATCTATTATTCTCTGATTTGAAGAACCTCTAAATTTTAATCCATCTTCTTTCTTGTCTATATCAAACCTTCCATCAACTAAAACATCAATGTTTTCTAAATATTCTTTCCACTTATTAAAATCATTAGCATGTTCTAATAGATATTCAAATCTATACCCTGTATAACTCCAAACATTTAATCCTAATTCTCTTGCAGCTTTAGCAATATATATAAATTTATTAGCTTGTTCTACGGGATCTCCACCACTAAATGTTACTCCATCTATAAATGGATTATCTGCTAAGTCTTTTATTAATTCATCTATGTCTCTTTCTTCTCCACCATTAAAATCATGAGTATCAGGATTGAAACATCCTTTACAATTATGTTTACATCCTTGTGAAAAAAAAACTCTTCTTATTCCTGGACCATTTACTAAGCTCTCGTAGGCTATTCCTGATAACCTAATAGTATTGCTCATAGAAAATTACCTCCTATAATTTATATGTTCCTTTTTCTAAAATTATCTGTTTAAAAATGCTAACTATTGTTAATCATTAAAATAAGTATTAATTAGGGGGTACAAAATGACTAACCAAAACTTATTTTTAGAAATAGAAAAGCACTTATTAGAGGATGTTAAACCATCCATATTCTTAAATAAAATTAAAGAGAAAGAATCATTTAAAAATTCTTCTTTTAATATTTTCAACCAACTTAATAAGGAAAATCAAATCCACCAACCCAATCCTTGGACCCATACATTAAATGTAGTAGACCTAGCTTCAAAATACAAAGATTTATCTAATAACCCAAAAGCTTTTATGTGGGCAGCTTTATTCCATGATATTGGAAAAATAAGAACTCTAAACCCAATACATGATAGAGTTGGAGGAGAAATAACAAGAAGATTCCTTAGAGAATATAGTGATGATACTTACTTAAACGAAAAAATTATATCTCTAGTAAAGCATCATTCTGCACCTATATTTATTATTAATAGAGTCTCCTATAGCATAATAGATTTAATAAACACGGCAGATATTCATGATGTTGCCTTATTATCACTATGTAATAGGCTGGGAAACCTAAGTTCTAAAAATAATGACTTAGAGAAAAATCTTTTAGATAGTAATAAATTTCTTAAAATCATGTCTAGTAAAACCTGCTTACCATTAAAAGAAATAATAGTATAAATAAAAGGTTATATTAATAGAATCTTATTTTGAAACTATTAATATAACCTTTTTTATTTATACTGTAATTAAATTATTATCAGATTCATCTTCTTCAATATCACTTATAACATTCTTTATCCATTTTCCTGATTTTAATCTTACTGCTTCGAAGATTATCTTTAAGAATTCCTCTGTACAAATTAAGAAATATACTCCATATATAGGTAAAGAAAATACTGTAGCTCCAAGGAAAGCCATTGGTACAGCATAAAGCCATATTGTTCCACATTGTACTAACATAGAGTAAGTAGTATCTCCACCACCTCTAAATACACCAACAATCATAACCATATTAAAAGCTCTTATTGTAAAGAACAATCCTATTATTCTTAAAACTTTAACTGTATCTAAATAAGTTCCTTCACTTACATTAAAAGGCTTTAATGCTAATGGTGCTGTTATCCATATTAAAATTCCTAAAATAAATCCTACTAAAACAGCTATTACAGCTATATCCTTAGCGTATTCTCTTGCTATTTCTTCCTCATTAGAGCCAATTTTATTCCCTATCATTATAGAAGAAGCTGTAGCTAAACCTATTAGTAATACCATAAACATATTATTTAATGTGGTAGCAATCTGCATGCTAGCAACAGCGTTTGTTCCTATTCTAGCATAGGCTATTGAATATGCAGTCATACCTAAAGACCATACTATTTCATTTACTATAACTGACCAAGATGTTCTAAAGTATATTTTTACAAAATTTAAATCAAAGGATATAAGCTCATTTAATCTTGATGCCACCTTATTATTTCTAAAATAAACAAAGGAAACTATAAATATCATCTCTACTAATCTTGCAATAGTGGTTGCTAAAGCTGCTCCATTAACTCCCATAGGCTCAAAGCCTAAATTTCCAAATATAAGTACCCAGTTTAAAAATGCATTTATCAAGACTCCAACTATACTTGCATACATAGGAACACTAGGTTGCTCTGTACTTCTTAAAGCTGAAGAATAAGCTTGAGTAAAATTAGTAAATATACAACTTACAGAAACAATCTGTAGATATTTAGCTCCTAATTCTATAACATTTAAATCATTAGAAAGAATCTCCATAATTTCATAAGAAAAAAATCCAGAGCCTAAGGCAAAAAGAGTTGAAACTATAAGACCAATAGATATATCTAGTCCCAAAACTTTTTTAATATTTTTCAAATCTTTTTTGCCCCAAAACTGAGACATGAAAACACTAGCTCCAGCATTTATCCCAAGAATACATAAGGTAAAAATAAATATATATTGGTTAGCTAACCCAACTGAGGCTATTGACTCTTCTCCTAGCTTTCCTACCATTAAATTATCTACTAGATTTAATGACGATGTAATGAAACTCTGAATTGTTATAGGAACAGCCATCATTATCATAGTAGGTAAAAATTCCTTGTTCTTAAAACCTTTCATGAAATTTAATCCCCCTTTTAAAAAAATACAAAAAAATAAAAGCAAATGGGTAGTCTTTAGCCGCCCATCTGCTTTTAAATCCTATTAATTGTCTAATAAATCTACCTCTTAGTCAATATAATCTTTCTCTTATTTACACTTCTTTAAAATATTTAGGTTCAAAAATTTTAAATTTATCAGATTTTTACTAGAATTTCACTAAGATTTTATTGTATAATATACATCTCACTAAAGTTTTTAGTGAAAGTACACCAAATTACTAACAATAATACGTTCAAAAATTTATCCACAGAATAATTTTTTGAAAAATATCCACAGTTGTTGAATTAAAAAATAATCCACAGGCAAATAGAACTTAATTTGCCTGTGGATTATTTTGAATTTATATAATTATGGATAATTTTAATTTTTCCTTTAACTCTTCTGAACAGAAGGAAGCTTCCACACTATTTAAATAAATCTTTTTATAATCTTCAAAATCTATATTAAATGTCTTATGTACATTTTCAAATTCTTCAGTAAGATTTATATTAGAAACTGTTCTGTTATCTGTACTTAAATTAACTTTTATATTATCTTTATGATATTTATAAATAGGATGTTCATCATATTTATTCACACCCTTTGTGTCTATATTGCTCTTAGGGCACATTTCTAATGTTACTCCTTTTTCTTTTACTAAATTATAAGCCTCTTCATCATTAAATATAAATAAGCCATGCCCTATTCTTTCTGCACCTAGAAGCTCTATGGCATCTCTAACATTTTTACCATACCCAGTTTCACCAGCGTGTATTGTAACTCTAAAACCGGATTCTCTTGCTAATTTCATTACTTCTTTATAAGGTTTAACAAAACCTTCTAATTCACCACCAGCTAAGTCTATGGCAACAACACCTTTTCCTATGAAGTTTTTCCCCTCTTCAATTACCTCATATACACTATCTATAGAATGATGTCTTAAACAAGATAATATTAAATTACCTTTTATGTCATAAAGCTCTTCAGCTTTTCTTATTCCCTTTATTATACTCCCTATTACTTCTTTTTGAGTCATCCCTTTTTCTAAATGCAATAATGGAGCAAATCTTATTTCTATGTACTTCACATTTTCCTTGCTTGCATCTTCCATAAGTTCAAAGGCAACTCTTTCTAAATTCTCAGGTCTTTGTAACAGTTTTACTGGAAGAGCAAATCTATTTAAATAATCTTCTAATGAATTGCATTCTTTAGGAATAACTAGTAATTCTTTTACCTTATCATATTCATAGCTATCTAGCTTAACTCCTTCTTTTTTAGCTAATTCAATAGCAGTCTCCACTCTTAAGGATCCATCTAGATGACAATGTAATTCTATCTTTGGTAAATTTAATAAGTTCATTTATATTTCCTCCCCTAATTAACTATTTATCTTATAAATAAAATTAAAATTTCTAATATTGAATAAAGAATTTATATATCCTAAAAAAGGTTCAAAAAAAAAATTCTTGATTACGAAGAAAGCCTATTTGCTTTCTTCGTAATCAAGAATTCTCGGTTCTTGGTAGAAACCTCTAATCCATATCATTAGAGTTATACGAAGCAAAATTTATTTTTTATTTATTTTACCATATAAAAATTTATAGTCAACAATAAATTATTAACAAAAGTTGAAATGATTTTTAAAGTAAAATAAAAATCTATGCACATGTATTAAATTTTTATCTAATTAAGATAATATATAAAATACATTGCATAGATTTTTCTATAAACTTATATAAATAATTTCATTGAAAATATTAAACACAGTGATAAGCTTTTTTATTTCCTTCTAAGTGGGAACGTCTATCTTCTCTCTCTTCATATTTTCCTGGACCAAATCTTTCATCAAGACTTAAGTATCCAGTAACCCTTGATATTCCTTGAATATCTTGGCATCCACATTTAGTACATTTGCACTCATTGTTATGAAGATATGTTCCACAATTTTTACAATATCTTATATGGAAGTTAATTCCCATATAACTTATATTAGTTTCTTTGTAAGCATAGTTAACTATTTTCATTATAGTTTCTGCATTTGGACAATCATCAACTTCTATATAACTGATATGTCCACCATTACATAATTTATGATATGGTGCTTCAATATCTATCTTATTTTTTATTGATATTGGACAGTAAACAGGAACATGGTAACTATTTGTATAGTAATCTTTATCTGTTACTCCTTTAATTATTCCAAAGGCTTTTTTATCTTGCTTTATAAATTTACCTGATAATCCTTCTGCTGGAGTAGCATAACAGCTCCAATTTAATCTAGTTTCCTCAGTTAATCTATCACAATATTCTCTTATTCTTTCAACTATTTTTATTCCTAATTCTCTTGAAGTTTCATCTTCACCATGATGCTTTCCAGTTAAGGCTATTAAAGTTTCTGCAACTCCTATAAATCCAATTCCCCAAGTACCTTGCTTTAAAATTGGTTCTATTGAATCATCTGGTCCTAAGTTTTCAGCACCTTTCATTAATCCTTGACCTGCAACAAAAGGTAAATCCTTAACTTTTAAGTTTTTAAGAACTCCATATCTGTGCATTAAAGATTCTTTAGCTATTCTTAATCTATCATCTAATAACTCAAAGAATTTATTAATATCTTTTTTAGCTAATATTCCAAGTCTAGGAAGGTTTATAGTTGTAGGAGCTATATTTCCTCTTCCTTTACATCCTGGTTCACCATTAACATTTTTCATAAGATAAGTTCTACATCCCATAGTTGCTGGCATATATCCCTTATCATAGTATTCCTTATTAAAGTCCGCATCGATATTCATGAAGGTTGGATTCATTCTCTTAGCTGCTACTCTGCAAGCTAATTCATATAAATAGAAATATGGATCCTCTACTTCTCTATTTACACCTTCTTTTACTCTAAAGATTATGTTAGGGAATATTGGTTGTTCTCCTCTTCCTAATCCTTTTTCGTATTCTAATAAGAATATTTCACAAACTAAAGCAGCATCTTCATTGTATGGAATTCCTAAGTTTAATGAACTAAAAGGAACTTGAGATCCTGCTCTTGAATGCATAGTGTTTAAATTATAAACAACTCCTTGCATTGCTTGATGCACTCTTTCTCTTAATTTTTTCTCTACTAGTTCATCTAACTTAGCTCCTTCTAAGCCTAATCCTATGTATTCTTCTCTTATCTCTTGTCTTGTAGGTTCTACAAAAACACTCATATCATTATCAAAGTCTGGATGTGATTGTCCTCCAAACATATCATTTTGAGTTGATTGTAATAAAATACATGATAATTCCGCTGCTGTCTCTATTCTTCTTGGTGCCTTAATAGTTCCGTATCCAGTGTTAAATCCACTTTGTAATAACTCACCAGTTGGTATGTGTAAGCAGTTAGTAGTTAAATTGTAACTATCTAAGTCATGATAATACACATCTCCATTTTCATGAGCTTTTGCTAATTCTTTAGGCATTGTAGCTAAGTTATACCATTTGTTAGATTCTGAAGCTATTCTTAAAAGCTTTGATGAGAAGTTATTTCCTACATTAGCATTATCTCTATCAGTCTCTACTCCGATCTTACTTATAGCTTTCATTAAGTCTGATTTTATTTCTCTAACTTTAGTTCTTTCAGTTCTATATGCCTTATATGCTGTTGCTACTTGGTTAAAACCATTATCCATTAAAGCCTTTTCTACTAAAACTTGAATTTCTTCAACAGTGACATCTGTCTTACCTGACATTTCAATATAATTAATTACCTTTTGTATAGTATCTAAAACTTGGCTTTCCCTTATTGCAATACCAACTTCATTGGCTGCTCTCTTTATTGCATTTGCTATTTTATCCGCATTAAACCTAGATTCTCTACCGTCCCTTTTCACAACATGTAGCATTTTCAATTCCTCCACTCCACTATATCTTGTACTCGAATCATTATACTCTACTATTACTAGTTATGCTAATTTTAAAAAATCCTTATACTAAAAAAAATACTTATTATCTCCCTCTTTCCTTCTTTTTTTTAGCCTATATTCAATTTTTCTTTAGTTGACATTACTAAAAACTTATTCATGTCTTCTCCATAAGATGAATAATATTCCATAAAATGTAACATAATAACTATATGAAAAGTAATCCATAGGAGGAGTTTAAATGAAGAAAATAGCATTAATTGCTTTTCAATTAATATTAAGTTTATTAGTTGGATTAATATTTGGAAATTTAATTATGCCTTTAAAAACATCAGAAAAAATAGATACATTAAAAGAACTAGAATCTATTGATTTAACAATGAATGAAGAAAATCCATATGACTTTGATATGGATGAGTTATCTTTAGAAACCCTTAGCCCATATACAGGAAAGATCTTAGAATCAAATTCAATAGATAATATTCCTTTTATGTGTATAATTGAAAATTCTAGAGCAGCTCGTCCTCAAAGCGGACTTTCTGAGGCAGATATAGTTTATGAAACCATGGCCGAGGCAGGAATTCCTAGATTCTTAGCTGTATTTTATGAAAATTCTCCTGATGTTATTGGACCAGTAAGAAGCGTGCGCCCCTACTTTTTAGATATTTCTAAAGAACACGACTTACCCTTTGCACATTGTGGTGGAAGTGCAGAAGCACTAGCTACAATTTCTAGTGACAAATCATTAAATAGTATAAATGAAATAAAAGATGGAAGTGCTTTTTGGAGAGATAATACAAGAAAAGCTCCTCATAACCTTTATACTTCAGCTAATAATATAAGAAAATTCATTTCTGATAATGGATATGAGTATTCTAAAAATAATGCATTAAGCTTTAAAGATAACTCTCTATTAAATTCTTCTAACTATATATCTGAAATAAAACTTAATCTAAGTGATTATTATAAAACCTCATATAAGTATGTAGATGGCTTTTATGAAAAGTATATGGATGGAGAGCTTGCCATAGATAAAAATACCAACTCTCCTCTTAAATTTAAAAATGTAGTTGTGCAAATAACTGATATGTCACTTCAATCTGATAATACTCATTTAGATATTGATTTAACAGGTACTGGAGAGGGTTATATTTTATCTAATGGAAGAATGGAAAAAATTCATTGGGAAAAAGAAGACACTAATAGTAAAACCATATTAAAAACTGAAGATGGTAATCCAATTTACTTATCTAGAGGTAACACAATTTGGAATATAGTAGATAAAAATTCTTCTTTATTCTTCAATTAAATTCTTAATTAAGTTCATAAGTAAACCGTTTTCCAAGAGAACAATCTGTTTTAATATATTATTAACAGATTGTTCTCTCTTTGTACCATTATCAATATTGATAATGATATCAGTATTGATATATAATTCAGTTAAAGCTAAACTTAATTCAAATTAATTTCTATAAATGTTGATTTATTCGGTTTGCTATTAAATTCACTAAATGAAATATAAATATTTTTAATAATTTATATTTTATTTAGTAAGTATAAAATGATTGGGGGCATATAAAATGCAAAAAATTGCTATAATAACAGACAGCTCTTGTGATTTAACTATAGATGAAATAAAAGAATATAATTTAAATATATTACCTTTAAAGATAATATATAAAGACAGAGAATATAATGATATTTTTGATATAAAACCAATTGATGTTTACGAAAACCTACACAATGAAGTACCAACAACTTCACTATGTAGTCCTGACTATATAAATTCAGTATTAGATAAATTAGAAGCTGAAGGATACACCCATTTAATAGGTATATTTATATCTAGCTCATTATCAGGTACATTTAATGCTGCTAGATTAGTTATTGAGGAACGTAATTCATTTAAATATTACTTATTTGATAGTAAAATAATAGGTTATCCTTTAGGATCTATAGTATTAAAAGCATCTGAACTTGTTAAGAAAGGAAAAAGTTTTGAAGAAATAATTGAATCTCTTCCAAGCATAAGAGAAGCTACAACTGGGTATTATACTCTTAATACCTTAGAATATTTAAGACGTGGTGGAAGAATAGGTAAAGTTGCCGGAACAGTTGGAGATTTACTTCATCTTAAACCAATAATATCAGTTGATGAACATGGTGCTTATACAACAGTTTCTAAAGCAAGAGGAAGAAAACAATCTTTGAAAAAGCTTGCTAGCATAATTTTAGAGCACCTTGATGAATGTAAATGTAATGTAGCTATTCTTAATGGTATGGCAGAAGAGGAAGCTAATCAAGTTCTTGATTCAATCAAATCTCATCCTAACTTATTAAAATCTCAAGTAAGAGATATAGGTGCTGCTATGGGGGTTCATGCAGGCCCTGGTATGGTAGGGGTTTCAATTCAAAAGGAAAGTTAGTTATGTATAATGATGAATTTATAAAAGCTGAAGAAAAACGCCTTTATGATGAATATAAGAAACAGGTAGCTAACCTAAAAAAAGTACAGAAAGAAAAGGATTCTGTAGGACAAGTCTTTACTAAAGGGCTTCTTCCTATATATGCATTATATATTCTTAGTATTCAACCTACTAACGGAAATGACTTAGCTCAAAAGATTGGTGAACAAACTAATGGTCTTTGGTTTCCTAGTACCGGTGGTATATATCCTTTATTAAAAAAATTAGAAAAGCAAGGATTTGTGACTGGTTCTTGGGATGATCCTAAAAGAAAAATCCAAAAAGTATATTCTTTAACGCCAGAAGGATTTAAAGAATTTGAAGAGAAAAAACATTTATTAAAGCCTAAAATAAAAGAAGCTTTGGAAGTTTTTAAAATAATATATTCACATCTTTACAACTAAAGAAGATTCTAAAAGATTATATAATCTTTTAGAATCTTTTAATTTTAATTATTATTCAACTGAAATAGCTGCTACTGGACAACTACCTTCTGCTTCTTTTGCTGCTTCTTTACTATTTTCAGGAACTTCCTCAACAATTGCATGAGCTTTTCCATCATCGTCCATATCAAAAACTTCTGGTGCTATTGTTGGACATAATCCACATCCAATACATGTATCTTTATCTACATTGGCTTTCATAATTATTGCCTCCTTAAAATTTTATCTTAACAATATTATCATGCCCTAAATTTTAATTTATATTACTTTATAATAAACTTAATTTAAAAAATAAAAAGAATAAACCAAAATAATATAATTATTTTGATCCATTCTTTTATTTATACTAATATAATCCTTCAAAAATTAATGAATATAGTGGATTTTCAGCCACATATTCTTCAGCTTTTCCATTTTCTAAGGCTTCAGTTAAATCTAAGTTTATTGGTAGTTCTCCTATTAAAGGAAGTCCTAAATATTCAGCATGCTCTTCTGAAGATTTCTTGCTAAATACTCTCATCTTTTTACCACACTCACACTCTATGTAAGCCATGTTTTCAACTACTCCTCTTACCTCAACATTCATCTTATGAGCCATAGTAACTAGTTTTTTAACTATCATTGATACCATGTCTTGAGGTGTTGAAACTATTACTAATTCCTTTATAGGGAATGTTTGCATTACTGTTAATGTTATGTCACTTGTTCCTGGTGGCATATCTATTAATAAGTAGTCTAATTCTTCCCAATCAGTATCTTTAAACATTTGGTTTAATACTCCTGTAACCATTGGTCCTCTCCAAATTACAGGATCATCTTCAACTTCCATAAGTAAGTTCATTGATATAACTTTTATTCCTAGCTCAGTTTTTACTGGAACAAATTTAACTTGCTTACCTTCACTATCCATGGCAACTATATCTGCTCTTTTTTCATTTATCCCAAAGAATCTTGGCATTGATGGTCCTGTTATATCAGCATCTAATACTCCAACTTTATATCCTTTTTTAGCTAATTGAGTAGCTAATATTCCAGTAACAGTTGATTTACCAACTCCACCTTTACCACTTATAACACCTATAACATTTTTAATATTTCCGTAGTTAGTTCCTAATTTTGCTGGTACTGATGAACTACATCCTCCATCTTTACTAGCTGAACTACATTTGTCTTTATTTGCACAACTTGCACAACTTCCCATAAGAAAAATCCTCCATTCTGTTATCTATCCCATTCCTTTTGAACATCTTTCCAACTATCATAAACATTGATGTCCCAAGAGTTCTTATAAACTCCATCTACATAGAATTTTTTCTCTGAATGAGTTAATCTGTTTTCAATGGTTATTACAGTTCTAAACATAGTAGATGTATAACCATAATTTCTTACAGTAACTATTATATCAAAGTCATCTCTATTATGGTTCATTATTGAAGCATTTGGAACTACTTTTTTTACATCTTTTTCAAAATCTTCAATATCTGATGATAACATATATTTTGTACAATCTCTATCTCCAAGTATATCAATACCAACTTTGGCATTATCTTTGTTTAGTTCATCTTTTTCTTTTTTCATTACTTCAAGTATTGAGTTATAGTATATTTCATCAAAAGCTCTAGGTTTTCTTATCGCCTGCATATTTTGCATTAAATAGTTATCTAATCTATTAGATATTCTATAAAAGTGATCTCCATCGTAGAAATTACCTTCTCCATTATTTTTTACACCTGTTACATAATAGAATTTCTTTTCTTCATCACCAACATGTATTTCAAAAATATAATCTGGAGGTAAATCTGTCTTTTTGCTAACAACCTCAGCCTTAGATAACATACTGTATATATTGTCTATTACTGACTTTTCTTTTACTAAAAACCTAAAACCAGAATCTCTTGTACTTTGAATAACTATTTTATCAACTTTATTTTCTTTTATATATTCAAAGTCATTATTATTACTCCCAACAAATTTTGAGCTTATATCTTTAGCTGAACATCCAACAATGCCTAATCCTAAAACTAAGCAAAGTATTACTAGAATTAATTTCTTATTTTTCACTTGTTTCTTTTCTCCCTTTTAATTTATTTATATTATATAGTAATATACCCCCTATTAATATAAATATTGATATAAATTGAGATGTTGATAATGATCCTACGCTACCTCTAGGATCATTTCTTAAAAATTCTACAAAGAATCTACCTATACTGTATATTATCATATACATGCTCATAGTTTTTCCTTTTTCTTTGTTTTTATTTCCATACCATAGTAAAAATAAACCTAAGGCAAAATCAAAAATTGACGAAAAGATTTGTGTTGGATATAATGGTATCCCTGCTGGAGCTAATGAATCAGCTGGAAATATAATTCCTATAGAACTTGTAGTTTCAGCCCCATAACAACATCCTGCAAGTAAACATCCTATTCTTCCAAATCCTTGAGCTAAGGCTAAACCTGGCACTACTAAATCTGCAAGCTCTAATACATTCCACTTATTCTTTAAAGAGCATAGAGCGATTCCTAAGGCTCCTCCTATTATGGCTCCATAAATTACAAATCCATTTCCAAAATCTCTAAATATTAAACTTGGATCTTGAATAACTGTTTTCCACTCAGTTATTATGTAGAGTATTTTTCCTCCTAAAATCCCTGAAATAACAGTTAAGATTGTAACATTAAATAGCTTATCTTCGTTATAGCCTCTTTGAGTTCCTCGCTTTAAGAATAATAATGTTGCACAGATTATACCTAATCCTATCATAAATCCATAGCTATAAATCTTAAGTCCAAAGATTTCCCCTAAAACAATCCTCATAAACTCCTCCAATATTTATTTGTAAATTTAAAAGAGAAGCATATTATTATGCTTCTCTTTTAAATTTAATTATAATACTTCTACTAAAGCAAATCAAATTTTCTACTCCCTATGCTCTATACTATCAATTATAGCTTTATATATAATTGAATAATCTTCTTTTTGCTTACTTTCACTTGCACTAAACAATACTTTTATGACCTTATTTTCTCCTAACTTTTTATAATAAATAGTATTAAAATAGGTTATTCCCTTATCATTTTTTTCTTTGAAAACTACTTTCTTTACTAATTCATCATTCAGGCTTTCATCAGATACTAAATAGTCACTTATATCACTCTTACCAATAACTTCCTCTTCCTTCTCAAGTATTTTTTCTAAATCATCATTTGAATTTAAAATCTGCACATATCCCCATAATCCCATAGTATCACTTATAAAACTATTATCATAAATAATATAATTTCCTGGATATTTTTTTTCTTCAACATCCCAACTGTCAGGTAACTTATAGGTTAAAAGACCATCTAGGGCAGTATATGTACTTAGCCCTTCAATATTATTATTTGTTAATGCAACTTTTTTTATATTTCTAGTAAACATATTTTCACCAGTTACCAATATTATCATAAGCAAGATTAATATTAAGGTTATCCCCAATTGTTTTTTATTCAAAAAATCACCTCTTTTCACCTTTTATGAAAGTCTATATTTAAAATATATTCAGCAACTAATTAAAAATTACTAAATAGAGTATTAATCTTACATAAATAAAAAACTGTTTATATAGATTCATTTCTATATAAACAGTTTTTATCTTGATTATTTCATAGGAATAACTACAGATGAGTTTTCAAAATCATAGAACATTATCCAATAGCCATTTTCGCTATTACCATATCTGTCCCATGTAACGAAACCAGTTCTACCACCATATGGTTGATCTTTTCTCTCTTTAGTTCCTGGAATAGCATATAGAATATATTTTATATCTCCATCCTTATCACACTTTACACCAAAGAAGAAATGACCTGCTTTGCTTATATAAGGATAGTAATTAATCATAGGATAATACATCATTGTGTATTTATTATAGTTTGACATATTACACATATCATCGAAGTTTCTAACATCAACCTTATACCATGCACATCTTTTTATATCCTCTGCAAATTTAGGAACCTTCTTACATCCTTCTAAAGCTCCCATTAAAACTTCACCTATAGGACAATCAAAGTCAACTTCATAAGTTTTTTCTTCTTTCTCCTTACAATCTCTAAGTTTCATTTGCTCTATTTCATTTTCGTACTCTGCAAATCTTCTACCTAGTTCATAACGTTCTCCATCATAAGGATCATATTCTCTTTCTAAATCTATTTTACTTATAAATCTATCACACTCTTGTAATTTTGATCTATAGTCCCAATCATCCCTATTATATTTTTCCTTATAACACTCTTTATAACCTTCTATTTTCTTTTCTTCATGTTTATCTTTGTTCTTATCTTCTTTCTGCTCTTCCTTCTTATCTTTACAATCATCATTTACTTCGTCTTTATCTTTATATTTCTCTTCTTTCTTATATTTGTCTTCTTTCTCACAATTATCTTCTTTCTTATCTTCACATTTTTCTTCATGCTTATCTTCTTTATTATTGTGCTTACAATCTTCTTTCTCTTTGCCTCTACAGTCATCTTTTTTCTCTTTATATTCTTCTTTTAAATGCTCTTTACAATCATCTTTATCCTTTTTATCATCTTTATCCTTACAATATTCTTTTTTGCTTTCCTTTTCTTTATTATCTTCTTTCAAATGATCCTTGTCTTTTTCTTTTAAATATTCTTTATAATTATCTTTTTCACCTTTATCTTTTTTGTCCTTATGACAATCTTTGTCATCATTACATTTAATTTTATCCTCTTTCATATTAATAGGACATTCTTTTTTTAATTCATCTTCTTTATTATTTTTATCATAATGAGACTTTTCTTTTCCCGCTATCATCTTAATCTCATAATTCTTCCAATTATCCTTTGGCATTTGATTATTTAAAAATCCACACATAAAGAATACTGTTCTACCATTAATATTTTTTCCTATAGCAGCTCCTACTATATTCTCATAAGATACATTTAAATCTCCTATGTTGATAGAATCATATTCTAAACTCATTTCTGCCTTTCCTTGTTGATTTATGTTCATTGGACCAAGATTTATATTCTTCTTAAAATCTTTTTTGTTACAAATAAGCATCATATAACAATCTTTGTAATCTTTCTTTAAATTTTGAGCGTAAAAAGAAACTTTACATTTATCATTCTTAGTTTCTATCTTGGCATATCCAGTTAAAGGCTTATCTGAAGCCATAGAATGCCCCTTTTCATCTTCTTGTAATATTATAAAAGTTCTATATGATTTATTATGTGCCAATTCTCTGGTCCCTCCAATATAATTTTATTCTCTACAGTATATGAGAGAACAAAAAAAAAGAGAATAAAAATTTAAAAATTCTTATTCTCTCTAAATATTCTAGTTATTCATATATTTATCTATTGAGTCTGAAAGAGCACCAAACTCTGCTAAGCTTAAAGTTTCTCCTCTTCTCTTAGGATCTATTCCAGCCTCTTCATAAGCCTTTTCCATTAATTCCTTAGGAAGTTTTACATTTTTAGTTGCATTCCATAAAGTTTTTCTTCTCATGTTAAATGCATGTCTAACAATTTCAAAGAATAATTTTTCATTTTTAACTTTAACACTTGGCTCTTCTAATCTTTCTAATCTTATTACTATAGAATCGACCTTTGGTCTTGGTATGAAGCATGAAGGTGGTACCTTTCTAACTATTTTAGTATTACAGTAGTATTGAACTAAAATTGATAAAGCACCATAATCTTTACAATTAGGCTCTGCATTCATTCTTTCTGCTACTTCTTTTTGTATCATTATAGTTAATGATTTAAAGTTATACCCACCTTTTAATAAATTTACTATTATAGGAGTAGTTACATAATAAGGTAAGTTTGCAACTAACTTAACGCTTTTTTCATCTCCTATAATTTCATTAAAATCAACTTTTAAGGCATCATTATGTATTAATTGAAACTTTGGATTATCTCCAAGCTCAGCTGTTAATATTGGAATAAGTGAACTATCTAATTCAATAGCAACAACTCTCTTTGCTCTTTTAAGTAATTGTACAGTAAGAGTACCTACTCCAGGTCCAATTTCTATTACTAAATCATCTTCACAAACATCTGCTCCATTTACTATATCTCTTGGAACAGAATCATCAATTAAAAAGTTTTGTCCTAAGCTTTTTGAAAATCTAAAATTATACTTCTGAACAAGCTCCTTTGTCTTTATATCTTTTATTTCGTTTATATCCATCCACTACTCTCCTATATCATCTTTTCTATCTTTTCTATAGCTTTAACAAATTCTTCTTTTGTTATGCCATAGTTATTTAATCTTGAAAGAACTTGGTTTGCATTTCCATAACCGATTCTTAATTCTTTACCAAGTAACTCTCTTCTCACTTTAGCCTTTGGATCTGCTGATAATCCAAAGTATATTAAATCTTGTATTGTAAATTCTTCTCTTTTTTCTTCTAAAGTTATTTTTGCATTTTCTAAAGCCCTAATTATAGCTTCTGGTGACGCATTCTCTACGCCTATGTTTCCATCCTTAGCTCTAGTTCCCTCTGCTCTTCCTATGTAAGCATGCTTAACGCCTTTAACTCTCTTTGAGATTATTGATCTTATTTTTTCTCCAGCAAAATCTGGATCAGTAAATACAATAACTCCCTTTCTTTTTTGAGCTTCTTTTATTCTCTCTATAACCTTTGCATTTATTCCGAATCCACCAACAGCTATGATTTCAGCATCTATAGCTTTCTTAACTGCTGTTATATCGTCTCTACCTTCAACTACTATAACTTCTTTAATCAAGGTTAAAACTCCCTTTCTTATTATATGTACTATATTTAATTTACCTATATCTCATTTAACTGTCAATAAAATGCTTTAATACAAAATAAATAGAGGGTCTAAAAGAATACTCTTTTAGAATCCCTCTCTTAGTATTACCATTCACCAGGATAAGCTATTATATAAAGATTAACATTTCTTCTTCCCCACTGTTTACATTCAGGTGCTGAATTTAAGAATAAATCTATTATATTATTTTTTATAGCTCCACCAGTGTCTTCTGCTACTGCATAGCCATATCCTTCTACATAAACCTTAGTTCCTAAAGGTATTACTCTAGGGTCAACAGCTATTGTACTTAATCCATTTGGATCTCTCTTAGGTACAGTTCCTGTAGCTGTTATTCCATCTCCAGAATAGGCAGTAGCTTCTACTACCATTGCTTTTTTATAATTTATATTATCGTTTCCTCTTGAAAGAACTAATTTCTCCATAGTTCCTTTAACCACTACTTCATCTACTGGTTCTTTAACAACTTTAGATTCTACTACTTCTCTAGATACTTCTTTTCCATCTTCCATAACTAACTTCATAGTTATTTCCTTTTCTCCAGCAGAACCCTCTTGAGTAGTCTTTTTAACTCCACTCTCTAAGTTATCATCTTCCTTTACTACAGTTTCAAAGTCTATTGGCTCTTTTTCAACTATGGTCTTCTCTTCAACTCTTGTAATCTTTATTTTCAAATCCTTTGATAGTTCTGTTTCTAATGAAGGCTCTACTTTGTCTAAATCATTTAGATTAATTCCTTCTTTAACCAGCATATTCTTTACTGAATCTTCCGCAGAATCTATCTCTATATTTTTTCCATCAACCATCACTTCTACTGGAACTGCCTTCTTAATGCTTATTACATCATTATCAGCAATCTCGCTTGTTAAACTTGGTTCTATTTTATCCTTGTCAGATAAGTAAATTCCTTGTTGACTCAAAACTGCTTGTACATTTCCTTTAAATGTGGCAACCTCTAAATTTTCACCATCTAAGTTTATGGTTATATTCTTATGTGCTGTAACTAAAACTGCTATAAAACTTACTAAAACTAAACTAAATACTCCTAATACAATTTTTCCATTTTTCGAGGCAACCTTCTCTTTCAATGCCTTAATTATTTTTTTCATATAATCTTCCCCCTTTTAGGCAAGAGTCATTTCGACATTATATATTACCTTTTCAAGTATGTCAAATCTGATGACTCCTAAAATTTATACTTTTAGTTGTAAATTATAATAAATAATTGACCTCTGCTTATACAGGGATTTGGTAAATAACGGTTGATTTATATTTAAAAAAGTACACTATATTATATTAGTGTACTTTCCATGTTATTACATTTATTTTTCTTTAGTTTAGTTATGGTTATATTAAATTTTGAATAATCTCTTTTTATTGTTTAATAAGATTTCATTCATTTCTTCCCCTGAAATTCCTCTTATTTCACTCATTTTATCTATGATATATTCAATATAATCTGACTTGTTTCTTTTGCCTCTAAAAGGAACTGGTGCCATAAAAGGACAGTCAGTCTCAACTAGCATTCTTTCAGAAGGTATTTCTCTACAAACATCTACTAATTTTTTAGCATTTTTAAATGTTAAAACCCCTGTAAATCCAATGTAATATCCTAATTTAATGCACTCTTTTGCAAATTCAACTGAACCTGAAAAACAATGTACTACTCCAATTACATTTGGAAACTCCTTCATAATTTCTAAAGTGTCTTTATGAGCATCTCTATCATGTATAACAACTGGTAAATTTAATTCATCAGCCAATTTCATTTGTGCTCTAAAAACTTCTTTTTGAACTTCTCTTGGAGGATTTTCTTCCCAATAATAATCTAGTCCTATTTCTCCAATGGCTTTAACCTTTTCATTCTTAACAAATTCTTTTATTTCCTTTACAACATCATTATTAAATTCATCTGCATTTTCTGGATGTATACCAACTGCTGCATAGAACATATCAAACTCTTTTGCAAGTTCAACTGATTTTCTTAACCCATAGAGATCAGATCCACAGTTTAAAACCCCAATAACTCCATTTTCTTGTAGTTCTTTTATTACATTTTCTCTATCTTCATCAAAACTATCTGAGTCATAATGTGCATGTGTATCAAATATTTTATATTTCATAATTTTCTCCTTTGAATTTTACATATAAATTGTAGATAAAAGTGGTGATAGAATTCCTAGAATTCCTCCTAATAAAGCTCCTAACCAAGTTATTGCCTTAAGTTCTTTATTAGCTATTCCAATTATGATTTCTTCTGCATAATCCACTTCAAAAGCATTTATTTGCTCTTCTACTATTGAAGAAATATCCACAATTTCTAGTACTTTAGCTGATTTATTTTCCACAAAATCATTATATAAATTATCTAAAATACTCATAATACTATTTTCTAAGTTTTGTTTATTATAACATATATCATTTAAGGAATTTTGTAAAAATTTATCAAATACCTTTTCAATTATTTTACTTATTTCACCTGATAATTGGTTATTATTAACAATTTGAGAAATCATTGAATCTATATTGTCGATTAGAATATTTTCATAGTCATTGAATAACACTTTTATAATTTCTTCATAACTATTAAAAGAAGAAATTTTACAATTTAGTTTGCTTATTATAGAATCTATATTTTCTTCTGTATTTAATTTTTTTGAAATCTTATCTCCTAAAGCATCTGATATTACCTCTAGCTTTTCTTCTCCAACATTATTTATTACATCACTTACTTTTTTCTTCATACTTTCATGTACAAAAGCTAAAGCCGCATCACATATATACTCTTTATTTTCTTCTTCACTTAAAGATTTATCAACTAATGAAACTAACTTTCCGTATATTACATCTCCACTTAAAAACATTGATACTATAGATGGTATATTATCATTTATTGCACTTTTTATCTTATGTGAAACCTCATCATCTCTAAGAAGATTTTTTATTATATCCACAAGAGTATCTTTTTGAGATTTTACATATTCTTCTATGTAAGGTTTAATATTTTCTGGAATGACTTCTTCAATAGTTAAATCTTCTTTTTCTAAAGTTTTTACTTCTTTTAAAAGAGCTTTTCCTATTATGTCTCTTGTTTTTTCTTCCTCTAAAGTATTTATTATTACTTCTCTAAATTTATTGCTATTTATAAAATCAATTATCTTTTCAGGATTTTTATTTAGTCTTTCTTTAATAGAATCTACTATATAAAACTTAAGCTTATTTTTAAACTCCTCTTCCTGAATTGATTCTAAAATAGTCTTAGCTATATTGTTTATCATATTTCCCTTTAGAGCATAGTAATTTTCCCCTAAAGTATTTTTTAATGATTCCTCTAAAGTTGAATTGCTATTAATAACTTGATTAATTTTTTCTTTAGCAACCTCATTAAATTTTGCTTTTATTTTATCATCCTTTAAAGCCTTGCTTAAGCTATCTGAATTTAATAAATGAGTGCCTACAGTTTCTCCAACCTTATTGGCTATTCTGCTTTTTTCTTTAGGTATTAATCCTGGTGTAAAAGGAAGCTTCATACCAAATATATACTTTGCTTCTCTTGGCCTAAATAACATTTTTATAGCAAGCCAGTTTGTTATGTAGCCTATTACTGCTCCAATTAAGGCTCCTATAATATAAATTTTCATCTATTTTCACTCCTATCAATTTAAAATTCACTTAAATAGTGTAAAATATTATATATTTATATTAATATAATACTACTTATTTTTTAAGGGTGGTGAATAAAATGGATTTTAAAAAATTATCTAATATAAAAGAGTGTAGGTTATTTTCCCACTTCAGCGATCAGGATATTCAAGAATTATTAAGCTCTGGTTTCGCTTCAATAAAATCCTATTCAAAGGAAGACTTATTGTTTTCTGAAGGAGAGTATTGCGATTTTTTAAGTGTAGTTATAGAAGGGAAAATAGAAATTCAAAAGTTAGATTCTAACGGAAACATATTAGTGGTTGCAACCTTAAATAGAGGAAATGTTTTTGGAGAAAATCTTCTTTTTGGAGATAGGAACTTTTACCCAATGTCTGTAGTGGCTAAAGAAAATTCTCAAGTTTTACATATAAAAAAGGATTATATATATAAACTATGCTCTTCAAATGAAGCTTTTTTAAGAGAGTTACTTAGAATTCTTTCAAATAAAGCTCTTAATCTAAGTTCTAAACTTAAACAAGTGACAATGAAATCTATTAGAGAAATGATTTGTAATTACTTATTAAAAAAATATAACAAAGAAAAATCTACAACTATAAAGTTAGAATTTTCAAGAAAGGACTGGGCTGACAAACTTGGAGTCCAACGTCCTTCATTGTCTAGAGAGCTTATGAAAATGAGAGATGCAGGGCTTATAGACTTTTCAAAAAACATAATAGAAATAAAAGATTTAGAGGGTTTAAAAGGTTATTTACTTTAAATCAAATGTTAATATTTTTGTACACTTTTTGACACATAAATGCCACATAAGAAGCTTAATATAATAATTGTAACGTAGCTAAAACACTAATTTAATTTTACCCCTTAAATGGCCCTTGAATAGTTTGTCCCCCTTACGCAAATATCAAGGGCTATTAAGTTTAATTAATTTAAAAAATTTCTATATAATAATTCCTAACCTTAAACCTTAAGATGTAGAATAAGCCTTGTTTCTAGATTAATAGAAGCAAGGCTTATTTTATTTATATCTTTTTATTTTTTAATCTATTTAGTTCTTCTATAGCAATTTTCTTGTCTATTTTATCAAATAAAAATTCAACTCTATTAACTCTTATATTATTCCTCTCTTCAAAGCTCCATTTTGTGTTCTTTATACTTAAAAACATTTTTATTTTCTCACAAGTAAAAGGAATTATAGGATTCATTAAATCAGTTAAAGCTACTAATATTTGAGAACAAATATACAGTAACTCTTCACATTTTTTCTTGTTATTATTTATTAAAATCCAGGGTTTATTTTTGTCAAAGAAATCATTTCCCTGTTTTATAAGATTAAATATTTCTTTTAGTCCTGATTTGAACTCTCCATTTTCAAATTTATTACCTACAGAAGCATAAGTTCTTCTTATTAAGTTCTTCCATTGAAGAGGAAGCTCTTCTCCCTTTATTTCCCCATTAAAGTTTTTCTTTATAAAGGTTAAAACTCTATTTGTAAAGTTTCCTAGTTCTCCTACCAATTCATTATTATTTGCATTTATAAAATCTCTCCAAGTAAAATCAGAATTTTTTTCTTCCGCTCCTCTACTTATTAAATAATATCTAATAGAATCTATATTATATCTTTCCATAATGTAAGGAACCCATATGGCCCAATTTCTATTTGTAGAAAAAGTTTTTCCTTCTAAAGTTAAATATTGAGAAGAGAATATTCTAATTTCACTTTTTTCTAATCCAATGCCAGAGAGCATTGCTGGAAACATTGTTGTGTGAAATGGTATATTTTCCTTACCATGAACTAAATATATTATACTTTCTTCATTGTTCCAATATTCTTCTAAAGATTGTCCTTTTCCTTCTATGACTTTCTTAGATGCAGTAACATAGGCTAACAGTGCATCAATCCAAACATAAACTCTTTTATCTTCAAAGCCTTCTACAGGAACTTCTATTCCCCAATTAATTTCTCTTGTTAGAATCTTATCTCTTAACCCACCCTCTAAATATCTCTTAGTTATTTTAATGGCATTTTCTCTCCAACTCTCTTCTTCATCTAATATATTTTGAATATAATCTTGAAAATAAGATAATTTAAAGAAAAGATTATTAGAACTTCTAACTTCAACTTTACTATTACATTCATTACAAAATCCTTCTTTAATCCCAAATTCATCTAAGGTATCACAGCATTTTGGACAATAAAATTCTTCTGTTTCTTTTTCATATATAAATCCCTTATTATAAAGGCTTTTTATTATATTTTTCACCTGCTTTTCATGATACTCACTATCTGTTCTTGTAAATATATCAAAGGAAAATCCTAATTTATTAAAGCACCTAACAAATTCCCTATGGTACTTATTTATAAGCTCTTCTGGTGATCTATTAAGTTCCTTTGCTTTGTTTAAAATTGGAGATCCATGACAGTCAGATCCTGAAATAAAGATAACTTCATCATCTTTAGCCCTATGATATCTTGCTAATATATCTCCTGCCATCCAAGATGAAACTCTTCCTATATGAAGTGATCCATTAGCATAAGGCCAAGCATTACCTATAATTACTTTCATTTTATTAGCCCCCTTAAAATGATTCTATCCACAATATTATGATACAAAAAAACTCTTATATTCCACAATCTAGTATGAATATAAGAGTTTTTTAATTTTACTATCTTACTTGGCTTCCAGTTAACATTTCTCCTGGGTTAACTAATAGAAGTTCTGAATCATCTGAAGGTGCTGCTGCAAGTATCATCCCTTGAGATAATTCCCCTCTTAATTTAACTGGTTTTAAGTTAGCAACTAATACTACATACTTTCCAACTAACTCTTCTGGTTTATAGTATTGTGCTATTCCTGAAATAACCTGTCTTTCTTCTCCACCTAAATCAACTTTAAGTTTTAATAACTTTTTAGCTTTTTTAACTGGTTCACACTCTAATACTTTAACTACTCTTAAATCTATCTTGTCAAAGTCATCTATAGTTATTTCTTCTTTTATTGGATTTTTAACTAACTCTTCGTTAGCTGGTTTAACTGGAGCTGGTTTTAAAGCTTCAAGTTCTGCTAATTTTTCCTCAACATCTATTCTTGGGAATATAACATCACCCTTAACTACTTTATCTCCTGCAACTGTTCCATTAAACTCTTTTAAACTTTCCCAAGTTGTAACTTTAGTGTTTAATTGAGCATTTATTTTTACACTTGTTTCTGTTAAGAATGGTGAAATCATTACTGAAACAAATCTTAAAGTTTCTAATAAGTTATATAAAACTGTTCCTAGTCTTTCTTTCTTTTCTTCATCCTTAGCAAGTATCCAAGGAGTTGTTTCATCTATATATTTATTAGCTCTGCTTATTAAAGTCCATATACTTTCTAAAGCTTCTGGAATCTTTAATGCATCTATACTAGCTTCAACTTTTCCTGGAGTAGATAAAGCTAAGTTTATTAATTCATCATCAATAGCTTCCTTGCATGTTGGTGCTTGAATAACTCCATCAAAGTATTTATAAACCATAGCTATTGTTCTTGATAATAAGTTACCTAAGTCATTAGCTAAGTCTGTATTTACTTTCTTTATAAATATTTCATTGTTAAATAATCCGTCTGAACCAAATGGTATTTCTCTTAATAAGTAATATCTTACAGCGTCAGCTCCAAACATGTTAACTAAAACTACTGGGTCAACAACATTACCTTTTGATTTTGACATTTTTCCTCCATCAACAAGTAACCATCCATGACCAAATACTTGCTTAGGTAATTCTAATCCTAAAGCCATTAACATTATTGGCCAGTAAATTGTATGGAATCTTAAAATATCTTTTCCTATTAAGTGAACATCTGCTGGCCAGAATTTATTGTATAACTCTTGATTTTCTTGACCATATCCTAAAGCAGTTATGTAGTTTGATAATGCATCTATCCAAACATAAATAACATGCTTTTCATCAAAGCTTACAGGTATTCCCCAAGTAAAACTTGTTCTTGAAACACAAAGATCTTGTAATCCTGGTCTTAAGAAGTTATTTAACATTTCATTCTTTCTTGATTCTGGTTGAATGAAATCTGGATGTTCTTCTATATACTGAATTAATCTATCAGCATATTTGCTCATTTTAAAGAAGTAAGCTTCTTCTTTAGCTTTTTCAACTGGTCTTCCACAATCAGGGCAGTTTCCATTTACTAATTGAGTTTCTGTCCAGAATGATTCACATGGAGTACAGTAAAGACCTTCATAAGAATCTTTATATATATCTCCTTGATCATATAACTTTTTGAAAATCTCTTGAACAGCTTTCACATGATAATCATCAGTTGTTCTTATAAATTTGTCATAGCTTATGTTCATCATTTTCCAAAGATCTTTAATTCCTGCAACTATTTCGTCAACATGCTCCTTTGGAGTAATTCCTTTTTCATTAGCTATTCTTTCTATTTTTTGACCATGCTCATCTGTTCCTGTTAAGAACATTACTTCATGACCTGTAAGTCTTTTGAATCTTGCTATAGCATCAGCAGCTACAGTTGTATAAGTATTACCTATGTGTAGATTTGTTGATGGGTAATAAATAGGCGTTGTAATGTAATATGGTTTTTTACACATTATTTCTTCCTCCTTGTATTCTTAATTATTATTATTTCCAATATTTCAAAAATATAAAAAGCCCCTATGGGAAATCCCATAGAGGCGTTAATTACGCGATACCACTCTATTTTATATTTATGTCACCATAAATATCTCATTAAGTAACTCCTAAGTTTAACCTATTTTATTACTCTGCAATATAACGGTTGCCACCGTACTTTTCTAAAATTAAAATTCTCAAAAAGTCTGCTCCAAGTCCATCTTCATAAAGTCTCATGTATCTGGCTTTCACCTACCCCAGCTCTCTTTTATACAATCTTCTTTATTACTCTTCTCTTCATTGCATTTTCTTACTCAATTTTAATTATATGATTAGTTTTATATTAATGTCAATCGTTTTTATTTTTGAATTCTTTAAAATTCTTGTTAAGTCATAATTTGTATTAATATAAAAATGTTATATACTATCTATAATAATATATAAATTTCTCGGGGAGGTATTATTAAAATGAAAGGTTTAGCCTTACCTAAAATAGGTGCAAGAAACTTAAAGACAGCTTTGGCTGTAACTTTATGCATAGGATTTTTCGAGCTAATACACAGAGAATATCCTTTTTACGCTTGTATAGCCGCTGTAATCTGTATGAAAGATACTGTTGAAAACTCATATAAAATGGGAAAAAGCAGAATGATTGGTACAATAACTGGTGGACTTGTTGGCTTAGCTTTAACTTTTATAGCTTTAAACTTTAACCTTACAAGATTCTCAGGAATAATAACAGGTATTGGAATAGTTATAACCATTTATCTACTTAATGTTTTTAACAGAAAAGGGTCTGTTTCTATAGCATGTATAGTATTAATAGCAATTATGACAAACTTACATGGTAAAGCTCCATATGCCTATGCAGTTGATAGAATTATAGATACTTTTATAGGTATAATAATTGCTCTATTAATAAATAACTACATATATAAATATGAAAATAAGGTAAAAAAAGATTTAGAAAATATAGAAGAAAAAATCTCTAGACTTGAAAAAGAAGTTAAAGATGATATAAAAAATCTAGAAGAAAATAAAAAGAACTAATGTAAAAAACTAATATGATTTAGGAGGGAAATATTTGTTTAAATTTAACCTGCAAACTATAGGTGCTAGAAACCTTAAAACTTCTCTTTCAGTATTTATATGCATTATAGTATTTGAACTATTAGGCCGTTCTAGCGCCTTTTTTGCTTGTATTGCAGCAATGATGTGCATGCAAGATACAGTCGAAAATTCATATAAAATGGGAAAAAATAGAATGCTTGGTACCTTTTTAGGTGCTATTGTTGGTTTATTATTAACAGCCATATTTAATGTATTAAGTATTCAACACTTTATTGTTTATGCTCTTTTAACAGCCATAGGTACAACTATAGCCATTTTTTTATGTATTTTATTCAATTGTAAAGGCGCAATAAATAGTGCATGTATAGTTGTTTTTGCCATAATGACAAACTTAAAGGGAGTTGGCTCATATGACTATGCTTTTAATAGAATCTTAGATACATTCATTGGGGTAATAATAGCTATTATAATTAATAGAGTTGTCTATCCTTACCAAAAGAAAACTGAAGAGAAAACAAATTAATATATTTAACTAAAAAAGAGAAGGAAATCCTTCTCTTTTTTAATTGCTAACTACTTTATCATCTACTTTTTTACCAAATATCATTGTTAATATGAATAAAGCTACTAAGGATAAAGGTAGTACTATGAAAATACTTAATCCTAACCCAGCTGGAATATATCCAAATAATACAGTTACTATTCCTACAAATACTGCGTACCATATTTGAGTTCTAACATGTTCTATATGATCGCATCCTGCACCTGTTGAGGAAAGTATTGTGGTATCAGAAATAGGTGAACAATGATCTCCAAAGATAGCACCTGTTAATACTGCTGATGTGCTTACTATAACAAAATTCCATTCTGGATTTATTGCAAAAGCTAATGGAATTGCAAGTGGCATTAATATTCCCATTGTTCCATAAGCTGTACCTGTAGCAAAGGCTATTATTGAACCTAAAATAAATATTATTGCTGGTAATAAAAATGCTGGTATTGCATCTGATAGTACTCCTACCAGGTAAGAAGCAGTTCCTAATTCTTTAATTACAGAACTTAAAGACCAAGCTAATATAAGAATTACTCCTGTTATTAAAAGTCCTTTCATTCCTTCAATCCAAATTCCTATTCCTTCTGAAATAGTAAATATTTTTCTAGAAACTCCTAATATAAGAGCTACTATAGTTGCTAATAAAGCTGATTGGAATAAAACTACTGAAGCATCTGCATTTGAGAATGCTGCTTGTATTCCAGCAAAACTAAAAGGTGTATTATTCATAAGCTCTATTATGGCTAAATCTTCTCCACCCATTATAGTTACCCATCCACTATAATAAAATCCTATTAAAGATGATACTATTAAAACTCCAATTGGAATTATTGCATTCCAAACACTTAATTTAATTCCTTCTATAGGTTCTAAATCTTCACTATCTGATGAAATTTCTGTAGTAGATAAAACTTCTCCTCTTCTAGCTCTTCTCTCAGCTTTAAGCATTGGTCCAAACTCTCTTAAAGTTATTGCTGATATAACAACAAAAGCTAAAATTAATATATTATAAAATCTATATGGTATTGTTTCTAAAAATACTCCAAAACCATCAGCTTGTATTCCTACACTTTTTAAAGCATCTCCAATTAATCCAACCTCTAAGCCTATCCAAGTTGATATTATTGCTAACCCTGCAATTGGAGCTGCTGTTGCATCTATAACAAAGGCTAATTTTTCCCTTGAAACTCCTAATTTATCTGTAACTGGTCTCATTATTGGTCCTACAATTAATGAGTTAGCATAATCATCAAAGAAAACTGCTAAGCCTAAAAGCCAAGTTGTAAGTTGTGCACTCTTAACAGTCTTAGCCTTTCTTGCTAAAGCCTCAGCTATTGCCTTTGCTCCTCCCATTTTAGCTACTAAATGAATTACTCCTCCAATAACTAAAACCTGAAGAATTATCCCTGCATTCCAAGGATCAGCTAAGGAATTTAAAGCTCTATAAGTAAAATCAATAAATCCTTGAGTTAACGCTGTAATTATATTAAATCCATTTAATTGAAGCATTATACATCCTGTCATTGTTCCTATAAATAAAGAAACTACAACATTCTTAGTTAAAAAAGCTAATACAATTGAAACTAATGGTGGCAGCACTGTCCACATTCCAAACTTAGCTGAGTTTACTGCCGCAGCATCTTCAGCAGCAAAGACTAATGTTGAGCATAACATTGTCATTGCAAAAACCGTTAGAAAAACTTTAAATCTAGTTTTGTTTCTCATTATAAATTCCCCCTTAAATATGCAGTGAATTAATTTACAGAGGTGTTCCCTTATTTTCTCTTATTATAAAATTTCTGCAAAAAAGACCTTAGGCTTGATCAACCTAAGGTCTTAATACTTAATAAAATTACTTTTGCAAATAAACTTTTATTTATTTAATTCCCTAAGATGATAGCTCTCCACATTTGTGACAGTGTTGTATATATTCTATACAACCCCAGCATTTAGCCTTAAAGTATTAGCCAAAAACTTCGGCGATAACCCCTTTCCTAAAACTTCTACGCTACTTAACTCCATTTTAGTAATCTTGATTCTCGCGCCTCTACCTCTTTTTAAATCATTCACTTTTAATTATTATATTGTATACATTTATACAATATAACTATATTTCTTTCAAGTATTTAATCACTTTATTAACTATTTGTTAAAAAAAGCCTGATTTTATTATAGAAATCAACAACCATAATCCAAAAATTCCTGATACTATAAAGCCTATTAATCCTAAAATAGGAACACCTTGAAAAGTAGGTCCCGTTTTAGCATTAACTATTAATGAGGAACCTATTATCATACATCCAACTATTAATGAGAAAGCTATTCTATTTACCATTTTATTTAAATCTGTAAGTGGCTTATCTAATCCCTTCATTTCAAATTGCAACTTAGCTCTTCCCTTAGTCAAACTATCCACAAGTTCTGAAAATTTAGTAGGAATTTCTATACTCTTAGAAGCAAACTTATATGCTTCAGTTATAAGTTTATCCTTATTTAAACTTTTTAGCATTTCCTCTTTATTTCTTTCTTTTACATAAGGATAAATACATTCCATAATTTCTAAATCTGGATCTATTTTAGCTATAACCCCTTCTAGTATAACTATAGATCTTACTAAAGTAACTAATTCTCTTGGAAACTGAATATTATTTCGTTCTGCTATCTCAAAGATTTCTTTAAATAAATCTGATATTTTTATTGTCTTTAAGGATGCGTTTATATATTTTGAGACTATATTTTTCAAATCATCATACAATACTGAATATTCAACTTTTCCTTTTTTTATTCCTATAGCATTTACAAAATCAACTAAGGTATCAATATCACCTAAAACCATAGCAATCATGGCCTTATTAAGCCAATTTCTTAAATTTGTTTCTAAAGTTCCAACTAAACCAAAGTCTATAAAGTAGATTTTACCTTCTCTTATAAATAAATTTCCTGGATGAGGATCACCATGAAAAAATCCATCTTCAAGAACCTGTTTAAAAAATGAATTTGCTAGTTTATTCGCAATATCCTCAAAGTCATATCCTTCTTCTTTTAAAATATTGAAATCTGTTATTTTACAACCATCTATATATTCCATGGTAAGAATTTTCTTAGAAGTAAGCTTATCAACAATTATAGGTGCACCAACACAGGCTACATTTTTATTTAGCTCTCTAAATTTTTTAGTATTCTTTGCTTCCTTTTCGAAATCAAGTTCCTTTAAAGTAGCATCTTCAATTTCCTTAAAGGCTTCAACAGGATTAATTAATGTATTTGTTATATGATTAGAAGTTAATTTGCTAAGTCTTCTTAATATGCTTAAATCAAGCTTCATTTTTTCATCTATTTTATAATGCTGAACCTTAACTACTACATCTCTTCCATCTATTAATTTAGCTCTATGAACCTGTGCAATTGATGCTGAAGCTAATGGAGTTTCACTAAACTCTAAGAAATATGTATTTATATCTGTCCCAAAAGACTCATAAAATATTTCCTTTACTTTATTAAAGTCTGTTATTTCATTATTATCTTGTAACTTTTCCAACTCTTCAATATAAGCTTTAGGAAGTAAATCTGGTCTTGTACTTAATATTTGTCCAATTTTAACAAAGGTTGCCCCTAATTCTTCTAAAGCCTCCCTAAGTGCTTTAGGCCTTGGCTCAGCCTTTTTACTATTAGGTAACTTTGATGAAATTAAAAAGTCAAAACCATAATAAGTAAATACTCTAACTATTTCTTTCAACCTTTTTGCACTCTGTCCCTTACTCATAAATTCACCTCCTATAAGATAATAAAATAATAAACTATAAAAACTCTACAAGGCACTGAAAAGCTTAATCATCCTAGCTATTTGCATAGCTATAAATTCTACTCTTCATATTTCTTGTAGAGTTCTATTATTTTATAGCCTAAATCTCTTCTTCATTTAATTTAGCTTCTAATACGGCTATTCTTTCTTTTAATTTATTTATTTCTTCTAAATTAGATTTATTAGCTTCATCAAACATAACTTTAAAATCTTCTTTTGTGAAAGGTTTCATGTTGTCTAATTTAGTTATTATTTGACTGGTTGCTTGTGTAGTTTTTTCTTCCATATCTCTTTTTAATTCTTCGGATAAAACTTTACCATCTTCAACAGTTATTTTCCCTTTAGCAACCATATCTTGTATAAAGGAATCTGTTTTTTCATAAGCAGTAGCTGCAGTTCCAATTCCAGCCAATATAGCTTTTTTTAATTCATTTATCATGAAATCATCTCCTAAACCATAGTTTGCTCTTTAATTTTTATTACATTTTACTCTTAATTTCTTCAAATTTAAAGCTTATTATTCTTAAAATAATGTTAATTATAAAATTATTTATTACTCATGAACTTTTCTATATCTTCTACAGACTTAATGCATTCTTTTGTTAGAACTTCACAGCCATCTTTAGTAACTAAAACATCATCCTCTATTCTTATTCCTATAGCTTCTTCTTCAATATATAATCCTGGCTCTACAGTATAAACCATACCTTCTTCAAGAATGATATCTCTCTTACCAACATCATGAGTGTCAAGACCTAAACTATGTCCTATTGAGTGGAAATAATACTTTCTATAATCCTTTTTATCTTCTATAAGACCTAACCTTACACAAGCTTCAGCTAAAAGATTATTTGCTTTATCATTTATTTCATAGAATCCAACTCCTGGTCTAATAGAATTTATTATCTCTTCATTTACTTTTAAAACTTCTTCATAAACCTCTTTTTGTCTCTTAGTAAACTTACCATTAGCAGGGAATGTTCTTGAAATATCTCCATTATAATAATTTACTTGAGCACCTAAATCAAAAAGAATTAAATCTCCATCTTTTATTTCACTATTATTATCAACGTAATGTAAAGTAGCAGCATTTACGCCAGCAGCTGCTATAGTTTTAAAAGCATAATCTTTAACTCCATTTTGTTTTAAATAAAAATCAAAATATGCTTCTAATTCATATTCCTTCATTCCAGGCTTACATTCTTTCATTAAAAGTTCTACACCCTTAGCTGTTATATTAGCAGCCTTCTTTATTTCCTCTACTTCTTCTTTACATTTAATTTGTCTTAAGGTAGCTATATCTCCATAAACATCCTTTATAACTATTTGAGGATATCTCTCCTTAACTTCCTTTGCAAAGCTTTGACTTTTACTCATTTCTTCATCAAATGAAACTCTTTCCAAATCTAAATAAAGATTTTCTGCAATTCCATTAGTAAAAATCATATTTAAATCACTTTTAAACTCTTCTAAATATTTTATATTCTCTATCCCAGAAACTTCTCTAGCTTCATAATCTCTTATAGTTTTTCCAGTCCATCTTTCTTGCTCTAAATTTGGTTTTAGTATATAAAGGACTTCATCAACTACACCATTTATTTTCTTTATCATTAGTATATGCTTTTCTTCATCTACTCCTGTTAAATAATAAAAATTTCTGTTTGGAGTAAATGGAAAATATTCATCAGCCGTTTTTCTTTTAGCCTCTCCTGCAAATAAAACTAACAATGAATTGTCTTCTAGTTTCTTTAATAAATTCTCTCTATTTTTAGTAAAAACTAAACTTTTCATCTTAATCCCTCCAATTCCTATTTATTAAATTTTACCATATATAAGATTTAAAATCTTAACAAATAGTACATCTTTATATGTTTTTATAGAAAAAAATACTCACTAGATAATCTAGTGAGTATTTATTATTATCTTATTTCAAAGCTATTAAACTCTGTCTTTTTTACCTTCGAAAGCATTGATGTACATTTGCTTGATTTCACTGATTAATGGGTATCTTGGGTTAGCACCTGTACATTGGTCATCGAATGCATCTTCACTCATTTTTTCTAATGTAGCGTAGAATGATTCTTTTGAAACTCCACAGTCAGCTATTGTTGCAGGAATTCCAACTGTTTTCTTAAGGTTATCTATAGCCTTGATTAAGTTATTAACTTTTTCTTCTTCGTTCTTTCCACCTAATCCTAAGTAGTCAGCTATTACTGCATATCTCCATTTAGCATTTGGATATTTGTATTGTGGGAATGCAGCTTGTTTTCTTGGATTGTCAACAGCGTTGAATCTTATTACATGGTCTATTAAGATTCCGTTAGCAACTCCATGAGCTATATGGTGTTCTGATCCTAATTTGTGTGCCATTGAGTGACATACTCCTAAGAATGCGTTAGCGAATGCCATACCAGCCATTGTTGAAGCATGAGCCATTTTTTCTCTTGCTTTTATGTTTGTAGTACCTTCAGCGTAAGCTTGTGGTAAATATTTGAATATTAATCTTATAGCTTCTAAAGCTAATCCATTAGTGTACTCTGATGCTAAAACTGAAACGTAAGCTTCTAAAGCATGAGTTAATGCGTCTATACCTGATGCAGCTGTTAATCCTTTTGGCATATTCATCATAAGTTCAGCATCTATGATAGCCATATCTGGAGTTAACTCGTAATCTGCTAATGGATATTTTACTCCTGATTCTTCATCAGTTATAACTGCGAATGGTGTTACCTCTGAACCAGTACCAGCTGATGTTGGAACTGAAATCATCATAGCTTTTTGACCCATAGTTGGGAATGGGTAAACTCTCTTTCTTATATCCATAAATCTCATTGCTAAATCTTCGAAAGCAACTTCTGGATGCTCATACATTACCCACATAATCTTAGCAGCGTCCATTGGTGAACCTCCACCAAGAGCTATGATTGCATCTGGTTGATAGCTTCTCATTGCTTCAGCACCTTTTTTAGCACATGCTAAAGTTGGGTCTGGAGTAACTTCTGAGAATACTCTGAAATCTACACCTATTTCTTCTAAAACATTTGTTATTTTATCAACATATCCTAGACTAGCTAGTACGTTATCTGTTACTATAAATACTTTTTTCTTGTTTAAATCTTTTAATTCTCTAAGAGCAACTCCTAAAGCACCATATTTGAAGTAAACTTTTTCTGGAACTCTGAACCAAAGCATATTTTCTCTCCTTTCAGCTACACTCTTAACATTCATTAAGTGTTTAGGACCAACGTTTTCTGAAACTGAGTTTCCACCCCATGATCCACAACCTAATGTTAATGATGGTGCTAGCTTGAAGTTGTATATGTCTCCGATAGCTCCTTGAGTTGATGGCATGTTTATTATTGTTCTACCAGTTTTCATAGTTGCACCGAATTTTTGAACTCTATCTTGTGATTTCATTGTATCAGTGTATAAAACTGAAGTATGTCCGAATCCACCAAGTTCAACTAATCTTTCAGCTTTAACTAAAGCTTCTTCGAAGTTAGCTACTCTGTACATTCCTAATACTGGTGATAATTTTTCATGTGAGAATGGTTCTTCTAATTCAACTGACTCAACTTCACCAATTAAAACTTTAGTATCTTTTGGAACTTTAACACCTGCCATGTCAGCTATTTTCCATGCTGATTGACCAACTATGTTAGCATTTAAGTTACCATTTATTAAAATTGTTTTTCTTACTTTATCTATTTCTTTATCTTTTAAGAAGTAAGCTCCTCTATCAGCGAACTCTTTTCTTACTTCATCATAAACTTTATCAACAACTAATACAGTTTGCTCTGATGCACAGATAACTCCGTTATCGAAAGTTTTTGATAATAATATTGAGTTTACTGCCATTTTTAAGTGAGCTGTCTCATCTATGATTGCTGGTGTATTACCTGCTCCAACTCCGATAGCTGGTTTTCCTGATGAGTAAGCTGCTTTAACCATTCCTGGACCACCAGTAGCTAGTATGATATCAGCTTCTGCCATTAATACTTGTGACATTTCAACTGATGGCTCATCTATCCATCCGATTATATCTTTTGGAGCTCCTGCTTTAACAGCTGCTTCTAAAACAACTCTAGCTGCCTCTATTGTTGAGTTTTTAGCTCTTGGATGTGGTGAAAAGAATACAGCGTTTCTAGTCTTTAATGATATTAAAGCTTTGAATATAGCTGTTGATGTTGGGTTTGTAGTAGGAACGATTGCTGCTACAACTCCTATTGGCTCAGCTATTTTAGTGATACCAAATGATTCATCTTTTTCTATAACTCCACAAGTTTTTTCATCTTTATATTTATTGTATATGTATTCTGCAGCAAAATGGTTTTTTATAACTTTATCTTCAACTATACCCATTCCTGATTCTTCAACTGCCATTTTTGCTAATCTGATTCTTTCATTATTAGCTGCTACTGCTGCTTGTCTAAATATTTCATCTACTTGCTCTTGAGAGAATTTTGAGAACTCTTTTTGAGCTGCTCTAACTTTCTCTAATCTAAGCATTAATTCATCTACATTTGTTACTTTCATGATACCCACCTCATTATAGATTAGTTTCTTATTTTCATAATATATGTAAAAATTAATTAAAAGCATTTAGTTAAGTTTTTAACTTTAATAAAATTCCATTTAAGAACTTTTTTTCATATCTTTTTTTATTTTTAAGCTATTTATCTACTCTGTAAAGTTTTTTACCAACCTTACGAGATTATAATACCATCTTTCAAAATCAAAATCCAGACTTTTTTTTACATTTCTTACATTTTATCGACAAAAAATCGTTATTTTTTTAACTATTTTGTGATTTTTTTATCAACTTTAAATATTTACATTTTAGTTAAACGATTTCTGTAATATTTTGGATTATTTCTGAAGCACTTTCATATTTAAATTAAATCATCTTTTGTTCTTCTTTTTTCCTTAATATTATGTTGCTATTTTTTAATTATTTTATTCATTTAAAATCCAAAAAACATACTTACTACTAATACCGCCATTATAATAGCAGTTATATCAGCCATTAAAGCCGCCCAAAATGTATGTCTTATTTTCTTTATTCCAACAGCACCAAAGTAAACAGTTATAGTATAAAATATCGTTTCTGTTCCTCCCATTATTACAGAAGAAATTAATCCTTCCCTTGTATCTGGTCCTAAGGTATTTATTAATTCTGTATATACTCCTAAGGCTCCACTTCCTGATAGAGGTTTAATTAGTACTAGTGGAACAATATCCTTTGGTAAACCTATTAAAGAAACTATAGGTTCTAAAAGATTATTTAAATAATTAAGTAAATTAGCATCTTTAAATATTCTTATGGCAATCATCATGGCTAATAAAGCAGGAAAAATTTTAACGCATACCATTAGTCCTTCTTTTGCCCCTTCTAAAAACCATTCATAAACTTTTCTTCCCTTAAACATTCCATAGACTATTATTAAAAGAAATATTATTGGAATTATGTTATTTGCAATCAAAAGTATCCCTCCTAAAAATATCTCTGCAAGATTTTACAGCATATAATCCCTACACAGCATGCAGTAAAAGTACATATAATAGCTGGAATTATTATACTAGCAGGTTCACTTGAACCAGCAGCTGCTCTAATTGATATAACTGTAGATGGAATTAATTGAATACAAGCTGCATTTATGACTAAAAATAATGCCATATCATTTGATGCTCTTCCATCCTTTTCTTTATTTATCTTGTTTAATTCGCTCATGGCCTTAATTCCAAGGGGAGTAGCTGCATTAGATAGTCCAAACATATTAGCAGTTAAGTTCATAACTATGGCTCCCATAGCCTCATCACTATGAGAACTCTCCTTAAATATCTTTTTTAATATAGGGTTTAATAGTTTTGCAACCTTAGATGTTAACCCACTTTTTTCCGCTATCTTCATTACTCCACACCAAAAACACATAATTCCTACTAAGGAAATTATAAAATTCACAGCACCTTCTGAAGATTCTGTTAAGCCAGTTGTAATCAACTCTCCCTGGCCTGTCATTATGCTAAAAATCAATCCTAAGGCTATAATTGCAAACCATATATAATTAATCATCTCTCCTCCTAAATCATAAGTAATTTCTGTATAATATATGCCTTGCATAGTTAGAATAGTAGTGTTACCATAAAACTACAAAGAACGAATTTACTTAAAAGGAGAATTTTTTATATGAACGAAAAAAATTTAAAATTAGCTCAACAAGATATAGATGAAGTTTTAAAAACTGTAGAAGAACTTGAAGTTCAAATAGATGATTTAAGTAAAGATGATTTAAAGCAAAAATTCGTTACTCTAACAGAGAAAGTAAGAAAACTTGAAGATTTATTAAAAGACGAAGGTATTATATAAAAGAAAGCTGAGTTTAGAAATTTCTAAACTCAGCTTTTTTTAAATTGCTTTTTCATCTTCTATACTATCTTCTTTTTTAAACTCTTTAATTATGAATAATCCAGTTATTATTGTAGACAAGAAGTCTGAAACTGTACCCGCTAACCAAACTCCTGTTAAACCTAATCCTGCAATCTTAGGTAAAACTAATGTTAAAGGAATTAAAAGTATGACCTGTCTTAATAAACTTAAGAAAGTTGCTAACTTAGCTTTACCTATTGATTGGAAATAGTTAGATCCTATTATTGATATACCTATTATAGGCATCATGAATAAATATATTCTTAATCCTGGAACTCCTATTTCTAAAAGTTTAGGATCTGAATTAAACATACTTATTACTAAGGCTGGGAATGCTTGAATTAATATTCCTCCTAAAACAAGTATTGTTGTAGCTGCTATCATAGCTAACTTAACTGTTTTTTGAGCTCTTTCATACTTCTTAGCTCCATAGTTATATCCAATTATAGGCTGTGAACCTTGATTTATACCAAATATAGGCATTAAAAATATCATTGCTATTGAAGAAATTGCCGCCATAGCCCCTATAGCTAAGTCTCCTCCATACATTCTTAGTGCATTGTTAGCTATTACCTGAACTACACTTGCAGCCATCTGCATTGAAAACGGAGCTACACCTATAGCTAAAACTATCTTAACTAATCTCCAATCTAATTTAAGAGTTTCAAATTTTAATTTTAAGTTTGATCCTCCTAATGTATAATAATAAAGCATTATTAATGTAGTAACTATTTGAGAAATTACTGTAGCTAAAGCTGCACCTTTTATCCCTAAGTTAAATACAAATATAAATACTGCATCTAATATTACATTTATAATACATCCAAGTACCATTACCGCAGCTGACATCTTTGGATTTCCATCTGCTCTAATTGTACTATATAAAGAGAATGACATTAAATTAAATATAGTTCCTAAAAGTATTACATTTATATATTCCTTTGCATAAAAAATTGTAGCCTCACTTGCTCCAAATAAGTGTAGAATACTGTTTGCAAATACAATTCCAACAATAGTTAAAACTAAAGATATTATAGTTATTAATACCACAGAGTTTCCTAATATTTTCTCTGCATCTTTTCTTTTATTTTGCCCAAATTTTATAGAGATGTTTGCAGTAGCACCAATCCCTATAAGCATTCCAAAACCAAGTAATATAGACATAATTGGCATAGTTATACCAACTCCAGTAATGGCCATTGGTCCAACGCCAGGAATATGTCCAATAAATATTCTATCAACAATATTATAAAGTGCATTTACAAGCATACCTATAATAGCTGGCACCGAATACTTGATCAAAAGCTTTAATTCTGATTCTTCCCCTAATAATTTTTGATCCTTCATAAGCCTCTCCTCCTTTAAATCTATATTTCTTAAATATATACTAACTTTTCTATTATACATGAATTTTAATTTTTTAGTCAGTGAAATTTTAAAAATAAAAAACTATATAGGAAATCAAACTTTTTCTCTCCATAAATTTAACTATCTATAGATAAATAAATTTGACTCTTATATAGTCTTTAAAAATCTTAAACCGTTACTTCTTTATATATTAAATTTCCACCTATTAGGGTAAGAGCTGTAATAATATTTAAAACTAGTGAAAATATTATTATTGATAAAACACTTTGATTTAAAAACATTGCAAAGGTCATTGTAAAAAAGTTAATTATAAAAACTAAAGCAAACTGCTTTAAAAGAATATCTAAAAAATTATTTTTTACTAATAAAAAACTTTTTCTTATGCTTTCTATTACATTTATGTTTTCAAATATAGAACATTGCATAGCTATTACAAAAAAGATTGATATTACTATTCCTAAAGGTGCAAATATGCTTGAGCCTAAAGAAACAGCAAAGTTTTGTATAAGGAATACTCCTAGAGGAAATAAAGGGTTTTTAAAGGCTGATTTTATAGTCTCAATCCAAGATACCTTTTTACCTCTAATAAAATTGTTAGCTAACTTTATTATAGCTATTGATGAAAATCCTAAGCTGAATATACCAATTACTGAAAATATAGCATTTCCTCTCCCTATAATAGTAGGAAGTGCAAAAAGCACAGATATTATTGCTATATCTCCTAAATTTTTAATAAATATGTTAAATACAGATTTTAAAAATTGTCCAACTGATAATTTTTTATTGATATTTTGATCCATAAAAATCCTCCAATCAAAATTTATATTAATAATTATCATATCAAAATTAGTATAAGTTTTGCTTGAGTTCATTTTAATTTAACACTTTCTGTATATTTGGTTTACATATTTTCTATACTCCAAGATAAAATAGGTATAATCCAACTAATATTATAATTGTTCCTAATATATTTTTTAATACCCTTCCTATCTTTTTACCGTTTTCAGAGTAGGCTATTTTCTCAACTAATCCAAAGGATGTTCCAGCTAAAATTATTAAAACACTATGACCTAATGAATACATTAAAAGCATTATCATTCCTATTACTAAGTTACCACTAGCAGCTATAAAGGCTATTATTGCTGCCATTATAGGTGTTGCACAAGGAGATGCTAATATTCCACTTAATATTCCTAAAAAGAAGACATCTAAAATTCCCTCTCTTCTTTTAGTGATTTTACAAGCCTCTTTTTTATCTCCAAATAAATTTATTACATCAAGAACTTGTAGCCCTGATCCTATCATAATAAAAGCCAATATTATATACCAAAACTTCCCTGCACCTAAAAAAGCTTTTCCTATTAAGGCTGTAAGTAAGCCTATTACAGTAAATGTTATTCCAAGTCCAATTGAAAATATCAGTGAATACTTAAATGCTTTCTTATTATCCTTAACCTTACTACCTTGAACATAGCCTATTAATAATGGAATAGATGAAAGGGTACATGGACTAAAAGATGCTACTACTCCTGCAAAAAATGATAGTATTATGGCTAAAAATATATTATTAGATATACTACTATTAAAATAAGCTAAAAATTCCATATTCTATTTAACCCCCAAAGAATTTAAAATAGTTTCTATATTATTCTTTCTCATAAGTCCTTGATGAACATAGAATTTATTACCTTCTTTATCTAAAAACACAGTAGTTGGAACAATATTAGCATCATATTTATATGCTAAATCTATATTTTTCTCCTCTTCTAACCTAGCATAGTAAATATTAAATTTTCCTTCTCTTTCTTTTGAAACATCACTTAACTCCTTTTGCATTTCAACACAATAAGGACAAGTATCTGTTTTAAACATTATTATTGTTGGTATCCCATCTTTGGCCTCTTCTAAATTTTCAATTACATTAACTGACTGAGAATTTATTTGCTTTTTTCCCTCAATATAATTTTTGCCAAGATATATACATATTAATGAGAAAAGGATTAAACCTAATATTATTAATTTTCTTTTATTTTTCACCTCCAACTCCTCCCTTACTAAAATTTAATTTTTCCCATAAATAAAAAAAGGTAACATAATTTAATCTTATGTTACCTAATGATTATGCATTTTTTATGCATTAATTACTTACAGCTATCTCTTTCTATTAAATCATGATCTAATACAAAATGATCTTGATCTAAAGGTTTATTATTTATTATTTTAATTAACATTCTCATAGCTATTGATCCCATATCATACATTGGTTGTGATACAGTAGTTAATTTTGGATAGAATACATGTGCTAAATCTATGTCATTAAATCCTATAACGCTAACTTCTTCAGGAACCTTTATTCCTTTATCTCTTAAAGCGTTTATAGCACCCATAGCTATTTCATCTGAAGCACAGATTATTCCTTCTATTTTTTGACCATTTTCAAGCATTGCTAAAATAGCATCATATCCAGTCTTAACCTTTAAGTTTTTAAAGTAAGTTAATTCTTCTTTCATTTCTATTCCAGCATCTTTTAATGCAGCTTGGTATCCTTTGTATCTTTTACCCCAAGCATTATTTAGGTCACCTTCTACACCTATGAAAGCTATGTTTTTCATTCCTTTATCAATTAAATGATTAGTAGCTTCATATGTAGCTTTTTCATTATCTATAGTTACACTTGGGAATTTACCATTTTGCTCATCATTTTCAACTAAAACTGTTTTTAAATCTAATTCATTTATTAAATTTAAAGTTTCTTCTCCTAGTGATGAACTCATGTAAAGAACACCATCAACCATTTTTTCCTTAAGAACTCTTAAGTATTCTTTTTCTTTTTCTAAATCTAAGTCTGAATTACATAACATTACATTATATTTATATATGTTAGCTACGTCCTCAGCACCTCTAACTATTTCAGGATATATTTGGTTTGATATATCAGGTACTAATATACCTACAGTTCTTGTTCTATGTGTTTTTAAACTTCTTGCCACTATATTAGGTCTATATCCTAGTTTTTTTATAGCTTCTAAAACTTTTTTCTTAGTTTCTTCGTTTACAACGTCTATGTCATTTAATACTCTTGAAACTGTTGCTATTGATACTCCAGCTTCTCTAGCAACGTCTTTAATTGAAGCAGCCATCTAACTCAACTCCTATACTCTAACTTATTACCTATCTATTTCTTAATACTTCAATATTATAATGATAACTTTACATTTATACAAGGAATTTATGTATATTTCTGCAATTTGGTCAAATTCCTTTTAAATTTTTTCCAAAAAAACGTTTTCTTATTAATAATTGTAATAAAATTCAAATATTAATTCAATGCAAAAATTATTATATATTATAAATTTTTCTAAAATAATTGAATTATGTTGTATAATCAAATATATTATTACTTATTGATATATTAACCATACTTTTTAAAATTTATAATAGCTAAAAGAGAATTTTTAGGAGGAAACTTTAATGTATAAAGATATAGATATAACAGAATCTATAAAATTAATGGATGAAAATAAAGATTTACTAATTTTAGATGTAAGAACTGAAGAAGAGTATAAAGAAGATGGCTATATTAAAAATGCCAAACTTATTCCTTTAGGAAGATTACTATTCTCTATAGATGAACTTGATGGATATGAAGATTCACCAATACTTGTTTACTGTAGAAGAGGTTCTAGAAGTATGCAAGCCTGTGAAATTTTAGAGGATAACGGCTTTACAGAACTTTATAATATGATGGGCGGATTTTCAAAGTTAGTTAATGAAGGATCTAAAGAACTTTGGACTAAATAAATTACATAAAAAAGAGAGCAAGTAATTGCTCTCTTTTATTTTAATTAAGCTCTTTTTGAAACAGCCATTTTTAATATTTCACCATTTACTTTAGCTTCTGAGTAATCAGCATCTCCGTTATAAACAATTTCTTCAGTTAAAGTTTCTTTCTTTATAACATCTTCAAATTTCTTGATTACATCTAAAAGCATATCATTTTCAGCTACGTAAAGAGTTATCTTATCAGCAACCTCAAATCCACTTTCTTTTCTCATGTTTTGGATTTTTGATATGATTTCTCTTACATGACCTTCTTCTCTTAATTCATCAGTTATAGTAGTATCTAAAACAACACCAACTGATCCCTCTCCAGCAAATGCGAATCCTTCTAATCCTTGCATTGTTACAAGTAAGTTTTCAGCATTTAATTCTATTTCATTTCCATCTACAGTGATAACTTCTACTCCACCATTTTGAATTTTTTGAGCTAATTCCATTTGGTTTCTTGAAGCTATTTCTTTTCTTATAGCTGGTATTAACTTACCATAAGCTCTTCCTAAAACAGGTAGGTTAGGCTTAATTTCGAAGTTAACATATTTAGAAAGGTCAGCTCCTAACTCTACTTCCTTGATGTTTAACTCATCTTTAATTATGTCTCCATAATATTCTGGAAGCTCTGAAGTTGAAAGAAGCATTTTTGAAAGTGGCTGTCTATTCTTGATGTTAGCACCATTTCTAGCACTTCTTCCAAGTTTAACTATCTTATAAGCTAAATCCATTTTTTCTTCTAATTTTTTATCTATAGCCTTTTCATCAACTTCTGGCCATGCTCCTAAGTGAATACTTTCTAAAGCATTTTCATCTAAGTTAACTACTAAGTTTTGATAAATTTCTTCTGTTATAAATGGTACGAATGGAGCTGCAACTTTACATAAAGTTACTAAAACTCTGTATAAAGTAGTGTATGCACCTATCTTGTCATCAGTTAATTCTTCTGACCAGTATCTAGCTCTATTTCTTCTTACATACCAGTTTGATAACTCATCAGTAAACTCTTCTATTTCTAAAGCAGCTTGAGTTATTCTATAGTTATTTAAATGATCGTCTACATCCTTAACTAAAGTATTAAGTTTTGACATTATCCATTTATCCATTACGTTATCTGATACGAAATCTTTGTAGTCTAATGGATTGAAGTTGTCTAACTCTGCATATAAAACATAGAATGAGTAAACATTCCATAATGTGCTTAAGAATTTTCTTTGAGTTTCAGCAACATCCTCTATTGAAAATCTAGTTGGTAACCATGGAGCACTTGCAGTATAGAAATGCCATCTTGTAGCATCAGCACCTTGTGAATCAAGTACTTCAAATGGATCAACTACGTTACCCTTAGATTTTGACATCTTTAAGCCCTTCTTATCAAGAACGTGACCTAAAACTATACAGTTTTCAAATGGATTTCTATCAAATATAGCAGTTGATATTGCTAATAATGTATAGAACCATCCTCTTGTTTGGTCAACAGCTTCTGATATGAATTGAGCTGGGTAGTTAGCTTCAAATAATTCTTTGTTCTCAAATGGATAGTGATGTTGAGCAAATGGCATTGATCCTGAATCAAACCAACAGTCTATAACCTCAGCTGTTCTCTTCATCTCTTTATTACAATGAGGACAATTTAAATGAACTTTATCAATGTATGGTTTATGAAGTTCTATATCTTCTGGAACATTTATTCCTTTAGTTTTTAATTCTTCAATACTTCCTATACATTCTCTATGTCCGCATTCACATTCCCATATTGGAAGTGGAGTTCCCCAATATCTATCTCTTGAGATACCCCAATCTATAACATTCTCTAAGAACTTACCAAATCTACCATTCTTGATGTTATCTGGATACCAATTTATTTTTTCATTGTTAGCTAAAAGTTTGTCTCTTAAAGTTGTCATTGCAACAAACCAGCTTTCCTTTGGATAGTAAAGAAGTGGTGTGTCACATCTCCAACAATGTGGATATGAGTGAGTATGCTTTTCAGCTTTAAATAATTTATTTTGTTCTTTTAAGTAATCAACTATTTGTTGGTCACATTTCTTAACGAATTTTCCAGCCCATGGAGTTACTTCTTCTACAAAGTTACCACTTAAATCAACTAAGTTTAAGAATGCTAATCCATTTTGCTTTCCTATTAAGTTATCGTCCTCACCATAAGCAGGAGCTATATGAACTATACCAGTACCATCTGATAAAGTTACATAGTCACCATGAACAACTACGAAAGCTTTTCCTTCAGTTGGAGTTACAAATGGTAATAATTGCTCATATTCCATACCTAATAACTCTTCACCTTTAAACTCTCTAACTATTTCAAAACCTTCTCCTAAAACCTTAGGTGCTAATTCTTTAGCTAAAATGAAGATTTCATCTCCTTCAGCTTGCTTAGCTTCTACATAGTCATAAGCTTTATTTATACATAAAGCAACGTTTGAAGGTAAAGTCCAAGGAGTTGTTGTCCAAGCTAAGAAGTATTTATTATCTTCTCCTTTAACTTTAAACTTAGCTACAGCAGTTAAGTCCTTAACATCCTTGTATCCTTGTGAAACTTCGTGTGATGATAAACTTGTTCCACATCTTGGGCAGTAAGGCATTGTTTTATAACCTTTGTATAAAAGTTTTTTATCCCACATTTGTTTTAAAGCCCACCATACTGATTCTATATATGGATTATGGTAAGTAACATATGGATTCTCCATATCTACCCAATAACCTATTTGCTCAGTCATTTTTTCCCACATGCTAACATATGTGAATACACTATCTTTACATTCAGTTACGAATTTTTCAACACCGTAATCCTCTATTTGAGGTTTACCTGAAATTCCCAACTTCTTCTCTATTTCAAGCTCAACTGGAAGTCCATGAGTATCCCATCCAGCTTTTCTTATAACTTTATATCCCTTCATAACTTTGTATCTTGGGATTATATCTTTCATAACTCTTGTTAATACGTGACCTACGTGTGGTTTACCATTAGCTGTTGGAGGTCCGTCATAGAAAGTAAAGTATTCACCATCTTGATTCATGTCAAAGTTCTTTTTTATTATCTTTTTTTCTTTCCAAAGGTCTGCAACTTCTTTTTCTACGCCTACAAAACCCTTAGGTAATTCAACTTTTTTATACATATTGAAACTCCTTTCCTTCTCTTGTTTAATATTTTAATTATTTACTTATAATTGATTATTTAGCCAGACTTAATTAAGTAAAATAAAAAAAACTCCATCCTAAAAGGACGAAGTTATATTCGCTATACCACCTAAAGTTCAAACCTATCTATATAATTCAATTATAAATATTAAAATTTTACGTTTTTATGATAGGTAATTAAAAGCACCTATAATGCTCGCATCCTGTAACGTGGATATACGGGATAACTTAATAAGAATATATTCCTTTCAGTCTCCAACTCCCAGGTGATTTTCCTTAAATATACCTATAGTTTCACACCAACCAACTACTCTCTGAATAAGGTTCTATATAAGTACTTGCCCTGTTCACAGTCTTTAAAGAAATTATATAATAGCACTTTTAAAAAGTCAACGAAACAAATCCATATATTTGAAAGCTTTCATTAATTATTTAATTTGCTTTTATAATAAAAATTCTATTTTTGTACAACCTAATATTATAAGTTAAGACTTATATATCAAATAATAAAAATTAATCAATAATTTTTATTATTTAATGTTGACTTTTCTTATCAGTTAACTTATAATTAAATCATCAAATACATTCCATTCCCTTTTGTTAATCGTGCTGTTTTACTTTGATATAATTAGGAGGAAAATAGTATGAATGATAACAATAATTTAAATCAACAAGTAATTGATAAAATGACTAAAGTTTGTATCTGCAGAGCAATCTCAAGAGCAAAGATAAAGGAAGCTATCAAAAATGGTGCACACACAGTAGAAGCAGTAGCTGAAAAAACTGGTGCAACTAAAGGTTATTGCAAAGGTTGCAGATGTAGAGACAAAATTGAAGAATTAATTGAAGACAACCAATAATTCTTTTAAGCAAAACTTATTTACTGTTTTAATTTTGTATCTCCCTAAAAGAGTACCCTCGGGTACTCTTTTTTACTTTTACATAATATTTATTTTGTATTAAAGCTTATAAAACAAAAAGCCTGTATCAAATTTAAAATTATTTTGATAAAGGCTCTTTTTATTTAAATTTCAAATTCATTTAATTGTAAATTTTTAGACCAACTACTATAATTTCTAGGATATCCTTGATTTGTAAGTGTTCCTACATAATAAAACTTCTTTAAATCAAAGCAGTTATTTTTAACAACTTTAAATCCTTTTAAAAGGTAATGTAACCTACTTTCATACACCTTTCTAATATCTTTAGACGTTGGCTCTCCCCAAGCAAATATTATATGAGAACTATTTATTAGACTTTCAAATATTATTAAGTCATTTTTTAAGTATTCTCCATTCTCAATAAATCCATCATTTCCACATAGGAATAGCTCGCCTTTGGTATTATAAACTTCTTCTAGCACATCCTTGCTATATTCAATAACAGGAAATAGGAATACAAAACTTATTTCTTTTATTATTCCAAGTTCATCCTCATTATTTGTTAAATATTTTATAGCCTTATTTAATTCTTTTTTTAAATCTTCAGCATTATGTGATTTTGGAGCTCTAGTAATAACTAATATATTACTTTCTCCTTCTTCATTAATAGTAAAAGTAACCTTAAAGCCTCTTCCACTTTCATGATCTAATAAAATATTTATATTATTTTGATTTTTACAATACTTTTGCATAAGCGCTCCCCTTTTTACCAACTCTCGTTCCTTAGACTCAATATATTAGTATTAAGTATATTCTAACTTTAGTTTAGTATATAATCCAATCTTTAGAAATTCTACAAATTTATATAAATTTAATTTATTCACTTAAGTAATATCTTATCTAGGATAATAAATTTTATTTATTCTTTTTGTTTTCTTCTATTTGTGCTGCTAACTCATTAAGATATTCCCATCTCTCATATTTAAATGCTAATTCTTCTTCAACTTTTGCCTTTTCTTCCATCAGTTCTTGAAGTCTACCATACTCTGATGCATGTTTTGCCATTAAAGAATCTAATTTTTCTATTTTTTCTTCAAGAGTCATTATTTCTTCATCTATAGTTTCAAATTCTCTTTGCTCTTTAAATGAGAACTTCAATACTTTGCCCTTGTTTTTATTTTTATCCACAGATGGCTCTTTTTTATTTTTATCCACAGCCACTTCTTTTTCTTTATTGTTAACAGCTTCTTCTTCTTTGCTCAGAAGATAATCCCCATAGTTTCCAGTATAAATATCTATCTTTCCATTTCCCTTATAAGAAAATATCTTATTACAAATTCTATCTAGGAAATATCTATCATGGGATACAGTTATGACAACTCCACCAAAGTCATCTAAATAATCTTCTAATCTATTTAAAGTTTCAATATCTAAATCATTTGTAGGCTCATCTAGTAAAAGCACATTAGGGGCTTCCATTAGAACTCTTAAAAGGTGAAGTCTTCTTCTTTCTCCTCCAGATAACATACCTATCATTGTCCACTGAAGTGTTCCATCAAATAAAAATTTTTCACACATTTGTGATGCAGTTATTCTTTCACCTGTGGCAGTTTGTAAATACTCTCCTGCTTCTTTTATGTAATCTATAGCTCTCATCTCTGGATGCATATGTGTATCTTCCTGTGAGAAACAAGCTATTTTTACAGTTTCACCTTTTATTATTTCTCCACTATCTGGTGCTATTTTTCCTTCTATCATTCCCATAAGTGTTGATTTACCAATTCCATTAGGTCCTACAATACCTATTCTATCACTTCTTAGTACTATATAGTTAAAATCATCAACAATCTTTTTATCACCAAAACTCTTATTTAGGTGTTCTATCTCTATTATTTTCTTTCCTAATCTTGTTCCCATAACAGAGATTTCTATATTTTCATTTTCAATAAATCCTTCTTGATTTACTAATTCATCAAATCTTTGAAGTCTAGCTTTTTGCTTAGTAGTTCTAGCCTTTGCACCTCTTCTTACCCAAGCTAGTTCTTTTCTCATAAGATTTTGTCTTTTTTCCTCATTAGCTTTTTCTATGGCTATTCTCTCCATCTTCTTTTCTAAGAAAACAGAATAGTTTCCATCATAGCTAAATAATCTACCTCTATCTAATTCTAATATTCTGTTTGTTACTCTATCTAGGAAGTATCTATCATGAGTAATCATTAAAAGAGCACCTTTTCTACTATTTAAGTATTCTTCTAGCCAGCTTATAGTTTCATTGTCTAAATGGTTAGTAGGCTCATCTAATATTAATAATTCACAAGGAGTTATTAAAGCAGCTGCAAGCATTATTCTCTTCTTTTGTCCTCCAGAAAGATTTCCTACTTTTTCTTCAAAATTAGTTATTCCAAGCTTAGTTAAAACATTCTTTGCTTCACTTTCCATATCCCAAAGATTTAAAGCATCTATTTTTCCTTGAAGCTTTATTAATCTTTCAGAATCATTCTCTTTAACTTCGCCCTTATCTATTTTTTCAAGTAACTCTTCATACTCTCTTAATATTCTCATTTCCTCTGAGTTACCCTTAAAAACTTGCTCTAAAACAGTAGCATTATCATCATAATCTGGTGTTTGAGCAAGATATTCTATTCTTACTCTATTTCCCTTTGTTACTGTTCCTTCGTCTGGTTCTTCAACTCCAGCAACTATTTTTAAGAAAGAAGATTTTCCTGTTCCGTTAACTCCTATAAGACCAATCTTCTCTCCTTCATTTATTCCTAAAGATACATTATTAGCTAAAATTTTTTCTGAATAGCTCTTACTTATATTTTCAAGAGTTATTAAATTCATCGATTATCCATCCTTTTCAAAACAAATCTTATTTTCATTATAATATAAACTCAAGTTTCTTCCAAAACTAAAATAAGAGTCGCATCAAATAATTAAATTATGATGCAACTCCTTATTAAAAATTTCTATATATTATTTGTAGACTTCATTCTTTTAGCTAACATTTTTATTGGCATTATTGTTATCACTATAGCTGTTAATAAACTTTCAACTCCTGCACTACTTGTATTATAAATTATTGAATAAATCCATAAATTCATTCCTGGAGGAGCATATTGACCAAAGAAAATCACTCCTGATATTATGCTTACAAAAGTACTTATACTACCAGCCATAAGTGAACCAAGGAATATTTTATATTTCTTATCTATTCCAAATGATCCTGCTAGTCCTAAAGCCATATTTGATAGTATATAATCAAGTAAAAATTGTACTGGGTGTACTATAAAAGCTCCATTTAATATTTTTAAAAGCCCAAATATCAATCCTCCTGTAACGCCAACAGTTCTTCCATATACTAATGATAAAAGCATTATTGGAAGCATAGAAAAGAAAGTTATTCCACCACCTTGAGGATATCTAACTAAAGGTATCATATAAAGCACATAAGAAATAGCTACACTTAGTCCAATCATGATAATTTCTCTTGTTGTAATTTTATGTTTTCTTAAATCTAATATGTATAAACCTAATATTAAAATTCCAATTAAAGCTACTAAATAAACACTCATTATTTTTCACCTTCATCATACGCCATATTCCAAAAATCAAGTTCGTACAAACTAGCTCTTTTAAATATATCTATTAATCTTTTTTGTTTTTCTTCAGATAAGTTTGAACATTTTTTATCTACGTAAGCTAACCACTCATCTGTAAACTTATCAAATCCATCAGAAGCATACTCATCAATCCAAGGTTTAAAGAAATTCCCCTGTAATTTGTTAGAGTATTTTTTTGAAATATATTTTCCTATATAGCTATAACTCCATGTACATGGTAAAGTTGCAATAGCAATCTCATCTAAATCTCCGGTTAACGCTATTGCTTGCATATAGCTTGTATAACTTATAGTAGTACTCTTATATTCTCTTTTCTCTGCTTCTAATTCTGATATACCAAATCCTTTTAAATATTCTATATGTACCGCTGTTTCATCCTCCATAGTTCCCTTTGTTGAATTATAAAAGAATTTCATTTCTTCCATAGTTTTAGCTTTAACTACTCCAGCACAAAAAACTTTAGCATATTCTTTTAAATAAAGGTAATCCTGAACTAAATACTCTCTAAATTTATTCTTATCTAGAGTTCCTTCTCCAATTTCCTTTATAAATGGGTGATCTAAATACTTTTCCCATATAGGCATTGCTTCTTTTAATAATTTTTCTGTAAATCTCATATTCTATATCTCCTTTAATCTTATGATTAAACCTAATAGCCCAAATAAGAATTACCTCAAAGTTTTATAAAATCTAACTAAAAACTTCATACACTTTTTAGTTTATAATCATAGTTGGTTATAACATTTCTAATAAAAAATAAAAGCTACATCCATGTAGGATGTAGCTTAATTTATAAAAAGTTATAATAATCTAAACATATAAAATACTATTATAAAACTTTCTACAGGCTTTCCTACGCTGGTATTACCCAGATCAGGTTTTAAGGGTTAATAACGAAATGTTATCTCTCAGCCAAAGGCACCCCTAGCTATAAAGTCTATATTAATTATATATATTTTCCCTAATAAATTCTAGGTTATTTTTTACTTGAGTAAAATTCATATTTTTAATTTGCTCATGTCCACTTCTATAATCAAAAGGATAATAAAGTTTACACGAAATGTTGTATAGTATAAGTGAAAACAAATCTAAATAAATAAAGGAAAAACTTTCAATATAATTATACAACAAAATTGTTTAGTTATATTTGATAAAATCATCAAATTTCAAACCGAAATAAAATTAGAGCTGATTTTATCTCAATTAGATTTAAATGATATTATATTTAATCTTCAAAAAAATATAACTCTCGTGGTCAGAAAGGATATAGCGTTAGAAGTATGATTTCATCGTTAATTTCTATGCAAGTTAATAAAATAAAAACATTTAAAAGTTTTTTATTCAATTATCTTACCATCTTTAATTATAATTTTTTTGCTACAAAATGAAGCAATATTTTCATCATGGGTTACCAATATTATGGTTTTTCCTTCACTATTTAGTTTTACTAATAGTTCCATTAATTCAATTCCTGTTTTTTGATCTAATGCACCAGTTGGCTCATCAGCTAGTATTATTTCTGCACCACTAACTAATGCCCTTGCTATAGCCACCCTTTGTTGTTGTCCTCCAGATAACTCTGTTACTTTCTTATTTATATGATTTATAATATTTAATTCTTTTAAAGTACTTTCAATTAAAATTTGCTTTTCACGCTTTTTCATTCTTCTAAATATTAGTGGTAATTCTACATTATCATAAACACTATAATTCTTCATTAAAGCAAAATGCTGAAAAACAAAACTAAGGTGCTTATTTCGTATATTGCTTAATTCCTCATCTTTTAAATTAGAAATATCAACTCCATTTAAATAGTAACTTCCATCACTAGGTTTGTCCATAGTTCCAATTATATTAAGCAATGTAGATTTTCCTGAACCTGATGGTCCCATTATAGCTATAAATTCACCTTTATTAATAGTTAAATTTATATTCTCTAAAGCTGTTGTTCTATTTTCTTTGCCATACTTTTTAGAAATATTTATAAGCCTTATAATTTCCATTACTCAATTCCTCCAATCAATTCCTTTGGTGTTAATCTTTTTAAAAATATCAATGGAAGTATAGATGTTAATAAGGTAATAACAATTATGATATTTGTGCTTATTATAAATACAGTTATCATAGATTTAATATTATCAAATATAAAAATACTTATTGCTAATACAATTACTAAACTTATTAAATTTATTAATAATATTTCTCCTATTATTAAACTGTTAATATATTTCTTACTAGCTCCAGCCATTACTTGTATTCCAATTTCTCTAACTCTACTTTTTATAGAAGAAATCATAACACTACTCATACCAATAATAGAAGAAATAAATAAAAATCCTATTATAAACATCAAAAATTCTCTAACAGATTTTCCATTTTTATTAAAATAGTCGACTTCTTGTTGAATACTCTTAGTTATAGTTTTTTCTCCAACTATTTTTTTATATAAATCTTCTATCTGCTTATTGGTAGATGAACTATTTATATTAGAATCTAATTTATAAAATATACTTTGAAGTCTTCCACCTGATACATCTAAATTATCTTTATCAGTTCCGGTATAAGGCACTAAAAATTCATTATCTAAATTAACAAATTCAGATTGAGTGTATGTTCCTTCATTAAACCACTCTGTACCTTTTTTCATAATTCCTTTTACTATATACTTTTTTTTAGTAATTTCATCTGTTAATATAGTTCCAACATTTATTACATTAGAAAATTTATTTCCTATAAGTATTGGTGTAATTTCATTAACTGATTCAAAATCATTTTCAATTAAATTTTTTCCTTCTGAAACCTCTATGTTCATTAATTTAAACATATACCAATCTAAATTTATTATATCAGAGGCTTCAAGAGCATTTTGAGAATATGTACCTAATGTTATTTCATCCCTTATTTTTAAATAGTCATCATCATTTATTAATTCTTCATATGCAACATTAGTATAATCATATGAACCAATACCGTCTACTCCCTTTAGATTGCTTACTTCTTTTTCAAATTCATTTATTCTTTTGCACTGTTCCCCACTATCCAATTTTACATTTACAATTAAATGATAACTTCTTTCAGTATCAATTTTATTTTTTATTTTATTTTCTAAATAACTAACACTATTTAGCGAAATTATTAAATTAAATAATAATAATAAAGAAACTGTTAATTGAAATATCATTAGTATTACAACAATCTTTTTTTTTAACATAGACTTTAAAATTAACTTCATTTTATCCATATTATTAAACTATCATAAAATTTAATTATAACTCTACTTCTAATAAATTTATAATAGTATTACTCACCTCACTTTAAGTTTATAAAGTTTCTATAATTTAAGCGCTTCTATAGGTTGTACTTTAATAGATTTAATTATTGGAATTATTGCAGTTATAACTCCACTAAAAATAGAAATAGCTATAGCTACAATAAAATTATTAATAGTTAAACTTAAAGGAATTTTTATTAAGTTCTCTAATAATAAACTTAATATTAACTGTACTATTAATGCAATTATTGTTGTAATTAACGTAAGCTCAATAAACTCTGTAATTATTAACTTACTTATATTTTTATTACTTATACCAAAAGATTTTCTTATGGCTATTTCCTTTCTTTTATCATTAACCCAGTAAAAGGATAAATTGATCATATTAATTATTGAAATAAGATAAATTAAAAGTGATGAAAATAAAATTGGATTAGATTTTAAATCTAACCTAACGTTATTTTTTAAAGAACTATTATCTCCATAACTAACATTTATATTATCAAGTTCAAATTTACTTTTTAATTTCTGTACTATATCAGTAGGATACATCTCAAAGTTATCTATGTAAATTTCTTTTGGCGAATAATCTTCATCAGAAATAACCTTTTGAGGCAATGAATTAATAGGCATTACTATTTTATCTTCAAAGTTATTTCCGATAATTCCAATAACCTCATATTCTTCATCATCAATATTTAAATATCCTTCTTTTATTAAATCTTCATAATTTTCACTTACTAAAACAACTTTATCTCCGTTTAAAATATTTTCTTTTGAAAAATATCTTCCACTTTTCAAAGGATATTTCCACTCATTATTAAATTGCTCGGCTGTAATTGAATTTATAAGTTCACTACTTCCCTCAATATAACAACTTAAATTTTTAAAAGAAATTCTATTTTCTAATTTTAAATCTTTATTAATTTCATAAAATGATTTAAATATGTCTGAATTCCTACCACTAACATTCAGTATAATTGTATTTTTACTAAAACCCTCACTACTTTGTAGTATCATATTCTTTTCTTGTTCAATGCTACTAATACCTATAGAAATGAGCAATATGGAAATCAAAAATCCTATCAATAAAAAAATAGATGTTATTTTATGTGCTTTTAGTTGCTTAAATGATATATATATTAAATTTTTCATATAGAACTCCTTATAACATAAGAGTTACTAAAACATAAGTTTAGTAACTCTTTTTAATTTAAACTAAGGGGCTTGAGAAATTATTTCTTTATCATACTCAATATCAGTATTAGCCCAATTTACTATGTAATTATATGAGTTAAATGTTTTACAACTCCAAACTTCACCATGTACTGAAGCATATCTTTGCCCTTTATCATACCCCATATTATACATATCATTATACCATAATCTTACCCAAACCCCCTTTTCAGGATCAAATTTTGAAGTCCTATCGATTCTTGCATCAGCAACATTATTAGTTGTATAATTATGAACAGTTGTTAGTTTTGCTGTTGCTTGAAATGATCCTGAATATAAACTAGCTGTATTAGTTTTAGCATACGCTAAAGAACTAATCATACTAACTCCTAAAATAGAACCTAATAAAACTTTTTTAATTTTTTTATTCATAAATTCCCCCCCAATTCTAAATATAACCTGTTAAATTAAACGAACACTGCTCTTCTCAAACTTTGAGAATATAATGAATTTGAAAAGAACTAGTTTTTAAGATATTTTTCATAATAACTCAACAAGTTCCATATATTTCATAATTTTATTGTATTTATCTCATAAATATTTTCAATACATTTTGCATAACTGGTCATGTTTTAATACATAACTGGTCATGTTTTCATAAAAACCTAATCAATATTATTTATTTGTATTCAAATCATATTTAATTTTAAATTTATATTGTATATAGTTTTATTTATTATAAATAATTCTACTTTTCCAATAAATATATAAAGACTATTATATATTATCATTCTATCTATAGAAATAATATATAATAGTCTCTAAATAAATTTTAAAATCTCATATAAAAATTATTCCAATAATCTCTACTTTGCATCATCATTTCTCTAAGCTCTTCATCATTGCCATACTCATCATACCACTTTTCTAAAATTTCATAAGCAACACCATGATATAATAAACTTCCTATAACAAAAGGTTTAGCTGGTACATCACTTAGAGACATTATGGTTACACCTGTTCCTATGGTTCCATATATAATAGCTCTCTCTGGAGTAACAAAAGATTTCGCTTTCTTTTTAAAGTCAGTATCTCTTATGTATTTCTTTAATCTTTTAGGTGTAGGAATAACTATAGCTTTTATCATTTTTTTCAATCCTTAAAATTACTCTTATTAGAAATATATATTAAATATTATCTTATTATTCTAAAGTACTAATTTATTTTTCTTAAATGCATTTTAAACCTATTGGAAAGCCTATAATATGTTATAATCTTATAAGAATTATTTTGGAAGGAGCTATTTAAATGGCGAGTAAGTTTTATTTACACAAAGGTAAAAATAAAAAAGCTGAACAAGGCAGACCTTGGATATATATTGATGAAATAAACGAATATGATGGAGATTATGAAAACGGAGATATAGTTGAAGTTTACAATCATAAAGGTTATTTCTTAGGAAAAGGCTATATAAATGACAGAAGTAAAATAACTATAAGAATAATGACTAAAGATATAGATGAAGAAATAGATGAGGATTTCTTCAAGAGAAGATTTAAAACTGCATGGGAATATAGAAAGAAAGTTATAGATACTTCTTCATGTAGATTCATCTTTGGAGAGGCTGATTTCCTTCCTGGTCTAACAGTTGATAAATTTGAAGATTATTATGTAATTCAAATATCAACTCTTGGAATGGATAAATATAGAGATCTAATAGTTAAAATTCTAGTTGAAGAATACGGTGCTAAAGGTGTCTATGAAAGAAGTGATATAAAAACTAGGGAAATAGAAGGTTTAGAGCAAATAAAAGGCTTCTTAACTGAACCATTTGATACAGATATACAAATAGTTGAAAATGGAGTTAAATACATAGTTGACTTAGAAAATGGTCAAAAAACTGGTTTCTTCTTAGATCAAAAAGAAAACAGGGCTGCAATGCATAGAATATGTAAAGATATGGATGTTTTAGATTGCTTTACTCATACTGGCTCTTTTGCTTTAAATGCTGGTATAGCAGGGGCTAAATCAGTTTTAGGAATAGATGTATCTCAACATGCTGTAGACTGTGCTACTAGAAATGCTGAGCTTAATAACCTTCAAGATAGGGTTAAATTTGAAAAGCATAATGCCTTTGATGTATTAGGAGATTGGTCAAGAGAAGGAAAACAATTTGATGTTGTTATTTTAGATCCACCAGCTTTCACAAAATCAAGAAATACTGTTAAGCAAGCAATAAGAGGATATAAAGAAATAAATCTTAGAGGAATAAAAATGGTTAAAGAAGGTGGTTACTTCGCTACATGCTCTTGTTCACATTATATGGATGAAGAACAATTAAAGAAAACTGTAGCCGAAGCTGCTCATGATGCTAGAAGAACTTTAAGACAAATAGAAGTTAGAACTCAAAGTGCAGACCATCCTATACTTTGGAACTCTGATGAATCATATTATTTAAAATTCTTCATATTCCAAGTATTCTAGAATTTTTTTAATTTAATGCATATTAAAAAAGATATTGGTTAATATAATAGTGTAGCAAAAAAGATATAAAGTTAATATCTTAAATTGTAAATAAAGGGGTGCCTTACAAAATCGGCATACACTCTAAAATTTGTATTTAAGGGTTAATCATTAATTTAAATATTAAATATATTATTACTATGAGGTGCTTTACATAAATGGCATACACTCGTTAAATGGTCATAATCAATTTAAATATTTAAATATCTATTTTAAGCTACTCACTAGTTAGGACTGTTTATTCTATCCTAATTAATGTACATATAATATTAGATGTATTAAAAGAGAAAGGTATCTGAAAACTCAGATACCTTTCTTAATTTATTTATGAAACTGTTTTTGCAGAAACTATACTAACACCTGTTCCTAAAACGTCTTCTATAATTACATCTCCAACTTTAATTGGAAGTTTAACAGAAGCCTTGTTAATTTCCTTCATTACATCAAATATCATTCCCTTTGGAATAGGTTCCTCTGTTTTAACTGGTATAACCATATTATCACAACCATCTATTTTAACAGTTGAGGTTACTATTCTAGTTGGATTTTTAACCTCGTTTAATCCATAAATTTCTCCTCTTTTACATGTGTTTCCTGTAACCTTTTCTAACTCTGTATCTACTGTTAAATGACATCCTCTAGGACATACTATGCATATTAATTCTTTTACCATTATTATTCACCATCCTCTAATGAAATTGTTATTGCTCCTTTAGCATTTTTTAGCTTATCTTTAAGAATTGTAATTCTCTCCATTTCTGCAGGAACAACATGAGGTTTCTTAAAGCTTTGAATAACATTTCCTTCTTCATCTCTAACTACTATTTGTTTATTTTTAAATACATTTCTAACTCTCATAAATACATTTAAATTTCCATCTAAAGATTCAATTTCAAATTTTTGAGGAACTGTATAACTTATATTTTCTCCATTTTTTATTTCAGTGAAATGATTTAATCTCTTTTTACCTTTAATATATTTAGCAGCATTTTTTCCTGCATTCTTAGCCTCCTCAGTTACAAAGTCAACTAAGTCATGAACATGGACAACATTACCACATGCAAATATACCTTCTCTATTTGTTTCCATACTTTCAGAAACTACAAGTCCATTAGTTCTAAGGTCTAATTCAACTCCTGCATTTTTTGAAAGCTCATTTTCTGGTATTAATCCAACTGATAATAATAATGTATCAGCATCAAATTCTATTTCAGTACCTTTTATAGGTTGTCTATTTTCATCAACCTTAGCTATAATAACCTTTTCTAATCTTCCATCACCCTTAACATCAATAACTGTATGAGATAAGTATAGTGGAATTCCATAATCCTCTAAACATTGAACAATATTTCTAGTTAATCCATTTGAATAAGGCATAAGCTCAACAACAGCCTCTACCTTAGCTCCTTCAAGAGTCATTCTTCTAGCCATTATAAGCCCAATGTCTCCTGAGCCTAAGATAACTACTTTTTTACCTACCATGTAGCCTTCCATATTAATAAATCTTTGAGCAGCCCCTGCAGTGAATATTCCTGATGGTCTATCTCCTGGAATACTTATAGCTCCTCTTGTTCTTTCACGACATCCCATAGCAAGTACTATAGCTTCTGCTTCTATTGTTAAATATCCTTTTTCAGTATTTATAGCATGTATTATTTTTCCTTCTATTTCTAAAACCATTGTATCTAACATAACTTCTATGTTAGTTCCTTCTACCATATCAATAAATCTTCCAGCATATTCAGGTCCTGTAAGTTCTTCTTTAAAGGTATGAAGACCAAATCCGTTATGAATACATTGATTTAAGATTCCACCTAGTTCTTTATCTCTTTCTATAATTAATATTTTTTCTACTCCATTTTCATGAGCTTCATAAGCTGCTGCTAATCCTGCTGGGCCTCCACCTACAACTACTAAATCATATTTCATAACTAAATCCTCCTACTTTGTTTTTCCACTTATTATATATGAACCATTTTTATCTAAAAGCACTTCTTCTATATTCATACCAGTTTCACGAGATATTATTTCTTGAACTCTAGGTCCACAGAAACCACCTTGACATCTTCCACAACCAGGACGACATCTTCTCTTAACTCCATCAATAGTTCTAGCTCCTAAAGTTCTATTTATACTATCAACAATTTCTCCTTCAGTTATATTTTCACATCTACAAATTATTCTTCCATATCTACTATCTTTTTTAATTAAATTTGCTTTTTCTTCTGGAGAAAGTTCTATAAAGTGTACTTGTTCTCTTTTTTCATTGAAATTATCTTTTTTCTCTAAAGCTAGTCCACTTTCACCAAGCATTTTAACTACATCCACTGCAATAGCTGGTGCTGAACTTAAACCTGGTGATTTTATTCCTGCTACATCAAAGAATCCTTTTACATCTTTAGCTTCTCCGATTATGAAGTCAGGCTTATCAGCTATAGCACGAAGTCCTGCAAAGTTTCTAATATTTTCTCTAAAATTAACTTTGTTAGTTGTTTTTAAAGAAACTTCTCTAACCTTAGCTAATCCATCATACTCTGTAGAAACTGAATCTTTATCACAAGTATCAATAGCATCTGGACCAACTAATAAGTTTCCATGAACTGTTGGAGTAACTAAAACCCCTTTTCCAAGTTTAGTTGGGCATTGGAATATTGTCTTTTCAAATAATCTTCCTTGGCTCTTATCTAAAACATAGTATTCACCTTTTCTAGGAGTTATCTTAAAGTCTTCCTCACAAACCATATTGTGAATCTTATCAGCATAAATACCTGCTGCGTTTACTACGAATCTAGCTTCTACTACATCACCATTTTCAAGTTTTATTTTGAAGTTTTCATCTTTTTCAATACCAACAACTTTAGAGTTTAGTCTTAATTCTCCTCCATTATCTATAGCATTTTCTGAAAGAGCTATAGTAAATTCATATGCTCCAACAATTCCTCCTGTTGGGCAGAATAAAGCTCCCTTTACATCTTTATTTAAGTTTGGTTCCATTTCTAAAACTTCTTCTGCTGATAAAAGTTTTACTCCTTCTACTCCATTTTTAATTCCTCTATTATATAAAACCTCTAATTCTTTTTGGTCATCTTCATCAAAACCTATAATTAATGATCCATTTCTCTTAAAAGGAACTGATAAGTCTTTACAAAGCTTATCAAACATCTTATTTCCTTCAACATTGTATTTTGCCATTAATGTTCCTGGTTCAGGATCATATCCTGAATGGACAATTGCTGAATTTGCCTTAGATGCTCCCATAGCAACGTCATTTTCTTTTTCTAATTCTACAACCTTTAAATTATACTTTGTTAATTCTCTAAATATTGCTCCACCTATTACTCCAGATCCTATAATTGCTACATCATAAATCATTAAATATCGCTCCCTTTTTTAAAAATAAAAAAGAACCAAACTCAAAAAAGACATAAGAATATCCTTTTTGTGTCTAGCTCTCTTCTCTCTTACACACAAAATTAAAATTATTTATTAACTTTTATTTAATTATATCATATTTCTGTAAATGTTTCCAGACTTTTTTTAATCTTCAAGTGCCCATCCCTTTGATCTTTCAACAGCCTTTTTCCATTTCTTATGATATTTATTTCTTCTCTCTTCAGAAATAGTTGGCTCAAATTCTTCACTTGCAAACCATAACTTAGCTATTTCTTCTTTATCACTCCAGTATCCAACTGCTAGTCCTGCAAGGTAAGCAGCTCCTAAAGCTGTTGTTTCTGTAATTATAGGCTTAATTACCTTTTTACCAACTAGATCTGATTGGAATTGCATTAAGAAATTATTTCTACTAGCTCCTCCATCTACCTTTATACAATTTATATCATATCCAACATCGTTTATCATAGCTTCAAGCACATCTCTTGTTTGATATGCAATTGATTCAAGTGCTGCTCTTATTATATGATTTCTATTAGTTCCACGTGTTAATCCTACTATGGTTCCACGAGCATACATATCCCAATAAGGAGCTCCTAATCCAACGAAGGCAGGAACAACATATACTCCCCCATTATCTTCTACCTTTGTAGCAAAGTATTCAGTATCACTAGAATCACTTATAATTCTTAATTCATCTCTAAGCCATTGAATAACAGCTCCTCCAACAAATACTGATCCTTCTAAAGCATATTGAACTTTTCCGTGTAATCCAATAGCTATTGTTGTTAAAAGTCCTGATTTACTTTGAACAAGTTCTTCTCCTGTATTCATTAGTAAGAAACATCCTGTTCCATAAGTATTTTTTACGTCACCTTTATTAAATGCAGCTTGTCCAAATAAAGCAGCTTGTTGGTCCCCAGCTATACCAGCTATAGGAACTCTTATTCCACCTTTTGCTCCAAGGTTTGCATATCCGTAAATTTCAGATGAATTTTTTACCTCTGGCAACATACTTCTAGGAATATCTAGTTCCTTTAACATTCTTTCATCCCATTGAAGGTTCTTTATGTTAAATATCATAGTTCTAGATGCATTAGTATAATCAGTTACATGAACTTTTCCATTTGTAAGCTTCCAGACAAGCCAACTGTCTACTGTACCAAATAAAAGCTCACCCTTTTCAGCTTTTTCTCTTGCACCTTCAACATTGTCTAATATCCATTTTATTTTTGTTCCTGAGAAATATGCATCAAGTACAAGTCCTGTATTTTCTTTAATATATTCTACAAGGCCATCTCTTTCTTTTAACTCATCACATATATCAGCAGTTCTTCTACATTGCCAAACAATTGCATTGTATATTGGAACCCCTGTATTTTTGTCCCAAACTATTGTAGTTTCTCTTTGGTTAGTTATTCCAATGGCTGCTATATTTTCTTGAGTTATATTACACTTAGCCATAACTTCTTGAAGTACACTATATTGAGTTGCCCATATTTCCATTGGATCATGCTCAACCAATCCTTCTCTAGGATAAATTTGATTAAATTCCTTTTGGCTTACCCCAATAATATTTTGTTCTTTATCAAAAATTATTGCTCTAGAGCTTGTTGTTCCTTGATCTAATGCTACTATATATTTTTTCATAAAAACTCACCTCTTAATTTTATATCTTCCATATATCCTCTTTTGTTGTTGATATACATGTTGCTCCTGATCTTAAAGCTTCCATAACATCTTCTTTATCTGAAATTAAACCACCTACTATTAATGGCTTATGTATTGTTTTTGATAATTCTTTAATAACTTTAAATAATAATCCTGGTAACATTTCTACTGCATCACATTCATCAACTAAATGATTTTTTGTGCTTTGAAAAGAAAGACTATCTAAAATGAAAACTCTCTGAATAGCTACTAACCCTAATTTTTTTGCACTTTTTACTGTTTGTGCTTTAGTGCTTATTATTCCATGAAATTTAGTTTTCTCTTTCAAATATTCTAAAACTATTTCTCTATTTGTAAGTCCATCAACTAAATCTATATGCAATATTCCAATCTTATTTTTTTCTGATATTTTATTTGAAATTTCTATAATATCTAGAATATTTCCAAATAGAACAAAAATTACATCAACATCAGCTTCTAATGCCTTATTTAATTGGTCCATATCCTTTACAGCTGCCACAATAGGGTTGTCCTCAAGTATTCTTTTAAAATTAATCATTTTATATAGCCTCCTTAAAATTGTCCAAAATTAATATCTCCTTAAAATATACTTGTATATACCATTGCTCCTGCTATAGCTCCAAGTATTGGTCCTACAATTGGAATCCAAGCGTAAGCCCAGTCTGAGCCTCCTTTGTTTTTCATAGGAAGCAAGAAATGTGCAAGTCTAGGTGAGAAATCTCTAGCTGGATTAATTGCATACCCAGTTGGTCCGCCTAAAGATACTCCTATAACTAAAATTAATAATCCAACGGCTATTGGCATAATTCCATCTGCCATTTTCGCATCACCAAGTCCTAGAATTCCAAACATTAAAACAAAAGTACCTATAAATTCAGTAAAAAAATTCCATTTATAATTTCTAATAGCTGGTATAGTACAAAATGTACCAAGCTTTGCATCATGATCTTCAGTAGACTCAAAATGAGTATAATAAGTTAAATAAACTAGTACAGCACCTATAAAAGCACCTATAAATTGCGCTATACAAAATACTATAACCTGACTACATGTTAATCCTCCAGTTATCCCTAATGCAATAGTTACTGCTGGATTAAATACAGCTCCACTCACCCTAGAAAATATATAAACAGGAATAGCAACAGCTATTGCCCAGCCTACGGTTACTACAATAAGATCAGCGCCATTACCCTTAGTTTTTTTAAGAGCTATATTTGCAACTACTCCATCCCCTAATAATATCAAAAGTGCAGTTCCAAAAAGCTCAGCCAAGAATTGATTTACCATGACTATCCACCACCTAGTAATTAATATATTTAATTTTAAAAAAGCTTAAAATAAAAAAGAGTTAAACAAAAAAAACTAAATTTTTTTCTCGTGTTTAACTCCAAATACTCTTACACAAGTTGAATATATACGTATATATTTTTGTTGTTTTTTTACAATATTTATTTTAACATTTCGTGAAACTGTTTTCAATAAATTAAAAATTTAACAATCTTTCCATAAAATAAAAAAAGAGGGATATTGCCCTTAATCCCCTCTTTTTCTAATTATTTATCAAATAATAATTGTTTAATTTGTGCTTCTAAATCTTGTATTCCTGTTGGATCTGCACCTTTACCATCTAAACTATTTTGATATTTATCTATTAATTGTTCTATATCTGCTATAGCTTGATTTATATTCTTATCACTTTCTGGAGTCATTGCTTTAATTTCTTTTAAATCTTTTAAAGCATCTGCTTTCTCCTCATTCCATTCATTCATTTGTTTATTTTGAAGTACTTCTAAATATTCTTCTCTAATATCAAGATAAACCTCAGACACTTCATTAACTAAGCTATCATCATCTACAACTTTATTTTTATTCTCTGTAGTTGCAGCAGGCTTATTATCAAAAGTGGTTTTATTTGATGAATCATTAGAGCTTCCGCATCCAACTAATTGTAATCCCATTATGGCAGAAATAAGAACTACTAATAACTTTTTCTTCATTAAAAACATCTCCTTTTAATATCTCATCCTATAAACATCATATATTTCTCAATACATATTAACAAATTACTTCTTTTAACTATTTACCAAGAAATCAAACAGAAAATATTAATATTGAAAATTTAATAAATGTTTTAATATATTTTTTTAAGATATTTCTTTTTGTTTTAAAAACATTGAATTAAAAGTAGTTTTTATCTCAGTCATCTTCTTTTTAAAATTTATTCACTTTTTATAAAAATAATTCACAAGACTTTATTATATTTTTACTTTAACCCATGATTCTATAGTCTTTATTTCACCATTTTTGAACTGAAAAACTAAATCTATTAAATTCTTTGTAGAACAATACTTTAAATCCTCTTCTAGTCCTAAATTTTTAAGAATATTATAGTGTTTCGCATCTTTTATAAATTCTTCTATTCCTTCACTGCTTTCATAAACATATTTAGCTGTTTTGGCTATATCAGTAAGCTCAGTCTCTTTATTTTTGCATAACTCACTTATTATATAACCTGCACATATAAAGTCATCACTTGAAAACTCACCGTTTGTTCCAGAATTAACAAAGACTATTTCTTTTTCTTCATTTTCTAAATATTTAGCCACTGCTTGTCCATTTAATACAGAGGCAACTATAACTTTATCAGCCTTACTACATAAATTTAAAGCTCTAGTTCCATTTGTAGTAGACATTATTACATTTTTTCCTTCTACTATTTCTCTTTTATATTCTAATGGAGAATTAGAGAAATCAAACCCATCTATTTTTAAAGCCTTTCTCTCTCCTCCAAGTAAAACTTCTTCACCTAAAGATTTTAATTCTTTTGCTTTTTCAAAAGCCTCTTCAACACTAACTACTGGTATAACCTTTTTAGCACCATTATAAAGTGCTGTTGTAATTACAGATGTAGCTCTTAGCATATCTATAACCACAGCTATCTTTCCTTTAAGTGATTCACTATCTATGTAATTTGCAGAAATTATAACATCAATTTTCATAAATTTCCCCCACATTATTTTAAAAATTATTCTTCAAAATTCTTTCCTTGATAAATATCATTGTCTTCAAGGGCCTTATCAATAGCATTTAAAACTTCCCATTTTTTTAAACTCCACATAGGTCCTATAAGAAGTTGTCTAGGAGCATCTCCTGTTAGTCTATGTATAACCATATTTTGAGGTATTCTACTTATGGCCGTGCAAATTAAATCAACGTATTCTTCTTGAGTTAAGAATTTTAATCTACCTTCTTCATAGTCCTTAACCATTCTTGTTCCTTCCATTAGATGAAGTAAGTGTAATTTTATTCCTTGTGCTCCACATCTAGAAACATAATCAACAGTTTCTAACATTTGCTCTTTACTTTCTCCAGGAAGTCCAAATATGCAGTGAACTACAGTATCTATTCCTCTTCTTTTTAATCCTTCCATAGCCTTATCAAATACTTCTAAGTCATATCCTCTATTAAAACTTCTAGCAGTATCATCATGGATTGTTTGAAGTCCTAACTCAACCCAAGTATACACCTTTTTATTCATTTCCTCTAATAAATCTAAAACTTCTTCATTTATACAATCTGGTCTTGTACCTATAGCAAGAGCAACTACGCCTTCTTTAGTAATTGCTTCTTCATATTTTCTTCTTAGTTCTTCAACAGGAGCATATGTATTAGTGTAAGCTTGAAAATATGCTATGTATTTTCCCTCTTTCCACTTCTTATTCATCATTTCTTTAACATTATCAAACTGAGTACCAATACTTAAAGTTCTTTGTCCAGCATAGTCTCCTGACCCCTTTGAACTACAAAAAGTACATCCTCCTTTAGCAACTTTTCCGTCTCTATTAGGACATGTAAAACCACCATCTAAACTTATTTTGAATACTTTTTCTCCAAACTTTTCTCTTAAAAATCTATTTAAAGTATTATATCTCTTGTCTCCCCATGTTTTTCTTTTTTCCATTTATATCACCTTTTCATTAAAATCAAAATTTCTTTAAAATAAAAAAGTTAATCATAAATTTAAGGGTTATGATTAACTTATTTTATATTATACTATAGTTTTTCAAGTTTAAAATCTTTTAAAGATATTTTATATCTTCCAATTAAGCCACTTTCAGTATTATTTGATTTTATTATTGGAGTAACATTCATAATTATATTGTTATCCTGTATTTTTTCATAAATAAGATTATATTCCTCTTCTGCAAATATATCATCTAATTCTAATGATACTATACTTCCACTACTTTGATAAACCTTAAATCTTGTTCCATTACCTTTAATATAATTTACAACAACATATCCGTCATCATCTGAAAAATTCAAGCTAGAAATTTTACATCCATTTAATACATCTAATGAAGTTATCTTTTTTCCTAAAGTTTTATCATCATTCTTTTCATCTTCTTTTCCACCTTCATCTTCACCTTCTTTAGCCGCAGTTTCTTGTGCATCATCAACATCAATCACTCCTATATAAGAATCTTCACCTTTATATGTTGAAATTGCTACCTTATCTCCTGAAAATGAAATTTCTACAGCTGAAAAAGCATCTTTAGGCACATCAACTTTGGCTACATCTATAACATTAACCTTTGGATAAATTTTATCTGGTATGCTTTTTAAATCTATTAATGTGTTAATCTCAACATCATCATCTTTTCTAATCTTTAATTTTTCCTTATCTAAAAAAACGCTATAAATCTGAGTTGATTTCAGTTCTGATACCTTATATTCTCCCTCTTCAGTTTTTCTAACTTCTAAATAATATTGCTCTAAATCAGCCTTAGGCTCTCCTTTCTTAGTTCTAGTTACATAGAATCTAAACATAGATTTACTTCCTAATTGAGCTGCTCCAACCTGCTTTATTCCTGTTATTTCAAGCTCTTTACTAGGACTAATTATTATATTTTTATCAACCTCTTTATCAGATAACCTTTTTATCTTTTCTAAATCATTGCTTTTAAGAGCCTCCATATATTCCTCTGCAATTGATATTGCTATCTTATTATTAAAATATATACTTTCAACACTTTCCTTTAGCTCCTTATTATCATTGACCGTATTACTTATTCTATTACAGCCCATGAAAAAAAATAAAGATCCAATAATCAAGGATGCCATAATCTTTTTAATCATTTATAATCATTCCTCCCTTAGAATAAGTCCTATTTTAGGTTTTCCAAATAGCTTAAAAGTATTAATAAAATAATAAATATCCTAAACTTAATTTTTACTTTTTTATTTTAAGAATAAACTTTCTTTACAACTTATATATTTAGTTAGGGAGGTGATTTAATGAAAAGTATTATAAAAGTTTTTCAAGTAGCTTTTGTTTTTATAGGAACTATAGTAGGAGCTGGACTTGCCTCTGGAAAGGAAATAACAAATTTCTTTACAGTATATGGATACAAAAGCTTTTTTACTATTATAATGACTGGATTATTTTATATTTTTATTTGCAACATAATTTCAAGAATAAGTATTAAACATAGCTTAAATTCCTATAGTGAAGTCATAAATACAGTTAGTCCTAATATTTTAGGAAAACTCACTGGAATAATAACAACCTTTTACTTAATATCTAGTGCGTCCATAATTCTAGCTGGTAGCGGAGCTTTGTTGAATCAATACTTTGGAATTCCTAAGATTATAGGTTCAATATTTATGGCTATTATTGCTTCACTGATTCTTATGAGAGAAACTGAAGGGTTAGTAGAGATAAATTCTATTATTGTTCCATCCTTAATAATAGTAACAACTACACTTATGATTCTTTATGTTGCATTTGCTAATGACCCAATTACTATAAATTCTCTTGTTTCTTCTACTCCAAAACTTTCTAAGGGAGTTTTTACTTCTGGAATACTTTATTGTGGTTATAATATTCTTTGCTGCTGCGGGGTTATTGTTCCTTTAAGTAATGAAGTGAAGAGTAAAAAAATAATGACATGGGGAATTATATTAGGTTCAGTTCTTCTAACAATAATATGTATTTTTATTAATTCAATGCTTATGGTTAATCAGCCACAAATATTCCAATACGAAATTCCTCTACTTTATATTGCTGATAGATTTGGAAAGCCTATTCAAATAATGCTTTTAATAATAATATTAGCCGAAATGTTTTCTACAGAGGTTTCTGATGTATATTCCATAAGTAAAACACTTACCAAAAGCTTCAAAGTAAAATATAAACATGCTATATTTGCAGTTTTAATAGTGGCAATTCCAATTTCATTAATAGGATTTTCAAACTTAATCTCCACATTATACCCAATGTTTGGAGTTTTAAGCTTAGTATTTATAGTTCAATGTATTTACTTCTACTTTTTTAAATTAAAAAAACAAAGATAAATATAAAAAGTAAAAGCTGAGTAATTTTATATAAATTGCTCAGCTTTAATATTTAATAAATTATCTTTGGTACATTTTCACGTCTATCCATTATTGTTGGTGGATAAAACACCTTCTTCTCAACACTTGATCTAAGTTCCGCTATTTTTGTTACTGCAACATAAACATCTGATATTTTATACCATGTTGCATAATCTACCTCTCCTGTTTGAGGAAGATTAAATACCTTTTGAAAAGTTCTAACAGAATCTCTAGTTTTCTCACCATATTTTCCGTCTACAGCAATCTTAGGTATTAAAGGATACGCCTTTGAAATAGCATTTAATTGTTCTTGTATAACTCTTACAGGTTGACCTGAAGCTCCGACACCTAATGTATATCCTGGAAATGATCTTGGACTTCCCTGAACTTTTTTAGCAGACTTTAATTCTAAATCATAACCATAAAAAGATGTTAAAATATCATAAGGTGCTTTTCCTTCATCTCCCAAGTATTTACTTCCCCATTGAGTCATCCAACCAGGACACTGTACATTTATTCCATCACAATATTGGGCTAAAAGTGGTTGTTTGGAATTGAATCTTTTTATATATGTTGTAAATATTTCATCTACAATTCTACTTATGTTATCATAAAAATTTCTTCCATAACTAAAAGCATGGTCAAAAGCTGTTGAACTAGTTATATCAAAATTCTTACCTTTTCCCCTATACCATTCAGTATATATTCTGTTTAAAGTAAATGATATTATAGCATAAACATTAGCTCTTATAGTATTCTCAGACCAAGTTGAAAAAATTTCACAACATGCAACATTTTTTATATAATCCTTGTAATTAACTTTATAATTTGCTGCTGAATTATCATTTGGTCTACCATTATGAACAACTATATACTCTGGAACTACAGGTTCCGGTAAAACTACTGTTCCTTTTGGTCGTGGAAGTTCCTTTTCCTCTGCTTCAGGTATTTTTGGTGGAAAATTTCCAACTAATCTATTAGGCTGTATATCAATAACTTCTTGTTGCCTATAATATCCTCTAGTTTCAGGTAAATTTATATTTTGGAGAGCAATTCTTGAAGGATAAATTTGTACTCCATTTACTGTTACAGGTAAAAAGCCTTCTCTTTCTACAATAACCTCTGCAAAACTATAAGGAACCATACCTGGCTGACTAGAATTTTCTACTGGTGGTGCATCTAATTCTATAGTGTCAGTACTTCCAGTTTCATCTGTATATAATTCTAAAGTATTTCCTACAGCTACACCATCTTCTCCTGTTGGTGTTATTTTAACCCTACATTTATCAATAGGTATATATCTCCTTTGCTCGCTAAAACACTGAACTTTTAATCCACCTAATGTCATATATTTTCTCCTAATTATAAATTAATACTCTATAGTTTATGAGATTGATACCTATTTTGTTAATAAGTATTTTATAATTAAAATTTAATCAAAATTATTTTTTACTGTGTACTACCAGAAAATCTATTAGTTCTTAAACCATTAAAAACATTAACCATATCTATAGTTCCATATCCCCACTCTTGATTTGGGTATACATCACCCTCTCTGGTATTGGCTCCTCTCATTAAGTATGTTTGGATTTTAGCTACATATAGACTTGGATCATTATTATAAACAATTCCCCATTGAAATAGCATCGCACAACATCCAGTAACTATAGCAGCTGCTACGCTTCCTCCACTAACCAATACTTTTTCACCTTTATTATTTATAGTTAAGGCATTTATTCCACCTGCTGCAATAATGGGTTGAATAATATTATTTCTGGTATATCCCCTTCCTGATGAAGGTAATATAGTATTATTTTCTTGATTATAAGAAGCTACAGTTATCATTTTTTCTGCTGCACCTGGAATAGTTACAGTTGTGTAGGGAGATGATATTAAAAACTTTGTTCCTTCCGCTAACAATTCTTTTTGTAATATATATGCATCAAATTTTCCAAAGGTTATATGCTCTCCAGTTAGTCTAAATCTCCATATTCCTTGCTTTAAATTTTGTGCTCTTATTACAATTCTCTCTCCTCCAGTAAGTTCATCTGGAGAATCATAAAATATATCCATAGTAGTTCCTTCATATATAAAATCTACTTTATATCCATTTTCAACTGCTAAATTCTTCTTTCCTCCATAATTAGTTAAAGGATTAGCATTTTCAATAATTTCTCCTGATGGTGAAATTATTGAAAGTTTAAACTTATCAGGCTTATAACCTAATATAATCATCATAATACCACTTTGATCTTCTCCAGCTTCGAGTTCTATGGTTTTACTTTGACCAACCTCTGATATTATCCCATCAGCATGTGTATTAGTATTACCTTGATTTCCAGATGAGGCTACTACAGCGATTCCTCTTTTATTAGAAATATTATTTATATATCTTTCTAAAATACTTGATCCATCATGTGCTCCAAAATTACTCCCCATAGGCACATATATAACAACTGGCTTATTATATTGAAATGATAAATTATATAAATACTTCATTGCTAAAAGTATATCCACATTTCTATACTTAATAGCATCGCCCTTTGCAAAGAAATATTCTGTATATTTTTTAAATGCTATATCTAATTTAACTATTGCAATATCACATTCTGGAACTACTCCTGTTAAACTCTCATTCTTTCCACTGCCCGCTATTATACAAGCCATCTCTGTGCCATGTCCCACATCATCTTTAGATTGGACTATGGTATATGGATCTCCTCCATTATTATTAAGTTCTATTGCTTGATTAATCTCTTCTTGACTATATTCAGTTCCATAAAACATATCTTTAGGATACTTATCTGTTTTTAATGATTGATCCCATATTTTTAATATTCTAGTTTTTCCATTACTATCAGTAAATTCAGGATTTAAATAATCTATACCAGTATCAATAATACCTACAATCACATCTTTACCTGTCAATTTTAAATATGGACTCCTATGAAAAACTTCTGCTTTAGATGCCTCTATAGGAGTTGTACTACTTAAAGTATATATTCCTCCTAGCTCTATAAAAACCAAGGAATTTATTCTTTGAATAATACTATCATAGTCAACATTTTTCATTGATAAAACAGCATAAGTGTCATCAATTATATAGACTTCAACATTTTCAATATTTTTCACTTCATTCTCTATATCCCCTCTATATTCAACAAGAAAATTCATGCTTTCAGGGTCAACTAATAGATTTGCTTTATTGGATAAACTTTCCATAACTATCTCCTATTAATTAATAATTCCATTGTTCTATCTAAACATACAAACCCATATCCTAAGTCTGGATTTGGATAGGCCTCACCAAAGATTGTTCTCTTTGCTCCTTTAATCAAATAATATTTAATTCTTTCCCCATATAAAAAAGGATCATTATTTCTTATAATTCCCCATTCAAAAAGTAATGCACATATTCCAGCAACCTGTGGTGCAGCCATTGATGTTCCACTCTTAGTATCAAATCCTTGCTCCTCAGCAGTTGATAATATATTTTCACCTGGTGCAACTAAATCAGGTTTTATTAACCATTCAGGTCTAACAACTCCTCTTCCAGAGAAAGCTGATAAATTATTATTTAAAAAATTATAACTTCCAACTGAAATAACACCTTCTACAGTAGCTGGTATTCCTAATGTATTATAAACATCTGGTTGCAAAAACCTTGTTCTTTCATTTAACCCTTCCGATATAGGTAACCAAATATCAAAATATCCTTCATAATTATTTAATTTTTTAACTATAATTCTCCATCCTCCAGCTGTTATTGTATCTCCTAAAGGCAAAATGCTTATGGTGGTTTGTCCTTGTATATCAAAAGGTTTAGGTCCTGTACTATATACAATTATTTTCTCCCTTCCAACAAATCTTTCTTTATAAGATTCTGATAATTCCATCGGTCCTGTACTTATTCCAGTTGGTGATATTACTTCAACCGATACATCAACTAATACAGGCTTGAAAAAATCTAACATAATAACTTTTTCTCCATCTCCTATATTTAAGTCTAAATCTTCTTCTTTTTTCATCTTGCCACCTACATGATGAGCACTATTACCTTCATTCCCAGCAGCTACTACAATAACCGCCTTTTGTAATTGAGTAAAAGTTTGAATATACTTTTCTAGTAAACTACTTCCATTATGAGAACCATCATTAGTACTCAAGCTTATATTTACAACTAAAGGTTTATTAATCTCGTTACTTTTATCCATTAAAAATTTTAAACCTCTCATAAGCTGGGTACTTAATGCAGCCCTTAAACTATTCTCACCAGTTATCTTTACCATTGCTATGCTACTTTTATATGCGACTCCATAATTATCAAAGTTTATATTTCCTCCGGCACATGCAATTCCGGCAACATGAGTTCCATGACCTGATAAATCAATTTCAGGCACAACACTAAATGGATCTTCTGATTTTAAGGCTTCATTTATTTTATTCTTATCATATACAATTCTATTTTCAAGATCATATATATATTCTATTCTGGTATTACCATCAGCATCTTTAAAAGCATTATGAGTATAGTCAATTCCAGTATCTAAAAATCCAACCAATATCCCTTCTCCAGTTAAATTATAACTATTCCAAACTGATGGAATGCATGATGCTCTATTACTATCATAAGCTGATGTATATAAAATTTTAGGCAACTCTATATATTGAAGTCCTTCAAGCTCAATTATCCTACTTAAATCATTGACCTTTATTATTAATATTCCAAATCCATATCCTAAATCTTCAACTTTAGCACCTATGGCATCTACTGAATTTTTAAATCTTAAAAAATTATCTCCATATAAAACAACTAGCTCTATCTCTCCATTATTAGGCGAATATTGCTCTATTAAGCTAGTTAGTATTTGCTTTGGTATTGTATTTATAAAATCTATACCAACCTTCCCCTTATTCTCCATATTTAATACTCCTTATTTACTTATTCATTAAACTATTGAAAATTTCTTGCATGTCCAAGATTCCATATCCCCACTGTCTATTTGGATAAATATCACCATCTCTTTTCCTAGCTCCTCTAATAATATAAGCTTGTAATTTAACTGCATACATTTGAGGATCATTTTCATCTACAACAGCCCATTGAAATATCAAAGCACAACATCCTGCTAAAATTGCTCCAGCAACACTTGCACCAGACATAGTTATAACTCCACCACCAGGTTTAGTTGTTATTGCATTTATACCTCCAGCTGTTATTATAGGCTGAATATAATCCTTAGCAGTATATCCTCTTCCTGATTCTGATACTGTTGCACCATTATTTTGATTGTAATATGAAGTATTAATAATAGTCTTAGCAGTTCCTGGTATAGTTAATGTTGTATAAGGTGAAGGCCTCAAAAATTTTGTATCTTCAGCTAATAACTCCCTTTGAAGAATCCAAGCATAATACCTTCCTTCAACTATGTTATTACCAGTTAATATAAACTTCCAAATCCCTTCTGTAATTCCATCCATTCTTATGATAAACTTTTCATCTCCAGTAAATTCATCTGGTGAATCATAAGTAACTTGTACGCTAGTTCCTTCATAAATAAATTTCCAAGGTGGTGAATCATTTATTAATATATGCTTTGTTCTTCTAGGATTAGTATTTTCAAATACCTCTCCTGAAGGAGATATTATACCTAACTTTATCTTGCTTGGTCTTTGTGCATATATTTGTAAAACTAGACCCTGTTGATTCTTACCACAATTAAGTTCAATTATTTGACTTTCATTATTACTTTTTATTTTTCCAGATGTATGAGTATCTGTATTCCCCTCATTCCCTGTTGATGTAACCACAGCCAAGGAATTTTTACTTGATATTCTATTATCAACATAACGTTCCAATATACTTGCACCTGCATGATCTCCTAAATTACTTCCTAAAGGTAAGTATATTATCATTGGTTTATCTAATGTAAATGATAATTCATATAAATATTTAAGAGCCATTATTATATCTGTATTTCTATATTTAGGCTTATCTCCCTTTGCATAATAAAAGTCTACATATTCTTTAGATGCTTCCTGTAATTTTATAATTATGAACTCACAATCTGGAGCTACTCCTATTAATTCTCTATTCATCCCTCTAGCTCCAACTATTCCTGCCATCTTAGTTCCATGTCCATAATCATCTCTTGAAGGAACAATATCATATGGATTTTGTCCTTGTTTTTTAGCCAATATAGCTTTATTTATATCTTCTTCTGTATACTCACTTCCACTAATAAATCCGTCAGGAGTCTTTCCACTATCTATTGTCTGATCCCAAATCCTTAATATTCTAGTAGTTTCATCTTCTTTCATAAATTCATTATTTAAATAATCTATACCAGTATCAATTATGGCAACCACAACCCCACTTCCTCTAAGATTCAAAAATGGATTTCTATGAAATATTGGAGCCTTTGAATCCTCTACTGGACTTTCACTTAATGTATATATTCCATTCAATTCTATATAAATTATACTTTTTATACTTTTTATGGTTTCTATATAGTTTTGTAATCTTACAGATACAATTGCAAAACTATCATCAATAAAAAAAATACTAGCATCTCTTATACTATCAATCTCTTTTTGAATATCACCATCATAAGCAACAACGAAATTTATATAATCTTCATCATTATAAAAATTTTTTTTCTCAGTTGATTCCACTAAATACACTTCCTTCTTACCTTCTATATTTTCTTATAGCTATTTTATTCATGATTTCTTCTTTTTGATAACCATGATAAGAAGTATTTAAATATAAAAAGGACAGTTCTAATCTAGAACTGTCCTTTTTATATTTAAATTTATAAATCAAATTCTATTCTATAAAGCTTAGCTATTGCTTTAATTTCTTTTATGTTAGCTGTTTCTGTTCTCATGCTACCATTATTGCTTATTAGTAAAGCTTTAACATTATCTAGCTTTTTAATTTGTCTAATAACTCTTTTTCCATTGAATTCAACTAAACAAATAGAATTATTTTCTATCTCTTTTATTGAATAGCATAAAGCTAAATCATTCTCTTGAATTCTGTATCCAGTCATATCATTATTTTCTATTCTTAAATAAAAAACTTTGTTTGCTGTATGACCATCTATTTTATTTGAAGCAGTAGCAAGTTGTTTATATCCTTTAACCTGAGTTAATGAATAATCATATATTGGAACATTTTTTAAAACTGATCCAAAGGCTTGATTCCAAACTTCATTAACTTCTGCTGGTTTTGTTTGTCTTACTTGCTTTTCAGCTTTAAGTTCTTTTTGAAGCTCTTCATCAGTAACAACCATATTTATATCATTTAAATCAGTATTTAAAACCTTTGATACCTTTGATATAAGTGATTCATTTATAATTTTTCTTCCTGTTTCAACTTCATTTACAAACTTCTCAGCTACACCTAGCTTTTTAGCTAAAGCTTTTTGTGTCATTCCACTTTTTTCTCTAGCCTCTTTTATTCTTTCCCCAACTCTACTCATTTTAAGCTTTTCCTCCTTGCATACTTCTATACCATTCTCTTTCTTCAATTAAATGTTCAACAAGGTAGTTAAATTGCCATTCTTTAGAGGTTTCTGTAACTACAGCCATTATAGGATTTTCTGTAATAACTTTTGCTATTGAAACCATCATTTGTAATTCTTCATCAGGGAAATTACTGAATATAACAACTTTTTCATCAAAGTTTTTGTTTGAAATAACTTCAAATTTTAATCCCTCTAATATGTCTTTAACTTTCATAGAAGCCATTTCATTACTTATATTAATAACCTTGTGCCCTGTTGCTTGAAAATCTTTTGTTTCCTTTTCATTTAAACCATAAGTTAGAATAGCTTTGCTATTATTAAGCATACTCATGCTAATCTCCCTCCCATACATTCATAAATTAAAGTATTTCTGGTTCTTCTATACCCTCTGCATTTTCTACAGTAACTTTTGCCATAACTTGTGGCTCATCTGGCATATCATTGTAATCAGTTTTTACATTTGCTATTTTATCAACAACATCCATACCTTCTATAACTTTACCAAATGAAGCATATTGACCATCTAAATGTGGTGAATTTTCGTGCATTATGAAGAATTGACTTCCTGCTGAATCAAAGTTCATAGCTCTAGCCATTGATATAACTCCTCTTGAATGCTTTAAGTTATTTGGGAATTGGTTTCTTGTAAACTCACCTTTTATTCTATATCCTGGGTTACCCATTCCTGTACCTTCTGGGCATCCTCCTTGTATCATAAATCCAGGTATAATTCTGTGGAATGTTAATCCATCATAAAAACCTTTTTTTACTAAACTAACAAAGTTTCTAACTGTATTTGGTGCAATTTCTGGATATAATTCTATTTTGATTTTTTCTCCAGTTGCCATTTCTATTGTAACTATTGGATTCATATTAGTAATTCTCCTTTCAAATTTAACTATTTAGTATTATTTACTTAAACTAAAATGTTAATCCTTCTTTGTATAAAATTATATATTATTTCTCTTAACAATGGAATATTGGGAAAATATTTAAAAATAAAAATAAGACAACATAAAGAATCCTAATAATACAGATTCTATTATGTTGCCCACTTAGAGTTCAACTTAATATAATATTTTATAGCTTTTATATAATTCATATTTTCATTTTTAAGCAAAAGTAGTTCCAGCTACAACTCTTGAATAATCAGTATAGTTTGATAAATTCTTAACATTAATTTTTGAAATAATATTCTCTCTTCCCTTTTTATTTATCATATCAGTAAATAAACAAGTTAAAAAAGTTGTTGAAACTCTATCTATACCACCAAAATCTAATTCTACATTTTCATTTAAATTATTTTCAATATAATCCCTTAAGATTATAGCATCTTCAACGTGTATCTTATCTCCTAAAAATTCTCTTACATTTATCTTCATTGTGAAATCCTCCCTTTTTAAGTAACTCCCATTAATCTTTGTTCAAATTTTCTGAAAATTCTCTTTACATTTATTATAATATCAACCCCCTATTATTTTGTCAACATTTTAACAAACTTTTTTTATAAAAAATTTTGTTAAAATAAAAAATCCACAGCAATACTAAAACAATATATACTAAATTATCATAAATAAAGTTATATGTTTTTTCATATTACTGTAGATTATTAATTTATTATTTCATTTCTATAAGCTTCTTACTTAGCTCTAATATTTTCTTATCTTCTAATGAATTAAATATATCTAAATTACCTTTTTTCTTTGATTCTGATTCAATATTATTTTCTTCTAACCTTCTTTTTAGCTCTCTTACTGTGCCTTCACTTCCATCTATTATGTCTACTCTTTCTCCAACAATATCTTGTATTACTTCTTTTACAAAAGGATAATGAGTACATCCTAAAACTATACTTGAAATCTCTCTATTCATATAAGGATTTAATTTTTCTCTCAAAAAGTTTTTTACATCTTCTCCATTTAAATCTCCTGACTCTATAAACTCAACTAAACCTGGACATGGAAGGGGTATTACTTCTCTATGCTCCCCATATTTCTCCATAAGCTTTTTAAATTTTTCTTGAGTTAAGGTTGCCTTTGTTGCCATAACTATTACTGCTCCAGTTTCGTGTAACTTTATAGCGGGTTTTAAAGCAGGTTCTATGCCTATTATAGGTATATCTTTATAATACGCTCTAAGGTCATGAGCTGCTGCTGAAGTTGCAGTATTGCATGCTATTACAATTGCCTTAGCTCCCTTTTTTATTAAATATTCAATAGCATCAAATGAAAGTTCTGTTATCTCTTGTGGAGTCTTTTCTCCATAAGGTGCATGCTTAGAATCCCCATAATATATATAATTTTCATTTGGCATCATTTCTAAGGCTTTTCTTAAAACGCTTAAGCCTCCTAAGCCAGAATCAAAAAAACCTATAGGTGCATTCTTTAAATCATCTTGCATCGCTATCCCTCACTTCTAAGTACTTGATTTAATCTTAAGATAATTTTATAACTTTCTATTAAATAAATCTATTAAAATTCATATTTTACACTTATATTAAAATATAAAATATATTGACAGTAATATTCTATTGTAATAAAATTTTTTTAAGAATATTTTAACAACGAATATTTTTTGTAAAAACTCATATCATTATACGTTTAAAAACAAATAAAATAACCATTAGTCTTAAAAATGAAAGGATGTGAACAGGAGATTATTGCAATTATGTTAAATATTATAATTGTATTACTTCTAAATAATTATGAACAAAGATTTATTATTTACAATTTCTAAGAAATATCATAATAAAGAGAGTTTAATCTCTATTTTTGAGGACCACCCAGAAATAAAATTTGTATCTTTAGTTGGAGTTGACTTAGCAGGTAATGATACTGACGAAAAAATTCCTTCTAAGTTATTTTTAAAAGATATAGATTCTTTCCTTCATGGAACTGCAGTACAAACAGATGGGTCATCAGTTGTCCTTCCAGGAATAGCAACTTTAAATAACGCAAAAGTGGATATGATCGCAGATTTAGATTGTAAGTGGTTTGTAGATTACAATTACGACTTCATAGACCCTTTAACTAATAGACCAGTAGGAACACTTAGAATCCCTTGCTTCCTAATCCATGAAGATAAACCAGTCGACTCTAGACATATCTTAAAGAACTCAATTGACACATTCAAATCAAACATATTCTCATTATTAAAAAAACATCCAGAAACACTAAATGATTTAAATATAAAATTTGATGATATAGATGACCTTTTATTAACATCTGCAACAGAATTAGAATTTTGGGTTAAAACACCAAATGATAAAGCTTTAATTGAAGAACTTTCAACTTCTGAAGTTTTACAAGAACAATATTGGACAAGAACTAAGGGTAATGTTAGAACAGCCTTAGAACAAAGTTTATTATATATGGATGAGTATGGATTTGAACCTGAAATGGGACACAAAGAAGTTGGTGGAGTTAAAGCTAAGCTTACTTCTTCAGGTCAATTTGATCACATAATGGAACAATTAGAAATAGACTGGAAATTCTCAGATGCTATGCAAGCTGCAGATAATGAATTATTTATAAGAACATTAGTTAAAGAAACCTTTAGAAGAAACGGATTAGAAGTAACCTTCCTTGCTAAACCAATATCAGGAGTTGCTGGTAGTGGAGAACACACTCATTTAAGCTTAAGCTTAAAACTAAAAGATGGAAGAATTATAAACCTATTTAATCCAACTAAAAATCATTTCTTAAGTAAAATAGGATATGGTTCTATAATGGGTATATTAAAGAACTACGAGGTAATGAACCCATTTATCTCAGCTACAACAGACTCATTAAAAAGATTAAAACCAGGATTTGAAGCTCCTGTTTGTATAGTTACATCATTAGGTCAAAGCCCTGAAGTTCCATCTAGAAATAGAACTATATTAGCTGGATTAATAAGAGATCCTCATAATCCTTTAGCAACTAGATTTGAGCTTAGATCACCAAATCCATTTACAAATACTTATCTTTGCATAGCATCAAGCTATATGGCTATGTTAGATGGTATTAAGTATGCTTTAGAAAATAATAAAACAGAAGATGATCTTTTAGCTGAATTATCTAAAAAACCAGGTGAAGAAGCAGATTACCTAGAAAAATCTAGAGCATATAGAAGTGAAGAGGATGTATTTGAAGATTTCACAGATTCACAAAGAAATGAATACTTTGGTGTAGCTCCTGCTACTGTTTTTGAAAACTTAAGTGCTTTTGATAAATACCCTGAAAAGGTAGAGGTATTAAAAGTAAATTCAGTATTTACAGACAAGCTTATAAATAGTTTCAAAATGGCTACTACAAAGAGATGGACTACAGAAATAACTTCAAGAATAATCCCTTCTTACACTAAAGATATAAGGGATGCTAAACAACTTCATTGTTGTGATAAGGCTTTAGATCTTGACGTATCAACATGGATGACAATAAATGAATTAAGACATATAACAATGAAAGATTCTTATCATAGAAGAAGTTTATTTACTCAAATAAAGAATGCTATAAATGAATCTGATTTTGAAAAAGCTTCTGATTTACAAATAAAACTTGATAAAAACATGAGTGAATTAAATGAGCTTTACTCAACTTACAAGAAAAATTTATTAGATATATAATAAAAAAGAAACCAATACTTTAAATTGATTTCTCATACTTTAGATAAAATGACCTTTGTTAATTTCAAAGGCCATTTTATCTTTTTATATTAATGATATGTATTTCCTAAACTAATTGAATTTTTACTTAATATTTCAAATGAATAGTCTTCATAAAAAACAAATGGATTATTATTTATAATTTCTTCTGCTTCTTTAAAATTATTAGCATGGAATATTATAGTTCCTCTATTTCTGAAATATGACCCACCACATAATACATACTTGCTTACAGCTGTATCTTTATACATTTTTGCTTTATGCTCACCTTGGAATCTATTATCTCCATTAATTTTATAATTTATTTTTACAAACATACCGCTGCTCTTAGTCATATAAATTAACCCCCTAAAATTTGTTATATGCTATTATATTATGTTAATGTCCTATATATTCCTAAGCTGTCTAAAAAAACATAAGAACTTATGTTCCCTCATCTTTTTTAATTTTATAAAACATATGTTCGCTTGTCAAGAAAAAAAAGGGATGTAATCATTAATATTACATCCTTTTTTCTATAAAATTCTTTATTTATATGTATATTTCTCTATTTTTTTACTTATAATGATTCTTATCTATGCACCCTCTTCTATCTCATCATCTCTTCTAGAAAAGCTATCCTTAATAAAGTAAGCTATTTTACAAATAAAATAAGCAATGAATATACCAACTAAATTTATAAATATATCTCCTAAATCAAAGAATCCTCTTTTAAATACATATTGAGCAAGTTCTATATTAAACTCTATAGATGCAGATAATATAAAGGCTAATACAAAGTTATATTTTCTTAGTACATATCCTATAGGCATAAAGAATATTATATTCCCTATTAAATATAACTGCCCTGTTCTATCCCCTCGTAGGCCATGTAAAACTGCAAAAGGATCTAACTGGAATCCCCTAGACATTTTAGGTCTAGCAAATAATAGTATAAACATTGTTCCTATATATAAGCCAAATAAGAATAATTTAAATAGTTTTGAAGTTTTCATTCTAGTTGTTGTTAAGAAAACTTGGTATATAAGCATAACACTTGTTAACTTAAAAAAGTTATATATTACAAAACCTTTTTTACCACTCAAATCTATTTTTATAAAAACATCTATACATTCCTTTACTATTAACTTATAAAATACCATTGCTAAAATTACTGAAATTATAAGCAAGATACTTTTTATAAAAAAATTCTTTAATACTCTTTTAGCTGTCTCCATAAAAATCACCCCCAATAATTTATAAATTTTATATTGAATATTAATATTTTTATAGTATAATAACTAAGTGCTTTTTAAAACAAGCCCCTTATAATTATTATACTTTAATTTAATCACATGTCTAAAATTAAAAATTTATCCACAGAATTATTTTTTAAAAATTATCCACAACAATTCAAAATCTTTTTTATCCACAAAATAAATAAGTTATATTTTTTCACAGTATTTTTCTTTCAAAACAAATTTTAATATACTTTATCCACAAAAATACTACAATTAGATTACCATTTAAATTTATATTTGATTTATCAAAATATTTTCTTATTTTAAAAGGGTAATCATGAAATTTTTAGCGCCAAAGGGCTCAGTTAGAATAAATAAATTACTTTTATTAAAATTTATCCACAAAGAAATTATTTCTCTTAACAAATTTAAAAACCTAACTGAGCCCTAACTAAAAGGCAAATTTCAAACAACACATAACTAAAAAGTATATTTTAAAAATAATAAAAATATAAAATAAAATTAAAAGCCCTATTTAGCTTCAGTTAACCTAAAACTAAATAGGACTTATTTTATGTGATTAGTATCTTATATTAAGTTAAATACTTCTAAATCTCTATTGTGTGCTCCTTCTTTTTGTAAATCTACTAGAGCTTTAAGAGTATCTAATGAAGTCATAACTCCTATATTTCTTTCTATAGCCGCTCTTCTTATATGGAATCCATCTCTCTTAGAATCGTTAGCTTTAGTTGGAGTATTTACAACTAAATCTATTTCTTTATTCTTTATTAAATCCATGATGTTTGGAGATTCTTCTCCTATTCTTCTAACTTCCTTAGCGTCTATTCCAGCCTCTCTTAATTCCTTAGCTGTTCCTGTTGTTGCTATAAAATTATATCCTAATTTATCTAAATCCTTAGCAAGTTCCATAAATTCTTTTTTATCATGTTTCTTAATAGTAGCTAAGATAGTTTTACCCTTATCTCCAGTATACATTGAAGCTCCCACAAAGCCTTTATATAATGCTTCCCAAACATTTCTACCAACTCCTAAAACTTCTCCTGTAGATCTCATTTCTGGTCCTAAACTTACTTCAACATTAGGAAGTTTTTGAGTTGAGAATACTGGAACCTTAACTGATACTAAATCAGGCTCTTTGTAAACTCCTGTTCCATATCCTAAATTTTTTAATTTTTCTCCAAGCATTATTCTAGTGGCTATATCTACTATTGGAACTCCACTTACCTTTGATATATAAGGCACTGTTCTTGAAGCTCTTGGATTAACTTCTATTACATAAAGCTTTCCTTCAAACTCTATGAACTGAATGTTTATCATTCCCTTTATTCCTATGCTTAAAGCTAATTTCTTAGTGTAATCTAAAACATCTTCCTTTATCTTATCTGAAATATTTTGAGCTGGGTACATAGTAATACTATCTCCTGAGTGAACTCCTGCTCTTTCTAAATGCTCCATAATTCCTGGAACTAGAACATCTTCACCGTCAGATATGGCATCAACTTCTATTTCTCTACCCATTAAGTATTTGTCTATAAGTATTGGATTCTTGGAATCTTTCTCAAAGGCATTTGTTAAATAGTATGTTAATTCTTCTTCATCATGAGTTATTTCCATACCTTGACCACCTAAAACGAAGGAAGGTCTAACTAATATCGGGAATCCTAATCTTCTTGCTTCCTCTAAGCCTTCTTCTAAGCTCCAAACTCCTTTTCCCTTTGGTCTAGCTATATTAAGTCTTTCTAATAAATCATCAAATTGTTCTCTATCCTCAGCTAGGTCTATTTGATCTGAAGTAGTTCCTAATGTAGGAATGTTCTTCTCTTTTAAGAACTTAGCAAGCTTAATAGCTGTCTGACCACCAAATTGAAGTATAACTCCATCTGGATTTTCTTTATCTATTATGTTTAAAACATCTTCTTCAGTTAATGGCTCAAAGTAAAGCTTATCTGAAATACTGAAGTCTGTACTTACTGTCTCTGGGTTATTATTTATAACTATTGTTTCAATTCCTTGCTTTCTAAGTGCCATTACACAGTGAACTGAAGCATAGTCAAACTCTATTCCTTGACCTATTCTTATAGGACCTGACCCTATAACTACAACTTTCTTATTATCAGAAACAACTACTTCGTCATATTGTTCATATGTTGAATAATAGTATGGTGATAAAGCTTCAAACTCTCCACCACAAGTATCAACCATTTTATAAGCAGGCTTTATATGCCATATATCTCTTAATCTGTAGATTTCATCTGGTGAAACCTTTAGCATATCAGCTATTGCCTTATCTGAGAAACCTCTTCTCTTTAATTTTAATAACCACTCTCTATTTAAATCATCTATTGTACTTTGCTTAAGCTTTTGTTCTTCTTCAACTAACCATCTGAATTTTTCTAAGAAGAATATATCTATTCCAGTTATTTTTGAAACCATATCTATTCTGTATCCTCTTCTTAGCATTTCAGCTAAAGCAAATATTCTCTCATCATCTGGAGAAACTACCCTTTCTCTTAACTCATACATTGAAAGATCTTTAAACTTTTTATGTTCTAATGAATACTTACCTATTTCTAATGATCTTATACCCTTTAAAAATGCTGCTTCAAAATTACTTCCTATGGCCATTATTTCCCCAGTAGCCATCATCTTAGTTCCTAAAGCTCTATCAGCTCCTTGAAATTTATCAAAAGGCCATTTAGGAATTTTTACAACTACATAGTCTAATGAAGGCTCAAAACAAGCATATGTCATTCCTGTTACTGCATTTTTTATTTCATCTAATCCATATCCTAAAGCTATTTTAGCTGCCACCTTGGCTATTGGATAACCAGTTGCCTTTGAAGCTAAAGCTGAAGATCTTGAAACCCTTGGATTGATTTCTATTACTGCATATTCAAAGGAATGTGGATTTAAAGCAAACTGAACATTACATCCTCCTTCAATTCCTACAGCATTTATTATATCTATTGATGCACTTCTAAGCATTTGATACTCTTTATCTGATAATGTTTGGCTAGGAGCTACAACTATTGAATCCCCAGTGTGTATTCCTACAGGGTCAATGTTTTCCATGTTACAAACTGTGATACAATTACCAAAGGAGTCTCTCATTACTTCGTACTCAATTTCTTTCCATCCCTTAACACTCTTCTCTAAAAGAACCTGTCCAATTGTACTTAATTGTAATCCTGATGTTAATGTTTCTATTAATTCTTCTTCATTATTAGCTATTCCTCCACCAGTTCCTCCAAGAGTATATGCAGGTCTAACTATTACTGGATATCCAATCTTTCTAGCAAAGGCAATACCAGCGTCTAAATCAGTTATTATTTCACTTTGAATAACAGGTTGATTGATTCTATTCATCATATCTCTGAATAGTTCTCTATCTTCCCCTTCTTTAATAGATTCTATGGAAGTACCTATTACTTTTACATTATATTTATCTAAAATTCCCTTTTCATAAAGCTCAACAGCAAGGTTTAATCCTGTTTGTCCACCCATTCCTGCTAAAAGAGAATCTGGTCTTTCTTTCTCTATTACTTTTTCTACGAATTCAACTGTTAAAGGCTCAAGATAAACCTTATCTGCTATTTCCTTATCAGTCATTATTGTAGCTGGGTTTGAGTTTACAAGTACAACTTCAATCCCTTCTTCTTTAAGAGCTTGACAAGCTTGAGTACCTGAGTAATCAAACTCCGCTGCTTGTCCTATTATTATTGGACCTGAACCTATTACTAAAACTTTTTTTATATCTTTATTTAATGGCATATTACTTCCTCCTTATAGTGCATACTTCATAAACTCATCAAAAATGTATTCGCTATCCTTTGGTCCTGGACATGCTTCTGGGTGAAATTGAACTGAGAATATTGGTAATTCTTTATGTTTCATTCCCTCAACTGTTCCATCATTCATACTTACATGAGTTATTTCCATATTTTCTGGTAAAGTAGCAACATAGTATCCATGATTTTGTGATGTTATATGAACTCTGTTATTTATTAAATCTTTAACTGGATGGTTACATCCTCTATGACCAAACTTAAGCTTCTTAGTTTCTCCACCTAAGGTTAAAGCTAATAATTGATGTCCTAAACAAATTCCTACTATTGGTTTCTTTCCAACTATTTTCTTTATCTCATTTACTGCTTCTCCCATATCCTCTGGGTCTCCAGGTCCATTTGATAAAAATACTAAGTCTGGATTTATTTCTAAAACTTCTTCTGCCTTAAAGTCATAAGGGAATACTGTAACATTACATCCTCTTTTTACAAAGTTTCTAATAATGTTTTGCTTTATTCCAAAATCAATTATAGCTACATTCTTTCCTTCTCCTGAGATCTCATATTTTTCATTAGTTGAAACTATTGAAACTGCATCTCTATTTGAAAAAGCTTCTAACTTATCTTTAACATATTCTAAGCTTGAATTATCTAAAACTATAATTCCCTTCATTGTCCCATTATTTCTTAAGATTTTTGTTAAGGCTCTTGTGTCTATACCATCTAAACCTAAAATCTTATTTTGAGCTAAGTAAGTTTCAAGCTCTAATTCACATCTAAAATTGTTTGGATACTGACATTTTTCTCTAACTATGAATCCCCTTACTTTAGGCTCCTTAGATTCTAAATCCTCTAAGTTAATTCCATAGTTACCTATTAAGGGATAAGTCATAGTTACTATTTGTCCATAATAAGAAGGGTCAGTTAAAACCTCCTGATATCCTGTCATTCCGGTGTTGAAAACTACCTCTCCAACACACTCCTTTAAATATCCAAATGCTTTACCTTCAAATATTATGCCATTTTCTAATATAAGCTTTGCTTTCATTTCTAGACCTCCTATTTTAAATCATATTTAAAAAACACACTTTAAAAGGTCTTAATTCCATTGCCATCATTCTAAATGTTATTTAATTAAAAGAAAGAGGTACTAGAGCGATTGCGTAAAAAATCAATCACTCTAATACCTCTTTTTCTCTTTTATATGGAATTGTATTAAAATACAAAGCTATTTCATTTTTTAATTTCATCTGTTTTTTTGTACAACAAAAAATTCTATTTAACATAATTATACCTCTTTCTGGCCTCACGGGACCAATTTAAAGTGTATTTTTATCTTATTGATAAATTCTTATTATCAATTTTAGTTTATTAAATTTATATAGTCAAGTCCATTTTATAAATTTAACAAGTTTTAACAATAAAATTTATCTTTACACAAAAAGTTAAGGTGCTAGATGTAAAACACCTAGCACCTTAACTTAATTTCAAACCTATACCTACTTCATTGTCCTATTGAAGCAATTATAATTATTATACATATAGAGCATTTTGTCAATGGAATTCATTGAAATTCTATAATTATTTCGTCAATTCTCTACAATTTTTATGATTATTAATTTTTATTAAAGTGTTTATAAAATTCACCTTTATATAGTAAAAAGCATAGTTTAATACTAAATAAAAATTTTATAGGAGATACTTATGGAAATAATTTATCCAAATGATTTTGTTAGATTCTTTAATGAAGATGAAGAAGTAGATGAAGTTGGTGAGTTTGAAGTCTTACCTGAGGATACAGAAAACTCCTTTGAAAGATACTACACTGGTAATGAAGATACATTTAATGATGACTATCCTATGAATTATAGAAATTCTGATTCAGATTCTAAATTCTCAGTAATACCACCAGTTATTAAAAATATTCCTGATAATATTGCAAATGTACCTGCTGTTATACAAGACTTACCTTATGCAATAAAGGATATGGGGCATGATTTAATGCATAGCGCACCTGTTGGATATATGGCTAATATGCTTCCTACACCAACTAATTGGCAAAGTCCTCAATCCCCTTCACCAATGGGACCACCTCCATCTTATATACCATCAAAAAAAGATGCAGGTGTTCAAAATTTTGGTCAAGGAAGTGGAAATCCAAATGCAAAAAATGTTAGTTCTGGCTCTATAAGATTTTGTCTATATAGATTCACTTATATTTGGCAAACTAACGGCAGAAGCTATTGGGCTTACTTAACTAGAGTTGATAGACGATCAGTTTCTGGCTGGCGTTGGGCTGGCTTTAGATGGGTTTACTTCGGAGTTGATTTAAGAAGAATTGATTCCTTTATTTGTTACTAAATAAATAAAATATTATTTATTGCAAACTTATATCACTTAATCCATTAAAATCTATTTAATTTATTATTTTTCTAAACTAAAAGCCTTTACTAATTAACCTAAATAAATAAAATGTCCTTAAATACCACTATAAGAATAATTTTACAGTTAATTAGTTAAAGGCTTAATTTTATTTTCTTAGTATGTTTATAATTTTATATAAACATACTTCTATAATCTATTTTTAAACTTTTATATTTTAAGTCATCATTAAATTTCATTTTTAGATAAATTTAAATCTTCAAATTTAATATCAGCTAAAGTATCATTTATCTTCTCAGAAGAAGATAATTCACCGTATTTATCAACCTCTTTACTATTCTTGATGTCATGATTTAAGGAGCCTGGCCCATTTATACATCCACCTTTACAAGCCATTCCTTCTAAAAAGTTCCCCTGCGCTCTTTTTAATTTTGCTAGCCTAAGTTTTATGTCGCAATCCTTAATTCCATCTCCAAGTATAGGTCTAAAATCTACCTTTATTCCTTCGCTATCTATAAGATGTTTAACTGATTCAGTAACTCCTCCACTTCTAGCAAAAAGTCTTCCATAAAATGAACCATGCTTAGTATCACTTTCTTCACATTCATCGATTTTAATATTCCTAGAATCAAGTAAAGCTAAAAGCTCCTCAAAGGTTAATACATAATCAACATCTCCACTAACCTCACTTCTCTTAGCTTCAGTCTTCTTTGCAATACAAGGTCCTATAAATACAGTTTTAACATCTTTATTTTGAGATTTTATTAATCTTGCCATAGCTACCATAGGAGATACAGTATTAGATATACACTCCTTAAGCTCTGGATAATTTTTTTCTATATAAGAAACAAAGGCAGGGCAACAACTAGTTGTCATAAAATCTGATCCACCTTTTTCTTTAAATTCATTGCATTCATGAACAGCCACCAAATCTGCTCCTAAAGCCGCTTCAAACACATCTTCAAAGCCTAATTTTTTTATAGCTGTAATCACTTTACCAATCTTACTATGATTAAATTGAGATGATATAGCTGGTGCCACAATGGCATAAACTTTCTTATCATCTTTAAGTAATCTTATAACATCTACTAAATAAGATTTGTCCATTATAGCTCCAAAAGGACAATCAACTACGCAGGCTCCACATTGAATACATTTTGAATCATCTATGACAGCTTTTTTACTATCAACATCATAAGATAATGCTTTTGGAATACAAGCTCTCATACAAGGTCTCTTCACCTCAGCTATTGCATTATAAGGACAAACTTCTTTGCATTTTCCACATTCTTTACACTTTTCATAATCAATTTTGCATTTTCTATTGTCAAAACTTATAGCTCCAAAATTACAACTATCTCTACATTTCTTAGCTAGGCATCCTCTACATGCATCAGTAACTATAAATCTATTAACAGGACATTCATCACATGCTATGTCTATTACTTCTATCATGTTTTCTCTATTTTCATGTCCCCCTAAAGCTAGTTTCATTCTTTCTTCAACTATAGCTCTTTCCTTATATATGCAACATCTTACATTAGGTTTTAAATCATCTACAATTTCTTTTGCTACATTAAGCTTCTCCTTTTCTAAAGTTCCATCAAATTCTTTCTCTGCTATTCTTTTTAAAACCTCATATTTAAGAACTTGAACAGCAGTGTCAAACTTTATATATTGCTTGTTAGCATCCTTTATAACCATAAAAACTCCCCCACAAAATAACTATTGTAGCGTAGATATTATATTAAGATTTAAAGAAAATGCTATTTATTATTTTTTAGAGACAAATTTATTATCCTTAATATAGAATCTCCATAAAAAATCTCTAGCTTCCTCAGCATAATCTATACCTATTCTCTTTGCTTCAACAATAGAAAAATCCTTTTTAATTGAGGAATCATCTTCAACATAAATCTCTTCGCTACTAATAGTATTTATGCCATTCTCCCCCTTATCTATTCCTAAAGCCATACATAATTTTGATGGACCATTAGAAAAATTTTTCTTTTCGTAGTTTGATAACTCTTCATAACTCTTCTTATATCTTAAATTGCTCATTACTTCTATTCCCTCTAAAGGCTCAATTCCTCTTATGAGTACTCCTCCTGCCACGTCTTTTTCTTCACTTATTAGATTTAAGCAGTTATACATTCCATAAATTATATAAACATATACAGTTCCTGGATCTGCATAAAGAGTTTCTGTTCTATTAGTTCTTTTGCCACCATAAGCATGAGAAGCTTTGTCTATGGCTCCTATATAAGCTTCCGTCTCAACAATCTTTCCTTTTAAAGTAACTCCATTAATCTTTCTAACTAAAACTTTTCCTAAAAGTTCTTTAGCTACAGTTAATGTATCTCTATTATAAAAATCTCTTCCTAATCTCATAAAGCACCTCTTCCATAATTCTCTTTTATAAAACTATTAGTTATACAATTTTATCTTTACTTACTAATTATAATTCTATACAATAACTTCTTAGTTTTATAAATTATTTAAATTTAATAGTAAAAAATATATCTTTTTACTGTTAATAAATTGAATATTAAACCTAAAAAAATATTGAATTAACATAAAATTCTTAATAACCAAAATAAAAAGCACTTTAACAAAAGTTTAAGTGCTTTTTATTTATAATATCTCTTTTTATTTGATTTTACATAATAATAAAATATTAAAATTTATTTATAATACTTATTACTAAAAATTTTTTTGATTTAATTTTTCATACAAATCTATTATCTCATTTGCTAAATCTTTTAATGTCATAGTAGTCATTAATTGATCTTGAGCATGAATTAATAGCATGGATATTTCTATTTTATTATCACTAGCCTCATCTTGAATTAAAGCTGTTTGTGATTTATGAGCTTTACCTAATTGCATTGACGCTTTTTCTATTAAGCTTCTAGCCCCGTCTACATCTCCTGCTTTAGCAAGCTGAATAGCTTCCATAGCATAACTTCTAGCTTCTCCACTATGAATTATTAAATCCATGATTATTTCTTTCATTTCTCCATACTTCCTTTTTTCATAAATTAAAATCTCTTTACCCTGTAAACACCTAAAATATTTCTTTAATATATGAAATTTAATTTTATAAGATTATATAATTTATCTAACTTGACCATTTCCATAAATTATATACTTATTTGTTGTTAATTCCTTAAGTCCCATTGGCCCTCTAGCATGTAACTTTTGTGTACTTATTCCAATTTCAGCACCAAATCCAAATTCTCCACCATCAGTAAATCTTGTTGAAGCATTTACATATACAGCAGCTGCATCAACTCTTTGAAGAAATTTCTCTGAGTTAAAATAATTTTTAGTTACTATTGATTCTGAATGTTTTGTCCCATATTTATTTATATGAGAGATAGCCTCATCTAAATCTTTAACAACCTTAACTCCAAGGATATAGTCTAAATATTCTTTTCCCCAATCCTCTTCAGTTGCTAAGTTTATATCATTCACAATTGCCTTAGTTTTTTCACAACCTCTTATTTCAACGCCTTTTTCTTTTAAAGCTTTTATTGCTACTGATAAGAATTCCTCTGCTATTTTTTCATTAACTAATAGTTTTTCAGCAGCATTACATACAGCAGGTCTTGATGTTTTAGCATTTACTATTATATCTACACCCATATTTATATCAGCTTCATCATCTATGTATATATGGCAATTTCCAACTCCAGTCTCTATTACAGGTACTGTAGCATTATTTACTACGGCCTTTATAAGTCCTGCTCCACCTCTTGGAATTAAAACATCTAAATAGTCATTTAATCTCATAAAATCTGTAGCAGTTTCTCTTGAAGTATCCTCTAATATTTGAACTGATCCCTCTGGAAGACCTGCTTCCTTTAAGGCATCACTAATAATTTCAACTATTTTCAAGTTAGAATTTATAGCCTCACTGCCTCCTCTTAAAATAACAGCGTTTCCTGTTTTTAAACATAGGGCAGCAGCATCAGCAGTTACATTAGGTCTTGCTTCATATATTATTCCAACTACTCCTAATGGAACTCTTTGTACACCTATTCTAAGACCATTAGGTCTCTTAAACATAGATGTCACTTCTCCTATTGGATCATCTAATTTAACAACATCTGCTACGGCATTTGCTATAGATTTTACTCTTTCCTCATCTAATTTTAATCTATCAAGCATTGCATTAGATATTCCCTTTTCAATCGCCTTTTCAAGATCTTTTTTATTTTCTTCTAATATCTCATCACATCTTTTTATTAAGAATTCACTTATTTTTAATAATCCATTATTTTTTTCATTAGTAGATGCAAATGAAAGTGTGTAAGAAGCTTCTTTTGCTTTTTTACCTTTTATAATAAGTTCATTATTCATTTTTATTCCCCCTTCTTAGCTACAAACATAGTTCCTATATCTTCACCATTTAATATGTCAATTAATATTTCTGGATTTTCTCCATTAGCTAAAATCATATCTATTCCATTACTTGTTGCTACCTTAGCTGCTGAAAGTTTAGTTACCATTCCGCCTGTTCCTCTATTACTTCCAGCTCCCCCTGCACATTCTTCTATTTCAGGAGTTATTTCATAAACTTCTTTAAGCATCTTACTATCCTCATTAGTTCTTGGATCTGAATCATAGAAACCATCTATATCAGATAATATTATTAAAGTATCTGCATTTACTAAAGTAGAAACTATAGCTGAAAGATTATCATTATCTCCAAAATTTAATATGTTTTGTATCTCATCTATTGATATAGCATCATTTTCATTAACTATAGGTATGATTCCTTTTTCTAATAAAGTATCAAATGTATTACATACGTTATTTTTCATTCTTTCATTTTCTAGTACATCTCTAGTTAAAAGAACCTGTGCCACAACATGACTATATTCTCCAAAAAATTTATTATATATATGCATTAAAGCACATTGTCCAACAGCAGCTACAGCTTGCTTTTCTCTTATAGTCTCTGGTTTTTTCTCAAGTCTAAGTTTTCCAACTCCAACCCCAATTGCTCCTGATGAAACAAGAACAACTTCTTTTCCCATATTACATATATCTGAAATTACTCTAGATAACTTTTCTATTCTCATTAAGTTTACACTTCCATTTTCATAAGTTAATGTAGAAGTTCCAACTTTAACAACTATTCTTTTACTATCTTTTAATGCTTTTCTCATTTGTAGGTTTCCCCCTTTTTATTTATAAAAATTATTTTTCCATTAAATCATAAGTATATTATATTCTAATACGTTAAATCATGAAACTACCCATTTATAATTTCTCCACCATTTACGTGTATTGTTATACCTGATATATATGATGCCTCATTACAAGCTAAGAAAACATAAGCCCCAGCAAGCTCTACTGGTTGACCAGCTCTTCCCATAGGTGAATTAACTCCAAATTCAGAAACTTTCTTTTTATTCATTGAAGATGGTATAAGAGGTGTCCATATAGGTCCTGGTGCTACAGCATTAACTCTAATTCCATTCTTAACTAGCATCGTTGCTAAAGTTCTTGTCATTGTGGTTAAAGCACCCTTAGTACATGAATAATCAAAAAGTATCTCATTTCCTCTATAAGCTGTAATAGAAGTTGTATTTATTATTGAACTTCCACATTCCATGTATTTAACTGCTGCCTTTGTCATATAGAAAGTTCCAAAAACATTTATTTTAAAAGTATTTTCTATTTGCTCTGGTCCAATATCATCTAAAGTTTTAGAATCATGTTGAACTGCTGCATTGTTAACTAATATATCAAGTTTTCCCCACTTTTCAATGACTTTCTTTACACTTGAGTTACAAAAATCCATATTAGAAATATCTCCTTTTATAACTAAAGCCTCAGAACCAGCACCTTCTATAAGTTCCTTAGTCTTATTAGCATCCTTATCCTCTTCATCTGATAAATATATTATACAAACTTTAGCCCCTTCTCTTGCATAAGCTAAGGCTATAGCTCTTCCTATCCCACTATCCCCACCAGTTATTATGGCTACCTTATTCTTAAGTCTTTTCCCATCATTTATATACTGTGGTAAATCATATATTGGTAATGGATTCATTTCATCCTCTACTCCAGGATGAATACTTTGATTTTGAACTGGAAATGTTGTTGGGAATAATTTTTCATTGCTCATAAATAATTTCCTCCTTAAAAACTTTATTTTAAATTTAATTATTCATAAGCTTATTATTCTCAATTATTTTTTACTTATAGCTTTATTTTGTATTTTCTTTACTATCTTTGCATTTAAAGTTGTGGGAGACAATTTAGATAAAAATACTAATACCTTATTCATAAATCCAGGAATACATATTGCCTTATTGTTCATCAAAGCCTTATAACCATATTCAGCCACTTCTTTGGCACTCATTGCTACATCTAAATCTCCCTTTCCAGCTCTCTTAGAAAAGTTCGTCTTAGTAGCTCCCGGGCAAAGGGTAACCACATTAATTCCTTTATCCTTAACTTCTTCTCTTAATGCCTGAGAAAATGATAAAACATATGCTTTACTAGCGTAATAAACTGATATTAATGGGCCTGGTTGATATGCTCCAGTAGAAGCAACATTTAAAATTCTCCCTTCCTTTTGATCTAGCATATCTTTTAAAATAAGCTTAGTTAATTTGGTTAAACTTATAATATTTACATTGATTATATCTAATTGCTTTTGCCAATCTATTTCATTAAATTCTCCATTTAATCCTATACCAGCATTATTTATTAATATATCTACTCTTCCTACCTCAGTTTTAATTTTCTCATATAAGATATCTATGTTTTCACTTAAACTAAAATCAACTTTATATATGTAAGCACTTACATATTTTTTCTTTGAAAACTCTTCTAACTCTATTAATTTTTCTAAATTTCTTCCTACCAATATTACATTATAATGATTTTCCATAAATATTTTTGAAAATTCATATCCAATTCCACTAGTAGCCCCTGTTATTAAAACTGTTTTTTTCATAAAAATTCCCCTCTTAAAATAAATCCTTAATAAAACATTTATTATGTTTTCTTCTAATATGTCAAGTTTTTTCTGTAAACCTTTATTTAAAAAGCCTTTATTAAACGTTTAACATGTGATATAATAACATTTGCATCGATTGATGTGGGAGGGTGAGGGAGATATTTTAGAAAAGGAGAAAGGATGAAAAACTTTTTTAAACTTAAAGAACATGAAACAAATATAAGAACAGAATTACTTGCTGGTCTTACCTCATTTTTTGCTGCAGTTTATATAATTGTAGTAAATGCTAGCATACTTAGTGATGGTGGAGTATCTATGGAACCACTTATAATCGCTACAGTATTAGCATCATTAATTGGATGTGTACTCGTTGCACTTTTGAGTAATGCTCCTCTTATTATAATGCCTGGTATGGGTATTAATGCACTATTTACTTATACCATAGTAAATACTATGGGACTTACATTCCAACAAGCTTTAGCAACTGTTATAGTAGCTGGTATTTTGTTTATTGTGGTAGCGGTTACACCTTTAGCTGATATGTTAACTAGTTCAATACCAACTTCATTAAAGGAAGCAATCACAGTTGGAATTGGTATTTTTATTACTTTCTTAGGATTACAAAAAGCTGGATTAATAGTAGGAGATGCTTCAACACTTGTTAAATTAGGTGATATTTCATCTAAGGAAGTTATAGTATTCTTTATCACTATGATACTAATGCTAGTTTTATTTATAAAAGATGTACCTGGTTCATTCCTAATAGGAATTTTATCTGGAACAGTTATATCAATGTTATTTGGAATTGTTGATTTATCAAGTTTTCAATTCTCATTACCTAATTTCAGTGAATATAAACAAGTTTTCTTATCAGCTAATTTTAGTGGAATAGCTTCAATTTCATTTTGGATTGCAACATTCTCTCTAACTTTAGTATTAGTATTTGAAAACATTGGTTTACTTCATGGACAAATTGATGGTATGTTAAAACAACCAAGTAAAAGACAAAGAGCTCTTAACGCTGTTGCCTTTACTACTATAATTTGTGGTATCTGTGGTACTAGTCCTTCAGTTTCAACTGTAGAAGGTAGTGCCGGAATAGCAGCTGGTGGTAAAACAGGATTAACTTCTATATTTGCAGGATTCTTATTTTTAATATCAATCTTCTTTATACCAGTTATATCACTTATTCCAAACTCAGCAATAGCTCCAGTCTTAATAATAATTGGAGGATTAATGATTCAAAATATAGTTTCAATAAACTTTGAAGACTTCACTGAATCATTCCCAGCGTTTCTTACTTTAACTATAATACCTTTAACATTTAGTATAGTTGATGGTATTGCTTTTGGATTTATAGCTTATCCTATTTGTAAGTTAGCAACAAAGAAGTATAAAGATGTATCTATCCCTATGTACGTTATATCAGCAATCTTTTTAATATATTTTGTACTTCATGCTACACAAATATAGCTTTAAATTATAAATTAAACTCCCTTGTTTATATCAATAAGGGAGTTTTTTTATATACTGATTATATATATTAAATTAGGAGTTAATTTTATGGAACTATTTAACTTACCTCCTGACCAACTGAATCTTCTTTGTATTTTAATAGCAAAAGATTACTCTACTAGATATAATGCTGATGAACTCAATGTTTTAGGTGATTTTCTTATTGCCTTAGGTTCTAACATAGTTGTATACTCTGCTAGCTTTTCCTATTTTGATAATTTAAGAGCTCAATCAAATAACTCAATTAATAATTCAAACAATATAAATAAAGACTAACACAGCTGTGTTAGTCTTCATTTATATAATTAATAATATATCCAAATTCTATATATTATTTACTATTATTCTCCTAAGAACATTTTCATATCATCTTCTACATTTGTAATTCCACCAATTCCAAAGTTCTCAACTAAAACTTTAGCTACGTTTGGTGATAAGAATGCTGGTAAAGTTGGTCCTAAGTGAATGTTTTTAACACCTAAGTGTAATAATGATAATAATACTATTACAGCTTTTTGTTCATACCATGCTATGTTGTAGCTTATTGGTAATTCATTTACACTATCTGTTCCAAATACTTCAGCAAGTTTTAAAGCTATTACAACTAATGAGTATGAATCATTACATTGTCCTGCATCTAAAACTCTTGGAATTCCATTGATATCTCCAAGTGGTAATTTATTATATTTATATTTAGCACATCCAGCTGTTAATATAACAGTGTCTTTTGGTAATTTTTCAGCAAATTCTCTATAGTAATCTCTTGATTTAGCTCTTCCATCACATCCAGCCATTACGAAGAATCTTCTTATTGCACCTGATTTAACAGCATCAACTACTTGGTCAGCTAAAGCAAGTACTTGGTTATGAGCAAATCCACCTACGATTTCCCCTGTTTCAATCTCTGTTGGAGCTTTACAAGTCTTAGCTAACTCTATTATTTGTGAGAAATCTTTGTGTCCATTTTCATCAGCTGTTATATGAATACATCCTTCATATCCTACAGCACCTGTTGTGAATATTCTTCCTCTATATGAGTCTTGAACTGGTGTTATACAGTTTGTTGTCATTAATATTGGTCCATTAAATGATGCGAATTCTTTATTTTGTAACCACCATGCATTACCATAGTTTCCTGCAAAGTGAGAATATTTCTTGAATTTTGGATAGTAGTGTCCTGGTAACATTTCACCATGAGTATAAACATCTACTCCAGTTCCTTCTGTTTGTTCTAATAGCATTTCTAAGTCTTTTAAATCATGTCCTGATATTAATATTCCTGGGTTATTTCTAACTCCTATATTAACTTTTGTTATTTCTGGATGACCGTAAGTTGAAGTGTTAGCTTCATCTAATAATGCCATTCCATCAACACCGAATTTTCCTGTTTCTAATGCTAAAGCTGTTAATTCATCTGCACTTAATGAATCATCTAATATTTTAACTAAAGTTTCTGCCATAAATGCATGAACTTCTTCTTTATCATGTCCTAAATTCATAGCATGCTCCATGTATGCTGCTAATCCTTTTAATCCATACATAATAAGCTCTCTTAAGCTTCTTATATCTTCATTTTCTGTAGCTAAAACTCCTACTTGTGAAGCTTTTTCCATCATTTCTTCACTAGTTGTAGCTGTCCAAGTTGCACATCCTTTGAAGTCTGATCCAACTGGATTTCCACCCTTAGCTTGTACTCTTTCTTTTAGCTCTTCTCTTGCTACTAAAGTATCTTTAACTCTTTTTTCTATTGCTTTAAAATCAAAGTTTGCATTAGTAATAGTAATAAATAAGTTATCTATTATCATTCTGTTTACTTTTTTATCTACTATTCCTACTTTTCTTCCTTCATTAGCTACTGTAGCTAATCCTTTAGTAACAAAAATTAAAAGGTCTTGTATTTTTGCTACATCTTCAGTTTTTCCACAAACTCCTCTTACAGTACAGCCTTTGCATCCTGCTGTTTCTTGACATTGAAAACAAAACATACTCATTTTAAATTCCTCCATGTTCTTTATTTCTTTATGTAAAATTCTTTTAAGATTCTTTTTTTATTAGTAACTTTCCTAGCCACCTTACATCTAAGATTATACACAGAGTTTTTAAGTAACTCGGTAACTAAAGTTACCTATTTAATAAATTATTTCACTTTATAAAATTATGTATATAAAGCTTAATTTATTGAATATTTATACATTATTCATTATTTTTATGCAATTTTTCATTGATTTTATACATTTTATTGTGTATAATAGGCTTTGTACTAATTGATTTGTTTATTAAAAAGGGGGACTAAATTTGAAAACTAAATATAAATCGTCTGATTTATTAAAGTTTATAATTCCATCTTTATTAGGAGTAATTTTATTTATGGTTCCTATAAATGATGGTGGAAATATAACAATACCAGTAGCCTTTTTCACAACTAGACTTAAGGATTTAATAGGTGATTATTTACCTACTTTATCAATGATAGTTGTTGTAATAGCTGCTTCATTAACGATAATAACTAAAGCATTTAAGCCAAAATTTATAATAGAAAATAACTTTTTAAATTCATTATTAAATGTTAATTGGATTTGGACAATCGGAAGGATCTTAGGTGGATTATTTATACTATCAGCATTTACTGGATTTGGACCTGAAATAATAAAGTCTGATTTAACTGGGGCATTTATATTAAATGATCTACTGCCAACACTTATAGTAGTATTCTTCTTTGCAGGATTATTCCTACCACTTCTTTTAAACTTTGGTTTATTAGAATTCTGTGGTGCCTTACTAACTAAGATAATGAGACCATTATTTAAACTACCTGGACGTTCATCAATAGACTGTATGACTTCTTGGTTAGGTGATGGAACTATTGGGGTATTACTTACCTCAAAACAATATGAAGAAGGATTTTATACTGAGAGAGAAGCTTGTATAGTTAGTACAATGTTCTCAGTTGTTTCAATAACTTTTAGCTTTGTTGTTTTATCACAGGTTGGATTAGAGAATATGTTTATTCCATTCTATTTAACTGTTACTTTTGCTGGAATAGTTGCTGCTATAATTCTTCCAAGAGTTTGGCCTCTTAGCAAAAAACCTGATGCTTATTTCAACAATGCAGAACCTAAAAATGTAGAAGATGTTCCTGAAGGATTTACTCCTTTCACTTTTGGAGTTTTTAAAGCAGTTGAAAAAGCCCAAAATGAAAGTAGCTTAAAAAAATTCTTCGCTGATGGAATTAAAAACGTACTTGAAATGTGGATAGGAGTTTTACCTGTAGTTATGGCAATGGGTACATTAGCTCTTATAATAGCTGAGTATACTCCTGTATTCCAATGGCTTGGTGTTCCTTTTATTCCTTTATTTAAGATTTTAGGAATTCCAGAAGCTTCTGCAGCTTCTCAAACTGTTATAGTTGGATTTGCAGATATGTTCTTACCATCAGTTATAGCATCAAAAACTATTCTTAGTGATATGACTAAATTTGTAGTTGCTTGTGTATCAGTAACTCAACTTATATATTTATCAGAAGTTGGAAGTGTCATTTTAGGATCAAAGATCCCACTAAACTTAAAAGAATTATTTATGATATTCTTAATGAGAACATTAGTTACTCTACCAGTTATAGCACTTATAGCACACTTATTATTCTAAAAAGTAAAAGAGATTGTTTTAATAACAATCTCTTTTTTTATTTACCTTGGATTTTTTACACTTAAAGTGCTTACTGTATTTGGAGTTACTAAAAACTCAATTATAAGGTTATTATATGCAGGTGGCATAGTTCCTACCTTAACTCCAACATAAATCTTATAGTTAAATTCACATTCATTATCTGCCTTAGCCTTAAACACCTCTAATACTTGCACATCTTTTAAACAATAATACATATCATTGTTATATAACTTTGTTATTTCAGCTTTAATATATGGATTTAATAAAGTGATTATAAAATTATTTACTAAAGGGTCATTATCATTTAAAATACTCTCTTCCATGTAAATATTATTATTATTTTTTTGTACATTTTCCATGCGATTATTAATATAATCCTTAAGTGTTCCATAATTTTCAATCTTATTAAGCTCTTCATAAGCAGATATAAATCTAACTATTATATTGCTATTTAACAAATCATCATTATTATTTAAAAACTTTCTATCTCCATATGCTATGGCAGTTAAGGCTAAAGGCAACTCTTTTCTAAACATGCTATCTCTCTTTATTGCTTCTTCTCTTCCTCCCTTTCCATCAACATATAAGTATATCTTTAAAATAAATCTATTGTTTACTCTTTTCCAAACCCCAAACACTTCATCTCTTGCTGACAAATTTATTTTGTCATAAGCATATGCCAACGCTACTGTCAGAAATAACTCTCCAGTATCATCATTATGAGTTAATGTATACTTTCTTCCTTCTATAGGTTTTTCATCTGTAATTCCATTCCTAAATTCAACATTTAACATTTTAGGATCAAACATAACTTAACACCTCAAAAATAATAATATTAGCTATTCATTATATGAAATTTTAATTATTTCTATAACTAATCTGATGAAATATATATATGTTACTGATAAAATAAGTGTGAGAATAAATATTGGAGGATTTTTTATGGCTATGACAGAAAAAGAAAAAATGATAGCAGGTCTGCCTTATAACCCTGCTGATCCAGAATTAACTAAAGGTAGAATTAGAGCTAGAATTTTATTTCAAAAGTTTAACAACCTAAATTTATCAGATAATGAAGAAGATGCTGATAAGACTTTTAAAGAAAGAAGTAATATATTAAAAGAACTTTTAGGTTCAACAGGTGAAAGTATATATATGGAACCTAACTTCAAATGTGATTATGGTTATAACATATCAGTTGGTAATAACTTTTACGCAAATTTTGATTGTGTAATGCTTGATGTTTGTAAAATTACCATAGGAGAAAACTGTTTTTTCGCTCCTGGAGTTCATATTTATACTGCTACTCATCCAATTGATCCTATTGAAAGACTTAATTATGAATTTGGTAAGCCTGTAACTATAGGTAATAATGTTTGGATTGGAGGACATGCTACAATAAACCCAGGTGTAACTATAGGAAATAATGTAGTAGTAGCCTCTGGAGCAGTTGTAACTAAGGATGTGCCTGATAATGTAGTGGTAGGTGGAAATCCAGCAAAGATAATAAAAAAAGTTGAGGCTAAATAATCATAATTATTTTATAAATAGGAAAGCTAAAATTTATAAGGAGGGTTCATTATGAAAAAAATTGTATTAGCAGGTGGTTGTTTTTGGGGTGTAGAAGAATTTCTTTCTAGAATCAATGGTGTAATAAGCACTGAAGTTGGATATGCTAATGGACGTACTGAAAATCCTACTTATGAAGATATATGCACTAAAAATACTTACTTTGCTGAGGTTTGTCTTGTAAATTATGATGAAAACATAATATCACTTAAAGAATTATTAGCTAAGTTTTGGACAATAATAGATCCAACATCATTAAATAAACAAGGCAATGATGTTGGTAGCCAATATAGAACTGGCATTTACTATGTAGATCATTCAGATTTACAAGAGATTTTACATAGTAAAGAAGAACTTCAAAAGTCTTATTCAAAGAAAATAGTGACAGAGGTTAAACCCTTAGAAAACTATTATAAAGCTGAAGAATACCATCAAAAATATCTTAAAAAGAATCCTAATGGGTACTGTCACATAAAGTTAGATTAAACTAAGTAACTTCAACTAAGTACTTTTTAAAATTAAAAATTAGATTTTTAGACTCATTTGAAATTTTAGCAACATGATTAACAATATTGTCTATATGGCATAACTCAGTTTCTATACTAGAATTTTGTTTTCTTAACTTATAAGCCCTTTTAGCTAAATGAGAAAGTCTAGCTTTTTCATCTTTAGTAAATCTTAAAAGTGGTATTCTAGATACATATCCTGAAGTTATCATGTTGCTTCTTATTAATGCTCCCCTAACAAGGTAAGTTACTAGGGATGAATTTAAATAAGCTAGTAACCACCAAACCTCTTCTGATTCACATATTATATTAGGGTTAACTCCAAAGGTGGAGTTTTTAGGCAATATACATGCATTAAAGGAAACCCCCATAGATGAACATGTTATACCACTTTTATAAAGGGCATTTTTATTTCTAACATTAAAATTTTTATTAACCTTTTCTATTTCTAAAAAATCTTTATGTAGGTAAATTACTCTATCTGTATAAAACTTATCTTTTCCTGGATTTTTGTAAAAAGGAATAGTAAATTCATTGCTTTTTTCCTTAGATAAAAACTCTTTATCATTACCTGTTGATATGCCTGTTACACATTTAAACTTTTCTCCAAGTCTAATATTATTAAATAAAATTCTTATATCCTCAGGACATTCTATTAAAAACTCTAAATTATCCTTTTTATTTTGTAATACAATCTCTTGCATATTATAAAGTTTTTCCTTATCATTATCTTTTATCCTATTTAATAACTCTTTAAATTCTTCTATGGACTTTGGTCTATTATTTACAACTATCTTTTCTTGATACTCTTTTCCCTTTCTTAAAATAAGTATGCTTGTCCTAACATCTGCTCCTTGATTATGAAAAAGGCCTCTAGGACACATGGTTATTTCATGTATAGAACACTCCCTAAGAATTTTATCTCTAAGCCTCTTATGATTTTTCGCTGTAAAAAATGAATCATTAGTAATTAATCCAATAACAGCTCCATTTTTTGCTTTATCTATTATGGCAAACATGAACATGCTGTACATATTATGCAATCCAACCTCATTGAAATATTTTCTAAGCATCTCCTTATTGTCTTTTATGAAATTAACTTCATGACAATTATATGGTGGATTTGCAATGTAATAATCATAGTCCCATGTTTTTTTATTTTTTTGAGAGCAATAATAATTTATAAAATTGCCTTTTTTAAACTCACATCTGTAATTGTTTTTATATTTTATTAAATCCATACCTATGGTTTTTATTCCCAAGTCACTAAAGTAATCAGTTAGTTCCTCTTTTCCACAACATGGATCAAATAAAGTTTCCCCTTTACTATTTATATCTATGATTCTTTTTCCTATATATCTTGCAACAAATGGAGGTGTAGCATAATATCCAATCTCTCTAACATCAATAATTTCCTTATGCTTTATATCAACTGCTTTATATAAGTTTTTCTCTTTTCTTCCCATAAAACACCCCACATTAACAAGAAATATTTACTCATTATATTTTACCACATATTTCTATTAATTATAATTTTAAGAAGCTTTTATAAAACAAAAAGAGTAAAGAATTAATCTTTACTCTTTTCTTTATTTTATAATCCTGATTCTCTGAATTTATGCTCCACAAACTCAGTAAGTCTATGGAATGGCTTTTTAAGAATACATAGTAATAAGAATATTAATAAGAATATTCCTAAAGCTTTCATATCCTTAGAGACAGCATCCCATATTGGTCCAGCTATTGCCTCTCTAAATCCATCTATAGAATAAGTAAATGGCCATAAAGGTTGTAGAACCTCAAATATTTTTGGATTTGTTTGTATTGGATAAATTCCTCCAGCTCCAGCTACTTGGAATACCATTATAACAATGGCTATTGCTTTACCTATGTTTCCAAATAATGATACTAAGGTAAATATCATTACCGTAAATACAATAGAACTAACTATTGCGAATCCAAACATCAATGGCATATTTGCAGGATTTACTCCTAATATATATATATCCCCTAAAACTACTATTACTGTTTGAATTAATGATATAGTCAAAAATAATAACATTTTACCAAAATGCTTTTGGATAAGATTTAATTTTGTTCCATCTTCAAAATCCTCACACTCTGCTGTTAATAATGATGTAAGTAATAATGAACCAACCCAAATTGCTAAAGTTGTATAAAATGGTGTAAGTCCTACTCCAAATATTCCTGCATCATAAACCTGTTCCTCTTTTACTGTTATAGGAGAGGATATAAATGATGCTATTTCTTCTGGATTTTTGCTCATTACATCTATTAAATTATTTAAATTCTCTTCAGTTAATCCTGAAGTCTTTTCTATTAATTGACTAATTGCATCTTGAAACTCAGTAAGTTTACTTGTTACTTGATCAGCTTGTTGACTAGCCACATCACTGCTAGCTATGCCAAAAGTAGTTAAAGCATTTAATTGTGGAACAACTACCTTTGTTGTTTCTAATACTGAGTTAGCAGTATCTAATCCACCTTTTAATGAATTTCCAATAGTATTTAAAGCTGGTGCTCCATCATTATAAAAATTATTTGAAACATTTATTAAAGCTGAACTTGTTTCAGTACTTATTGTAGAAACCGCCTCTATAGCTTTAGCTATATCTTCCTTACTCGCATTATTTGATAATGCTGTTTTTAAAGCAGCTAATTGTTCTCTTTCTTTAGATACTAAATCTTTTGCAGCATTTAACTTATCTATTAAATTACCTATTTTATTATTTGGTATTACTGAATTTATTTTCTCTAAAGCTTTAATATTATTATCTATAATCTTATTTAATGAATCTGTTAAATTTATTAACTTATCTACAGTTTCAACCATCTTAGTTGTATCCATAGCATTATTTAATTCTTTAAGCTTTGAAAGTAAATTTTGTAATTCCTGATTTGTTGATTGCATTGTTACAACATCACTGCTAAAACTATTTGATACAGCATTAACTGTTTGTTGTGTTGAATTTATTAAACTTTTACTTGCCTCAACAGTAGTTTGTAAATTATTTATTTGGTCTGTTACCTTTGGTAAATCATTTCTTACACTAGAAAGATAATTACTTAAACTTTTTGAATCTCCATTGGCTTTCTGAACAAAATCTTGGATTTCCTTTAAACTACTATTAGCACTCTGTAATGTATCTCTCACTTTTAATATTTCTGGTTTATTAGTTTCTAACTTTCCACCTAATTGATTTAAAATATCAAAAGCTTCTTTATTTACAGTATCAACAAAGTTAGATTTTATTTCATCTGTAACTTTATTTTTTGCAACATTTGTTATTTTGTTTGCTATAGCATTAGATTTTTCATTTACTTTATAAATTATATCCGGCTTTTGAGGACTTCCTGTAGTTAAACTTGTTAATCCTTCTGAGAAATCTGAAGGTATTTCAATCATTGCATAATATTTACCTTCATTTAATCCATAATTTCCTTGCCATGCATCTACAAACTGCCATCCTATAGCATCATTCTTTTTAAGTTCATCAATTACTTCCTTACCTACATTTATCTCTTTACCATTTACCTCAGCGCCTTTGTCATTATTGACAACAGCAACTGGTAAATTTCCTGTATTAACATAAGGGTCCCAACATGCCTTAATGTTAATCCAAGCATAAAGAGATGGTATTATACATAAACCAATGACTATTGCTAAAGCCGCTGGATTTTTCCTTATATTTCTTAAATCTCTTCGAAAGACTTTAAAAATTTTCTTCATAATTCACCTCTTAAAATACAGCCTATTCTGCTATTCCAGATTCTTCAAACATATCTTCAAATTTTCTAACTCTAGGATTTAAAGGTCCTTTTAATAAATATCCTAGAAGTATAAATACCAATCCCATTATGGTTAAAATAGCAAAATCTAAAATCACAGTGCTTACTAAAGGTCCTGCTATAGCTTCCCTATACCCTGATATAGCATAAGTAAATGGGAAAGTTGGTTGAATTATTCTAAAGAATAATGGATCTACTTGTATAGGATATGATCCACCACTACCTGCTAATTGTAAAACCATAAGTATAATAGCTAAGGCTTTACCTAGGTTTCCAAAGACAGACATAAGCGTAAATACAATTATAGTGAATACAGCTGAAGCAAACATTGATACAAAAATTAATAATGCTGTATTTACTGTTTGAACTCCTAAAAGGAATTTATCTCCAAAGGCTACTATAAACCCTTGTATTATTCCTAAACTTACGAAAGTTAACATCTTTCCAAAATGTCTTTCTCTTAAATTTATATTCTCACTACCTTCAAATTCAGCTGATTCTGTTTTTAATAATGATATTAAGATTAATGAACCAACCCATAATGCTAAGACTGAATATATTGGCGCCATTCCTGATCCATAGTTAGCTACTTTGTATATTGCATCTACCTCTATATTAAATGGATTTGCAATAAAATCTCCCATAAATTCAGGATTACTTTGTAGTATTCCAACTATTTTTCCAAGATCATCATCACTAACATCTTGAAGTTTTGAACTTAATTCACTTATAACACCTGAAAATTCTTCTAAACTATTTTTTAATTTTTCTGATGTTGAATTTGCAAGCTGAGATCCTTGATTAGCTGTACTTAATAAATTATTTATTTGATCAACTAAACCATTTGCTTTTCCTAATAAATCTGATGCACCTTTAGTAGCAGTAACAAGTCCATCAGCAATTGTATTTAAAGCAGGTCTTGTATCATTATCAAATCTATTTAAAGAATTATCTACTTGCCCTTCTATTTTCTTAGTTAAATCACTTATTGAACTAAGAAGTCCTTTATCTACATTTTGACCACTATTAACTTTGCTTTGTAAATCATTAAGCTTAGTTTTCTCTTCTGCTAATGAATTTTGAACATTTTTTAATGAAGTTATCATATTAGCTATCTTTTCATTAGCAATTTTTTTATTAATAGCATCTAAAAAGTTAATTACAGCTGTAACACTATTATCAACTTTATCTATTTCATTAATAGATTTGCTTATTAGTGCATTAATCTTGGCAGAACTTGCATCACTAGCCATTGAAGATAATTCATCTAAATTACTTTGTACCTTATCTAATGATGTCTGTGATTCACTTAAGTTTAATCTTATATTATCAAAGGTACTATTTAAAGATTCTTTAGAAGTATTTATTAAACTACCAGTATTCTCAGCATTCTGAGATATATTGTTTAAACCACTTGTTATTGATGGCATGGTACTTTGAACTTCTTTTAAATATGTGCTTAAATTTGATGAGTTACTATTTATATTATTAAGCATATTTTTAATAGAACTCATATTTTTATCTATAGCTATTATAGAATTTTTTAACTTAATAATATTATCTTTATTTTTATCTACATCATATCCTAAATCATTTAATGAAGAAAATGCTGTTTCATTGACAGTAGTTATAAAATTTGATGTTATTTGATTTACAAGAGTACTTTGTGCAACTCCTGTTATTTTACCTGCAACAGGGTTAGCTTTTGTGTTAACCTTGTATATTATTTCAGGTTTTGTAGGCTTTTCAGATAAAACACTAGTTAAATCCTCCGAAAAATCTTCTGGAATCTCTATCATTGCATAATAGGTCCCATCTATTAATCCCCTATCTGCTTGTTTCGTATCAACAAATTTCCATCCAATTGCATGATTATTCTTCAACTCATCAATAACTTCATTACCTATATTCATTTCTTTCCCATTGAATGAAGCTCCTTTGTCATTATTTACTACAGCAATTGGAACGCTACTAGTATTTTCATAAGGATCCCAACATGCTGCTATATTTACCCATGCGTAAAGTGATGGTATAAAGCATATTCCACCTATTATTAAAAGTGCTATCGGATTTTTTATTATTGCTTTCATATCTCTCTTAAACACTTTTAAAATGTTACTCCACTTCATTTAAACACCTCCATTTAATAAAGCTAAAATAAACACATCCCCCTATGTCTTATCTTAAAATTATAAATTTAAAAAGACTTAAAAACTCTTAATTACTATAGTATCAAAAATTAGTTTACAAATAAACCTTTTTAATAGTATTTTATAGATTTTTCTTAATTTATCGTTTTCAAATTACATTGTCTTAATTAATTTATTAAATCATTATGTTCTTATTATATATCAATATAATTAATTGATTCCTTTTATTAAACATTAATTGTTTAAGTTGAAATAGGATTAAACCTAATTATATTAGTTAAAGTTCAAAATAAAAAGGAACATACTAATATGTTCCTTTTTGGTGTTTAATTAAATTTTTTTAACGAATTCTGATTTTAAGCTCATAGCTCCAAATCCATCTATTTTACAATCTATGTTGTGATCTCCTTCAACTAGACGTATGTTCTTAACTTTTGTACCCTTTTTTAAAGCTGATGAAGCACCTTTTACTTTAAGGTCTTTTATTATAGTTACAGTATCTCCATCTTGAAGTATATTTCCGTTTGAGTCTTTAACTACTAATACATCCTCATCTGCATTTTCACTTCCTGGAGTCCACTCATAAGCACATTCTGGGCAAACTAAAAGACTTCCATCTTCATAAGTGTATTCTGAATTACATTTAGGGCAATTTGGTAATTTATCCATTATACATATCCTCCGTTCATTAACTAAATTTTCCTTAGTATAAATATTTATTTATACATATAGGGATTTACTTATAGGCTTATATAATATCATAGTCTAATAATAATGACAAATTTTAAGCTTTTTAAAGATAAATTGCTATAATCTTCTAAAATATTGACTAATAATAGAATATATTATAATTTGCTAAATTTTAAAGTTTTTATTCTTATTTTAAGATCCTGATAAAACACTTCCATCTGAGCTAACTACAAAAAGTTCTGAGTTATTACTATCCCCATTCTTTTTAACAATTACTTGATAAACCTTTGCCCCATTTATATCTGTATATTCTTGAAAATTTTCATATGTATTATTAGGATTATCTCCTATTTCTTTTTTTACAAGTTCAACAGCCTTCTCAAAAGTAAAGTCTCCATTTACCTTTTCCACTTCTTCCTTTGTAACTTTTGAACTAGCTTCTTCATATATTTTATTAGCTCTAGCTTCTTGATTAGGTAACATATAATTTCCTCTAATTAACTTGCTCATAAATACTTTTGCTTCAAAGTATTTACCTGAATCATAAAGTTTTTGTCCTTCATTTATCTCATCATTTATTTTTTTCGCAAAGTAAAATCTATCTTTCTCATATTCAACCTTAGCTAAAACATCTTTATCTGTTATGGTTTCATATAATCTTATAGCTTCATCAAAATCTTCTCTATTATAAGCATCACGAGCTTTATAGAATATTGTATATTTATCATTTAGTTCTTGTTCTTCTGGTTTTGTATTACTATTTTCTTTATTAGAACTATCTTTTTCATTATTTTCTTTGCTTCCTTCTAAATCACCTTGATTATTCTCTGCTTTTTCCTCTTGATTATTTTGATCCTTCTCATTACTAATATGCTCTTCATTTTCAGTAATACTCTCTTGTTTTTCCTTAAAATAGTTATTATTTAAAACTATTCCCGTAGTTATTCCTCCAATTAATATTAAACCTATTATAGCTGTAATTATTAGCTTTTTTCTCATTTTTCCCCCTAAACCAACTTATTTATATTACAAATTATTATCTTAAATTATACTATTAGCAATATAAAAAAACTATAAAAAAATTAAGTTGAATTTGTAAAAAATAGAGGATTACTTAATTAGTAATCCTCTATTTTTAAGCCTTTACAGCTACTATTAAATTTCTATTTATTGATTGATCTACTCTATGTAAATAATTATGATAAGGTGTTTCATCAAGAACTTTAAATCCATTTTCCTCTAAAACAATAGCCACCTCATCATATTTCATAGTAAATTCATTGTATGAAAGTACTAAACTTCCTTTAGTTTTTAATGCATTATGCCATGATGGAATTGCTTCTTTTAAAAGCCCTAGTGGACTTCTTTCCATAAGAGAATTTCTATCATTCTTACTTCCATGCTGAACCCCATAAGGTAAATCAGATATTATAATATCACAAGATTTTTTCTTAATAAGAAGATCTGCTTTTCTAGTATCTGAATTAAATAACTGGAATGATTGAACATCTCCTAAATTAAAAGCATTCTTCTCTGCTGCGGCAGTTAAATTAAACACATTAGCTATTTTCTTCTTTTTAGAATCTGACACCTTAGATTTTTCAACTTTATGCTTAAACTTTCCTTCTTTTAAAAATCTAACAACATAAGTTTGAATCTCTTGAGTCCATTGCTCATTTATCTCTATTCCTTTAACATCAAACCCTCTTATGAATCCTTCATATAAAGTTGTGCCTTTACCACACATAGGATCTAATAAAGTTATCTTTTTACTTCCTGTTTTACAAGCACTTAAAGCTAAATTTACCATAAGTCTAGTAAATTGCTCATTTGTTTTTCCATTATATTTTAATATTTGAACCATACTTTCAGGGAATGTATGAAAATCCGGGACACTAATAGGTCTTAAAAGATTTCCCTCTACTATTTCAAATAAGGCATAATAAATTGATGAAAAACTTAATGCTTTAAAGTCTTCTTCCTTAAGCTCTCTATTAGTACTAAAGCATATTGATGCTGGAAGACCTAAATTTTCTTCTTCAATCTCCTTTATCTCCATATCATAAGCATCTGCAATTGCTTGTAATTCTGAAACTGCAATCTTAAGCGCTGTATCAAAATAAATACGATTATGACCTGGATTTGCAAGTATCGCATATTTGCTCATAAAAAAATCCTCACTTATTCTTATCTTTTAATTCTATTTTTTATCCATAATATTATAACATCACATACTTTAAATATTAATAAAAAAATAGAGCACTTTTATTAAAAGCACTCTATTTTAAAAGTTTTACATAATCTTATTTGGAATTACAGCATCTATTATTCCTATCACTACAGCAGCTAGTAATGCTCCTATAATTGAAACTCCCATGTTTGGAACTAAGAATTGAGTTAAATATATTATTATTGCAGCTATTATAAAACCTTTTATTCCTTTTCCAAATGGTGATGCATCAACACCCATAAATAATTCTACTAAATAATCTAACACTGATATTACAACAGCAGCTAATAAAAATGACCATAGTCCATGTATTGAAAATCCTGGAGTTACAAATGATGTTATTACTAATACTATGGCAACTAAAATAAATCTTCCTATCCACTTTAATATGCTACCATCACTATTTTGTTTTTTATAACTTTCATTTCCCATAAGATTACCTCCTTTAATAATTTGATCCTTTGTAAAGTGCTACTCATTTTTAAATTTATCAGCTTTCTTTACACTTATATGTTGACCACTATATGAAATAATATTCCTAATACAGCTTAAATTAAATTGTAAAAACTTAAATTATAAATAATCTTTATAATAAATTTCTTTATTTTAATTATCCAAAAGTTGAAATTCTTTATATAAAATCACAAATACAATTATTTATTAATAAAATAACTAGTATTATAAATACCTAAGGAATATATAATGAATCCATATTGCGATAATAGTATCAATTTTGAAAAGTTACCAAAGAAATTCCCACCTCAACATCAATCAGTTCAACCTGGAATAGAATCAATAATGGTTCCTACTCCTATATTTGATAATCCTGATTATAAGGGCAGTGGAAAATTAAAAGGAAAATCAGTTCTTATTACCGGTGGTGATAGTGGAATTGGTAGAGCAGTTTCTATAGCCTTTGCAAAAGAAGGAGCAAATATTGTAATCTCTTATCTTTACGAAAATGATGATGCTGAAACCACAAAGAAATACGTAGAAAAGTATGGTGGAAAATGCTACTTAGTTCCTGGTGATATATCTAATAAAAACTTCTGTGAAAAATTAGTTCTATTTACAGTAGAAACTTTAGTTGGAATAGATGTTTTAATAAATAATGCTGGGGTTCAATTCCCTCAAAATAATATAAACTGTATTTCACAAGAGCAACTTGAATTAACCTTTAAAATAAATATTTTCCCTATGTTCTATCTTACACAAGAAGCTTTAAAATACATGAAAAGAGGAAGTACAATAGTAAATACTACCTCTGTTACTGCTTACCAAGGTAAAGAAAATCTCATAGATTACTCATCAACAAAAGGTGCCATAGTTACATTTACAAGATCACTTTCACAATCACTTGCTAAAAGTGGAATAAGAGTCAATGCAGTAGCTCCAGGTCATATTTGGACTCCTCTTATAGTATCAAGTTTTTCAGAGGAAGAAGTAGCTAACTTTGGATCTGATGTTCCAATGAAACGTGCTGGTCAACCTTTTGAACTTGCACCAGCATATGTCTACTTAGCATCTGATGATTCCTCCTACGTAACAGGACAAGTTCTTCATGTAAATGGTGGAACTATGGTAGATAGTTAAAAACTTTATTTATGGTACAGTTTTCCGTCTTATTTTTAAGTTATATTTTATATCTTATCACTAATAAACATACTTAATAGTATCTTTATATAAGCTAAACCTTATTTCCTCTGTCTTCTTAGACTTAGCATTAGTATCTTTATTGACTACATTATTCTTAATTATAATATATATTTATATTTTAGATTTATTTCGTAATAGATTAAAATTATTCATTAAATATACTCTATTTAGCGTTCCAACATATTAAATACCTTATTAATAGAAATACATTTAGCATATCTATCATTCCACATAAATTCATTATAATACTTATAACTTTGCTCTCCACTAAAGAAGTCATTATCAACAGTTGAGTTAGCATAGCTTGGTACAATCATATTAAGTCCATGTTCAAAACCACACTTTATGGTAGCATCAATACATTTATCAGTTTGAAGTCCAACAACAATTATATCTTTTTCACCCTTTTCTCTTAAATATTCTAACAAACCAGTTCCTCTAAATGAACTATTTACACTTTTTACAAACACTTTTTCTTGTTCCATAGGCTTAAATTCTTCGTAAACTTCAAATCCATCTTTTCCTTTTGTTAAATCACTTTCTACTCCATCATCATGTATTACATATAATACTTCAATGTTATTTTTTCTTGATATATTAATTAATTCCCTAATATTTTTAATAAAATTTTCAAAATTATATAATTTACTATTTACTAATAATTTTTGTGTATCAACGACTAATAAAACCATTTATGTACTCCTCCATTATTTCATCAAATTCCCATTTATCTATATATTATCAGAAAAATTATTAATTAACATTATAATACATTCATTACTTCATATTTTTATTATCTCATATTATTCCATTTTAAATAAATATATTAAGTTGTTATTTTACAATAGCTTAATTACTTTATATAAAAACTCTTACCTGTATATTTAAATACAAGTAAGAGTCTTAATTACTTATAACTACTTTTTTCATTATCTAATTTTAGTAAAAACCGCACTTATTTATGGTATGGTTCTCCGTCTCCTTTTTAAGTGAGGTTTTTACTAATATTTATTCTAAATTTTTCTTATTACCTTCTACCAAAACATTAAATCCATCGCACCAAATCACTATTATATCTAGTAAAATCAATTGTTTCTCTACTGTTTTAATTATTTTTAAATGATTTTTTGTATATGGTAATGCTATCGCTATTGTTGCACTCTCTTCCTCTTCTTTCATTTGTAGTGCTTTAAATACAGCTCTTGATATATGACTATTGATTTGATTTCTTGAAAATACTTTTCCTTTTCTATTTGTATCTTTTGATGTCGTAGCTCCTTTTGCTTCTACTAATATTTTCTTTCCATTCTTATTAGCTACAATATCTATTCCTTTTTGCATTGTATTACACATACTATCAATTGTAAACTCTTTTGATTTCAAATATGATACAACACAATCAACAACATCATTTTCAGTTAACATTACACTTTCTATCATTTTAAATTCACTTCCAATTCATTATTTACCAATTTTCTTTTCTAATTCTGTCATCCATTAATATTCCATAAATATATGAAGGAGCTTGTAAATTCTGAATAATCGTAGTTTTATCTAATGGAACAAAATTTAAAGCTTTCTCAAATTGTGATTTAGAAATACTTCTATTAGTTGTACTAAGTTTAATAGTATTTTTTCCTATTAGGCTATATGTAAAAATCTTCTCTCTCTTTTGCTTAAACTCTTTCCCTTCATTTTCAACAATTCTTTTCCATATTAATTCTATATCCATATTATTTACCTCCCTAATTATAATTATCTATAGTAATATTAAATCACTAAATTCAACTTCATTCTACCAAATCTAAAATGTTGCATAAGAAAAGAAGAAGCACCTTTCATAGGCACTTCTTCTTCATTACTTAGATAGTCTATTAAACCATCATTTATTTTTAGTTTTATTGAATCTATTTCTCTATCTTTTCCTATTGTTATTTCTGAAACTAACATATGCAGTAGCATTTTTTGCTTTTCTCTACTTGTGCAGTTACTCATTATCCTTCCAAAGCTTTGTAGAATTTCTTTTATTACATCATATGAAATTTCTATTTGATTTTCGTCCGTTACTGTTATTAGAAGTTTTTCTCTTTCCTCTTCTAATGCACTTATATTCTTATCTAGTTCTGATTTTCTTTCAACTAATTCTTCCTTTGTTATTAAGTCATCTTCATATGCTTCTAGTATTTTTGTTTTTCTACTTTTTAACTTACTTAGATCTTTATCTATTTTCTCTAACTTTTTCTTATTTGGTTCTACATTGCTTCTTCTAGTATTATTTATATTTTCTATGATTGATTTAATCATCTTTTCATTAGAAAGTAGTTCTTCTATCTTTCCAAAGACATATTCATTAGCTTTATCAACTCTTATTGCATTAGAATTACAGACTGCTGTACCTTTATTCTTCCAGTTACCACAAGCATAGTATGTTATTCTTTTCTTTGTTCCATCTTTTAGTTTATTGGTTGTTCTCATTATGACCATTCCTGCTCCACAAACTGGACATTTAAGTATTCCTGTTAAAGGATATTCACCATCGTATATTCTAGCTGGTTTACCCTTCTTTGATTCTAGTATTTTCTGAACCTTGTCCCACAATTCTTCACTTATGATTGCATCATGAAGTCCATCAACTATTATTGGATTAGGATTTATATTCTTTCTTCTCTTTTCTGACCAATCTTGTCTTACATTATATCTAATCTTTCCTATGTAGACTGGATTAGTTAGAATATCTTTGATTGAACCAACAGAAAAGTTATTCCCCTTCTTAGTTTTATATCCTAGCTTATTTAGCTTGTTTGTTATAGCTTTATACCCATTACCATTGCTGTATTCATTGAATATTAGTTTAACTGTTTCAGCTTCTTTTTCATTTATCACTAACTTAGTTTCTTTTCTCTTCTTATTTAGTGAACCTTCAACGGGAACTATATCATATCCTAGAACTCTATTACCACACCACTTGCCTTCTCTGGCTCGTGCTAACATTCCCATCTTAACATTTTGTGCTATTGTTCCTCTTTCAAATTCTCCTATTAATGCCATCATCTGAAATTGCATTTTTCCAGCTGGTGTATTTGTTTCAAATGGCTCTGAGTATGATTTGAATGTTACATTATTCTTTTCGAAGAGTTCTACCATCTTTAAAACATCAGCTAGTTTTCTACTTAGACGATTTATCTTCCAAACTAAAACCATATCAAACTTATTTTCTTCTGAATCTTTCAACATTTCTTTTAGTTCTGGTCTATGCTTTATATCCTTACCGCTTATCCCTCTATCAGAATAAGATTTATACACCTCTAAATCATGTTTATCACAGTATTCTCTTAGTAGTCTTTCTTGTTCATCTATACTATATCCTTCTTCTGCCTGTTCTACAGTTGACACCCTAGCATATATAGCAACTTTCTTTTTATCCATATATATCACTCCTTTAATTAACCAATCCTAATCAAAAAAATAATATATATTTATGATTTTTCTTCAATTCCTTCTTCATTAGATGCTATTTTACTTCTTAACTCATCAAAAATCATATCTACAATTAAATCTATTACATCTTCTATATTAAAGTTTTCATTCATCTTAATTACCTCTTTCTTTAGAAACTTAATCTACATTTAAAAAACCCCGTTTTCCCGTGTATTTTTAAACATCTCAAAATTTTTAGGCTAAATTTACTAATTTATACAATTAAAAAATTAAAATTTAAGAAAAAAATATTTATGTTTTAAAATTGACGGGGAAACGGGGTTTTATCCCTTTTCCCCTTATGAATTCTAAGAACCTTTCTTTAAAGTTAGTTGATTTTTCTTTAACTTTACAACTATATACTCAACTGTTGTCCCGAGCTTGTTTTTCCTGCTTCTAGTGTATCTATCTGATTCACAGTTTAAAAATCCACTAGATTTTAATTCTTTTAGAACAACATTACTATCCTCAAATCCACCTTCTTTTAGCATGTTATCAAAAGAAATTCTATTCATTTGAACTTCAACGCAATCACTCTTGCTAATTAACTTCCCTAAAATATCATTTGATGAATTTATATTATCGTCTGTTTCAAACTTATTTTTATATTTTTCAACATATTGTTTTATGTACTCTATTGCACTTTCTTTAAAGTTTCTATTCTTAATTGATTTTCTTTCAACTTCTATTAACATTTCTTTTATTTCTTTAATTTTTAACTGAACATTCATCATCTCGCTAAACAGGTAAGCTGTTTGTAGAATTATTGCATATTTCTCACATCTTCTATCAATCATATTATCTGAAATTTGATTTTGCTCTAACTCATATTTAAAACTCTTTTTAATTTCTTTAAATTGTTTTATTAATTTTTCTTTGCCTTTTTTCATTACAAATTCAGCAAATTCAAATCCTATATGACCGTAGTTTTCAAGTATAGCTTCCTTTATATTTTCTGCATTTTGAGCATCCCTTGTCCAAGTAACATTATCTATTTCTATTACTCTTATTTGGATACCAGCATTTTTATTAGATGATGAAATTAATGACCTTTCGCCATTAGACAAAATTGTCGTTAGCCAAGTTTCTTTTTCTTTAAGTTCAGAGTCTTTATTAAGACGATCTTTATCAGTTCCATTTACTACACTATAGACAAATTTGGTAAAATCATTTGTATGTGACATTGAAATTTCATCTAATGCAACTGGAACTCCTTTTAAGCCTGTAAACTTCTTTAAAATTGCATTGTTTGTTGAGTTATATGTAGTATATAGTCCCGTTCTTTTTACATCAGAGTATCCAAAACATGAAATTGCTAATTTTAATGCCGTTGATTTTCCTGTTGTAGAATTTCCTACTATATGTATCAAAAGAGAGTCTAGTCCAAGTTCTTCTCCTATGTATCCTAATGTTACTGCTGACAATGCTGAAATTATAGCAAATTCTAATTCACATTTGCCAAAAACCTCATTTTCAAGCATTTTTATGTATTTATCTTTAGAACCTTTTGGTTTAACATCATATCCTCCAACATATTCTGATTTTATCCCTACTGTATTGTAAAGTTTGTATATCTCATTACCATTGTAATTAAAAAATCCTAGCTTAGAGTGAACATTCTTTTTAATTGCTCTATCTTCGCAATATCTTAAATATTCTATTAAATCGTTAACATTACTACTTACAACATCCAATCCTTTATTCTGTAAATCTATTAACTTATTTTTATTTAAGTATATTTCTCTACCAACAGTTATATTAGAAATTCCATTTAAGGTTAAAAACTCTAAGTTTGCTTTAAAAGTTTCATCATCTATGTTAGTCAGAACTTCTTTTATTCCCATGTATCTACTTAATCTATACTTTTTCCCATTATTTTCAACCCATAAGAATTTTTTATCAGTTATTATTTTTTTAGTCATTTTAATTACCTCCAAGATTTTAATTTATTTTTAATTTTGTTCCCCCAGATTTTCTAGGGGAACTCTATTACTTATCAAAATTCTTCTTGGCAATTATCTTCAATGACATTTTGTTCTTCAAAACAACTTTCTTCTTGCCATTCCATTATTTCAAGAATATTAAGGTATCCATTTTTAAGTCCTACATTTATTTTCATTTTTAAACCAACAAAGTCTTGTTCATCTATGTCATAGTCCTGACTGTTTAAATCTTCATCTGTTACATCGTTATATCTTAACTTAATCATCGAATCTATTTTTGCTGTATCAGATGTTAGTATGTAAAATGTTTGTATAGCTCCATATTCATTTTTTACAGTGATTAATAATATTTCTTCACCATTTCTACCTAACATCATATTAACCTTAATTATAGTAACCTTATTAATTCCAGTTGTAATACTTTTTACTCTTCTAAATGCCATGTTTAGTCAACTCCTTAAAACTATTTTTTAGTTTATTAGAAGCGTGCACGTTTCATGTTTATATATTATCATGCAATTATATATTTTACTTCCTTGTAAAATAAAAAAATTTTTTCCCCCCCCTAAAATATATAACTATCTATTTTTCCTTTTTTGAACCTTTTTATTTTTCTTAGCATTTTTTTCTTTTTTCTTTTCAATTTTTTTCTTCTTAGATAGTTCTTTTTCTTTTCTTAATTGTTCTTCATATCTAGCCTCTAAAAATGCGTTTCCTATTTTTAAATTTTCTTCCTCTATTTCCTTCCATCTAAGTTCTGCTTTTAATTCAGATTCATATTCAGTTTCTGCTTTTTTAGCCAACTCTTTACTTTTAATTAAAACTTTTTCTTTACTAACATCATTTTTTAAGTCACTAACACTTATTCCCATAAAATTAAGTTTTTCTACGTTATCACTTCTTATATATGATGCTATATCAACAATTTCTTCCCACTCTATTATTGTTTTATTAATTCTTTTTTCAAGTACTTCAATTAACGCTTTTACGTCACTTTTATCTAAACTATAAAGTCTTATTTTTTCTGCTATATTGGAAAACTCCTCTGAAAACTCCAATACTTCGCAATCATTATATAAGTCAATTAATGGTTCATCATTACTATCAATTAAATTGTCAATATCTTCTTTACAATTTATAGTTTGTAATTCACCTATACAATCATTCAAATGGTTAAGTCCTATAGTTTTATCTACCTTTAGAATCATTCTTACTTTTTGTTCTACTACATTTCTTATATTTTCTAATATTTTATCCACTAAATTATTTATATCAAAAAAATAATCTATTCCTTCTATTGTATTCTTTTTTAATTCAATTAATTGATTTTTATAATCTTCATTATCTGAAAAATTATATTCTAATCTATCTAATAATCTATTAGAAAATTCAATTCTTTCTTTTTTTCCTATGCTACTTAGATCTTTTGTTCTAATTTTACTTATTATACTTCCCTTTTTTCCTTCTTCTAATAAATAAGCTTTAAACATTTCTCCAGTAATTCTTGGTATTTTATATCTTCCATTACTACTTTTAAAATTTTCAAATTTTACTCCTAGCGAACTTAAAATTAATTCTAAATCTCTTTTAGAGTCCTTAACAAAATTTTTATAAGTACTTTCTCCTGTATCTATTTTATTAATATCTTCTATATTGTTCTTTTGTGCATATAATTCTTTTAATATCTTATTTAATGCTACCTTTTCAAATGGATTTTCTAACATAACTATTAATCCTCTCCTTAAATTTTTTTACATTTAATTTTATAACAAGAAATAAAAAAAAATTAAAGTCCTAATCTCTAAATGATTAGGACTTTAAAAATTATTTCTTTCTAGTTAAAACTATTGAATCTCTCTGTATTTCTACATTATACTTTTTAAAATCATCTTTACTTAGAACCTTTCCAGCCAGTCCAGCTATAAGTAGTGGCCACAAAAATATTCCTCCTATTAGTGAAACATTAGACAATTTATTTATAACACCTTTTTTGCTATTATTAACTTCTCTTTTAACATCATCTACTATTTCACCAGTTACAATTATTGTTTTATATTTATCATCTATTGCATCCTTCATTGCTTTTCTTGTATTTACACATATTCTTTCATTCATTTTAAATCTCTCCTTACTCTTCTTTATCGCTTATTTCTTTATTATTATCTTCTTCATTACCACCTAACTTACCAGTTATTAATCCTATTACTGCTAAAATTACAGCTCCTATTAATATCCACTTTAAGATTTTAAATCCAAATATTAAAACTCCACTAAATGATTTTACTAAGAACTCTGTTATTGTTGTTCCTATTATGAAACATACTACCCATTCAGTTACAACTGCTCCACATCCAAAGTATGCAACATCAAACATACTATGGTATAGTCTGTTTATTAAAATTGCTAAACCTGTTCCTATTACTAAAACTATTAATCCTAAAAGCATGTCCATTTTTATTCTTCTCCTTTGCTACTTATCTTTTTATTTACAATCTCATCTATTTCTATTTCAACACCTAATTCTTTAAACAATCTAAGCATTGTTTTTACAGATGGATTTGTTCTCCCCTTTTCTATATCACATAAGTATGAACAAGAAATCTCAGCCTTTTTAGCTAATGTTTTTTGATTTATCTTTTTATTCTTTCTTATATTTTTAATGCTTTCTCCTATTTCCATTTAATCCCTCCCCAAAACAATTTTACGTTATTTAAGTATAAAATACAATATTTTTACGCTAAAAAAGAATATTTTAGCCTTATTTTACAAAATTTATGCTTTATTCTATAATGTATCTAAGTAAAAATACGTTATTTACGTATTGAAAGGAGTAATTTTATGAGTATAGGTACTAAATTAAAAGAAGCTAGAAAGAAAAAAGGATTTAGTTTAAAAACTCTTTCTTCTAAAATTGGAAAGTCAACATCTTTTTTAAGTGACATTGAACATGACAGAAGTAAACCATCTATTGAAACATTAAAAAGTCTTTCTGATGTTTTAAACCTTTCCTTAGATTCTTTATTTGATGAAACTCCTTCTAAAAATCAAACTTTAATTCTTGATTTATCTGAAGTACTTCCCTACCTAGAAGACTTTTCTACATGGAATGACTATGACAAACAAGAATTAATTTGTTATCTTAAAGCAAAAAATTTAGTTAGAAAGCAAAATTAAGAGGACGTTTTTTTACGCCCTCTTCTTATTTTTAATTATTTTTCAGTTTTAGTTTCTCCTTCATCTAAGATTGTTGCTATTACAGTTAAAACAGTTCCTATTATTTTTATTATCTTATTTAACTCCATTTATTTTCCCTCTTTAAGTAAGTATAGATGTATGAGTAACTATCTCTAACAGGAACTAATTTAATCACATACTTAGCAACATCTAAATCTATATAGACTAATGTTTCATTGTCATATCCTATACCATTACAGAAACTTACTACAGTATCAAAACTCTTTATTAAATCAAATTGAATGTAGTTTAATTCTTTCTGTAACTTCTTTAAATCTATTTCCTTTTTATCATTTAACTCAATTATTAAATCTCTAGGATTCCATTGATTAGCAAGTCCTCCATCATAGAAATCAAATCTCATTACCCCAAGTAGTTCCTTAGAACTATACTCAAAAGACTTTTCTTTACTTAGTTCTTTCATCTTATTACCTCCTAATATTCTTCTGCTAACATCATAGTTGAGTATTTATAATCATCTATAACGAAAACTTTTATGTTTCCATTAACCTCTATATTTTCTAAATCTATAACATACTTTTCTTTATACTCTGGAACTTCTTGACTATGTTCAATTACAATTCCTTCTTCACATTTTCTTATCTTAAAAACTTGTAAGTAGTCTAATTCCTTACCTTTCTCATTCAATTTATCAATCATACTCCAAAGTATAAGTTGTAATCTTAAATCTAACTTTTCATTAGCTCCTCTCGTTATATATCTGCTCTCTTTCTTAAACATCTTAATCCTCCTTAAAATAAATAAAGCTACCTAATTACCTTTCTTGTAATTAAGTAGCTATTTTAATTCTTGCTTTAACATATCTATGAAGTCATCTGAAAATACTTTCTCTTTAATGGACTTCTTTATTAACTCCATTAACTCTAATTCAGTTACATCTAAACTTCTTGGAACATAGATATCATCGCCTCTTACTGTATCTTTATACACTGAAAATCTTATCTCATTTCTTTTCATAGATTTAACAAAAATCTTCTCTATGCAATATGTGTAATCTTCATCTTTTAGACTAGCTTGTTTTAAAAGATTACAGTATCTAGTGCTTTTTATTATTTCATCTTCAACCTTTTTAGCCACACTATCACCTCCTTACTCTAGTAGGAACTTAGAAAGTTCTTCCTCAGCTATGACTACTACTGAAAAATCGCTAGAAAGTAAAAATAGTGAAGAAGTATAATTAACTCCTTCACTACATATAATCTCATCTGTATATTCTGGTAGTATTTCTTTCAGCATTCCATTTTTAAGTTCTTTAACATCTTCTATGCTTTCAACTACTAAGACATATCCTCCTAAATCTTTGTCTACATCTCTGTTTTCTCCGTAGTTTTCATTAAGTATCTCTATTATTTCAGAAATACTTTTAATTACTTCCACATAATAATTATTTAGCTTTTCTAATTGTTCTTTCTTAAATATACTTATCATTTTATCACCTCACTTTAATAATATATATTTAAAGTTCATCTTTTAAAATCATTATTTTACTATCATTATTATTAAGAATAGCTAACTCCACTTCAATATAACTAAATATTTTTATATAAAACTTACCTAAAAATTTACTATTATTTAAAGATTTATAATCTACTAAATGTAAATAATCATCTTTAAATTTAGATATTTTAATAATTAATATCTCACCATTAGGTATATTTTTGTTGATAAAGTAATCCCATATCAACCCAACTACTTCTCGTGGTATTATATTTAAAACTTCTTTTGAATTATATAATTTCATAATTGTCTATTCCTTTCATAAATGAAAAAAGTAATAGGTTCAGGATTTATTCCTAAACCTATTACTTTTTATAAATCAATTTTTATTTTCTTTATTTCTTCTAAAATATCTTCTAAATCTTTCTTGTATTTTTCAACCTTCTTGTACTTTGCCCCAATTTCTTCTTGCATATCCTTATCTGGTAATTCTGTACCTGCATTAAATGGTATCTTAATTTCTACTGTTCCTATTTTTGACTTTCCTGCCTTATTGCTATATTCAAATCCTAAAACTGATGTTGAATTTTCAATTTCATACTTTATGTACTCTTTATCTAAATAATCGTTGTAATCTATTTTAATGCAATTTTCTATTATACTTTTTCCTATTTTAGATGAAATTTTAATATCAAGACCATATAATTTACATAATGCTTTTAATTCTTTAATATCACTTATAAGTTTACCATTCAATAATTCTATTTGAGAATAATCATTTTTATTAAGGTAGTTCTCCTTAATTATATTTATTGCCTTATCTGTAAGTTTATATACAATTTTAAATATTAATGGAATAACTTTTTCTGATAGAGAAAATTTACCTCTTCTGTAATGAACTTTTCCTATTGAACCATCTATATTCCAAGTTAAACAATCCTCAAAATATTGAACTCCTTCTACATTTTCTTTTATATATCCGTATCCTACTAAATTAGGGTCTTTTGATGCACTATAAACAGGTATGTTCCCCTTATGTTCTTGAACAAAAGTTTTAGTAAATTTACTTGTATTCGTTCTTTGTTTAAAATCAATTATTTCTTCTAAAGCTATATTTTTAAAAATTATATTTCCAGTAATATTTTCATTATCACTGTTATTTTCATTTTCATCTTCTGTAACTTTTATAGAAAATTCTTTTTTAATACTATTAGATATATTCTTTATTTTTTCAATTGCATCATTTGTATGCTGATAAAACTCTTCTATTGTTTTAACTTCATCTGGTTCTATTATACCAAGTTCAACTTTTTCTTCATCAGACCACCATCTATCTATTATCCAATGCTTTTGTATATTTTCCTTAAATACTTTCGAACTGAAAATTTTACACCTTTTATCGTTAATCATTTCTTCAAAACCATTTGTATCATAAATTTTATCAAACATTTTAAAGTATCTAATACCAGTTAATAAATCATTATCTTCAATATCAAATCTTAAATTATCTAAAGTCTCACCAATAGAACTCGCGATATAAGTAAATATAGGCTTTTCTTGTAATATATTTTCTTTTCCCTTTTCTTTTCTTGTAATTACTAATATATATGTCTTTTTTGGTGTTGAATAAAAAGTGTTAATTGGTAATGATATTAATGCATCTATATTACATTGATTTAAGATAAATTCCCTCATTTTCTTATCATTAATTCTATTCAATATTCCATCTGGAATTACTAAATATGCTCTTCCTGTACCTTTTTTTAGCTTTCTTATAGTCCACTCTAAAAATAAACTCTCAAGTCCAATACCTGAAACACTATAAAATGCTGAATATTTGCTATCTTTCTTTAATTCATTTTTTATATTACTTACTCCACTTGTTACATAAGGAAAATTCGCCACAATAACATCATATTCTTCCTGTGTATCTACTTCCTCTAAAGTTCCTAAAATAGAACTCTTATTTTTAAAACATTTATCCATGTACCTTGCAAACTCAATAGTTTTATCATGATGTTTCTTTAAAAATTCTGAATTATATATAGCCATATTAGCCTTTGCTAATGATATTGTTTTCTCATCCTCATCACTTAAACTTTTATCAAAAGCTCTTATTTTTATTTTTTCTACTATTTTACCATCATTTAATTCAAAAAACTTACTTGGATTATCCACCATAGGCTCAAGTACGAATTTTCCTACTCCTCCTGCTGGGTCACAAATTGTCATTCCCTCTCTTAAATCTAATAATTCTACTATTGCTCTAACTACTTTTCTTGGTGTAAAAAATTGTCCCCACTCTTTTTTACTTATTGACTGCTTTAAAAATGATTCAAATAACTTAGATTTAAAATCTTTATCAATATTTTTTAGCTCTCCATAATCTTTAAATTTAAATATTACATTTTTAAATACAGTACTGTATCCTTTAATTGCATTTCCTTTTTTATCTACAAATATAGGCTTACTTATAATTGCAGTTCCATCTTCTGGATTAGGAGGGAATAACCTTAATATTTCACTTCTACAATCTTTACAATAACTATCTAAAACTTCTTCATCTGTTATTTCTTTATCATCGTATTGATTTATTAAACTTAAAAATTTTCTCTTACCCTTTAAAATTTTTAAATCACTTAAAAATTTAAAAATAAATAATTCTACAAATGTATATAAACATTCTTCTGGTTTTGCTCCACTTGCTGCCCATAAATCTTGCCAAACTTGTCTCGCTAAATCTGTTGGATTAGTACTCTCTTCATCAATAATAGTAGAATTTTTGCTATTAATTGAATGAATTATCTTTTCAATTAAATCTATTGTATCTTTAGTTTCTGGTTCTAACTGGTCATAATCTTCTGTATTCATTTTTTCTGTAATTAAAAATTTTTGAGTCAATATTTGTTTATCTGAACTATGAATTATATTATAACTTCTCTTTTTTCCTGTTGTTTCATCTTCATATTCATTTTCTTTACATTCTTCCTTTGGATTAATCCAAATATAACTTTCACCATCAGTTATTATACCAATAGTTGCATTTAATTCTTGTGCTAAATCATTACATTGCCTAATTGCTTTTTTTTTATCTTTTTCGCTTTTAAAATTATCTTTTCTTTTATATTCTTCAACAGCAATTACTCTTATATTATCACTGTTTCTCCTATCTACCAATAATCCATCTGGTTTTCGCTTAGAATATTCTTTATAATCATTTTTAGGTATTATATTATAACTTCCTAATTGATTTAATGTGCTTTCACCTAATGAATAATATTGATATGAGGTAATTTTTAACCCTGATTTTTCATATCTTTTTTTTATAATTTCCTCAGATTCGAATGTTTTACCCATTTAAATCCTCCTATTTATAAGTTTTCTTATTTTTAAATTAAGTATAACAATATTTTAAATTCTAGCATATATTTTTCTAATTTTAATATACTCTTAAAACGAAATTTTTCTACTATGAAATTACTAATATATCAATATACCAAATTTAGTAAAAACCTCCGTTATTTATGGTACGGTTCGTTCTTCATTATTCTAAATGCTCTATAAACTTGTTCTAATAACATTACTCTAAATAATTGATGTGGGAATGTCATTTTTGAAAAGCATAATTTGTAATCAGCTCTTTTTATTACTTCTTGTGATAAACCAAGGCTTCCTCCAATTACAAATGTAATATTTGAGTTTCCCATAACTCCACAATTCTCTATATACTTTGAAAATTTCTCAGAAGTTATTTCATTACCTTTTAAATCCATAGCAATTACATGCATATTATCCTTTATTTTTGAAAGTATTAGCTTACCTTCTTTTTCTTTTATTTGTAGCTCTTCTTTTTCTGAAGCATTATCTGGTGTCTTCTCATCAGGAAGTTCTATTATTTCTAATTTGCAATATCTACTTAATCTCTTTGAATACTCATCTATAGCTTGCTTTAAATACTTCTCCTTTAGTTTCCCTACTGAAATAACTGTTATATTCATCTTTCGCCCTCCTAGTTTTAACTACCAATAATATTACCATAAAGTAAAGCTCTTAGTAATCCTATAAACCATTACATAAATCTTATTAATATATATAGTGAAATATATAAATAAGAATTATTGATTTTTAGTACATAGTCTTAATCATTTGAAAATATCATAATATTTTCAAACTAACATATAAGTATTCATATCTAAAAAAAGACTATGCAAGATATATTCTTACATAGTCTTTTAAACTTTTTATAGCATATGCATTGCAGCTCCTGTAAAGAATGGTATTAACCAAATTACCCAAACAATTATACTAAATTTGTGGAATTTAGCTATCATATTTTGATCTTTCTTTACTAAAACTACAGTTGCCCAAATAGCATGTACTAACATTAATATTAATGCTGCTCCACCTGTTATTGTGTGGAAACTAAAGTTTATTCCACCTGCTATTTTTTCCATAGCTCCAGTTCCTGTAGTATCACAAATTAGACCTAAATAGAAAAATGCTAAGTGCCATGGTTTTAAAGTTTTTTGAATCTTTTCAGACCAAACACCTATACTATAAAATAATAGTGCTAAATTCATAAATATTATTGCTATAATTAATTCTTTTGACATTACTTTCATCTCCTTTTTTATTTGAACCATGTTCATATTATAATACCATTGTATTCTACTTACAATTTAGTAATATTAATTTCTTAATAAAAAGACTTTATTAATTTTCAAAATTTAATAATTGCAAAGCAATACATTTAATAATAATTATTTACAAATTATCATTCTTTATCAAATTCAGATTTATAAAAAAAGTAAGAACATTTTTACATGTCCTTACTTGTAAATTTTAATATCCTAATTCTTCATTTAAGAATATTACATGTATTCTATTTGAATTACTTTGACTTCTGATTAAAGTATATTCTCTACATATCTTTTCTGGACTCTTACAATCCATGCAATTTCCTACCTTAGCACAAGGTGTTTTCTTATTTAGTCTTTTTGCATTAGCAGGAGCTGAGATGCTTCTATTTCTTTGTATAGCCTCATTTAAACTTTCAACAATTTTATTATATCCTGCTACAATTATGACCTTATCTGGTCCATAAAGCATTGCTGCTACTCTGTTTCCATTACCATCAACATTATATATTTCACCCTCTTCAGTAATTGCATTTGTACTTGTGAAATATACATCTGATGAAAAGGCACCTCTGTATATCTTTTTTATATCTTCAGGTTTTAACCCCTCTTTATATCTATCTAAAAATTCATATCTTCCACTTCTAAGATGATCTATAACTCCAGCTTCAAATAAAGACATAGAGCCTCCGCAAGCTACTATATCTCCAATATTAGTTAATTCTTCTATCTTAATTATAAGTTCTTCTTTTGAATTTACTAAATATCCATTCATATTATTTTCTTCTAAAGCTTTTATAACTTTATTAATTCTACATTCTCTTAACCACATAATATTATTATCCATAATATAACCCCCCAAAATAATTAATACTTAAATTATATCATATCAAAACCTTAAAAAAGCACATAAAAAAATAGGTAGACTAAGCCTACCTATTTTAAAAAACAATTATTTTCCACAACACTTTTTATATTTCTTTCCACTTCCACATGGGCATGGTTCATTTCTTCCAACTTTAACTTCTTCATTTCTTACAGTTTTTGAATCTCTGTATCTGAATTGGATTTCTCTTCTCTTTTCTCCTGAGAATATAGCATCCCATTGAGGTAAGTTAAATAAGTAATCTGCTTTTGCATCTAACATATTGTAGTATAAATTTTCAAAGTCTATATCAAATGATAATTCTGTATTGCTTTCAACTTTTTCTAAGTCATATGGAGTTTTTAAACTATCGTTTATTCCATCTACGAATCCCATTACAAACTCTTCTGTTGTACCATATTCTTTAGCTAAATCTGCAATTGTAGCTTTTTTAACTTCTTTATGATTAGCTAATAAATCTTTGTATATTTTAGTTTCTACATCACTATATTCTTTCCAGAATGCAGCTTCTCCCTTAACCTTAACATATTCTACAACCATGTCTGTCCATTGCTTATATAAACTCATACTTCCTTCTCCTTTTTAATCAACTTTATATCAAAATTATAATAATTTAGACAATATATTTCAATATTTTACTAATTAATAAACATATAAAATATATATTTTTAATACATATGAAATTATTTGTTTACATTTTACAAATTCCCTAATTATTTATCTTTAAATTAGGTATATCTTCTTTTCCGAAAGGTTTACTAATATCAAAATTGCCACCTAATGAATTAACCATTTGATTATCAACAAGTATATTAATCTTATTAATACTTGGTATTTGGGTTATTGTAGCTATTATACCTTCTAAGGTTGCCTGTTCTTTAGTTGCACTCATATTTACAATAGCTTCCTTGCTTAAATTTATAATTGCAATATCATCTTTTATATCAAAAGATAATAATTTAGTATCCTTAGGTAATATAGGCGCTAAACTTCCCTTTTGAGATGGTCCTTGAATAAGAGCTTGTATTAAATACTGCCCTAAAATTTCATCACCATCAACAAGTATTTCTTGTTGCTCTATTTTAGGATTTTGTTCATCCTTAGTTCCATCAAAATATAAAGATAACTCAATATCTCCTATTAAATCATTAGCTATTGTTTTTACCCTCTCATTATTGTTAGCTGCTAACTTATCCATTTTTATACTGTCACATCCAACTAACAAAAAAGATGATAGAATTAATAAAATCATCCCTTTTTTCATATAAATTCCCCTTACTTAAAAACTTATATAACTACTTGGTTTATGTCTATCTGCTAACTTAAGCTCTAAATCTTTCCCTATGTTAATTTTATGTGCATTTAATACATTAATAACAGCTTGTTCGGCTAATTCTGGCACATTATTAGTATTGCTTAAATGACCTAATATTATTTTTCTATGCTTATCATGCTTCATTATATCAACGATAGCTTTTCCGCAATCCTCATTTGATAAATGTCCAACTTCACTAAGCACCCTTCTTTTTAACTCATAAGGGTATGGTCCAAACTTAACCATTTGCACATCATGATTTGATTCTAATAAAATAACTTCAGATTCTCTAATATTTCTTAATATTTCTTCAGTAAATGTTCCAATATCAGTTGCAATACTTGCACTTTTGCCTTTGTGCTTTATAGTATAACCTGTTGAAGCCACAGAATCGTGTGGAGTATTAAATGATGTTATATCTAAATCATTTAAACTCATTGTACTTCTCTTAGGCATAATTTTTATATTTTCTTCTTTTATTTTTCCTAGGGATTTCTCCATGGCTTTCCAAGTAAGCTCATTTGCATATATAGGTATATTAAATTTTCTTGATAATATACCTGCTCCTTTTATATGGTCACTATGCTCATGGGTTATGAAAATACCATCAATCTCATTTGGATTTTGGCCTACTTCTTGTAAGCCATCTATTATTTTCTTGCCTGATAATCCTGCATCAATTAGTATTTTAGTTCTTTCTGAACCTACTAATATGCTATTACCACTGCTTCCACTATATAGTGAGCAAAAAATCATATATTTCCCCCATTTTTTGTTCTTATTTTCTGACTATATCAGCACCAAGCATTCTGAACTTTTCTTCTATATGAGGATATCCTCTATCTATATGTTCAATGCTTGTTATCTCTGTAACTCCATCAGAAATTAAACCTGCAATAACCATTGCAGCTCCTGCTCTTAAGTCAGTAGCCTTAACAACAGCCCCTGTAAGTCTATCTACACCGTCTATAATAGCTGATCTTCCTTCAACTTTTATAGTAGCTCCCATTTTTTTAAGTTCATCTACATGCTTATGTCTATTTTCCCATATAGTTTCAACTATTATACTTCTACCTTTAGCCGTAGATAGTAGAGTACACATTGGTTGTTGAACATCTGTCGGGAATCCTGGATATGGAGCAGTTTTTAAATTTACTCCTTTTAAATCTCCATCAACATAAACTCTAACACTATCGTCTCCTTCTTCTACTTTAGCTCCCATTTCTAAAAGCTTAGCTGAAATTGACTCTAAGTGCTTTGGTATAACATTTTGAATTGTCACATCTCCTCTTGTAGCTGCTGCTGCTATCATAAATGTTCCAGCTTCTATTTGGTCAGGTACAACACTATAATTACATCCTTTTAATTCTTTAACACCTTTGATTCTTATAACATCTGTTCCTGCCCCTTTAACATTAGCTCCCATAGCATTTAAAAAGTTTGCTACGTCTACTACATGTGGTTCTCTTGCTGCATTCTCTAAAACTGTAGTTCCTTCTGCTAAAGTTGCTGCTATCATAAGATTTATAGTAGCTCCAACACTTACCACATCAAAGAATATATTTGTTCCTATTAATTTTTCTGCCATTATATTTACAGCACCATGCTCTATTGAAACCTTAGCTCCTAGTGCCTCAAATCCTTTTATATGTTGATCAATAGGTCTAACTCCTATTGGGCAACCTCCTGGAAGTTCCACTTTAGCCTCTTTAAAACGTGCTAAAAGTGCTCCTATGAAATAATAAGAAGCTCTCATTTTTCTTACGTCATTTCCACAAGCTTCTACAGTTTTTATTTCTTCAGCATTTATTTTTAATGTGTTATTATCTAATTTTTCAACATTACATCCTAATGATCTAATTATTCTCTCTAAGCAATGTACATCAGCTATATCTGGTACATTATCAATAATACATTCACCTTTGCTAGCTAGTATAGCTGCCGGTAATATAGCTACGGCAGCGTTTTTAGCTCCGTTTATTTCTATAGATCCCTTTAAAGCTTTACCGCCATTTATAATTAATCTATTCATACAATTCACCCTTGCTAATTTTTTATATGTATACAATTACCATTTTCTTCTTTTTTATTCTTATTTAGTTAAAATTTTTATTTCGATTAACCATATTTAAACTGGCTAAACCGTGAAATTTAAAGTATTACTCATAATTTTCATTATATCATAATAAGCTAATATTTAAAGATTTTTTTTACTGTTTGCTTTTAAAATTTACCCAATTTATATTGTCTAAAAATACTTTTTATTCTGAAATTTCTCTCTTATTATTTTTTTTAAAAATTCTATATGTTATAATTTATATCAAAGTTTGTATTTATTTGGAACAAACTAATATTCAAGAGAGGTTTTGTTATGAAATATTATTTAGTAGCATTGTTTGATGAGGAGTCTTGTAAATCCCTTGAATCACTTCAAAGAGGTTTATTAAGGAAATACAAATTACCAAGAAATCACATAAGTTTACACATTCCTCTTGAAACAATTGATAACCCCAATCTAGATAAACTAGATGAAGTGGTCCTTAAATTAATCAAACCTTATAAGAAATTTAAGATAGAGTTAACTGGTAGTGCTGAGTTTAATGAGAGCACTAATAAAGCTCTAAACTTACAAATCGAAAATAAAGGTTATATTAAAAAAATTCATAGATTATTCAATGATATGCTAAAGTTACATGGTTTTAATGTTAGAGAGCGTGTTGACTCCTCTCTATACATCCCTATAAACAATCCTAACTTTAAAGAAAATCATAAAAAGAATAATACACAACCTACTATTTTTAACTTACGAGAATCTTCTCAAAAGAACATATTAAAAATTTCTAAAATAGAACTTTGGAGATTTCAAAATAACAAAAGAGAAATCCCTGTAAAATCATATGATCTAAGAAATTACTAAATAATTTATATTGTGTCTATTTATATTAATATTTATAAAGCATATATTCAATTAACTTAGGTTAAAATAATTGTAAATTAAACATTTCGTAACTTTTTAGGTCTGTATTCGTTTTCTAATCTTTTCAATTGTGAAAAGATTCTGTAAAATTAACTAGTAAGCATTTTTTTGCTTAAGAAGATAGGGGGATATACTCATGGAGTTAGATAATTTTTTTATTCAACAAGATAAGTTTAACAAGGAACTTGTTATCGATAGTAATTTAAATAACTATAAAGTTACCACTAGAATGTACTTAGCGCTTCAAGTTAAAATAAGCGAATTAGCTGATGAAACAAAATGCTTTATTTATTGGAATGATAGCAATAAATCTAGAGTTTCAAAACAATTAGTTTTAGAAAAATATATCGATTGTTTAAAACAAATCCTTACTATAGGTTTAAATAAAAATTATACTTGCTTAAAGAAATTAATAGTTAAACCAAATGATTATTGTTTAAGCGATCAATTTTTAACTTTACTTATAGATGTAAATGACTTAATAATATCTCCATCTATTGATCACTATAAAACATTATTTGAAGATTTTATAAGCTTAGGAATAAGCTTAGGTTTTTCAATAAATCAAATAGAAGAAATTTTTTTCAAAAATGATTGTTGTAAGATAGCTCTCTAAAATTTAGAGAGTTATTTTTTTAATTATGGAAATACTAAGCTTGAGGTGATTTATTATGCTTGGTATTATTTTAGCAATTATTTCTGGTGCAGCAATGAGTATCCAAGGAGTTTTTAACACAAGAGTTTCAGAAAAGATAGGTGTTTGGGAAACAAATACCATAGTTCAAGGTTCTGCTTTTGTTTTAGCAATACTTATTATGCTTATGCTAAGAAACGGTAATTACTCTGAACTTCGTTCTGTAAACAAAATATATCTATTAGGAGGAGCACTTGGTGTTGTTATAACCTATACTGTTATGGCTGCTGTGGGAAGCTTAGGACCAACCTTTGGAATATCAATAATCTTAATATCCCAACTCTTAACAGCAGGAATAATAGATGCTTTTGCTCTTTTTGATAGTGAAAAAATCAGATTTGCTGCCCATAATTATTTAGGAATAATATTAATGATAGTTGGAATTATCATTTTTAAATGGAAAAGTTAATACATTGTCAAAATCATACTCCCATTCATATATTATAAAATAATAAATAATATGGGAGTATTTATTATGTTTTCAATAAAACAAAAATTGGATAGCAATCTAAAAATTTATATAAATCGCTCTTATTATACAAATTATAGAGTTCTTATAAAATGCAAAAAATTTATGGAAGATATAACAAAGAAGATACCCAAGCTTAGAGGTACTGTTATAAGAGAAATTAAATCATTAAATTTGATTTGCGCTATTCTTACACCAAAAGCTATTAATAGATTAATTGAATATCCTGAGATAGAATTCATTTCTTTTGATGACCATGCTATACTTTGTGGACTTAGTATAGGTACTGCTAATAGAATTGCCACTAATAAATCTTTTAATTTTACTGGTAAAAATGTATCTATTGGTTTAATTGATAGTGGAGTCTATCCTCATCAAGATTTAATAAATCCTACAAACAAAATAGATATGTTTTTAGATTTATTAAATAACTATTCTTATCCTTATGATGATAATGGACATGGAACTGCCTTAAGTGGGATTATATGTGGAAGTGGATATTCATCAAAGTTTGTTTTTAGAGGAATTGCTGAAAACACCAAAATATCTTGTGTAAAGGCCTTTGATGCTAATGGAAAGGGCTATGTTTCGGATATACTTTTCGCCATTGAAACTCTTATAAATCAAGAGAATAATCCTATAAGAGTTCTATGTTTACCTTTTGAACTTACTAGCCATAATATTAAAATATCAGATTACTTTAACGAACTTTTTAAATTAGCAATTAGTAAAAATGTAATTCCTGTTGTCCCTTCTGGAAGTATAGAAGGAGATAACACTATTCAGGGTTTAGCATTATCTCCTTGGTGTATAACAGTTGGTGGTATAGATTCTACAAAGACACCAACAGCAACTTTTAAATTTTCTTCATCTGGAAATTCTAATTTAAAGAAACCAGATTTTTGTGCAGCCTGTGCTAATATAATGTGCTTAAACTCAGATAAAAAATATATTTCTGAAAGAAATGGAATAAAACTATATCCTCATAAATTAGATAGTAGTTACACAGTCTTTCAAGGAACATCCCTAGCCTGTGCCTACATATCTGGAGTATGTGCACTACTTTTAGAGGCCAAGCCAGAACTAAATTACAAGGATTTATGTTCTTTATTAAAAATAGCTTCTAATAATAAATATGAACTACCTTCTGATTCTGTTGGAGAAGGAGTCATAGATTTATCTTTTTTACTTGAAAATATATAAAACTAACTAATATAATTTACAGGATTAATAGGATTACCCTTATATATCAATTCTAAATGTAGGTGAGGCCCCGTACTTCTTCCAGTACTGCCAACTTTGGCAATAGTCTCACCTTTTTTCACTTCTTTTCCAAGCTCAGTTAATATATAACTAGCATGAGCATAAAGAGTTTCTGTATTATCATCGTGTTTTATCTTAACCATATTACCATATATGTCGTCATACCCAACAAAACTTACTACACCATCACAAGCAGCTCCTATTGGTGTTCCACTAGGCACAGCTATATCAACCCCTCTATGGCCTCCTCTACTCTTTTCTCCAAAGACAGATGTTATAACTCCCCCTCTAGTTGGATGAGCTAAAAATGCCATATTTGAGTTAATTGGATTTTTTATTCCCTTATATACCTTTGTACTCTCAGCTTCTTTCAAAACTGATTCAGATATTATTTCACTGTCTGCTTCTTTTCCATTTATAAATATTACTTTCTTTTTAACCTTTTTCTCTCCCCATTTTCCTTCTTCAATAGTATTTTCTCCTAAATACTTGTCTTCTAGTTTTATAACTTCAACTGCTGGCTCTATTGATGCAATTTCATCAATTTCAGCTTCAATAGTTACATCTAATAAAGGTTCTTCTAAAATATCATTAGCAAGCATTATTTTTGAAGTTATATCCTCTATTGAACTTAAATCTTTAGATTGAATCATATTCTTTTTTAAATCTATTTTTGTATCAAAATTTACTTCTTTAACTAAAACTCCTTTTTCTGAAGCCTTATCTATGTATGTTTGTTTTATTTTATTTAAAACAGTTTCAACAGTATCGGGATTTCCTATATATCCTATGACATTATTATTTAGGGATAATTCATAAGCCTCTACATAAACATTAGCCATACAAGGCATATTTACAAAAATATATTTTCCACTTCCCATTCTTGGGTATAAAGAATTAGCAAAAACATTAGTTTTAACTGTACAAAATAAAATAATTAAGGTAATTAGAAAAACTTTAATAAAATTTCTCCCCTCACCCTCTGAAATATTCATATTCATAATTCTCCTTTTAATAAAAATTTTAGTGTAAATTTAAACACGTAAATTAATGTTCCCTATTAACAAAAAATTATTCATGTAAATAAAATATTTTTTTGCAATTTATAGAAGCTTACTTTATTGTTATAGAAAAGACACTTTGATATAATTAAACATAGTCTAATTTTTTATTTATATGCATTTTAAAATTTAGACTATTTATAAATCTAGAAAGGTGGTTATTTTTTGAGTACTTTTATGTTAAAAAACTCAGCCACTAAGTTTACTCCTGTTAGTAATGTATTCATAGAAGAATACATGCCTAAAGCTCGAGGAGAATTTATTAAGGTTTATTTATTATTGCTAAAGTATAATTTCACTGGAGAACCTGGAGTTAACTCTTCAATTTTAGCAACGAACCTAAACCTTTTAGAATCAGATATAATGAATGCTCTTAATTATTGGCATGACGAAGGTGTTATAAAACTAATTCCTATAGATAAAATGAATAACTTTAAAATAGAATTTTTAGACTTATCAGAAGGTAATCATTCATCAAGTCAAAACTCTGTTGATTTATTATCAGCCCTTGATGAAAATAACACTAAGGATATGCTCAAAGATATAGAAAAGCTTATATGTCGTCCTTTATCCACAAAGGAAATGACAACTTATCTTTCTTGGCAAACAGAGCTTAATTTTTCCTCAGAGCTTATATTAATACTAATAGAGTACTGTGTATCTAAGGGTAAAAAAGATGTTAGATACATAGAGACAGTGGCTCTTGGATGGCATAATGCCGGAATAAAATCAATAGAGGAAGCTCAAGCTTATATAACTAAAACAGAAGATAAATGGGTTAAAATAAGAAAAATTCTTAAGTATTTAGGAATTCAAAATACCGAAATAATGAAGCCACAGGAAACTATGATGGAAAAGTGGCTTTTAACTTATAACTTCTCTGTTGAGTTAATACTTAAGGCTTGTGATATCTGCTTTGAACGTTTAAACAGAGCTGATTTTAAATATATAGATGGTATATTAGGCAAATGGTTTAAGGATGGCATCAAAACTCTTGATGATGTTGCAAAAAAAGATGTTAAAAAGACATCTAGCATCAAAAAACCATTTAACAAAAATAATTCAGCTCCAATTCAAAAGAAACCAGCTAGAGAAGCAAACTTTACCCAAAGAGATTATGACTATGATTCCTTAGAAAAACAATTGTTAGGATGGGATATTGAATGATTAAAGGTTATAAAAGTCAATTGATGGATATGTATGAAAAAATCCGTCAAAAAGAAAAAACAAATCTAGCTAATAGACAAAAAGAATTGAAAGAAAAGCTACCTCAAGTTTTTGAGTATGAAAGAGAAATAAATAAGCTTTCTTTAAAACTTTCAATGCTTGCTCTAAGAAAACATGAAAAAGAAAGTTTTGAAAAATTAAAAAAAGAAATTGAAAATCTTAGAGATGAGAAAGATCAACTTCTTGCTATGAGTGGATATCCAAAAGATTATTTAGATGTGCATTATATCTGTCCATCTTGCAAAGATACAGGATATATAGGCACTAAAAAATGTATTTGTTATAAGAAAAAACTTGTAGACATATACTATGAGAATTCTCACATGGCTGATGCTTTAAAGCTAAATAATTTTTCAAAATTTGATATAAATGTTTTTTCTCCTTTAAACAATGGTAATGAAAAGTATTCTCCAAGAGAAAATATGCAGATAATCATTGATAAGATGGTTAATGGATATATCCCTAAATTTGATAAGCATAATGAAAATATACTTTTCTATGGTAGCCCTGGAACTGGAAAAACATTTTTAACTTATTGCATAGCTAAAGAATTATTAGATAATGGATTTCTTGTAGTTTATAGAACATCTGATGAACTTATTAGAAATCTTAGAGAAATAAGATTTAATAATGATCATGAATTAGAAGATTTGCTTATAAATTGTGACTTACTTGTTATAGATGACTTAGGTGCAGAACAAATAACTGATTTCTCTACAACTGAGTTATTTACCCTTCTAAACAAAAAAATATTATTAAATAAAAAGATGATTATATCTACAAATTTAAATCTTCCTGAATTGAAGCAAGCTTATGCAGAAAGAATAACTTCTAGATTGCTAGGAAACTTTCTTCTATTTAAAACTTACGGAGATGACATAAGAATAAAGAAAAATCTTCAAAAAAGAAAAAATACACCTTATCTTACTTAAAAGATAAGGTGTACTTTTTTGCATAAATAAATTAAATGGCGAATTACTCTCTAAAAGAATAAAAAAAAACTTCAGTTAAACTGAAGTTCTTTGGAGCTGATGATCGGACTTGAACCGATAACCTGCTGATTACAAGTCAGCTGCTCTGCCAATTGAGCCACACCAGCATGTGGCGACTCAGAAGGGGCTCGAACCCTCGACCTCCGGCGTGACAGGCCGGCACTCTAACCAACTGAGCTACTGAGCCATTAAAAGTTTTATGGTGGTCGCAACAGGGATCGAACCTGTGACCCCCTGCTTGTAAGGCAGGTGCTCTCCCAGCTGAGCTATGCGACCGTAATATGGTGACCCCTAGGGGAATCGAACCCCTGTTACCACCGTGAAAGGGTGGTGTCTTAACCGCTTGACCAAGGGGCCA